>Ga0111221_1094_pt1 | contig 16521 bp, 12 predicted proteins | sample DeeMarSWOR152_54_FD_80385 | JGI IMG/M metagenome (GOLD analysis project Ga0111221, IMG submission 80385) | Spirochaetes bacterium DG_61 | reverse complement strand
AGGACTCGGCGCGGACCTCCTCGAGTCCTACGTAGAATCGATAATCGCGAGTATGTTCCTGATTGCCTCCATGGTATCGATTGAAGTCACCACCTTCGATCCAGAAGAGCTCCCCATGGTAAAGAGCCTCATCCAGGTGATTCTGTCAATTGCAGCGGCTGGTATCATTTCATCGATCATCGGTGTGTTCTATGTAAAGATCGCTGCCAGAAAAAACCCGCAATCAGCGCTTTTAGGAGGAACCTATGTGGCAGCGGGGCTCACCATCGTGCTGTCAGCGTTAATTATACAGACAATGGGTGTCGACTTTTTCTGGCAAAGCAACGTGGCGCTTAGTGAATACAGCAAATGGGGTATGTTCTGGGCTGTCATTTCAGGAATCATATCCGGCATCATCATCGGATTCGTGAGCGAGCTGTACACATCGGGTCAGTACAGGCCGGTGCAGAAGCTCGCCAAGAACTGCGAAACCGGACCCGCAATCGGCGTAGTGGGAGGAATCTCTCTGGGAATGAAGAGCGTGTTTTTCCCAATCATCGCAATCGTGTTTGCAGTGGTGATCTCCTACGGTACTGCTGGGATCCTTGGAATCGGAATTGCTTCTTTTGGTATGCTTGTCACGACCGGCATGATCGTTTCGGTAGACAGTTACGGCCCTGTTGCCGATAACGCGGGTGGAATTTCCGAGATGGCGGGTCTGCCCGAAAAAGTACGTAATGTTACCGACAAGCTCGATGCGGTGGGGAATACCACTGCTGCAATCGGGAAAGGGTTTGCGATCGGCTCTGCTGCATACGCAGCGATCGGGCTTCTGGCATCCTACATCATTGCTACGGGTATATCGGAAGCCAGCCTTGCCCTCTCTTCGATCAAGGTCATCTCAGGTCTTCTCATCGGCGGTATGCTTCCATTCCTGATCGCATCAATGCTCTTCGAAGCGGTGCAGAAAGAGGCTTTCGCAATGGTGGAGGAGGTACGACGTCAGTTCAAGGAGATAAAGGGTCTCATGGAGGGGAAGGCTGAACCCGATTCTGCAACCTGTGTCAGCATTGCAACCCAGAGTGCAATCAAGGGTATGCTACTGCCCGGGGCGATTGCCATTCTTACACCGCTCATCGTCGGGTTCCTCTTCGGACCCATCACTCTCGCAGGAACGCTCGTCGGCGCGATCGTTGCCGGTATCATCATCGGAATCCAGTATGCGAACTCCGGTGGAGGAATGGATAATGCAAAGAAATATATCGAGGAGGGGAATATCGGTGGTAAGGGCTCAGAGGCTCACAAGGCCTCTGTGGTCGGAGACACCGTTGGAGACCCTATGAAGGATACCGTTGGTCCTGCAATGAACATACTGGTCAAGCTTATGAGTGTGGTCTCCCTTGTGATGGTGCCCTTCTTACGGGAGCTGAATGGGGTTATCTGGAATCTTTTCTGAATCGAGCACAAGATCATAGCCTTGGTAAAAGCCACCTGTTTTACAGGTGGTTTTTTACTTAGCTCGGAAAGCACATTTGAAGGGAGAATGCGTTTAGAGTGGCAAAAAGAGTAATCGTTTTGTGCAGTGGGGGTCTTGATTCCCTGCTGTCCATGAAAATAATGGAGAGGGCAGGACTCGACGTACTCGGGGTGCATTTCATTACCTGGTTCAATACGCCGAAGTATAGGTTGCCTGAGGATTTTGCCGATGAACAGTACAATTCACTCGGATTCAGGATCAGGAATATCGATCTCTCTGAAGCCTATACTGCGATACTCCTCCATCCGCGGTACGGATACGGAAGGGAGGTAAATCCCTGTATGGACTGTAAAATCCTCTTCTTTCAGAAGGCCAAAGAGCTGATGGAGCGCTCCGGAGCTGACTTCGTTGCTTCCGGTGAGGTCCTCGGACAGAGGCCGATGACACAGAGGCCCGACGCGTTGCGGTTGATCGAGAAGCGAAGCGAGCTGAGCGGCTATCTCCTCCGTCCGCTTTCAGCGAAGCTTCTTGCGCCCACCATTCCTGAGCAGCTTGGATGGGTGGACAGGAACTCTCTTTTCGGAATTTCTGGAAGATCCCGGATACGACAGATGGAACTCGCTCGTGAGTTCGGCATCGAGCAGTATCCCTCCCCTGCGGGTGGATGCATACTGACGGAAAAACAGTTTGGAAAAAGATTCAGAGACCTAATCGGTTGCTCCGGTGAAGTGGATACCGCCGACTTGACGATCCTGAGGTACGGAAGGCATTTTCGACTCTCCCCTGATTGCAAGCTTGTGCTCGGCAGGGACCAGAGGGAAAACGAATTCCTTAGGAGGGTAGGTTGGGGGAATCTGCAGCTGGAGCCGCTGAACACCCCTGGGCCTCTGGGACTGTTATCGTGGACCGGTAAAAAATCACACTTCAAGATGGCTCTAGCGATAGCGGCGCGGTACTGCGATCACAGCAGCATTCCCGTGAGCATACGCTTTCGCATAGGATATGCAGGTCGATTGAGAGATCTTACCTACCAAGGAACCCCCGATAAGTCTCTTTGCGAAGAAAAATTAGTGAAATGACTTGAGACGAAAACATTGAGCCTCGGAAAGGGAATGGTTTATAATTAGTTTGTGGTAAATAATGAGTGTAATCACGAAATATGAGCATATTCAAAGTGAAAAGCCTATAATTATTATATAGTGAGAACTAATTATTAAGATGGTGAAACTTGTTCACCATCGACTCATTAAAAAAGGGTATAAATAAAGATAAATTCACCCTTTGTGTTATACTGTATAAATGAATGTATAAAATTGTGCACTGAGTCTGTATAAAAAATGAGAGATATTGTTTTTTTCAATGTAAATAAAAAGTGGCTGAACGAAGTAAAGGCCATGTTGGAGAGGAATGGACTCCTCGGGCTTCGACTGATCCTCTGCAGTGACATTGCAGAAGCTCCTCCGATCCTGAACACCCATGAGATCAACTGTTTCTTCTATGAGATTACCGGCTCCGACTATTTAAAAGACCTAGAGTATCTTCGTATCGTCGCGAATGACATCCCAAAGATTGTGTATGGGGGAAAACTGGGAAAAAAGGATCTCATCCAAATCATAAACTACGGCTCGATATTCTACTTTCTTGAAAAGCCTCTGGAGGAGTACGAATTCATTAACGCCATCAACAATGCGCTAGGTTTCAACGGAGAAGTGCTCGATAAGTACAAAAAAGCGCAGAAGGAGTTTGTGCGGCAGCAGGTTGAGAAGCTCAACAACATAGGCGTTGCGCTCTCCAGTGAGCATAATCTGGAAAAGCTACTGGGACAGGTCGTATCACAGGCACTCGGCCTTGCCCACTGCGACGCAGGCAGTATCTACATCAAAGAAGAGGATAAACTCGCCTTCATGGTGGCACAAAACAACACCCTTAAGAAGCGCTACGGCAAGGGATACGAGGATAAGTACTTCAAGAAGTTTCAATTTCCCATCAGCAAAGACAGAATTTCAGGGTATGTGGCGTCCACAGGTGAAACCCTCAATATCGGGGATGTGTATCAGATTCATCCCGACAAAGAGTACAGGTTTACCGATGATTTTGACAGGAGAAACAACTACGTTACCAAATCGATGATTGCCATGCCGTTGAAGGACCCTGATCACAACGTGCTCGGTGTTCTTCAGCTTATTAACTGCCTGAATGAGGAGGGGAAGATCATCCCCTTTGATAAAGATATTGAAAACCTCATTCAGTCGGTTAGTTCACAGGCTGCTGTTGCAATTCGGAATGCCCAGCTGATCAGAAAGGTAAAAGAGGCACATCTGGATACGATTCTCAGGCTCTCGGTAGCTGCTGAGTTCCGTGACGATGACACTTCCGAACATCTAAGAAGGATGACCACCTATTCCGTGATAGTGGCGCGGAATCTCGGTATGAGTGAGTATGAGATAGATCTCTTGAAATATGCAGCACCGATGCACGACATCGGGAAGATCGGAATTCCGGATTCAATCCTGTTCAAGCCTGGTAATCTCACAAAGAGTGAATGGGAGGAGATGAAGAAGCACACGATCTACGGAGCACAAATTCTCGAAGGCTCCGATTCAGAAATACTGAAGGCCTCTTCAATCGTTGCAATGAACCATCACGAGAGATGGGATGGGAGTGGGTATCCGCGGGGTTTGAGGAAAAACGAAATTCCGATTTTCGGCCAGATCGTTTCCATTGCCGATGTATTCGATGCGCTCGCCTCGAAACGATGCTATAAGGAGGCCTACGATCTGAGCAACTCGATTGAGGAAATCAAGGCGAGCCGTAGTGTAAGCTTCAGTAAACACATAGTCGACGCCTTCGTGCAGGGTCTTGAGGAGATTGTCGAAGTATTTCAAAACTCACAGAAGAGCGTTTTCGAACAGGCACCAATAATTGAGGTAAATAAAGTTGAGGTTCAATTTCACTGATGAGTATCAGGGCTGCTTCGTCTGTGGCAAGGAAAACCCCCAGGGTCTGAGAATAGAATTCTCCTATGACGAAACACAGGATGAGATGAGTGCAATCTGCCGTTTTCCCGATTATATGCAGGGGTATGAGAATATTGTGCACGGCGGATTTGTATCCATGGTTCTCGACGAGGTGATGGCGAAAGCCTGTCTTCAGAACAATACTCCTGCCGTGACAGCGCGCATCCAGGTGCGTTTTAGAAAGCCTGTCTATGTGAACGAAGAAGTGATCGTGCGGGGGAAGATTCTCTCTATGAAAGGAAAGACCATACACCTCATGTCCCGATGCCTCGACACCAAAGGAGAGGAAAAGGCCTCCGCTGAGGCAGTGTTTATCAGAGCATACTAAAAATCCCCTCTTCCTCTCTCATCCTCCTTGAGGTGAGCTACACTGTTCATCCGATGAATGACGAATCCAATCTCTGAGTACTCGAGCTCGTTGATCCCGCAGGTGTCTATATGTATCCTCCAAAAAAAATCGGTGGAAAGACCAAGTGCTTCGAGCAACAATAGTTTGATAATCACTCTATGGGATACAAATGCGAGTTCCGGGTTGTTGAGATCAACCGCCCGGTTTTCTTCAAGCTCTCGTGAGGATGTTTTCACGGTAGTAAGAAAAGCGCGGGAAGCTCTCTTTCTGCAGGAATCCAGAGATTCACCTCCAGGAATTATGACTGAATCAGGATGCTTTTTATACTGCGCGTATTCAAAAGGATAATTCTCCTTCACCCATTCAAGAGGTTTACCCTCCCACTCTCCGAAATTGATGTCTGTAAGCTCTTCAATGACCTGCACCTCGCATCCGATCTGGTTAGCAATGATCATGGAAGTCTCATATGCCCTCTTGAGCGGTGAGGTATACACAACCGCAACCGGCCTTGTCGTAAAGAACTCTCCCACGAGATGGGCCTGTGTCCTCCCTGCTGGACTGAGGGGTATATCCTTTCTCCCTCTAAAGAAACTCTTTTCATTCCATTCTGTGAGACCATGACGAATCAGATAGATCATAACCCTCCGTCCCTTTGATGGAAGTAAATAAATTGACTTTTAACTGAGAAAATATAACATTAAAGAAGATTTCCTGTCCAAACATTCACGATAAATCAATCTCTGCATTCCCTATGTACATATTACGAAATGCAGTCTATTCAAAACTGGATGATGGAGCAATGAAGGATAGGTGTATTTTTAATTTGTAGTAAGGATAGTTGGGTGGTTCTTATCTTCGTCTTTATACTCATTCTCGGTTGTGTTCTTTTCCTCATCGCGATTTTTTTTTACAGGCAAAAAAGAACAGGATCAGCGGAACATATCTATGAAGAATCAGCTCCTGTTCACTTCTCAAGGGAAGAACAGATGGAACCGGTGCGCAGCCGTGCGGATGCGTATATTCCGGTATTACAGGGACACAAAAGTGTTCCGGGTGTGAAGGAGTTTGAGCTCATTCACTTCATTGGGAGAGGCGCTCTATTCACCCTCGAATCTCTGAAGGATCCCGAGCAGGTCATGATAAAAGAGGGTGACATGGTTCCAGAAATCGAGGGAAGCATTGTGCTTACCTCCCACAAGCTGTTGATTTATAATGCGAAATCAGCGAGAAAGATAGTGTATGGAGCAATCGGCAGGTACCACTTCCGTGATCCCTTTCTTGTAATCATGAGAAAGGATGTAAAAAAAAAGAAGGATGTGGTGAGGATTTTTGAAAGGATCCCCGAGTTCAAATATATCTTCAGCGTGCTGGCTTAAATATGTCTGAATTTCGCTACTCGAAATACTACTACAGGCCAAAGAAGCGGAAAAAAAAGGTTTTTATCATCTTTTTTATTCTTTTACTCATTGGCGGGGCAGCCTTCTGCTCATTTTTCTTTCTCGATTTCTACAGGATTTACAAAGATATTGTCGATTTTTACAGGGTGAGCTTCAATGATTACCGGTTTCTGCAAAAAAACCTCGATTCGGGCAACTATAATGTGGTGATTCTCGAAGGGATTCCTTATCTCCAGAAAAAACCGTACAACTCCCAGCTTCTTCGTTACATTGGAGAGGCATACTACTATATTTCCTCGGGGTTAACAGGGGAGGAGAAAGAGGAATCCATTGAAAAGGCGATAATGTACCTCCGTAAGGGAATAACGCTTTCAGCCTTTGATGATATTCTCACGAAAACCTATTATATTTTAGGTATGTCGTATTTTAAAAAAGGCCTCGGGTACTACGAGCTTGCAGCCTCCTATCTTGGAAAAGCACTCAATCAGGGTTATACCGATGATTCTATTTATGAGATCATGGGCTACTCCTATTTCAAGCTCGGTGCGCATGATGATGCAATACAGTATCTCGGAAGAGCCAAAGCGGTGAGCGAAAAGGATATCGTCCTTCTCTTTCTTGCCCACGCTTACAGGAACAAAGGGCAGTATGAGTCCGCCCGGAGTGAATTTGAAGGGTTGGTAAAGAAATCAAGGGATGATGCAATTCTCGAAGAAGCACATGCAGCCCTGGCCTGGATTGATTTTCAGGAAGAGAGATACGAACGGGCAAGGGAAAACCTCCAAAGGGTATTCGAGCTGAACGAGAACTCCGCTGATGCACACTATCTCTACGGGAATATTTTTGAAAAAGAGGGCGATTTGATATCAGCACGGAAGGAATGGCGCCTCGCGCTTAAAATAGACCCAAAGCACATCGGCGCGATAGAAAAACTTTATTAAACTGATACGTGAAGGATGTCCGGCGCATGTGCCTGCCCCATGTTTAATAAAAGTGTAGTATGGGATGAGGAGGAGTCCGAGTTTTGACGGTGCACCCCGATGCTTTAAAAAAAAAACAGGGGATGCACCGTGTATCCATGTGGTTTCTGGGTGAATGATCACTTTCACATCCGGGAGGAGACTTGTATGGTATTTGGGAAACTATGGGGCTCATTTTCAAATGACATTGGTATTGATCTCGGCACATCAAACACCCTCGTATATGTGAGGGGACAAGGGATAGTGCTCTCTGAACCGTCGGTTGTTGCGGTGCATTCGGCTGCAAAGAAGGTGCTCGCGGTAGGACAGGAAGCGAAGAGAATGCTCGGGAGAACCCCTGGAGAGATAATAGCCATTCGGCCCATGAAAGACGGGGTGATTTCCGATTTTGAGACCGTGGAAAAGATGATCAAGTATTTCTTCCAAAAGATCCACAATAGGAGGGCCCTGGTCAAGCCTCGTGTTGTTATCGGAGTTCCGTCCTGCATCACAGAAGTGGAAAAGCGTGCGGTGAGGGAGTCGGCTGAACAGGCCGGTGCGAGGGAAATATATCTCATTGAGGAGTCCCTCGCAGCTGCAATCGGCGCGAATATACCGATCCAGGAGCCGGCCGGGCATATGGTGATTGATGTTGGCGGGGGGACTTCAGAAATTTCCGTCATTTCCCTCGGGGGGATGGTCATCACAAATGCGATCAGAGTTGGAGGTGATGAATTCGATGAGGCCATAATCAATCACATGAAGAAAATACACAATCTCGTCATCGGTGAGAGCACGGCAGAGGATGTAAAGATCATCATTGGGAATGTGTATCCCGAAAAAGAGGTAAAATCCATGGAGATACGGGGGAGGGACTCCATATCAGGGGTGCCTCGAATACTTACCGTTGATTCTGTTGAAATCAGGGAGGCCCTTCAAGAACCGACCAACATCGTACTTGAGGAAATAAAGAAAACCCTCGATCAAACGCCACCGGAGCTTGCGGCAGATATTGTGGAGAGGGGGATTGTTATGACCGGTGGTGGCTCTCTGCTCAGGGGATTTACAAAACTCATCAGTAAAGAAACAGGAGTTCCGGTCATTCTTGCTGAAAACCCGTTGACCTGTGTCGTACTTGGAACGGGAAAATTCCTTGACGAGTTGAAATACATGAAGCAGGTGAGGTAATCTTACTTTTCTCCAGAAAGCTAGATATTCACATGAAAGGGAAAAACGCACAATCGCAGTTGACTCATGGCTGATTTTAAATCTGTTCGAATAAAGCCTCTGTTGGTACTGCTCATTCTCCTCTTCATTTCCTTTGTAATGATGGGTTTTTCCCAGAAGAAGCTCAGTATCCAATTCAAATCCCTCGCATTTTCGGTTTTCTACCCTTTTCAGTACCTCGGGGTTTCCTCTGTCATCCTCACAAAGGATTTCCTTGCCAGCATTAAGAGAAACAGGGAACTAAAGGAAGAGCTCATTCAAACACGGAAGCTTCTCGAAGAGTACAAGCGAACACAGTACGAGTTTGAGGAAATCAAGACGGAGAACGAGCGGCTTAGAAGATTGATCGGATTTCAGACAGAGCTTGAATACGATACAGTTATTGCAGAAATAGTCGCCAAGTCACCCCAGAACTTTTACAAGACGCTCATTGTGAACAGAGGAAGAAATAGTGGGGTGAGCAAGCTGATGCCCGTGATCGCCTATCAGGATGGTATCAAATGTGTGGTTGGCAAGGTCATCGATGTACAGCCCTACTCTGCACGGATTCAGCCGCTCATCGAGCAGACGAGCTATATCGGGGCGATGCTGAAAGACTCACGGTATTCCGGGCTTCTGGTGGGGCAAAGTCCGCTTTCGGAAAATTGTCTCCTGCAGTATCTCGATCGAAAAGTTGAAATCCAATACGGCAACATCGTCGTGACGTCAGGTATGGGGGGAGTGTTCCCGAAGGGTATCATCATTGGAGAGGTGGTTTCAGTATTAAAAAAGCGGTATGGAATTTTTCAGGAAGCGATTGTTCAACCAAAGGTAGATCTTGGCCGATTGGAAGAAGTGTACATCATCACCAAAATGGTTACTGAAGATCTTAACATACTGTTCGAGGAAGATTGAGCAGGTGAGAAAATATATTATCTTCATTGTTCTGATCGTCGGATTCATCTTTTTACAGTCTTCCACTCTGTACGATAGGATAAGCGTCCGGGGAGTCACTCCCGATTTTCTCCTCATCACAATTAGCCTTTCCGCATTTTTCATGGGACCCATTCCCGGGCAAATAATCGGTTTTATTACCGGGCTTGTACTCGACATTATACCACCGGTTGGACTACTCGGTCTTTTAGCGTTTACCTACACACTTATCGGCTATGGAGTCGGTATCATCGGTCAGAAGGTGTACGGAAACAGTGTGCTTATTACGATAACATTCATGTTTATAGTGACGCTTCTGAAGGCGGCGGTACTGAGCTTGCTGGCGGTGATCTTTCTCGAAGCAGGTTATTTCGGTTATTTCGTGCAGGGCAGGATATTTCTGGAGGCTGTGCTCAATAGTGTGATTACGCCCCTGCTTTTTCTCATAATAGGGAGGGTTGAAAGGAAGTTTGTAACCTAACGCGAGAATTCGCTCTGTAATGGATAGATAGAACATCATTCAGAATTACTCTTCAATGGCTTGGCGGTGCCAGTCATTTGAATGAGCCAGTATGAAATGAAAAAGCGTATTTTCATAATTTTCGATTGCTGCTTAGGCAGCACGGTCGACTCATATGCGTGTTGAAACCGTGAAAACGGACAAGGAAGAAGAGTTCAGTAGGCGGTTCTATGTGTTCACAGCTATTCCGGTACTCTTCTTTTTCATTTTTCTCATCGTTCTTTTCTCCCTTCAAATTATCAAGGGTCCTGACTACGAGCTTAAGGCAAAGACCAACAGGGAGCAGTACTCGATCATGCCTGCAATCAGAGGAATAATTACGGACAAGAGCGGGGAGTACACCCTGGCATATAACAAGAGATCCTTTGCAGTGAGTATTGTTCCCCAGAACCTTCCCAGCGATAAGTCGGAGAAAGAAGAGCTGCTGAACCGACTTGCCTTGCTCCTCCAAATGGACAGGCAAGAGATACAGGAAATCATCAATAGGAAAGAGTATTCGAAGTTCGGTTCGTACGTCTTGAAAACCGAAGTTCCCTTTGAAGATATCGTGTTTCTTGCCGAACATAACAGGGATTTTCCCGGTGTGTATTGGAAAAGCAAGCCCGTCAGATTGTATCCATTCGGAGACTCTCTTTCCCACGTTATCGGATATGTTGGTATGATCAGCGAAAAAGAGTTGTTGGAGAATCAGGATAGAGGATACAACCTGGAGAGCGTGATCGGCAAGAGTGGGGTGGAAAAGATCTATGATATCGAGCTCAAGGGGAAAGATGGGTATATCCGTAGGATCGTTGACGCGACGAACCAGGTAACCGCTGAAATTATCGACCGCGGTGCCGAACCAATCCCGGGGAACAATGTCATTTTAACGATTGACAAAGGCATCCAGGATATCGCGGAGTCTGCCCTCGGGGACCGAACTGGAGCGGTGATCGTTTCGAGACCTGCTAGCGGAGAAATCCTTGCAATGGTATCCTATCCGAGGCATAACCCGAATCTTTTCGTCTCCCAGCGTGATAAGGAAGCATTTAAAAAATTGACCCTTGACAAAAGAAAGCCCTTTCTCAACAGGGCCATACAGGCGCAGTATGCAGCCGGTTCAATTTTCAAACTTGTTGTAACCCTAGCAATTCTTGACAGCGGAAAGATCCCTACCAGTAAAGAGTTTTTATGTGGGGGCGGATACCAGCTCGGCAACCGGTTTTTCAAGTGCTGGGGAAGCCATGGAAAGGTGGACCTTTTCAAGGCAATCGTGCATTCCTGCGATTCCTACTTTTATCAGGCAGCGCTCGTGCTTGGTTCGGAGGGCATTGCTGATTATGCTCGCCGGCTCGGTTTTGGAACCATTCTCAATGTGGATCTGATCGGAGAGGTTGAGGGCCTCGTTCCGGACCCTGAGTGGAAAAGGAGGTACCGGGAAGATATATGGTATGAAGGTGATACCCTCAATTTCGCAATCGGACAGGGGTATCTTCTCGTCACACTCCTTCAGTTAAACACCTTTACGAATCTGATTGTGAACAGAGGAGTTCTCTTCGAACCGTATGTGGTGAGAGAGATACGATCTGCAAAGAGCGAAGAGATTATCTATAAAAAAACGTCCGAGGTTCTCATCGAAAGTAATATAGAGAAAGAGCACTTTTTGTTTCTTCAGCAGGCGATGAGGGGAGTGGTACTCGAGGGTACTGCGCGATGGGGGGGAGCGGTACTGTCAACAGAGGTGGCAGGTAAAACGAGTAGCGCCGAGACCCCAGGCGGGGAGACGCATTCATTGTATACCGCTTTTGCACCTTCCAGTGCTGAAAATATTGGTGAGATCATTACGGTGAGTGCGATCGTCGAGCACGGAGGCGCAGGGAGCGTGAGTGCTGCACCTCTGGTTTCGGAGATCATTGAGTCGATATTCGGAAACTGCAGTCTCGAAACTGCCCGGAAAAACATCTGGAGGAAACGGGCAGAAGCTCGATCCTGGCGCAACTCGCAAGGGGCTGCTATCCGCAGTGAGCTGCTGCTCGCAGGGGAAAGATATGGGAAAACAGGATCTACTCAGGACGGTTAAACCGGACTACCTGCTGTTTCTATCGTTCATTGTTCTGACCGTCTTTGGGATTCTTACGATCTACAGCGCCGGTGGGAGCACAGCCGACGCCCATGCACTGGAAAAGCAGCATGTGAAGCAGATCTACTGGGCTCTCACCGGCATCGCAATCTTTATTCTTCTGCTCTTCATTCACTACCAGAAGCTGGGTGAACACGCCTTTATCATCTATCTGGGCGGGTTACTCCTCCTCGTGATGACGCTCCTGATTGGGAAGAGGGTAAGAGGAGCAAAGAGCTGGCTAACAATAGTCGGCGGACTCGGGTTTCAACCATCGGAGTTTATGAAAATCGCCGTTATTCTTTTACTCGCTAAATTCCTTGACAGGATTGGGGATGAAATAAGGCAGCTGAAAAACCTGTTTATCGCGTTGGGGATTGTGTTTTTACCGGTGGGTCTCATTCTTCTGCAGCCTGACTTTGGTACCGCGCTCGTGTATGTGCCCATCGGACTAGTCATGCTCTATTTTGCGGGAATACGACTCATTCATCTGCTGTCGCTCCTGATTATTTTCGGGATTGCCACAAGCCTTCCTCTTTTAACCACCTTCGGCAAGCTCACGCACACCTCTTCCTTCGCCTTTTTCGGAATGCTGGATGATCCCAAGGTAATATTAACTATCGCACTTATGTTTGGGGTGCTCTCTTTTGTCTGTTTTGTCCTTAATAAGATACTGAAGAGAGATTTTATTTCCAAATCGATGAAAATATTTTTAATATTCTTTTCCGGGCTTCTTCTCTCCGCTCTTTTCAGCAAGTGGCTGAAACCCTATCAAAAAGAGCGTCTCATCGTTTTTCTAAAGCCCACTATTGATCCCTTTGGATCAGGCTATAACATAATTCAGTCGAAAATTGCGGTTGGCGCGGGCGGGCTTTTTGGAAAGGGTCTCCTTGGGGGAACTCAGAGTCAGCTCGGGTTTCTTCCGGAGAGAAGCACTGATTTCATCTTTTCGATTTTTGCTGAGGCATGGGGGTTCGTCGGGTCCTTCTTTCTGCTCACCCTCTACGGCCTGTTTCTCTACCGTGGGATTATGATCATTTATGAAACAAAGGAGAATTATGGCTGTCTCGTGGCTTCTGGAATAGTGGGAATGTTTCTCTTTCACTTCATTGTGAACATCGGGATGACCATCGGTATCATGCCGATAACGGGAATCCCTCTCCCCTTCATGAGCTACGGAGGATCATTCATACTTACCTGTATTGCAGCAACATCCATCCTGTACAGCATAGAAATGAGGAGATACAGTAGGTGAGTTCCCGGCTGCAGGAGAAAGTAGAGGAGATTCTTCCCCGTGTGAGTAAACCTGCCCGCTACATCGGAAAAGAGGTGCACACCCTCAATCCGGAAAGGGCTGCACAGGGTCTCAGGATGGTCCTCTCCTACCCGGATGTGTATGAGATCGGGATGTCCAACCTGGCAGTACGGATTTTGTACGAGACGATTAACAGAGACGAGCGCTTCTCCTGTGAGCGCGTATTCGTACCATGGATGGATTTTGAGCAGGAGCTGAGAAAAAATTGTATCCCGCTCTATTCTCTGGAGACCTTTACCCCCCTTTGTGAATTCGATGTGATCGGATTCTCCATGGGATACGAGCTTCTCTACACCAACGTGCTCACCATACTCGAGCTCGCTTCTATTTCACTCGCAGCGACGGAGAGACAGGATGAGGAGCCCATCGTAATCGCAGGCGGGCCAGCAATTTTTAACCCTGAACCGATGGCAGATTTCATCGATGTCTTTGTCATTGGGGACGGGGAGATCGCAATCATTCAAATACTCGAAGAACTCCTGAAGGTGAAGGCAAGACCACGGAAGGAAAAGCTCATCGCATTGAACTCCTTCGATTTCACTTATGTCCCCGCTCTCTATAATCAGGGAACACACAGAGGATTCCTGATCACCAGAGTTGACAAGTCGGTCAAAAAGCGGATCGAACCGGATCTGGAATTGCTCCCCTTCCCACGGAAACCCATAATTCCGCTCACGAGAATCGTGCAGGATCGGATTACGGTTGAGGTGAACAGGGGGTGCGCCTCTGGATGCAGATATTGTGCTGCTGGGTTTATCTACAGGCCTGTCCGCGAGAGAAGTGTTGAAGGGGTTTTTGATATCATCCAGGATTCACTCACTCACTCGGGATATGACGAGGTGGCCCTGCTGTCCTTGAGTGTGGGCGATTACACAGGATTCCATGAGCTTGTACGCCGTATAAATGAGCGCTTTGCTTCCGAGAATGTATCAATCTCTCTTCCTTCGTTACGGGTGAACAGTACGAACATCGACATCCTGCGGATGGTGAAAGAGGTTCGGAAGAGCGGTCTCACCTTTGCGATTGAAAGCGCCGATGGGTTGACCAGGAATCGTATCAACAAACCTGTCGATATCGGACAGCTCATGGAGATCATCTGGAGGGTTTCCCAATTTGGATGGAGGCTCATCAAGCTCTATTTCATGGTCGGCCTCCCCATGGCGGAGAAGGAGGATGAACGAATCGCAGAACTGGTCCTTGATCTTCTTGAAGCCTCACGCTCGATCCAGATGAATGTGAACGTATCGGTGTTCGTTCCAAAGCCTCACACTCCCTTTCAATTTGCACGTCAGATCGACGTGGAGGAGGCAGAGCGCATCATTGGAAACCTGCGGGATCGTTTTTCACGTACGAGGGTACACGTAAAATTTCAGAACCCAAGGATGAGCCTCATTGAAGGGATCCTTTCGAGGGGGGATCGAAGGGTCGCCCGCCTCATCCATGAGGTGCACAGATTAGGCGAACGCTTCAGCTCTTGGGACGATGTATTTCGTTACGATCTGTGGGAAGAAGCGCTCAAGAGACTGAATCTCAACCGGGAGCTCTACAACGATTATGAGAGCAATCGTGGAACACCGTTCACAGAGTCTGGATCCCGTGGAATACCATTCCCAGAGCCTGTATCCCGTGGAACACCGTTAACTGGTGCCGAAACGGGTGGTTCAGCCTCTACTCAAAACCTCGATACAGCGACCTTTCCCTGGTATTTCATTTCCAGTGGAATAAAGGGAAGTTTCTTGAAAAAAGAAAGTGAAAGAGCCAAGAAAGCTCTTCTCACGGGAAACTGTGTACATGGACAATGTGCACAGTGTGGAGTCTGTCAGCGGGGGATTAAACAGACTCTCTTTCAGTCCCAATCCCACAGAGGAGAAGACCCTACAGAGTACGAGGTTTCAAAGAAACCAGCCGAACGATCTACACGCACACGCGTTAAAATGCTTTTTCAATTCAAGAAACAGGGACTCTACCGCTTCATCTCACATCTCGATCTTCTCACCCTTTTCATTCATCTGGGAAAAATGGCAGGGATACCTTTTTCATATTCAAGGGGATTCAACCCGAAACCACATTTCGGGCTTCCGTTTCCACTGCCTCTAGGGGTCGAATCGGAGTATGAAATCGGTGAAGCTTACATCGAGGATGCTCTGGAGGAGAGTGTTTTTTGTGATCGATACAACAGCCAGTTACCGGTTGAGATGAAACTCGCAAGAGCTGAGAGAAGCCAATTGATGAAGTCCGTCGCTTCATTTCCCTTCTTTCATGACTATATGTTCCCCTATTCTCATGATATAGAAGACCTTCTGCAGAAAAACATCGAGAGGGGAAAAATATTCGACATCAGCCCATGCGAATTCTATGTGGTACAAAAGACCCTGGTCATGCTCAGGATCGGAAGGGACCGCAGCATTAAAAAGCTCTTTGGTCAGGACCTGTTTGTGAGAACTCACATTCAACGGAGGATGCTCTGGCAGGAATGCGACGGGAAGCTTGTGTCATTTTTTAAAGAAAAATAAAAAAAAATTAAAAAACCTCTTTACTTTTTTTTTAAATTGACGTATTATAACATCGAACGGTTTCTGAATGGCAGGAAGGTTCTTTTGATTAAATATCCCTCAATTATGAGGGTTTTTTTTAGCTCAAAAAGTCAACAGAATCATGATTGTAACTATGATAATCATCGGAGTCGGGTAAAAAAAAGCTTGACATCCGATCCGGGGTACGATATATTTCGTGTGCCTTGAGGATTGTAAGTTCTAGAGCCTTGAGTGTGATACTCAAGGTTTTTTCATGATAGAACATGATCTTTGAAAATTAAATAGCAGGAACCTGGAGGAGGGCTCTTCGTTTATCCTTTGTGAAGAAAAGTTAGAAAATAACTTTATCACGGAGAGTTTGATCCTGGCTCAGAACGAACGCTGGCGGCGTGTCTTAAGCATGCAAGTCGAACGGGAACCTAGAGCTTGCTTTAGGGGACAGTGGCGAACGGGTGAGTAACACGTGGGTAATCTGCCCTCGGATGGGGGATAGCCCTAGGAAACTAGGGATAATACCGCATAATGCCGACCTGTCATAAGACAGGGTGGTTAAAGGTGCCCTCTGCATATGGTGCCGTCTGAGGATGAGCCCGCGGCCTATTAGCTTGTTGGTAGGGTAATAGCCTACCAAGGCGACGATGGGTAGCCGGCCTGAGAGGGTGTACGGCCACATTGGGACTGAGATACGGCCCAGACTCCTACGGGAGGCAGCAGCTAAGAATATTCCGCAATGGGCG
>Ga0111221_1047_pt1 | contig 16637 bp, 16 predicted proteins | sample DeeMarSWOR152_54_FD_80385 | JGI IMG/M metagenome (GOLD analysis project Ga0111221, IMG submission 80385) | Spirochaetes bacterium DG_61 | reverse complement strand
CCGCATCGGTTGCAAGCTTCAATACCTCGTCCTTTGACTTCTTCAGCTTATATGTCTTATGGATATCACTTGTAGCAATGAAGGTATGTATACGCCTTCGAGGTGCCGCCTTTACCGCTTCGTAACAGGTGGTGATATCCTTTTCGAGGGCACGTGCAAGCCCCGCGATCACAGAACCCTGAACAATTTCTGATATGCGCTTCACACCATCATACTGTTTCGGAGAGGAAATGGGAAAGCCTGCCTCTATTATGTCAACCCCGATGCTTCCAAGGAGCCGCGCCACTTCCAGCTTCTGTTCGATGGACATGCTTGCCCCCGGTGACTGCTCACCGTCTCTCAGTGTTGTATCGAAGATGTATACCTTATCCATTTACAATACCTCCCGCCCTGCTCATTCCCCTAGCGATCGAGACCCGTCCTGTTCGTGCGATTTCCTGAATTCCGTAGGGTTTCAGTATCACTATGAATGCCTCTATCTTTTCTGTGATACCGGTGACCTCCACGGTAAGCGAGCTCTGTGAAATATCAACGACCTTCCCCTTGAAAACTTCCACAATCTGAAAGATTTCCTGTCTTCTGGCCGGTGGAGCCTTCACTTTAATGAGGATGATTTCCCGGTGCACTGATGGTGTGTTCGTGAGATCAATGACCTTGATGACATCGATGAACTTGTTAAGCTGTTTTTTGATCTGTTCTATGAGCTGGTCATCTCCCTTTACCACGATGGTCATCCGTGAGTACTCCGGATTCTCGGTCTCACCTACTGAGAGCTCCTTGATGTTGAAGCCCCTTCCACTGAAGAGTCCTGCTATGTGCGCGAGCACGCCGCTTTTGTTTTCCACAAGCACCGCAATCGTGTGTTCTCTATCCATGTTTCCTCCTTAGTCGCACGCTTTTAATCGTCCAACTTTAGTTGTCCAACTTTAGTTGTCCCGGTCAGGCGAGAAGGAAGTTCTGTGCATCCTCCTTGCTGCTTATCATCTTGTTCAGTGGCGCCCCTGCTGGCACCATGGGTGTTACGTTTTCTTCAGGGCTGACGATGAAGTCGATGAGTACCGGTTTCTTTACTTTTACCGCTTCGTGGATTGCTCCCTCCACGTCGTCCTTTTTCTCAATCCGCATTCCCACGGCTGAGTAAGCTTCTGCGAGTTTCACGAAATCAGGGATATAGGGCGGACAATTCTTTCCAGGATTGTTACAAACACCGGGACATCTTCCGTCCCGCCTCAAGCAGGTGGCCGAATACCGCCGGCCAAAGAAAAACTCCTGCCACTGTCGTACCATACCAAGGTATCCGTTGTTGAGAATCGCAATTTTTACGGGAAGGTTATGCTGGCTTATGGTTGCCATTTCCTGGATATTCATCTGTATGCTCCCGTCCCCTGCAATGTCAAACACGATGTTATCGGGGTGGGCGATCTGCGCGCCGATTGCTGCTGGAAGACCGTATCCCATAGTGCCAAGCCCCCCGGAGGTGATAAGCTGGCGCGGTCTGCAGAACTTGTAAAACTGCGCAGTCCACATCTGGTTCTGGCCGACTTCGGTGGTAACGATTGCTTTTCCCTCAGTCACCTGATAGATCTGATCCACCACATACTGAGGCCGCAATACATCATCATCCTGATAGGTGAGGGGATGCTCCTTCTTCCACTGGGAGATTTCATCCAACCAGTCTTGAATGTCGAGCTTTTCAGCCAATTCGATCATCTCTCGAAGTATTTGCCTGGCGTCCCCTACAACCGGTACGTCGATGACCACATTCTTGCTGATGGATGCGGGATCGATGTCTATGTGTATAAACTTTGCATTGGGTGCAAACATGGACAGTTTTCCGGTGATTCTGTCGTCGAAGCGAGAGCCGATCGCGATGAGTAGATCGCACCTGTGGACAGCGTAGTTTGCGGTCTTTGTTCCGTGCATCCCGAGCATTCCGAGAAACTCTGGCGCTGTTCCCGGAAAGGCTCCAAGTCCCATGAGTGTGAGAGTCACAGGGATACGGGTAATTTTTACGAACTTTCTCAGGTCTTCAGATGCATTGGAGGTGATGATACCGCCCCCTGCATAGATGAGGGGACGCCTGGAGTTCTTGATCGTTTCCATCACCCGCTTTATCTGTCTGGGGTTCCCCTTGATGGTAGGGTTATAACCGAGTATGGTGACCTTTTCAGGATACTCGAAATCGATTTCGGCAGTGAGAATGTCCTTAGGAATATCGACGAGCACCGGACCGGGTCTCCCCGTGTGCGCGATATAGAAGGCCTTCTTCATGATGATGGGAAGTTCCTTTGGATCTTTGACAATGAAGTTGTGCTTAGTAACCGGTCTGGTGATTCCCGTGGTATCTGCTTCCTGAAATGCGTCGTTTCCGATGATCGATGTGGGAACCTGCCCGGTGAGTGCGACGATGGGGACCGAATCCATGTTGGCAGTTGCAAGGCCCGTCACGATGTTGGTTGCACCGGGACCGCTCGTTACAATGCACACTCCTGTATTTCCTGTGCTCCTGGCGTAACCGTCAGCGGCATGGATTGCCCCCTGTTCGTGCTTGGTTACGATAATTTTAATCTCTTTGTCACCGTACAGCGCGTCGAAGAGAGGTATGACCACGCCTCCTGGAATGCCGAAAGCAATGGATATCTTCTCTCTATGAAGTATCTCAACAACGGCCTGTGCACCTGTCATTTTCATAGTACATTACCTCTCAGTTATTTTTTTTTAAATGAACGACCCTCCATCTCACAGAGGGAAAACTGCTCCCCGTGCGGCAGAGCTCACCATTTGCGAGTATCTGTACATGTACCCCCTTCCGATATTCGGTTTTCGCTCTCCCTGCGCCTTGAGCGCTCTGATACGCGCCTGAAGTTCCTCATCACTCACTTTCAGAGTAATCCGTTTTTCATGGATGTTGATCTCAATCCTGTCCCCCTCTCGCACCGCTGCGATGGGTCCAAATGCAGCAGCCTCTGGTGAAACATGCCCAATTGACGCTCCTCGGGTGGCACCAGAGAACCTTCCGTCCGTAATGAGCGCCACGGATTTGTCACGCCCCATTCCTGCGATTGTCGAGGTTGGGGTGAGCATTTCCCTCATTCCAGGACCGCCCTTTGGACCTTCATAGCGAATGACGATGACGTCCCCCTCGTTTATGCTTTCACTCAGGATTGCGTCTACTGCCTGCTCCTCAGATTCAAAAATCCTCGCAGGCCCCTCGTGAACCATCATCTCAGGGACCACAGCTGCGCTCTTCACGATAGACCCTTCCGGTGCAAGGTTTCCCTTGAGCACGGTGAGTCCACCGCTTGTGTGCCGTGGTCTCTCGATGGGGCTGATCACTGACTCGTCCTTTACCGTACTGTGCTCGATTAGCTGGCCGATTGATTTACCGCTCACCGTTTTCAATCCTGTGAAAAGGTGCCCCTTTTTTGCAAGCTCGTTCATCACCGCAGGGATGCCACCTGCGCGGTGCAGGTCTTCCATGTGATCGGGACCAGCAGGGGCGAGGTTGCAGAGATGCGGGACCTTTTCACTCTGCCGTTCAAAATCATCAAGGGTAATATCTACCTCACCGTAGTAGGCAATTGCCGGTATGTGCAGGGCGGTGTTGGTTGAGCCACCAAGCGCCATATCAACAGAGATAGCGTTGAGAAAAGCTTCCTTTGTCATGATGTCTCGTGGACACATATTGTCGCGAACCAGTGCCATGATTGCCCTGCCGGCATCCTTGGCAATCCGGATGCGGTCTGAGTGTACCGCAGGTATGGTTCCGTTTCCCGCAAGTCCCATACCGAGCGCTTCAGTGAGACAGTTCATGGAATTCGCTGTGTATAAACCGGAGCAGCTCCCTGCACCGGGACATGCGCAGCGCTCGAGCTCTTCAAGCTCTGCATCGCTTATTTTCCCCGATTTGTGGCGCCCGACCGCTTCGAACACATTGTCAACTCCGAGTTTTTCCTTTCCCATCTCACCGGCGAGCATCGGTCCACCGGAAACGATGATTGCAGGTATGTTCAGCCTTATTGCCGCTATGAGCATCCCTGGCACTATCTTGTCACAATTCGGGATTAGCACAAGGCCGTCGAAGGGTGTACCAATGGATACCGCTTCAATGGAATCGGCAATGAGTTCACGACTCCCCAACGAATATTTCATTCCAATGTGATCCATCGCAAGTCCGTCACAGAGGCCAATGGTGCTGAACTCAAGAGGAGTGCCTCCTGCAACCCGTATTCCCGCTTTTACCGCCTCACTGATTCTGTCAAGGTGGATATGGCCGGGTATAATCTCATTGGCAGAGTTTACAACTCCGATCAAGGGTCTCCCAATTTCTTCCCTGGTGAGCCCCAGGGCGTAGAGGAGCGACCGGTGGGGTGCTCGTCTGGTTCCATCTTTGATTACATCGCTGCGCATTACTCCTCCTTGTAATGGTTAAGTTCTCATAATAATAATAAAAAAAACCCGCTGAAGGCAGCGGGTTTTCAGCATAAAAACATGCCGCTGCCTAAGGAAAAAAGATAAGCAATACAATGAGAATGAGAATGATTGCGATAACGATGCGTACTGCTGAGGTCTTTGCACGGTTGAAAAAGTATGATATTTCGGCTTTTTTCATCTTTTTCCGTTACACTTAATTTTAATTTTCTATTAAAATACACTGGAATCATTTTTTGTCAAGGAAAAAAGAAATGTTCGATGTATGCGGGATCGGAGCGTACTGCCTTGATTATCTTGGTGTGGTCGAAGCCTTTCCGGCAGAGGATGAAAAGCTGGAGCTCGGCACAATTGAGATACAGGGCGGAGGGAACATAGCGACCGCACTGGTCGCCGTAGCCCGTCTGGGTGGGAATGCGTGCTTTCATGGTGTTATCGGAGATGACGAGAACACCGATGCAATACTGAAGGGGCTTGCACAGGAAAAGGTGGATGTCTCGTCTCTGAAAGTGCAGAAGGGGAAAAATCCCTTTGCCTTCATTATTATAAACAGGAAGAAATCATCCAGGACCATACTCTATACAAAGAGTATGGTGCCCTCATGCGGAAAAAAGGACGTGGACGCCAAGGTGATCCGTGAGTCGAAAGTGCTTTTACTCGATTTTTATCATGAAGAGGCCTCCCTTACCGCTGCGCAGATTGCCCGCAAGAAGGGTATCCCTGTAGTAATCGATGCGGAAAGCGTCAAACCTCTTTCATCACAGATTATGGCGAACGCAACCCATGTGGTTGCTTCCAGGAGCTTTGCCCTTCGGTATACCGGTTTACCACCAACGAGTGACGTGGAAGTGGTGCTTGAGGAGCTCCTGCGCATGGTGCACTGCCCCTTTGTGTGTATCACCATGGGTGAACAGGGCGCGATCGGAGGGGAGCGAGACAGCAGGAGACGGTATCGTCAGAAGGCGTACCCGATCGAGGTTGTGGATACCACCGGTGCGGGTGATGTGTTCCACGGAGCTTTTTCCTATTTCCTCTCAAAGGGTTCCTCTATGGAAGAGATACTTCGTTACTCCTCTGCCTCCGCAGCTCTGGCTTGCCGTGAGATGGGGGGAAGAAAAGGAATACCGACAATGGGAGAGCTCGAATCTTTTTTTAGCTTATTCCAGTCAACTCCCTGATGAACAGCATAAACTAGGTTTCCGGTTTATTCATCGACCGACATACCCCTGTGCCTATTAGATATCCTATCTGTAGCGCTCTGCGGTCTTCAATATGTGTTCCACATCTACGTTCCGCTCGATGTATGCGGCAAGGCGGTCGAACTCTGCATCCAGATATGCTCTGTAGGAGAGCCCGGAGCTACCACGCCTGCCGTGGAAGATGAGGAACCGCTCCCTGAAAAGATCGTTTTCGAAGAGTCCATGCAGGTAGGTACCCCATACCAAGTTGTCACGTGAAACTGCGCCCTCTTCATACTCAGGTTCCGTACCCTCTTTCGATTCGATTATGAAGGGGCGTCGCGTTCCGGGAAAAACGGTCGTCTTCCCCATGTGAATCTCGTATCCATCGATCGGTACTCCCTTCCCCTGTTCTCCCTGTATACCGTCCAACGTGCAGCGCCCCGACACTCTCGTAAGTGTTTTATTCCGTTCGAGCACGGTTTCGATCGGCAGGAAGCCTATCCCTTCGATACGGCTTGTCGCTGATTCGATTCCATAGGGATCACGGATTTCATTGCCCAGCATCTGGTATCCACCGCAGATGCCGATAAGGGATGTTCCTCCCTTGCTCAGGTTTTCTAAAACGGGTATGAATCCGGCCTCCTTGAGCCACTTGAGGTCTTCGATCGTGTTTTTCGTGCCGGGAATGATAACGACTGACGCATCCAGGATTTCTTCTGGAGTGTTCGCGTACCAGAGAGAAACCCCTTTTTCCAGTTCGAGGGGATCGAAGTCTGTGTAGTTTGAAATGAGGGGGAGGGAGATGACAGCGATTCTCACATCGGCCCCCTCTCTTCTCCGTCCCTTTCTCCCGCTGTGAAGCGCAACACTGTCTTCCTCAGGGAGGTTGATATCATCGAAGTAGGGTACGATACCGAACACCGGCCGTCTCGTCAATTTTTCGATGAGCTTGATCCCGTCTGTAAAAAGATCGATACTGCCCCTGAACTTGTTAATGATGAATCCAATGATGAGTTTCCTCTCCCGCGGTGTGAGGAGCTTCATCGTACCGATTAGGGCTGCAAATACCCCACCCCGATCGATGTCAGCAACCACGATGACAGGGGCTCCCGCAGCCCTGGCCATTTCCATGTTCACGATGTCGCTCTTCTTTAAATTAATTTCCGTGAGGCTTCCTGCGCCTTCCAGGATAAGGGTGTCGTACCTGTGCCGAAGCCTCTGGTAGCTTTCCATCACACGAGTAAAAATCTGCTCCTTCATCCTGTAGTAGCCTTCCGCGGTGTCGTTGACGAGCACCTTTCCCTGCAGGATCACCTGCGTCTTGCAGTTTCCATACGGTTTGAGCAGCACTGGGTTCATATCCACGTCGGGGAGCAGTCCAGCGGCAGCCGCCTGGTACACCTGGGCTCGTCCCATCTCCTTACCGTCCATAGTGACAAAAGAGTTCAGCGCCATGTTCTGCGCCTTGAAAGGGGCAACATTGTACCCTTTCCTGTGTAAAATCCTGCAAAATCCAGCTGCGATAACACTTTTTCCCGCATCCGACCCCGTGCCCAGAAACATGATCTGAAGAGGACCTTTTTTCTTCATCTTTCACTTCAACGCACACACAAGATAGTACCACTTCTTTAAGTTACACAGGAACTGGGGAGAGGAAAAAGAGAATATTCACATTCTTCGTTGACAGATGGTGAATTGTTGCTTATTCATAGAGCATGAGATACATTGCGGGAATGCTGAGGGTGTTGAAGGATATTCTCCTCTATGTGCTGCTCATTTTCATCATCGTGGCGCTCATCGGAGCCTTTATATTCGTGCTGTACAGGCTTGCCACCACGAGCAAAACGCTCTACTCCTCTATCTTCCTCGCAGCGTTTGGGGCAACCGTTCTCTTTTTTATCGTTCGAAGTATACGAAGAAAGACGTTTTCCGCCGTGGCGCTCAAGTTCGCACGGTTTTTCTACGGTCTTTTCATCGTGGGTGTGGTGGTTACGGTCTTTCTCCTCCTCGGGGCATTCCTGCTTCGTTATCCGCTCATAGGAGTGATCACCACACCCTTCGTAGTCGGTGGAGTAATCTTCCTGTTTCTCAAGTGGAAGCCCTTTCAATTTTTTAAAAATATTTCTAAATAATACGAAAATGTTGTATTGACTTTTTTTTATTGAAAACGTATTATTCGAAAAAATTCTGGATAAAAGGAGTTGCTGAATGGCGAAGAATGTTTTTGTCGACGTAGAGGAATGCATTGGATGCGCTGCATGTGTTGACAGCTGTCCAGACGTATTCAGAATGACCGAGGATAATGTGGCTGAGATTTTCAATATCGACGGCGCCTCAGAGGAAGAAATTCAGGATGCAATCGATGCATGTCCATCTGAATGCATACAATGGGAGGAATAGGGTCTCAGAAAGGACAATAAAACCCTCTCCCTTCACGGTAGAGGGTTTTATTTTTGATATTACTCACTCCTCCTCAAATTTGACGAGCAAGCTCTTTCTAAATGGGTGGGAGGATTTTACTGAGTCGTTCTGCCTATAGGCGACCAGTACTTTAAGCGTGTCTTCTCCTGTTCACAAACCCCCGTCGAGTGTAAACTCAACTTCAAGGGTTGTTTGGCCACTTGTTTCATCCAGCGCGTAGTTCTTCACGTATCCGAGTGCATTTTCTGCATGTTTGTGCCCCTTACCACGATGCTCTTGGAGAATGGCATTTCTACCCTTCACATATCCGATAAGAATCTCGGCATCGTCCATGAGAGAGACTGAAAAAAATATCAGGAGCAGGAGGCGTGAATGCGAGGAGAGAGGTGAGCAGTGTAGTTTTCCCCGAACCTCCAATCTGTGCACCGCTTGCAATGGACACTCCATTCATCTGGAGCACAATCAGATGGGAAGCAAGCTCAGGTGAGAGGGTGCCCGCCTGGATAAGGTCAACGAGGCTGAGGGAAGGACCCCCTCGCTGATTCATTCTCTCGATTTCTTTTATAACAGGATCACTATAACCTGATAAAAAAATGGATTTCTCGTTTCTCACGTTCTCTGGTGTTCAGGCTGTTCCTGTTGGTGATTCCTGTAAGGTTACCCCTACTTTCAGGTTTGTTCATCTTTTGCGATGCTCTGATAGAGAACAACCTGATTTCTGCCGTTTTGTTTTGCGTGGTAAAGAGCCCTGTCGGCCCTTTCGATGAGGATGTCCTCAGTCATGTTTATGGAATGCACAAACCCTGCAACTCCGATGCTTATAGTAATACTGACGTGCACATGATCATTTCCCTGAGTGTCGGGAAAATCGAAACTGAGCGATTCGATGCTCTTTCTCAGTCTTTCTGCAACGATGAGTGCGCTTTTTTTGTCCGTTTCAGGAAGGATGATGGCGAACTCCTCTCCGCCGAATCGTGCGGGAATATCACATGTGCGCACCTGCTTTTTTATCGCATGTGCCACCCTGACCAGAACTTCATCACCGCTCACATGTCCGTAGGTGTCGTTTATTTTTTTAAAATGATCGAGGTCGAGCATCATAAGCGTAAGTTCTGATTTATAGCGATCGCTGCGGGAAATTTCCTCGACGAGCTGGTTCACAAAATACCCGTGGTTGTACAGTCTCGTCTTCATATCTATTGTAGCGATCTCGTACAGCCGTGCGTTCTCGATCGCTACAGATGCGAATCCTGCAAGAATATCGACATACTTCTTTTCGTCTTCCGTATAATTTGTACCGAACTGCTTCTCTTTTTTCTTCAGACAGAGGATACCGTTAATCCTGCTCTTAAACCGGAGAGGTATGACGAGGTCGATTCCCTTTTCTTTGAAGAGTTGATAGGTGTGGCCCAATCTTGGATTGTTTTTAAGTTCTTCCACAAGGAGGACTCCTCGGTTTTCATTCATAAAATGAATAAAGGGATCTGATGAGAGTATCTGTATCTTTTCAGTCTCTGAAGTATATTCATAGTAGGGCTGCTCTATCCCATCATTTGAGAGTAGAATGATCGCATCAGAGGAGTGAAAGTGACCGCTACAGGTGAGTACGATGATATCGAGGACGTCTTTTAAAGAAAGGCTTGCATTGAGGGTTTTCCCAATTTCGAGCATCGTATTCAGATCGAAAATTTGTCGTTTGAAGGTGTCGATAGCCTGTACCAAATCTAACTTTTCCAACGTTCGCCTTTATCTGTAAGAGTTATTGGTAGCAGCTTTTCTACTATCACTGTGTACAACGTTGTACTCTGCTCATTAATGATAGCGAGAGAATGTGGCTTAATTTTATTTAAATGTTGAAATATATAGAGATTATAGTAAAAATATATGAGAAAAGCAGATAATTTACAAGAGAAAATATGAGGGAATCCCAGAAACGAAACCTATTTCGTATATTTTGCATCTGAATTGAAAGGAGCGCTGCAATGGGAGACACATGTCTGGACGGATATTTTTTAGGAGTTGACGTTGGTACACAGGGCACGAAGACCATCCTGTGCGACGGAAAGACCGGTACTGTGATCGGAAGCGCACGGGAAGAATACCCGCTTATCGAGAAGGCCGATGGAACGCGTGAACAGGATCCGGCTTTCTGGGTAAAAGCAGTCACCGGCACGATACGGGAGGTGATGAGGAGTACGGGGGTGAAAGGTCCGGCGCTCCTTGGCATCGGCATTTCTGGGCAGCAGCACGGTTTCGTGCCACTCGACAAGGAGGGAAAAGTCATTCGCAACGCGAAGCTCTGGAACGATACATCGACACAGGGACAGTGCCGGACAATCATCGAGAGGCTCGGAAGTGAACAAAAGGTCCTCACGCTCACAGGGAACAATGTGCTTCCAGGCTACACCGCATCAAAGGTCCTCTGGCTCAAAGAGCGGGAACCTGGGAACTACAATCGGCTTAGCACGATCCTCTTGCCCCACGATTATATTAACTTCTATCTCACCGGTGAGAAGAAGATGGAAGCCGGCGATGCATCGGGCACTGCATTTTTTGATGTACGCAAACGAACCTGGTCCGAGGAAGTACTGAAGGCCATCGACGATGGAAGAGACCTCCTTGGCTGCCTCCCGTCTATCGTACAGAGTGTCGAGCCTGCTGGTTTTGTGAGAAAGGAGGTGCTCGATGAGCTGGGATTGGACAGCAGTCTCAGAATTATTGTGAGCAGTGGGGGAGGGGACAACATGATGGGGGCCATTGGCACGGGCAACACGAAGCCTGGCGTGGTCACCGTGAGTTTGGGTACATCTGGAACGATCTATGCCTATTCAGATTTTCCAGTTATCGATTCTGCAGGGGAGTTTGCTGCGTTCTGCGACAGCACCGGTGGCTGGCTCCCCCTGGCCTGCACCATGAATGTGACCGTCGCAACAGAGCTCGTGAAAAAGCTCTTCTCGATGAGCAATGAAGAGCTGGAGAGAGTTGTCAGGGAGACTCCCATCGGTTCCAGGGGACTCATCCTCCTGCCATACTTTGTCGGGGAGAGGACCCCCAATGTTCCTGCGGGTACAGGAGTGTTCTTCGGGATAAATGAGTTCACAATGAACAGTGGGTACCTTGCCAGGGCTGCCATGGAAGGGGTTACACTCGGCATTCGCTACGGACTTGAGAGCATGAAAAAGGAGGGAATACGACCGAGTGATATTCGGCTCACAGGTGGGGGGAGTACGAGCGAGATCTGGAGGCAGATCGCTGCGGACGTATTCGATACCGAGGCTGTGAACATGGAAATCGACGAGGCCGCAAGCTTCGGTGCTGCGATTCAGTCCATGTGGTGTTATGCGAACCATTACGGAGAAAAGACATCTATCTCAACCCTTTCGGACTCATTCGTGAAGCTCAGGGAGGAAACACGGAAGAAACCGAATAGTGAAGCAGTCCAAATGTACAACGAGCTCTTCGATCTTCAAACAGGGGTGAGCGTGGCATTGAGAAAGGAGTTCGAGGCACATAGACGTATTATTTCGAGTGAGTAAAATCAGAAAATGGAGTTTGTAGGACTTTTTTAGGATCATATCTACAGACGAGACCTGCATCGAGTAAGTATTCTAATTTTCCACCATAAATGCATATTACCTAAATCTATTTCTCTTTCCGAACGATAAATGAAGAAGATGAGAAATCTTACGCGAGTCGTGAAGGGCATGTTTTTAAAAAGGATCGGGAAAAGAAGAGAAGACCATAGGCTGCAGGACGAACAGGAGCTGCTCAAAGATCAATTGGTTAAGGAACTTTCCAAACAGAAGTCTGCAGGCTCTCCTGCGTACGTTTCGGAATCGCAGCAAAAGGGGAGGAGGAAAAAGGGAAGGAAACAGCCCCATGCGAATCTGGTTCCGGAATTCTTGCGCAACAACAACATGTTCGCCATCACACTTGTGGTGATCGGTATACTAGTGACTGCAATGTGCGCGGCGTATCTGTTCGAGGTACGAGAGAATGAAGGATTCGAAACGATCTGGGATGCCCTCTGGTGGACGGTGGTTACCATTACAACCGTAGGCTATGGAGATAGATATCCAACCTCAATCGGGGGCAGAGCCGCTGGAATCATCATGATGGTTATGGGTGTTGCGACCGTCGGTATCGTAACCGGGCGTATAGCAAGTTTCCTCATTGATAAGCAGATCAAAGCAAGAGGAGGGCTTATCGTGATCGAAAGAAAAAAAGGACACTTCATCATCTGCGGGTGGAAGATGGAGCTGGAGAATATACTTGAGAATATCCTCAGGGCAAACCCGGATTTGAGACCTTCGGATATAGTGCTCGTGAACGATGCCGCCCCTCAGGAAATTGATCACATCCGTTCAATACCCAAATTCAAGTACATAAAGTTTATAAAAGGGGATTACATAGACGAGAAGGTGCTCCATAGGGCGAATGTGAAGGGCGCGCATACCGCACTGGTGCTCGCCGATGCGAGCAGAAAATTCTCCGTGCAGGAGGTTGATTCCAGGACGGTCATGGCAGCAATTACCATTGATTCGTTGAACAAGAACATTTATACATGTGCGGAAATCATTGATGAGAAGTATGAAAAATACCTCAAACTGGCGAACTGCGATGAGATCATCCTCACACGAGAGCTGAGCAGGATTCTCATATCAAGTGCGGCGACAGCCTCCGGTATATCCCATGTAGCAACAGAGCTCTTGCGGCCCAGGATAGGCGGGCTTACAACCCAGAAAATACCTTCGCAGTTCGTGGGAAAACCCTTCAAAGAGCTCCAGACGCATCTCAGCACCACTTACGGCGATATCCTGATAGGACTTATGGAGAACACAGGGAAGATATATTATCGGAAAAAGGAGGCCCTCGCTGAGGCCCAGAAAACCGCTGATATATCGAAGCTCGTAGAAAACCTTCAGAGTGTGAAGAGGATTGTCCCGAATCAGCCTGTGCTCAATCCCGGCGATGATTACCTGGTGAAACAGGGTTCGAAGGCCATCGTAGTGTCCAAAAGCGTTCAGGAGGTCAGCGCCTGACGGCATGGAGGAATATTCCTGATGAAAGATAACATTTCCCTGTTAAAAAATATTGTGCTCTTCAAGGACTTCAAGGATGATTTGAAAGTACTCAAGAAGATAGAGAAGCTCTTCACGGAAGTACGCGCGAAAAAGGGAGAGGTGATTTTCCGGGAAGGAAGGGAGGGGGATGAGCTCTATATTATCAGACGCGGGAGTGTAAGGATCGAGAAGAATACGCTCCAGAACGAGCCCTACACAGTGGTGAAACTCAGTGCCGAGCAGCACGTGTTCTTCGGGGAAATCGGCCTGTTGCTGAACGATACGAGATCAGCGACGGTCATTGCGGAAGAGAACAGCACCTTTCTCGTAACAAACAGGAAGAAGTTCCTCGAATTCGGCGAGCAGGAGCCCTTTGTCGCCCTCCTCATTACCCGCCAGATCGCTCAGATACTTGCCCAGCGGCTTCGAAAGACCAATCAGGATGTGGTCACTCTCTTTTCAGCGCTCGTGGATGAAATCGACAGTGCGTGGGTAGTGTACTGATCTTTGATTTGTTATTAAATAAACTCAAGCATGCCGCGAAGGACTATGTTGAAATGTCCTGAGGATTTACACGGACTTGTCGATCTATGCTGTTATGCAGGTGGTTCAATGAAAAGGTATAAACCGGTGGAATGATCAATCGCGCGGTCTTCGCCACACCGGAGTTGAAAAGTCACCGTTGTCGTAATACCTGAAGACCCTCCAGTCGGCGGAAAACAGTCCGCCCTCCTTCCGCATCCAGAACTTCACGTCGGTCGGTGCTCCTGCATAGGTCCCATCTGAAAATACATCTGCATCGCCCCCATCCACGGAGATATCAAGATTTCTGTAGTTTACAGGAATGTAACCGCTGGACTGAAAATAGAATAAGAATCCGGTGGCATCTGGATCGCTCAGGATAAAATCACTGTCCGGGCTAAGGGTATCGAGGAGGTCAGGAGCGTATTCGTCATTGATCGCATCCTCGAAATCAGAGATCGTGTTCTTGATTGCGGTCTTTGCGCATCCGAGTGAGATAAAAACCGTGCTTAATATGAGTAGAGGAACGAGTAAGCGCCTCATAATAACCTCCAGAATTTCTGAAATAAGTGCCTCAAGTTATATAGAATATCACAAATGGATGGATAATCAACTGGTATTTGTGTTGTGCAAGGTCGTAAATTTTCGGTTGACAGAGAGGGAGGGGTGGCTATATAATCTGTAGATGAATGCGGGAATAGTTCAGTGGTAGAACGTCAGCTTCCCAAGCTGAATGTCGCGGGTTCGACTCCCGTTTCCCGCTCAAGAATAACTCCCTAATCCATAATGGATTGGGGAGTTTTCTGTTTTATTGATAACAGCTCTGCCTATTCCTGCGTATAGTATTATCTTCAAGGAAACAGGATGCCTTATGATACACTGGTTGAGATTTACCCTTGCATTTTGACTTTTAGCGGATATTTGAACGGAGTTATCCACTGAAAAACCCGAGTGTTTCGACGCCAGAAGCTTCAGGGCAAAGCTTCTTTGTATCAGGCTTTATTATTCTTTACAGACCCACTCTTTTAGATTTTCATCACTCGCAAGCTCTATACAGCTCCTGCGTCCCGTACTAATTCAACATAATGTGAGATTATTACAATTTTTCTTCTCAATGAATACCTAGATGTAACTACCTTAATAATATGGGAGTAGCCACTCAATTAATAAATGACTACTCCCCTTTTCTCTTTGTCCTTAAAAGTGAAACATCGATTCGCTTGTATCATCTGTTAACAGTAGACTGAATAGCATCAGTCAATCCCTAATACGTCCAATTTCTCTAAGTTATTCAACGGTTCAGCAACAGCATTCAGGTCAGCATAATTATCTTCGATATACTTTAAATACCACTCATGCATCTTGTCAAAATCAGATTCTCTTTCATAAATTACATCAACGTTATCTTTTGTAACAATTTCTCCACCGCAATAAATCCAGCCTTGGGGGAGCGGCTTCCCATCCTTGAAGTGTTCGAACATAGCCTTCACTCCAAGATATCCGTATAAATATGGATGCTCTCCCACAGTAGCATCTGCATATCCTTCTTTAATTGCTCTCAAGGATTCCAATTCCTCATCATAACCAATTGCGTGGAAATCAGCACCTGATTTTAACTTAAACTTATAAATGTTCGGTAGGTCCTGTGCACATGCGCCAACTGCCAGTAGCATATCAGGATGCCCAGCATAAGTGCTTTCCCAGAACGCATAAACGTCAGCTTGTTCTTCGCCACAGTCAAAGGGTCCAAGAATATCAAAACTGGTACCTTGAAAAGCTTTTTGAAATGATCGCACACGCGCCTCAAGCTGATAAACGCCGGGAAAACATATGCTCATAATGACCTTCCCACGTGTTATACCAGCGTCTGTTAATTTTTGTAGGGCCAGTTTTCCCAGTTTTTCACCTGATCGGGATCCTGACGGACCAAAATATACCACTGCCTTTGAGTCAAAGGGCGTCGCATCAAATGTCATCACTGGTATCCCACCATCAATGGCATTATTGATCGGAACAGTAAAATAATCCTCCGGTACCGGTTGTAGGAGAATGCCTTGGACTCCTTTTGCTACGAGCCCTTCAAACTGTGCCAGCTGAGCATCCGGGTCATAAGCTGAAGGTGCTACTACTTCAACCTTACACCCTAAATCCTGTGCAGCATGTTCTGCTCCTTTTTTAATGGTTTCTGTGAAGGGCATTGCCATAAAAATTGACACCCCAATCGTGATGTCCTCAGCCTTCATCAATTTTGGTCCTTTCTCCTTTTCCTTTCCGCCTGCAAAAACAGTGAAGGCGGTGAGGGTAAATACAAGGATCAAAGCGATGGTCAAACAAAGAGACTTTTTCATAACTCTCCTCCTTTAAAAATTATTTTTAAGAGAGCACCGCTCTCTTTAAAAACATTGTTTGATTAAATTGCTTCCTCAAATCTTTTCACCTGTCGAGATACATAATCAATTGCAACAGCAGCAATAATTATTGCACCCGTAACAATGGAACTCCAGTAGGCTGTTATACCTAATAGTACGATCCCATTTCTTATCACCGCAATCAGTAAAGCCCCTACCATAGCTCCTATTACAGATCCTGACCCACCTGACAGTGCTGTTCCTCCGATAATTGCTGAGGCAATTACCATTAATTCATTCCCTATTCCTATGCTTGGATCTGCTGATCGAAGAAATGCAACTTGCAACATCGAGGCAACTGCAGCCAAAGCCGCATTTAGCATAAAAGAAAAAATACGTATCTGCGCAATTTTAACTCCCATTGCACGGGCGACCTGAAGGTTACCCCCTATTGACCGAACATGTATGCCAAATTTGGTAAATCCGTATATATAAGTGAGTACAGCCGTAATGGTAAATAATGTGATTACACCAAAAGGCAGACCCCAAACAGTACCCCCTGACACTTCAAAGAAAAAATTGTCAATAGGAAATTCAAATATCGGACGTGCCTGGCTAATAACAAGCCCAAGACCCTGAAAAATATTCATAGTCCCAAGGGTTATTATAAG
>Ga0111221_1046_pt1 | contig 16646 bp, 17 predicted proteins | sample DeeMarSWOR152_54_FD_80385 | JGI IMG/M metagenome (GOLD analysis project Ga0111221, IMG submission 80385) | Spirochaetes bacterium DG_61 | reverse complement strand
AGACACCTCACGTTCCTTGCTACTTACCGCCCACATGGATGAGGTTGCCTTTATCGTCAAATCCACGGAGAAGAGCGGACTGATCAAGTTCTACCCAATCGGCGGACTCGTGGGAAAGATACTCCCTGGAGCCTCAGTCGTGATCGGGAGAAAAAGATTACCGGGAGTGATCGCATCAAGGTCCTATCATCTCATATCCGAGGAAGAGAGGAAGAAGGTCCCAGAAGTGAAGGACCTTTTCATCGACGTCGGAGCAGCCTCAAAGGAGGAGGTAAAGGATGTCAACACGGGTGAATATATCTATTTCAAGTCTCTGTTTTTTACCCAGAACGGTCTTCACTACGGGAAGGCCTTTGATGACAGGACCGGCTGCACCGCCCTGTGTGAGACACTCAGGCATTACAGCAGTGAAAAGCCACCCATCTCCCTGGTTGCCACCTTCACCGTTCAGGAGGAAGTGGGGCTCAGGGGCGGAGCAACCGCTGCATACGGACTGAAAAATGTCGTTTTCAATTTGAATCTGGAAGGTACCACCTGCACGGACAGGGAGCTGAAGACGAGTTACTCTCCAATCACTGAGCTTGGTAAAGGCCCCGCGGTGACCTTCATGGACAGAACATCGATCACGGGGAGAAGGCTCTTCGATTTTGTTGTGTCTGTTGCACAGAAACAGGGGATACCCTTCCAGCTCAAAAGAGGAGTTGCAGGAGGAACCGATGCGGGACTCATCCATCTCACGGAGGAGGGTATTCCCTCTGTGACCATCTCTGTACCGGTGCGCTACATTCATTCTCCCTGGAACCTCATGAGCGGTGAGGATTTTAAGAATTACTGCGCACTTGCGAAGGCGATTGTGCAGGAGGCGCCGGATTTTTCTTGAGGGAGCCGTTCCCGCCGGTAACATTTCCCGCCGAGAATCACCAGGGAAAGTTCTTCCGGTCTGTAAGGGGGTAATATGGATATTGGAGGAAAGGAGTTCATCTTTTCCGAGTTTGGGGTGTCCGGCAGGGAAGAGAGGGTAAAGGCGGTGATCGAGGAGTTTGCCGGAACACTGGTGGACGAGATAGTGTACGATATAACCGGATCGCTCATCTGCATCAAAAAGGGACAGGGAAAGAACAGAAAGAAGGTCATGCTCACCGCACATATGGACACTATCGGTTTTGTCGTAACCTATATAGATGAGAAGGGTTTTCTGCGATTTGCAGAGGTGGGCGAGCAGCCCGAAGCCTACCTCCTCGGAAAGAGGGTGATTTTTGAAAACGGGACACTCGGTGTGATCGGAATCGAGAAGCGGGAGCATGAGAAGAAGCTGAGCACAGAAAAGATGTTTATTGATATAGGGGCAGCAAATCGGGAGGAGGCGTTGAAACGGGTCGGGATAGGCGAGATGTGTGCGGTGTATTCCCCTGTTGTCGCGACAGAGCATATACTCACCGGCGGGTGGATGGATGATAGGATCGGCTGTTACGTGCTGCTTGCGGTAATGGAGAGGTTGAAGCAGCACCCTCACGACATCCTCTTTGTGTTTTCTGCACAGGAGGAGGTCGGTCTGAGAGGGGCTCAGACTTCCTCCTACAGGTTCGGGCCGGACGTCGGCCTTTCTGTTGATGCGACCGGCTCTTCGGACCTTCCCGAAGGCGAGCTCATTAGTTCCTGCGCGCTTGGGAAAGGAGCGGGTATAAAGATAATGGACAGGAGCGTCATTGTACCGAAGAAGATCGTTCACTACCTCATCGAGCTTGCAGAGAAGCATCATATTTCCTGGCAAAGGGACATCATGAACACCGGAAGGACGGGAGCACAGGCGATTCAACTGAGCAGGGGAGGGGTTCTTGCGGGTGGAATATCGGTGCCGGTGCGCTACCTGCATTCTGCCGGGGAGATGTGCTCCGCTGCAGATGTGCAGGCATGCATAGAGCTGGTAAGCGCATTTTGCCAGGATAAGATCCTCCTCTGAGAGATTCTGGGAAAGGCGGAAGTGTTCTCTTTTTTTATGATTACCGTTATAGCTTCCGATGACGTCCTCTGGGAAACATTTACCGAATATCAGAAAAAATAAAAAAAAGGGAAAATCCCATCATGTCCACTCATCTTCCCCTGATCGGGATTACCATAGGTGACCCAGCTGGTATAGGTCCAGAGATTGCAGTAAAGACCTGCCTGAGCCAGGATGTATTCGTCATGGCACGGCCGCTCCTGATTGGGAGCAGGCGAGTGATCCAGGCCGCAGCCGGCTTCTGCGGGCTTACACCAGAGATACATTCTGTGATTCATCCTTCAGAAGGCAGGTACAGAGAGGGTGTGCTTGACATCCTCGACATGGACAACATTGATATAAAGACACTGCGAATCGGACAGGTACAGCCCTCCTGCGGAAGGGCTTCCTTCGAGTACATCGAAAAGAGCATAGAGTGTGCCCTCGGGAAAGAGCTGGATGCGGTTGCAACAGGACCTATCAACAAGGAATCGCTTAGAGCCGCAGGTATCGATTATATCGGTCACACCGAGATTTTTGCCAGTCTTACCGGAACCGCAGAGCCGCTCACCATGTTCGAGGTGGAAAGAATGAGGATCTTCTTCCTCACCCGGCACCTTTCGTTGCTCGCTGCGATACAATCGATCAGCAGAGAACGGATCCTCTCCTTCATCATCAAGTGCGGTAATGCTCTGGAAAACCTAGGAGTGACCGAATTACCCCTGGCCGTCGCCGGTCTGAATCCTCACTGCGGTGAGCACGGGCTCTTTGGTGATGAGGAGATGCTGCACGTTATCCCTGCGGTTGAAGAGGCGAAAAAAAGGGGATACAACGTGGAGGGACCCATTGGAGCGGATTCGGTTTTTCACCTCGCATTACAGGGACGCTATAGCGGGGTTCTGTCTCTGTATCACGACCAGGGGCACATTGCGGCAAAGACTTACGACTTCGAAAAGACGGTATCTGTCACCCTCAAGCTTCCAATTCTCAGGACCTCGGTGGATCACGGAACCGCATTCGACATTGCCGGAACAGGCAAGGCGAGTACGGTGAGCATGATCGAGGCGGTGAAGGTTGCGGCCCGGTATGCACCCTACTACAGGTAAGACCTGCACTCTTTATTAAGAAACAATACACGCTTATTTAAGGAACTCGGGTTGGAAAGATTGTGCGATTTCTGCTCAGAGTTTTTCCCTCATCTTTTTCACAAGGTCCATGTCCCTGTCGACGAGTACGATTTCAATTCTCCTGTTCTTTACCCTTCCGGCTTCTATCCTGTTGGATGCGGTGGGTCGGTACTGGGCATAGGATACAGCGCTCAGTCGAAGCGGGTCTATCCCCTGTTCGTCCTGTAAGAAATGGACGACGTTGATTGCACGCGCGGCTGCGAGCTCCCAGTTTGAAGGGTACTTTATGCGGAGTGTCGGTCCGATGGGGACATTATCAGTGTGCCCTTCAACGCGTATGTTTTTTTCGGGTATTTTTTTAAGTGCACGCCCCATCCGTCCGAGCACTTCCCGGCCTTCGGGTGTTATTTCTGCCTTTCCTGTTTCGAAGAAAAGCTCTTCAGCGACTTTCAGGCTCACCCTGTTGAGGACCTGCACTATCTCCATTTTCCCGCTTGAAATCTCCCGTTGGAAGTCTCTCTTCAGGCTCTCGTAGGTTTGTTTCAGCAGGGAGAGCTCTTTTTCCGTGAGTATATTCTGTTCCTCGCTCATCCTGCGAAACTCCACCATCTGGTTTTGCATTTCCTTGATCTGGTCAAATGACTCCTCAAGCTTCCCTTGAAGAACCTTCACGGAATTTTCATTTCGCTGGTTTTCCATTTCAAGTTTCTGATATTTCCGGGTAGAAACACACCCTACGAGTAAGATCAGCAGGACGGTCACACTGATTAGATAGAATAAATTGATTTTTTTCATGCTCGTATCCTTGAAATAATCTCTCATAACAGAATCTCCCTCCCCTCACTTGTACCGAAGCAGGAAATACTGCTTTTCCTACGGACGATTACCATTTGGCATGCCTTCACAATCTTGTCTATACTCGCATCTGAGTGATCGGGATCATGGTGAAATAGGCCGAAGCGTTTTACCCTCGCCCTGATTGCGAGATCGGTGGCGGAGAGAAATGGACTGTGGCCCCATCCGTGTGCTTTTTCGTATTCGCCTTCTGTATACTGGGCGTCGTGTAACAGGAGGTCTGCACCCTTGCAAAAATCTATGTATTCCGATTTTGTTCTGCTCCCATTATGCCGGTAGTCGAGCTCGTTATCGGGGAGGAAAACGAAAACCTTGTTCCCCTCTATAATTTTGTACCCGTATCCCCCATCGGGATGGTTGAGCGGAATGGGAATCACCTCGCTTTTCCCAAAGTGCTTTACCACCGGGATCCCGTGAGTAAAGTCAAACTCCGCTTTCATGGCGTTCAACCGGGCGGGAAAGTAGGGAGGTTCCATCTGGTGAGACAGATACTTCTTCAAAGATTCTTTTGCGATGGGTCCTCCACGTACATGAATTGTGTATCTTTCCGAGTATGCGGGAAGAAAGAAGGGGAAACCCATCAGATGGTCCCAGTGAGAATGTGTGAGCAGGAGATAGATCTCTCTGAGGTGCTGATCCTTTACAAGTTTTTGCCCCAATTTCCTGATGCCTGTTCCCGCATCAATTACAACAAGAGTTCCATCATCCAGCTTCAACTCGATGCAGGTGGTATTGCCGCCGTATTTGAGTGTTTGTTCTCCCGGAGTGGGCAGAGACCCCCGGCACCCCCAAATCGTTATCTTCATCTGTTTCTCACTTTTATATTTTTATTAGGAAAGATTTTTTTTATTTTTTCCATAAGGACGTACAAACCCTGCGATTTATCAAAGTAATCGGCAGCGTGCGGTATGAGACGTTTTTGAACCTCCACCGGATAGATACTTGCGACAATTACATTGGTTTTGATATTAGAATATTCAAGCATTTCATGAAGGATGTTACCTTCAATTTCCGGCAAACGGATATCGAGAAGAACGAGGTCCACTTTTTTCCTTCTGAGCATATCATAGGCGACATCTGCACTTGCGGTTTCCATAACTTCGAACCCTTCTTCCCTGAGAAGCCTTGAGTATATTTTTCTGATTTTCTCCTCATCCTCTACAACCAGAATGCGTTTCATTCTTCTCTCCCGGAATGTATGATAAGGTAACTATAGCATTCATTGATTAGATGAAAATTAAACAATTATTAAAGTTTTCTAATCGGAACGGTTTCTCTGTGCTGCTTTTCATTGCGAAAAGACATTTGATTTTTCAAAAGGCTGGATTACCATTGTAGAGGAAGAAGAATGCACTTTGGCATATATTGTGGAAGGGAAATAAAAATGCACGGCCTTGATGGAGGGAAAAAATGCGAATCCTTCTAGTTGAAGACGAGAAAAAGATCGCTCATTTCATCGAGCGTGGATTGCAGGAGGAGCATTACGCGGTTGATATCGCCTATGAAGGAGAGGCCGCACTATTCATGGCCAGGACGAATCCTTACGACTTGATCATCCTTGACATCATGCTCCCAGGGAGGGATGGGGTGGCAGTCTGCAGGGACCTGAGGAGGAATAAGCTGGACGTACCGATTCTCATGCTCACCGCCCGGGAGAGAGTTCAGGACAGAGTTGTGGGGCTTGACTCTGGAGCCGACGATTACCTCACGAAACCCTTCGCATTCGAGGAGCTGCTTGCACGCATAAGAGCATTGCTCCGCAGGAAAAGCGGGAGCCCGACTGCACTTCTCAGGGTTGCCGACCTCGAGCTCGACCAGCTCAGTCACAGGGTCAGAAGGGCAGGCAGGGAGATCGAACTGACAGGCAAGGAGTATAGCCTTCTGGAATATCTCATGCTGAATGCAAATCAGGTGGTCACGAGGACCATGATATGCGAGCATGTGTGGGATATTCACTTCGATAGTGAAACAAATGTCATTGACGTATACATCAACTATCTCCGAAACAAGATAGATAGGGGTTTCAGCAGCAGGCTCATCCACACCGTCAGGGGGGTTGGATATATACTGAAGGAGGTGCTGCAATGAAAGTCAACTCGATTCGATTCAAGATCGGGGTACTTTTTGTGGTCATTCTTGGGGTGGTTTTGGTTGTTTACAGCACGTTCCTGTACATGAGTCTTTACATCACACTCTATAAAGAACTTGACGACGGACTGATTGCGAAGGCCAAGGAGATAACAAGAACCATTGACATGTTTGTGAAAAGATATGGTTCTGGGGAAGAGGACATCACCACGCTGGTGAAAAAGGTAATCGTATTTGAGGAACTTCCTGACCCCGACGACCTGGATGTTCTTCAGGAGCAGTGGATTCATAGAGTGGATATTCTCAATCTCAAAGACAACTACATTGCTTTTTTAGATATTGAAGGGAACGTCTTCATGCATTCCGAAAACCTGAAGGGTCCGATCTTTTTCCCGAATGCCGATGAAATATTAGACCTAAGAGAGGGTGTGCCCGTATACACAAGTTCGAAGGTTCAAAATATGAAAGTACGGGCAGTGAGCTATCCCTACCTTTTCCGGGGAGAGCGCTTGTACACCGTTCAGGTGGGCGCGTCCCTGAAATCAATCATGCACATCTTGCGTAACCGATTGATCCACATTCTTGCAAGCATTCCCGTCATACTTCTGGTCGCAAGCTTTTTTGGAAGGCTTTTCGTCTCAAGGCTCCTGAAGCCTGTCTTTGAAATTACACGGACAGCCCACAAAATCAGCCATGAGAATCTGAGCGCCCGTGTGAGCAAAGTGCATGCAGACGAAGAGATGAAATACCTGGTAGATGCTTTCAACGAGATGATATCACGGCTCGAGGGTTCCTTTTCTGCTGTATCCGATTTCAGCGCTCATGTTGCGCACGAGCTGAAAACACCGCTCACGATAATAAAGGGGGAATCCGACATCGCACTCAGGCGTGAGAGAGAAAAATCAGAGTATAAAGAAGCCATAACTACGATAAGGGAAGAGTCTGATAGAATGTTGAGAGTAATCGAGGATCTCCTTCTGTTAACGAGACTGGATTTTCCTGAAAAAGCCTTCATTTTCGAACAGTTCGATCTCGTCGCTCTCCTGAATGATCTCTATGAACAGAGCAAACCGCTTGCGCGAAAGAGAAAGTTAACCATGAGCATGAATGCAGCGGTTGATCACATCTTCATTCGCGGAGATAGTCTCCACATCCGCCGTCTGTTCATCAATCTGATCGACAACGCCCTCAAGTACACGGCTGCAAACGGACGGATATGCATCGACGCAGCCATCATGAACGGTAAGGCAATTGTAACGGTTTCCGACACGGGAGCAGGAATTACTGCAGAGGACCTCCCAAAGATATTCGATCGGTTTTATCGCGCCTCGAGCATTCGGAAACAGGGTACCCATGGCATCGGGTTGGGGCTGAGTATCGTGAAATCAATCGTTGATATCCATCAGGGGTGCATAGAGGTAAAGAGCACCCTTGGAAAGGGATCATCCTTTATCGTTATTTTACCCTTATCAGTATCCACGGAATTGATCCCTCATTAGGACTTTTTAATCCTGCTTAAAGCTATATGACGAGATACAACTGCTTAAAAGTTAGGTGGGAGAGTTCGGTAACACATTGAGAAAAAGAAGAGACGTGCTTCGAAGCAGATCGTTTTTTTTTGCTGCAAAAAAAAAGGATTTTGAAGAACAGCAGGAAAATCTCTTTTCTTTATTAGATGCGCTTATCTCTGATCAATAATGGTGGAGAGAATAAAATATAGAACTTCTTCTGGAACCTGCGATCATCTTTCTTTGTACCAATTCTGTGAGCTCTATACCCCGGTGTTTCCCTTTCGGTTTTAGGATATACCCCTTTTTCTCCAAACTGCGAAGAATACTGAATACGCTGCCAAGATTTCTGAATCCCATATGCCTCCCGATCTCAGACAGTGTAGGCGGAAATCCTTTTATGTTGATCATCGTTACGATGTATCTCAGTGCTTTCTCCTGATTATCGGTAAGAGGAAGACAATATATTCCCATGGCAGCCTCACGATTTCACAATGATATCAGAGATAATGTTGGCCGCCTCGTCACATCTGTTTGCCGAACGTTTCAAATGGCGGTACAGCTCCCGCATCTTGAGCATGAAGGATGGGGTGTTCTTCTCATTATCAAAGAGCTGTGCAAGTGACTCCAGGTATAGAATGTTCATCTGGTTTTCCGTTGCTTTTGCCCTCTTTGCGTGCTCCATTGCCACATATGGGTGTTTTTTTAGATTTTTTAGTGCATCGTAGATCTCTAAAGTTCCCTCCTGGAGGATCTTTGTTTTCAGCAGTAGTTCTTTTGTGGGTTGAATTTTAAACAGACGAATTTCTTCGACCGTGCTTTTGGCCGCATCGATGATATCGTCGATGGCCCGCGAGAGGGCGAATATGTCTTCCCTGTCAAAGGGAGTTATGAGTGTCCTGTTCAGCCGATCGATGAGAACGCGCCGGAGGTCATCTGCCTCCCTTTCTAGGAAATATATACGCTCAGGGTCTTCCGAGTCGTTATTCGCAAGGTAATTTACAAGTGTCCTGTATGCCTGGAATACCTTCTGGGCGTGCTGTTCAAGCAGTTCATAGAAATCGGGCTTGTGCTTCCTTTTAAATAAAATATGAGCTCTCATTTTACCTTCCACCCTTTCATAAAGAGGTCCGTAATAATAGGTAAATCAATATGGACACTGAAGCGGTCAAGGGAACGGTCAATACCCAGCTCCAGAAAATGGTGAATATGAGGGACCACCTGACGCTTTTCGTTCTGAAGGCGCTTCCAACCCCCATGACCGAACTGCTGATTATTTGTGAGGTGCTCACCGGTGCTCCCACGGCGTTGGAAAAAAGGAGAAGGATCACCGATGCAATGTGTGATGAAAGAGAATGTATGGGTCGCACACGAAAGATGTCATACCCCACGGTCTTGATTATTCTTGTTCCTCCGAGTGCGATTCCTGCAACGAGCGCACCGATGCTTGCGAACTTCACCCATCGATCAACTTCGATCTGTGCTGTTTTTCCTGAAAAATAGAGAAGCAGGGCAATAATTCCCATGGCTTTCTGTGAGTCATTGTTGCCGTGGTTCAAACCTAAAATAAATAAACTGAATATCTGCGCCCTTTTAATTGTGATGTTGGCTTTGAACTGAGCATTTTCAAGAACCAAAGACAACAATCTGAAAATGAAAAAACCGATGATGATTCCAAGCACAGGCGAGAAAAAAAGCGCTCCGATTACCTTTACGAAGAAAACCTTCCACGGGACAGCTCCGCGACCAAAGGTGAAGAGCACCGGTCCGATCAGACCACCGACCAGTGCAAATGAGGAGCTCGTTGGCATGCGAAACACCCAAGTCATGAGGTTCCAGAGAAGGGCACCCAGTAGAGCACTGAAAAGCATCTGAAGGGATTGAACTCCTTGCGGGAGCCCCTCGATGTTTATTATCCCTTTCGCGACGGTAAGTGCAACTGGTATCCCGAACAGGAATGGACCTGAGAATTCGGATAGACACACAATGAGGAGACTGCTCCGTCTTGAGAGTGATCTGGATGCGATAGTCGTCGCAGCAACATTACAGCCGTCTTTCATGCCGTTTGTAAAAGAAAACAGGAGGATCAGAAAGATAGATGCATTCAATAGAAACGATATCATTACTCTATCCCGATCAGGATCTTGTTCAAGAGGTTGTTTATATTCTCGTGTTCGGTGATCATTTTTTCGAACAACTCCCTAATTTCATAGAAACGTTCGAAAGAGTGTGTATCCTGAAGCCTGGAGTTCACGAGTTCAAAATAGGACCGCAGGTAACTTTTAAGCAGATGCCTGTTGTTTTTCAGCAGCTCCTGGGAGTATTTCCTGTTTTTCAGATATTCTCTTAGAAAGCTCTTCGTGTTATCAAAGAGCTCAAGATGTGTCTTGAGCAGGACTCTGTAGGATATTTCATTCCTGTAGATGAGGGCCTTGTTGTAATACATAATGAGCAGATTAAATATTTTCCTCAGACACGCGCCAATCGAATACAAGTCCTCCCAGTAGAAGGGCACGTAAAACCTGTTCTTGAGTTGATCGGTGAACTCCTGAAAGGCGTTCTCGAAATCAACTTCCAAACCGAGGACCATGTCGAATTTTTTTTCGAGCTCTTTATAGCCGTTGACTGACAGGAGAACAGTGGTGTAGCTGTACAAGACCTCGAGGATGAACTGTAGAGCCTTTTCAACTACGCCCTTTTTCTTGTTGAGAATTTTAAGAATCACTGCACTCCTAAAATATGTTCAAATGATAATAAGCATGAATCATGCCGAAGGGATTGTAATGTGTGATTTAGTTTGATAAAAATTAATTAGTTGTTGGTGATAACTAATTATATAGATAATAATATGTTACTGGTATGATAATAGAAGGTGGAATGACTACAGTATGAGCTGTTTGTTTCTGTGTAAAGATTCTGTGCAGAGCTTGGAAAGAAACTGTACACAATATATCTGTCTTAGATCTTACGGGATGGTAAAACTTTCCCATTTACGTATCACAGGAGAGTTCCCGGAGCTTTTTCTGCAGTGTCACTCTGCTGATTCCCAATATCTTTGCCATCTCGGACTTGTTGCCTTTTGTCATTTGGGCGACCTTCTTGATGAGCCTTTCCTGCAGGCAGCGGGTCATGTTTTTCAGAAGATTTTTTTCCATTCCATGGATTTGTAGAATAGTTCTTATGAAATCATCGTACAAGTCAGCCTCTTCATTTTCCTGCATACCAAAGGATGGTATGCTGAGAGTGTGTATATAGTTGTCCTGCAGATGAATGCAGACATTTGTCAGAACGTTTTCCAGCTCTCTTACGTTGCCAGGCCAGTCATAATCGACAAGGGTTTTGTTCGCACTGTCCGATATTCCGCTGATACTTTTCTTCATCTTTTTATTATTCTTTTTTATGAAATAATCAACGAGGAGAGGGATGTCTTCCTTCCTTTCCCGCAGAGGGGGGAGGTCGATGGAAACGACATTTACCCTGTAGTAGAGGTCCTGCCGGAATCGATTTTTTCTGACTTCATCCAGGAGATTCTTATTTGTGGCAGCAATGATGCGTGCTTTCAGTCGAATAGTCTGAGTGCTGCCCAGCCTGGTGAACTCTCTTTCCTGCAATACCCTGAGTAATGTGCTCTGCGTGGAGATGGGCATATCACCTATCTCATCGAGAAATATTGTTCCATCACCCGCTGCTTCGAACTTCCCCTTTTTCTGGGAGTCGGCCCCCGTAAATGCCTGGGCTTCGTGTCCAAACAACTCATTGTTGAGAAGGGTTTCCGTGAGCCCTGAGCAGGTCACTGCGATGAAGGGATCATTCTTACGGGCGCTGTTGTAGTGTATCGCCTTTGCGATGAGTTCCTTACCGGTGCCACTTTCACCTGTGATCAGCACCGGCACGTCATTGTTCACCAATCTTCCGACGGTTTTGAACACTTCTTGCATCTTTTCCGATTTACCGATTATGTGACTGAGGCTGTAATTCTCGATTTCCATATCCTTGATGTGCTTCACATAGGAGCTCATTTTTTTCGATTCAAGCGCCCTGGTGATAGTGATACGGACTTTTTCTGCATCTAGCGGCTTTTCAATGTAGTCATACGCTCCGAGGGAAATCGACTGAATGATCGTTTCAAAGTTACCGTACCCGGTTATTATGATCACATAGGCATCAGGGTCTTTACTCAGTATCGTTTTCAATACCTCGAGACCATCCTGACCAGGCAGCCGGTAATCAAGGAAAATCAGATCGACTTTATGCTTCGAGAGCTCCTGGAGTGCTTCGGGTCCATTGTATGCCCCAATTACCGTGTGGTTTCCCTCAAAGAGGATGCGGAAGCTTTCGATGATGCTCCTGTCATCGTCGATCACAAGTAGCAGGGCCATTTCTGTCACCTCACACAATTGGTAGGACTGGTGATGATTCGAGTGGGAGAAGGATATGGACACGGGTGAATCCATCAGCGCTCATGACACGGACCTTTCCACCATGACGTTCAACGATCATCTTCACCAGAGGAAGCCCCAATCCGGTGCCCTCTTTCTTGGTGGTGAAAAATGGCTCAAACACATTTTTCAGATCTTCCTTGGGAATTCCCACCCCTGTATCAGTAACTGCTATACTGAGGGTCTGCTTTTCCCCTCTTTCTGTTCCAATGGTTAGCATACCGCCTTGAGGCATTGCCTGGATCGCATTCATGATCAGGTTTATGAGCACAAGGCTTATCTTTTCCGGGTCAACGGTCACATAAGGCACATCGTCCCCAAGCCGTTCTTCCACTTCGATATGCTGGTGCTGCAGATTGTATGTGAAAATACCCATTATGTTTTTTATCAGGTCATTCATGTTCTGTTTTGAGAAGTTCATCGGGCTTGGCTTGGAGTATTCGAGCAGATCCTTTACGAGCTTGTTGATACGCTCGATCTCGTTCAGAATGATGTGAATCTCCCTGCGGTCTGTGTCCCGCTCACACCTACGCTGAAGGACTTGCACCATCATTCTGATTGCACTCAGCGGGTTCCTAATTTCATGGGCAATCCCTGCAGCGAGCTGGCCCACGGTGGTCAGTTTCGCCGACCTGACCATTTCGTCCTGAAGGCTCTGAATGCGCGCACTGTACCGGCGAAGTTTCTTCACCATTCTGTTGACGCTTTCAGCAATCCTGCTGAACTCGTCTTTTCCGGAGAGCGATATGCGAGTGGTGAAGTCATTCAAATTAATGTTGTTTATACCGTACACGATTTTCTTTAGAGAATGGTTGATATTTCTTCCGAGGAGAACGAAAATGATGACTGCCACCGCTATACCGATTGAGATGGTGAGAAAGAGTATGTTTCTCGAATAGCCCAGGTATAGTATTCCTTCTTTCTGAGATATTGCCATTGCCAGGCTTCCCCAGTATGCACCATCTGCAAGAAACATTGGCTTCAAAACCAGATGATAGACCTCTCCATTTATTCTGACCCTGTCGCTGGTTACTATTTCATCGTTTTTCAGCTCATTCAGTGTTCGGTCGTCGATGAGATCATACCCCGTGTAGGTGGCAATGATTTTATGGCGGTCTCTGTAAATCCCGTTTTCCATGCCGGTCAAAAGTTTCATCCGGTTGACAAACTTATCCGAAAACAGAGAGCCCGCCATGATGAGTCCTATCGTATGGCCTTCTGATGTAATCGGGGATACTGCCCGTATCGCGATCCCGGATTTTCCCTTTTCGTAGCTGACCGTACTCCTTCCTTTAAGTCCCTCCTGTACAATGTGCTGCTCCAGCTTGAGATCCCCTGAAAGCTCCGGATTATGCCCCCGCAGGACCACTTTTCCGGCAGTATCTTCGATTTCCAAGATGTCCACATCGACGAGGCTGCGGGTCTGGACAAGTTTTTCTTCGAGGCTCTGGAAGTCACCTAAGAGAAACATACGTGCGATGTCGTGGTCTGTGGCAAGCTCCCGTGCGATGTGCTGGCATTTTCTTTCTGTAAATTGTATTTCCTGGTCGAACCCGAGGATACCGTCGTTTAAACGGAGAGAGGTTTCATATTTGATTGTATTTCGTATGAGCCTGTAGCTGATGAGCATGGAGATAGAGCTGGGTAAAAGAATGATGAGTATAAAAGAAAGAAATATTTTTGAGGTCAGCTTGAAACGGAAAATATGTAACATGGTAATAACAATATAGGAGTATTCATTGCGGTTGATCAATAATGTTGATCAATAATATGAAAAAATGCTGAAAGCACGTATGATAACTATTGAGAGATGGTTCAGGGCTCCCCATCCGGGTGTAGTATCCTTAGTACATCTTCCCCGGAATGACACTCACCTGGTTACAGAACACTTACTGCGCAGGCAGGTTCTCACGCATCTTTTTCACAAGGTCCAGGTCCCTGTCCACGAGGATGATTTCGATTCTCCTGTTTTTTGATTTTCCCGCTTCAGTTCTGTTCGAGGCCCGCGGACGGTACTGGCCGTATGAAACTGCACTGAGCCTGAGCGGATCGATCTTTACCTCCTCCTGAAGAAATCGCACTACATTTACCGCGCGAGTTGAACCAAGCTCCCAGTTTGTAGGATACACCGCGCGCAGAGAGGGTCCGATCCGTACATTGTCTGTGTGTCCCTCCACACGTATGTTTTTTTCGGGTATCTTTTTCAAGATGCTTCCAATTTTCCGCAGCACAACCTTTCCTTCCGGTTTTATTTCCGCTTTTCCACTCTCAAAAAAGAGCTCCTCGGCGATGCGCATGGAGAGCTTGTCTCGTATCTGCTCGATTTCAATTTTTCCACTGGAGATTTCTTTCTTCAAGTTTGCTAAAAGCTCCTCGTTCGTCTTCTTCACAAGGGCGATTTCTCGCTCTGAGACGATTATCTGCTCTTCAAGTTGTTTCTGCAAATCGCTGATCTGTGAATCCTTCTCGTCGAGCTGTTGCATTGCCCCATCGTATCCCCTTTGCAACTCCTGGAAGTCGGACTGCAACTTTTGATGCTTTTTGTTTGACACACATCCGGCTTCCATAAGGAGAACCAGGGAAAATAGTATTAAAATAGGTATACCCATTTTTCCCATCTTCTCCTCCTTTCGTAAAGATATTTATATGGATTTGATAAAATGTATAGAATAAAAATAATCCCTTTGCAGGTGAAGGAAAACAGCAAAACTTCAGGGCAATCCACAGGATTGAATGTTAAAAGATGGATAACCAGTATCTACTTCATCGTGTCGGTACCTTGCCAAGATCAGTGATTTGAGCTTTCCATGTCGTAAATCTTCCACACACCGTTCTCAATTTTCAGTGTCACTTTCGTTGTGTAGGCATCCCAGGTGACCGGTCCCTCCGGATTTGCATCGTATTTCAGCAGTGCTACCGCCGTATCGCCGGTTTTACTTTTCACCTCCAGATAATCCGGTAAAAATAAAATAGGGTCGGCCGCCCTCAGCATTCCGGTCTCTTTGCCGCTGTCGCCCGGCTCCCCCATCCACAAATAATCGGTAATCTTTTCTGCCATTTTTTCGCTGAACCCCTGTCTGAATATTTCCATCACGTCATATCGGGTCTTAATACGCTCTTCATTTTTCCAGAGGGCATCCTCGAGACCGAAGGCAGATTCGATGGCCTTGATTATCTCTTCGTCCCCCTGATATTTCGGTCCATTGATGACTGTGTCTTCAGATCTGCGGGATTTTTCACATCCAAAAACAACAATAACAATGAGTAATAAAAATAGAAAAATCGTTAAGTACCTTGTGGACATAAAAAATGACTCTTATTAAGGGTTTGTTTTGTGCTTTTTCTCCGCTTCCATCTTCAAAACGCATTCAATCTTTTATTCTTCAGAAGCAAAGAAATGTCAATTATTTTACCTATTTTCAATTTAATGAGTATTAAAAGGTAAGTCAATTATATTATTACCTCATCGGCTGGCATCAAGAAAGAGCCGACCATAGAATTGTTCCCACTTATAAGAAAATCAATTATACCCTGCAGTGAGCTATAGAATTAGTTTAAGATGCATACCAATAAAATTGCGGTTATAGGAGGTGTACAGAATGACGAACTTTGATGAGCTTCTCACATTTGTGAATGAATTTCCAGTGCGAAAGGTCGCGGTTGCCGTTGCCCAGGATGCCATGGCCATCGAGGCAGTCTATGAGGCTCGAATGAAAAACATTGCTGATGCCGTCCTCGTAGGCGATGAAACCGAGATCAAATCCCTTGCCCAAACTGCAGGTGTCTCTCTTGAGGGATTCCGTATCATTGATGAACACGACCCGATCCGTGCGGTGTTAATTGCGGTGGATATGGTGACCACAGGGGAAGCGGACATTCTCATGAAAGGGTATATTCACACGGATGACTTTTTACGAGGGGTACTTCACAGGGAGAAGGGTTTGAGAACGGGCTCCATCATGAGCCATGTGTTTATTGCAGAGGTACGCAGCCTCAACAAGCTCCTTTTCATAACGGACGGAGCCATGAATATCATGCCGACTCTCGAGCAGAAAGCCGCAATCCTTCTGAACGCGGTGCACCTTGCAAACATCTTCGGACTGAACAACCCGAAGGTGGCGGTACTGGCAGCAGTGGAACTGGTCAATCCCGCTATGCCCGCAACGGTTGAAGCCGCCTGCCTTGCCAAGATGTCAGAGCGAGGTCAGTATGTTCCGGCATGCACCGTTGAAGGACCACTTGCAATGGACAATGCGGTTTCTCTCATTGCGGCCCGTCACAAGAAGATCACCGGTCCGGTGGCAGGAGAAGCGGATATTCTCCTCGTTCCCAACATTGAAGCAGGGAATATACTGGTAAAATCGCTGGTTTATCTCGGCGTTCATCGTACGATCGGATTACTAATCGGCGCAAAAGCACCGGTGGTGCTCACGAGTAGGGCTGATACCAGGGAATCAAAGATGCTTTCGATCGCCGGTGCATGTTTGATGGTGAACATCACCAGGGCGCTCAGGTTAAAAATAGGAAAGGTGCACTATTAGTCGGCCGTGCTGTTTGAGACAGCAATCAAAAGAAATGAAAATGATCCTTACGATCTCGCTCTGGCTTTGTTATACGGGCGACACAAATGTGTTGCAAGGTACCGCCAAGC
>Ga0111221_1044_pt1 | contig 16734 bp, 16 predicted proteins | sample DeeMarSWOR152_54_FD_80385 | JGI IMG/M metagenome (GOLD analysis project Ga0111221, IMG submission 80385) | Spirochaetes bacterium DG_61 | reverse complement strand
TCGGCACCGAGTATAATCTCGTACACCGACTCAAACAGAACAACCCGGACAAGTTCGTGGAGCCCCTCAGCAGGTCAGTGTGTCAGAACATGTCGAAAAACAGCAGGAGAGACTTACTTGCGACCCTGCTCGCCCTTCAGAAGGGGGATTTCAGCAGGCAGGTGGTTATATCCGAAGAGGTGAGGGAGGATGCGCGGCTTGCGATCACACGGATGCTCGATCTTAGCTAAGGGCGCTTCTTGACGTATGATTCTTTACGGATACGAACGGGAAAAGGGAAAGCGAGGGTGAACACAGAGGTCTACTATCTTGAGGAAAAAAATCTTCACGATGTAGCCCGTGCGGTTTCCTCCCGTCTCAGGAAGGGGGACATCTGCATCATTCCCACGGATACGGTTTACGGAATCGTTGCCATAGACGACTTCCAAGATGCAATCCGTCGCATATTCGAGATAAAAAAGAGGCCTCCCGAAAGGCGGTTGATAAGGCTCATCGGCAGTCTCGATGCTGTGTGCAATTATACTGAGCAGAAGGTCCCGGTCGCTCTCAGTAAATACTGGCCCGGGCCCCTGACAATCATCTTCAGAGACAGGGTGGGCGGTACCGTTGCCCTTCGTTGTCCTGACGATCCCTTTTTGCGGCTCATCTTCAGGGAAATCGACCCTGAAGTATTGGTAGCACCGAGCGCAAACATCAGTGGTGAAGAAATCATCACTGAGTGTGATACCCTTATTCGAACTTTTGAGGGAGAGGTACCCCTCATCGTGTGCCTTAAAAAGGTCCTCGAGGGTAGGCAGGCTTCGACGATAATCGATATTTCGGAGAAGAGGTGGAAGGTTGTGCGGCAGGGGGCGTTAAGAATTGATGTGGAATGACGCTGCGTCAAAGGGGGAGCGGGTCGTATCTTATTACCTCATAGGAGTATTTTCCCCTCTGCCGGATCAGGAGGTCATAACCAGAAGAGAGTGAAAGCACTTCGTTTATATTGCGAAGGTCTGATCGTCTGAAGTGCATCAGCGCCTCCTGTCTCGAATACCCCCCTCGCTGCTTTCGTCTCACAATTCGACCTTTCAAAAATTTCTTTTTCGGGAGGATGAATATTTTTTTTTGAAAAAAGGGAGCGAGCTGTTTCCAGGGAGGAACGTTGAGAAACAGGTAGTTTCCCTCGATTATATAGATCCCGTGTTGGTTGGAGATAAACAGACCATCCTCCACCGGTTCATGAATGGTTCGCAGATAGAGCGGCCAGAAGAAGCCCCCTCCTCTGTGTAGTTTTTCCAAACACTCGACGAGCTTCTTCACATCATAGGTTTCCTTTGCTCCTTTCAGCTCATGGAGGGAATAGGAGCGATTTTGCACCGTGATACGCTTCGCCTTGAGATCTTGGTTTCTCAGGTGAAATCCATCCAGGGGGAGAATGTTAACTGAGAGCCCCCGGTTTGTGAGCATCTGGAGCAGGATAGAAGAGATGGAGCTCTTCCCGCTTCCCGGAGGTCCTGAAACACCGATTATATACAGTTTTCGTTTATTCCGGAGGTAATCCTCTTCGATATCCCGGCTAAGTGGGAGGAGATGTTTTTCTACTGTACTCTTCGTATAGTTAATGGTATAATCGAATCCGGTATCATGGATGCGATAGCGAAGGAGTCTGCATAACTTTGTTGACTTTATTGGTGTTTTCATTGTATATTGGAAAAAGATAATCTTATGGAGGGGGTGATTACAAGAGTGAATTTTGAGAAAGTTCGGAATAAAATCCAGGAACTTGGGAAGGAGTATCGACTTTCTCTAAAGCCGAAGGAAACTGAGGAGATATTAAACCAGTTTTTCAACAGACCGCTTGCGTACCTCACGGCAAAGCTTTTTCACAAATTGAAGAGCAGCCCGAACTTTGTTACCATGCTATCAATGGCGTTCGGAGTCTCCTCAGGGTTCTTGTTTGCACAAGGGGAATACCACTACGTGCTCGCGGCCGCGATTTTGCTGGAACTGATGATTATTTTCGACTGCGCCGATGGGCAGCTCGCACGGATGCTCAGAAGAAGTTCTCCGCTGGGAAAAACCCTCGATGGGCTTGCGGACATAACTACCCACATGGCAATTTTCTACGGAGTCGCATTCGCGCTGTACAGGGAGCTCGGTTCTGTCTATCCGTTCTTCCTCGGACTCGTTGCGCAGCTCTCGATGTATTTTCACATCATTTTGTATGATCACTTCAAGAATGTATTCATCAGTGTCGCGAAACAGGATTACGTGGACAAGCTTGAATCCCTGGAAGAATTGAGAGAGAGGTCTCTCAAAGAAAAGAAAAAGAATCCAACTGGAAACCTGAAGTGGCTCGTTGCGCAACTCTACTATATTTTCTACACGATCGAGAACTTTGTCGTTTCCATAGGGTATCCGCCTCCTGCAAACAACTTCTTCGACTTGTTTCCCGAACCCGAGAGGATAGATTCCCACACGAGAGACATCTACTACCGGGAGATGCGCGTGTCAGTGAAACTATGGTCCTTCATCGGAGACACGACCCATCTCACGCTTTTCGTGCTGTTTGGGATCATGGGGAGGCTCGCCTGGGTTTTTCCGGCGATTGTGATCTATATGAACCTGCACACGGCGTTTATGCTGATATACCAGAGGACCAAGTATAAAAAGCTCTGCTTAGAACGGGAGATACTCTGGCAGGAAAGATTTGACTGAGCTCAATCCTTTTTCTTTTTCAGTTCCTGGATTTCCTTTACGAGTGTATCTATTTTCTTGTTGAGCTCCTCAATCTGTTTTGAAGCCGGGGAGATCGTTTCCTTTATCTTCTCGGTGACACCCTTGCCGGCTTTTTCCAGTTTATCGAGTGTTTTTTTGATGAAGAGCTCTCTATCCTTTTCGAGGACCTCACCCTTTTTTTTCAGCTCGTTGAAGATCTTTTCCACATGCTCCTTTGTGACCTGTGTGAGCCCGAGGCCCGCGTGAATAATATCTTCAATTATTTTTCTCATATTTGTTACCCTCCATACTCTATGATATTCCAATGATCGATAAGAGTCAACACGGTTGTGAGACAGACCGGTGGAAGATGTACGTTCACCTTGGAGGCGAGGGGTCGGAAACCTTTTTCTGTATCGTGGCTTTTAAAAATATAACGAGAACGGAAGTTCTTACTTCACGATATCGGTTGCGATCATATCGCCGATCTCAGATGTGGAGTAGCCCATCTGACCGGCAGCCATGCTCTTCATCCTTCCAACGGTTTTGATGATTGCATTCTCCACCGACACCGCAGCAGCAGACTCTCCGAGCACGTCGAGCATCATCTGCGCTGCGGCAATCGCTGCAATCGGGTTTATCATGTTCTTACCGGTATATTTGGGGGCCGCCCCGCCGATCGGCTCGAACATGGACACTCCATCAGGGTTGATGTTTCCTCCTGCGGCGACACCCATCCCTCCCTGAATCATTGCACCCAGGTCGGTGATGATATCTCCGAACATATTTTCCGTGACGATGACATCGAACCACTCCGGATTTTTTACCATCCACATGGTGGTCGCGTCCACGTGGGCATAATCGGTCTTAACGTCCGGATACTCCCTCGCGACTTCGTGGAAGACCCTTTCCCAGAGATCGTGGGCGTAGGTGAGCACGTTGGTCTTCGCGCAGAGGGTCACCTTCTTTTCCCTGTTCCTCTTCCGTGCGTACTCAAAGGCATAGCGAATGCACCGCTCAACACCCTTTCGTGTGTTCACATGTTCCTGTATGGCTATTTCGTCCTTTGTACCTTTTTTAAAAAATCCTCCAGAGCCAACGTAGAGACCTTCCGTGTTTTCCCGTACCACCACGAAATCTATGTCTTCGGGTTTCTTGTCTGCGAGAGGCGTTTCCACATTGGGGTAGAGCTTCACAGGCCGCAGATTGATGTACTGGTCGAGGGAGAACCGCAGTGTAAGAAGGATGCCCTTTTCCAGTATCCCTGGTTTTACCTCCGGGTGGCCGATTGCTCCGAGATAAATTGCACGAAACTTCCTGAGCTTTTCAATGTCCTCCTCCGTGATGGTCTTTCCTGTTTTCAGATAGCGATCTCCGCCGAAATCGAACTCTTTGAAATCGAAATCGATCTGAAAAATCGAGCTCACACGTCCCAACACTTTCAGCCCTTCCCTGACGACCTCGGGTCCTGTTCCGTCTCCTGGTATAACAGCAATTTTATACATTAGAGTTTTCCCTCCAGCTTGAGTCTTGTCCGGTTGATCAGACCACCGGCATTGATGATCTGCTGCATGAATTGGGGAAAGGGTTCAGAGCCCCAGCTTTCTCCGGTTGTTCTGTTGAGGATGGTTCCTGCCGAAAGATCAACGGACACCGTGTTTCCGGTATGGATTCCAGATACTGCCTCCTTTGATTCAAGAATCGCAAGGCCGATGTTGATTGCATTTCTGTAGAAGATCCTGGCGAAAGATGCGGCGATTACGCAGGAGATACCGCTCGCCTTGATCGCGAGGGGTGCATGTTCTCTGGAAGAGCCGCACCCGAAGTTTTCACCCCCTACGAGTATGTCTCCCTTTTTCACCTTTTTCACGAAATCCCGGTCGATATCTTCCATGCAGTGTCCCGCAAGCTCATCCGGATCGAGAGTGTTGAGGTACCGGGCGGGGATGATGACATCGGTATCCACATTGTCACCGTACCTGAATGCGGTACCTTCGAAAAAGAGTTGTTTTTTTTCTGCCATGACGCTTCTCTCTCTATTTCATTACCTCTTCCGGCGAGGTGATATAGCCCGTGAGTGCAGACGCGGCCGCAACCGCTGGAGAAGTCAGATAGACCTCACTCTCCTTGTGCCCCATGCGGCCGACAAAGTTCCTGTTTGTCGTGGAGACTGCCCTCTCACCCTGCGCGAGAACGCCGGTGTGCCCTCCAAGGCAGGGACCGCAGGTTGGCGTGGATACTGCCACCCCCGCTTCTATGAATGTTTCGATCAGTCCCAGTCTCAGCGCATCGAGATAGATCTTCTGTGTCGCGGGAAATGCAAGCACCCGCACCCCCTTCTTCACCCTTTTGCCCCTGAGTATCTCAGCTGCTACCTGCAGATCTTCGAGGCGGCCGTTTGTACAGGAGCCGATGACCACCTGGTCGATTGCTATTCTATCGATTTCGGAGATGTTTCTGGTATTCTCGGGCAGATGGGGAAAGGCGACCTGGGGCTCGAGCTTATCCAGATCGTACTCCAAAACCTTTTGGTAGCGGGCATCCAGATCACTCTCATAGATTTTATAGGTATCCTTTCTCTTTCCGTTCTGCATGCTCCGGTGCACGTACTCGATCGTTCTGTTGTCAACGGGGAAGATCCCGTTTTTCGCTCCCGCTTCAATTGCCATATTAGAAATAGTGAACCTGTTGTCCATGGAAAGTCCTGCGATCCCGGCTCCCGTAAACTCCATTGCCATGTATCTGGCGCCGTCCACTCCGATATCACCGATTATTTTCAGGATGATATCCTTCCCGCTCACCCACTTACGGAGATTCCCCCTGAGCACAAACTTGATCGACTCGGGGATCTTGAACCAGGCCTCTCCGGTGGCCATTGCGCATGCGAGGTCTGTGCTGCCTACCCCTGTGGAAAATGCACCGAGGGCGCCGTAGGTGCAGGTATGGGAATCTGCACCAATCACAAGATCACCGGGAAGGACGAGTCCCAGCTCCGGGAGCAGGGCATGCTCGATTCCGACTTCGCCAACCTCGAAGTAGTTTTCGATCTCCATTTCCCGCGCGAAGTCCCGGACGTACTTTGACTGCTGGGCAGATTTTATGTCCTTGTTTGGGGTGAAATGATCCGGAACCAGGGCGATCCGGCTTCGGTCCCACACCTTCCCTGTTCCGAGCTTTCGAAACTCTACAATCGCAATTGGCGCGGTGATGTCGTTCGCCAGTGTCATGTCACAGCGGGCCTGAATGAGCTGTCCCGGCGATACCTGTTTAAGGTCCGCATGGGCTGCAAGTATCTTTTCAGTGATTGTCATCCCCATCGATGCTTTCTCCTCGATCAGGTGAAAACATATATTAATACGTGGAGCAGAGGAAAGACAAGCTGATTAAACGATATGTGGTGAAGTGTGTCATTTTGCGATTTATCCCTCTGTATAAACATATGACTGAGGGTTATGCTGGCGAGTACTCCACCTGTTCAGGTTTGTCTCCCAAACCAAGATTATTATTTTATTGACAATTAATCATCGCGTAGTAAACTATAACAAAATTTTTCAGGAGGAATGTCAATGAAAAAAGGCCTTTTTACTCTCATGCTGATTCTGTTTCTGATGAGCAGTATATATATGCTTTTTGCCCAGGAGAAAAGAATCTACAATGATGGCAACATAGACTATGCCCCTCTGTCTGCGAGCTTCGCTCTGAGTGCGGAGGACTTTGAGTCAACCCTCAAGGAGATCCAGTACAGTCTCGACGGATCTGCGATTCAGGTCTACAGAGGACCCATCAACTTCAGTGATGAGGGCAGGCACGTCATCGGGTACCGGGCTGTCGATCTGACCGGAAACATCAGCACAGAAAAGATCTATTCGGTTGTGATCGACGGGACACCACCGGACGGCATTGCGACTGTGGAAGGCCCGGTATACATGGGCGGCGATACTGTGTATATTACAAAGGAAAGTTCTATTTTTCTCTGGGCCGAAGACAATCTCTCAGGTGTGGAAAGCATCTATGTGAAGCTCGACAATGGGCCCTACATGGCCTATACAGGTCCGGTTGCCATCACTGAAGAGGGCCCTCATACAGCGCAGACCTATGCAGTGGACAATGTGGGAAATAAGACTCTTGAGTTTACGGTGGAGGGATACGTGGACAGCACGCCACCAACCATCAGGATAACCCCGCAGGAAGCTTTCGTCGTGGTGGGCGGGAAAAATTATACGAACAAGCACAATGAGTTCTTCGTTTCCGCAAAAGATGAAATATCAGGGGTTCAGCAGGTACTTGTTTCCTTTGATGGGAGTGACTATGTGACCTACACCACTCCATTCAAGGTTCAGGTTGCGGGATTTCATACCGTGCGGGCGAAGGCAATAGATAATCTCGGAAACGTCTCTGCTCCTTTAGAGCTTTCATTCTATGTGGATATGGTTCCACCTGAATCGAAGCTCGGCGCTTCGGTTAAATGATAAAAGTAAAACGGTATATTGTCCCATAACCCGAATTATGTAGTGTCCGTTGAGCTTAACAAGTGTTACTATAATATGACCCCTGCTTCTGCAGGGGTATTTTAAAATTCGGTAGGCGAGCAGAATGCTGGAAAAGCACATGAGGCACATTTACGACTATGTAAAGCGGCAGAACGAGTGGAGAATCGGGATACGTATCGGGGTTCGGAAGATGAACCGTTTCGGCATGAAGGAGCAGGAGATGGAAAGGATTGCCCGTCTGATCAGGGAGTGCATCGCCCAGGGGAAAGAGGTCAGGGAACAGGTGAACCTATTCAGGGAGAATTACACTCTTGTGAAGTACCCCTTTGATGAGCTGCTGAAGGATCTTAAGTCATCGAATATTTTCTCATAGTGCGGATTTTATTCCCCGGAGCTGTCGGGAGGGCTGAACACGCAATGAAGAATCTTCTACTCTCCAACGATGACGGTATCTCAAGCAGGGGGCTCTGGGCATTGAAGGAGTTCTTTGATCCCCGGTATCGTGTGTACGTTGTTGCGCCGGACAGGGAGCGCAGCGCATCGGGGCATTCAATCTCCCTGCACGATCCCATCCGGCTGAAAGTGATCGAGGAGGGTAGGATCTTCTCAGTGAGCGGGACACCGGTCGACGCGGTTCATCTTGCCCTCCTCGGAGTCGTCAGGGAGAAGATCGATCTTGTGATCACCGGCATCAACATCGGTTTGAACCTGGGGACCGACGTCTTTTACTCGGGAACCGTCTCGTCTGCCTTTCAGGCCGCTTCATTCAACATTCCGGGAATTGCGGTTTCAATCGATAACAGCGTGTCGAAAGGTACAGCCGATTCAAGTGAATCGGCCGAATTAAAAGAATCGGGTGAATCAAAAGACCAGGCCGAATCTAAAGATTCAACCGAATCTAAAGTATCGGCCGAATTCCGCGATTCTGGACCATCTGAAGAACCAAACAACGGTCAGACTACCGGTTCTGAGGCCTCATCAGATACAGGTGGAGGGACGATCCACTTTGGTACTGCAGTCCATTTTGTAAATGAGATCATCGAAAAAATGGAAGAGGATCAATTGGACAGAAAGATATTACTCAACGTGAACGTGCCGAACCTACCCCTAGAGGAGATACGAGGTGTGGAGGTCACCAAGCTCGGGAAGCGCCACTACTACGACAGCCTGATAGAGCGGGAGGACCCAAAAAAGAACAAGTATTACTGGATCGAAGGTATTCTCACTCATGACACTCTGGATGAGGGGACCGATGTGAGGGCGGTCCATGAAAAAAAGGTCTCGATCACTCCTCTGCGGCTTGACATCACTGCCCATGACTATGTGGAGAAACTAAAGAGATGGAAGTTTCATGATTTTTAATGAGGTCGACTAAATCATGAAGAAAAAAGATAAAATCAAGCAGCTAATCAGTGAGGGGAATGAGCATCTCAAGAAGCAGAAACTGAACATTGCGCTGAATACCTTTCAACAGGCCAATAACCTGGACCCTGATGACCCGGAAGTCCACTATTACCTGGGAATCACCTACGCACGGAAAGGGGAATACGTAAAGTGTGCGCAGCATTTGGAAGAGGTTCTTAACTCGGAGCTCGCCTACATCAACAAGGTCCATACACAGATGATTCTCGGCTACATCTACACCATCCGGGAAGAGTATGAAAACGCGCTCGACCTGTTCAGAGACATCATCGATGCAGGCTTCGACAATGCGCAGGCCTATGCTGCGATCGGGTTTATCATGGACAGAATGGGTAACTTCAAAGAGGCGGTGATGAACCTGACCAAGGCGATTGAGCTCGATCCTCAGAACGCAAATGCCCATAATTCCCTGGGTTACATCTATGCGGAAGCGAACATCAATCTGGATGAAGCACTCAGGGAATGTAAGCTCGCTCTCTCCCTGGACCGGAACAACCCTGCTTACCTGGACAGCCTCGGGTGGGTGTATTTCAAGCTCGGCATGCTTGTAGAGGCAAAGCGTTACCTGCGGAAAGCCTTGAAGAAAGCACCCACCAGCGAGGAAATCGTTCAACACCTCAGGATCGTGACCAGAGCGGCAGAGAAGGGCAAAACCTCTAAGTAGTCTTTCCTCTGATGATTGCTGCGGGCTTCACGAAGTAGATGATTGCAGGGAGCACTACAATCACACCGATGAGACAGCCCAGCATAGTGAGGGAAATGAGCAGACCGAAGTAGAGAATCGGTTTGAAGCTGGAGAACAGGAGAACGGTGAAACCGGCAATGAGCGTGAAGGAGGTGAAAAAGATCGGAATTCCCGAATTCACGAGCGCGGCCTTGATGCGCTCCCCCAGCGGGAGACTGTGCTTGGTTCTCGAAAACCTGATCAGGTAATGGATGCTGTTGTCGACACCGAGCCCCACTGCAATGCTTGCGATCATCGCGGTGATGAAGTCCATGGAAATGTGAAAGTAGCTCATGGTACCGAAGTTAAAAAAGAGCCCGAAAATGATCGGAATGAGACCGAAGAACCCGAACACAAAAGACCGGAAAGTGTAGGATATGATGAAAAACACGATTATGACGCTGACAGCGATGCTCAGGAGCTGGGATCGCACCAGGTAGTCGATCAACGCCATATAGATGATGTCTACACCGGATATATCCACATTCACCCCTTTCATTGGGTTGGCCTGTACGAATCCGTAGAAACTCCTTATAAATGACCTGAACTCTGTTATGCCTATGTCAGGGCTGTCCGGATTCGTAGTTCTCACCATGATGTTCGCGTTCTTATAATCCTCGGTAATCACGTTACTGATGCTCTTGGTGAGCTTCGACATTTTAAACATGAGGAGTATCTTCAAGAGCTCCGCATCGTTTCCGGGCAGCCTGTAGAATTGCTGGTTGTTCCCGTTCATGAGCTGATTTGCCCGTTTGATATAATCGATGAGGGAGATTGTAGGACCGAAGAGGTTTCTATCCCGGATCCAATGTTCGAGCCTGTCCACGTATTGCAACGTTTCAAGGCTCTTGAATGAGAGATCCGAATCCTCGTCGATTTCAAAGCTCACATTGAAGGTTGCAACTCCACCGAAGTTCGATTTTACAAACTTGTCACTCCTCAGAACCTCTGAGTTTTTCTTGAAGAACCGTTGCCAGCTCGTGTCAACGATGATGTGCGGGATACCGATGATTGCCCAGACACTCAGTGCAGCTGCAAGGACGAGGATGATCTTCCAACGCTTCAGAATGAAGTCGCCGAGCTGTCCGAAGAGCAGGTTCAACCTCCCTCCCTCCACTGAGGCGTGCACCATTTTTTTTGGTCTTTTCAGCAGGGTGAGAAAAGCGGGGAGAAAGGTCAGGCTCAGGACCATGGCGAAGAACACACCGATGAGTACAAAAATCCCGAGTTCCCTCATCGGTTCGATCTTGTTAATCGTGAGCGCGGCAAACCCCGCAATGGTCGTGAGTGCGGCAAGCAAAATCGTCTTTCCGATGTTCACGATGGATTTCTCCACATTGCGGACCCTATGAGAGTCCGAGTGGATGTCTTTATAGTACTGGTTTAAAAAATGGATGCTGTAGGAGCTTGAGATGACGAGTATGAGCGTGGGAAGCATGATTCCCACCATAGTGATCTGTATTTGGAAGATACCCATGAGCCCGAGGGTCCATATAATGCTGCTGAGCATGATCACAAGCGGGAATATGATTCCTCGTATCGATCTGAAGTTGATGAAGAGGACTGCTATCACGAGGATGATGATGGGGAATGCGAGCTTGACAGAGTCCCTCTGTATGTACTCCTTGACCCAGCTTTCGATCACCGGCCTTCCTGAGATATAAAACTCCTCCGGTCCTCTGTAGGGCTCGAGGATTTCCAGCAGCGCCTGCCTGATAGAGTGTGTGTTCTGGTCGTCCTTGAGACGAATGTAGATTGCCAGCGCCTCTCCGCTCTCCGAAACGACGACATTCTTCAGCGTCGGCTCTGAGAGCATCTCATTTTTAAACTCCTCGATCTTCTCCCGGGATTGAGGGATTTCGCCCCCAGGAAAGCTCTGTTTTACGATCACCATGCCGAAGAGATACTTGAACACTTTTGCATTTATTGGATCGATCACCTCCTCAACCTCGGGGAGGTTCTGGATTTCTTCTGAGATGTTCTTGATCTTGGTGAGTGTGGAGAGAGAGTAGGCGTCATCGGATGTGACACTGATCATGACGAATGTGGAGGAACCGAACTTTTCGAGGACCCTGTTCAGAGAAATAAGCTCTTTCTGGTTTTCAGGAGCGAGGCTGATAAGGTTGGAGGAGATATTCACATTTTTCGCAAAATACCCAAAAAAAATAGTAATGAGTATTGTTGCGATTATGATAGGAATACGATATCGGACAATGAAGCGGGAAAAACCTTTATACATCTGGGAAGACCATAATTTTTCTTCCAAATATATCCCAGGGGGCAGGGTTCGTCAACAGTCCATTTCATTATAACTCCCAATGAAGAATCTCTTAATTAATTTACATTACGTTAAATGTGTTGATTTTTCGCTGTCTTCCGTAAGGACTGAGGTAGCCTGTTGAGACTCTCTTGTTCGAAAGGCAAAGAATAGGCTTTTCGATTTTTTAATTTTTTTATACATTTATTGTGAAAAAAGTATATAAACTGTTTACGAGATACAAGTGATGAACAGTCATTCAATCATCAGGTGCAGGAACTGTGGCGGTAAGAACAGAGTGCTTCTGGATAAGATAAGCTCAATGCCTCGATGCGGGAAGTGCAAGGCTCCGCTTTCGATACCCCAGGACACGTTGAATATTTCGACGCAGCAGTTCAAGGATGAGGTGCTCAACGAGACAATTCCTACCGTTGTCGATTTCTGGGCACCATGGTGCGGTCCGTGTCGAATGGTCGGTCCGATTCTCGAGGATATTGCCAGAGGGTATCCCGGCAGGATCAAGGTCGTAAAGGTAAACTCGGATGAAAATCCGGATCTGAGCGCTCAATTTCAAATCCAGGGGATTCCGACGATAATTCTCTTCCGGGAAGGAAGGGAGATCGATAGGCTCGTCGGTGCGGCGCCCAAGGAGAACATCATGAAGTTTTTAAGGCTCTGAAACCTTCCACCAAATAATATAATATGAGGTTCTGAGTAGCCTCAAGCGTTCCGTGTTCTGCAGCTTTTTTTCTTCCTTTCAGCAGGTAACTTTCTTAAGTACCTTAATCCTGAATCGAGAATGTGGCTTGACCACATTAGGGTTTGCCGGTGTTCATAACAATCCATATATTTGGATGCGTCGTTTCTGTTGATTCCCAGTAGTAATTACAAAAAATATACGCGGAGGAGAGGGTCATGATGAAACCAAAAGTTGGTCTGTTTGGAATACTGGAGAAATCAGAAGAGGGATGGGAGCGCTCAGCCCAACAGGTACTGTTGATTAAAGAACAGCTCGAAAAGGCAGGAATGCAGATTGTTGCAACACAAGAAATTGTCGGTGATGACCACTCTGCTCAGACGGTGGGGAGATTTTTTAAGGACAGCGATCCGGATCTATTACTTGCGTATATGATCACCTGGAGTTTTGATCACCTGGTGTTGAGTGTGTTAAGGCATATTGACAGACCTGTTGCAGTACTTTCAATTCCGGGGATTAATACGGGCTCTCTTGTCGGCGCACAGCAGCTCGGTTACCTGCTCACGGAACAGAACAAACAGTACTCAGCTTTTTTTGGGCCGCCGGACAATCCTGAGACGTATAAACCGATTCTGTCCTATGCAAAAGCTGCCGCCGTGAAAAGGAGTATGGAAAAGGGAAAAATAATCCAGATCGGCAGAAGATGTCACGGCATGTCACCTGCTACATTTGATGAGCTCGAGATCACACGGCTTTTCGGCCCACAGGTTGTGACGTTCAGCTGGGAAGAGATTGAGGGACTCGCGGAATCGATGAAGGCATCTGTTGTGAAAGAGATAAACAGGAGAATTAAGTCAATTGATCCGATGACAGAATGCGCTGAAGCGGATATCGATTATACCGCACGAATGTACCTCACCCTCAAGAGTATGTATGAGCAAAATGATTTGATAGCGATATCCCTCGGAGGATATCCGCACTATGCAGGGAAGGTATGCCTCGTAAGCAGTCTTCTCGGGGAAGACGGTATCGTATCTGGGTGCTGTGAAGGTGACATGAATTCGGTAATCGCCATGTATCTTTTACAGGAGTTCAGTGGACAGCCGACACATTTCGGGGAAATGCTTGAGGTCGACGAAGGAGAAAGCTCAGTTGTAACCTCCCATTGCGGGTGCAGCGCACCGAAACTCGCTGCAGACGCCTCGCAAATAAGAATAGCTCCGGTACGGTTGTTCAATCAGGGGGCGTGCATCAAATTCCCCGCAAAAAGTGGACCTGCCACCTATGCAAACCTCGTTGGGAGAAGAGGGACGTATCGCATCTGTGCTGTTGAAGGGCAGGCACAGGTGACCGACATGGTGTTTGAAGGGAACCCTGTGAAGATGGTCTTCAATGTTCCGATCAAAGAGGTTATTAAAGTCGTGTTTGAAAAAGGGTTTGGTCATCACTGGATAATGGGATATGCGCATATGATTCAGGACCTCCAAAACTTTTGCAGGATATCCAACCTGGAGGGCACCTTTTTACTACCGAATTGAGAGAGAAATCGAGGTTGAAAACCAAGCACGCTTCATTCCATCAATGTAAAACATATCGCTATTATTCGGGTGATTGGCGTCTAACCGATAAAGAAAATCAATGATATTTCTTCTTGACAAAAAATCGAAACCATGATTAGTTAATTCCGAGAAAGAACTAATTCCTCTCGAACAATAAAGAATAATGCTTGAAGTCCCAAAAACTGCAGATCAGTCATTACAGAATAAGATCAATCGCTCCATCATCTTTCACTACTTGCGAGAGAAAGGAACTGCATCGAGAGCAGAAATTGCAAAGCAATTACAAATCAGCGCGTCCGCTGTATCCCGCGTGATCGATACCCTCATAAAAGAGAACTATGTCATTGAAACAGAGAAAATCAAGACATCGGTTGGGAAAAGACCGATTCAACTGCAGATCAATTCACGGAAAGGATCGATTCTGGGTATCGATCTTTCACAGGAAAGGATGCAGGCCTCGCTGTTTGATTTTACCGGCAGGCTTCTGCGGAAATACCGCGGATTTAAAATAACCGGAAAAAAGGACGAAGCTTCAAAACTCATCAGAGAAATACGCTCATTCCTGGATCTTTACGTTCGAGAAAACGGGATGTCCATGTCTGAATGCGCACTTCAATCGATCAGTGTAGGGGTTCCTGCGGATATCGATGTGGATACAGGTAGAATTCTCAGCGCCTCCCTGTATGATAACTGGAACGAAATAAACTTCAAAGAATTATTGCAAGGTGAGTTCAAACTGCCGGTGTTCGTGGAAAAAGACGTGACCCTCTCTGTACTGGCGGAAAAAAACCATGGTCAGGGAAGAGACTATAGTGAAGTTATTTTCATAGAAATAAGCAGTGGAGTGAGCGCAGGTATCATCGCCAACAATCATCTCGTACGGGGTTCCACCGGTTCGGCAGGTCAGATAGCATTTTCGTTCATTGATTTCGAAAAAACGGGCTTTCAAAAAGGGAACAAAGGATATCTGGATGTATACGCTTCGATACAGAGTATCAAGGAAAAAGCAGTGGATGCAATTCAACGGGGTAAAAAGAGCGCTCTCCTTGACATGGTAGAGAATAATCCTGAGCGAATTGAACCGGCACTCGTATGCCGGGCTGCACTGAACGGAGATAGTCTCTGCAATGAAATCATCGACGATGTGGTGAAGCTTTTATCGATCGGGATGATAAATCTGATTCTCATCATTAATCCTCAGGTCATCGTACTCGGGGGAACCATCGCAAATCTACCCGATGTAGAAACTTTGTTCATAGAGAGGATCATGGGCATTATCAAACAGGCAGTACCCTTCAGAATTCCCGAATTCAAGATCAGTACTCTCGGTGAAGATGTGGTACTCATCGGTGCTTCAGACGTGGCCGTCGAAGCGCTCATTGGAGGAGAGTTTCCCTATAAAATAGGTCTGTAGAATATCATAAAAGGAGGCGTTTATGCTGAACGTTGCGCTGTGCGGGTGCGGTTTTGTTGGAAGGATACACGCAAAGGCATACAGTAATATAAAGGATGCGCAGGTCTCGGGGGTTTTCGATCTGAATCAGGAGAAATCCTCTGCACTGGCAGAGGAGATCGGAGTCAAACAGTACACCCGTCTGGCTGAGATATTGAGCGATGATTCAATCGATATTGTCGACGTGTGTGTTCCGACATTTTTGCACCGTGAGTTTACCGAAAACTCCCTCCAGGCTGACAAGCACGTGCTGTGTGAAAAACCGATTGCCCTGACGGTTTCTGATGCCGAAGCGATGGTGAATGCAGCGGAAAAGGCGGCCACCCTTCTCATGATAGGGCACACGCACCGATTCTACATCGAGAATGTGCTGGTGCATGAGGCTGCACAGGCCGGAAGGCTGGGGGAAGTGCTCTCCTGCAGCGCCTATCGGCTGGGTGTCATGCCGGACTGGTCGGAGGGCAGGTGGATGGCGAACGGAGAAAAGAGCGGTGGTGCGGCAACGGATTTCATCCTCCACGACATAGACCTCTGTAACTGGATAGGTGGTACTCCCCGTCTCGTCATGGCGCAGGGTGTACGCTCCCAGACAGGTGCGTGGGACTATATGGATGTCTCCATCGACTATGAGAACGGGGTAAAGGGATTTGTCGAGGGAGGATGGATGTTCAAAGGCGAGTGGCCCTTTACCCAGGAGCACAGGATCATGGGGAAAAAAGGAACAGCCCAGTGGAGATCGAGAATGGGAAAAAATATCGAAGGGAGAATGGAAGCGGATACAGTGGTGGGAATATTCATTGACGCAGAGTCCGCATCGTTCCCGAAATGGGAAAAAAGAGATCCCTTTGAGAAGGAGATCGAGTATTTCATTGGGTGCGTCAGTGCTCAAAAACCTGTGGAGACGATCAGGCCTTTAGATGCCCTGACGGCCTTAAAAGTTTCTCTTGCAGCCAAAAAATCAGCCGAGACCTTGAAACCGATAAAGATTAGATAAAAATAGAAAGACCGGAGGTGCCCATATGAGGAATGAGCTTGCTGTGAAAGGGGGAACGCCTGTACGCACAAAACCCTGGCCGAAATGGCCCGTGTTTACGCAGAAGGAGAAGGATGATCTGATTGCGGTGCTTGAGGAAGGGAAGATGACGGCCATCACAGGGCCGACGGTGAAGGAGTTTGAAAACAAGTTTGCCGCACAATTCGAGGTCAAGTATGCGCTCGCAACCGCAAACGGTGTCACCGCGCTGCATCTCGCACTGGGGGCGCTCGATATCGGCCCTGGTGACGAAGTGATCGTGCCGGCTCACACATTTATCGGTACGGCAATACCGGTACTGATGGCCAATGCAATACCCGTGTTCGTGGATGTCGACATCGAGACATTCAATATCGATGCGTCGAAAATAGAGGCTGCGATAACCGATCGTACGAAGGC
>Ga0111221_1071_pt1 | contig 17145 bp, 13 predicted proteins | sample DeeMarSWOR152_54_FD_80385 | JGI IMG/M metagenome (GOLD analysis project Ga0111221, IMG submission 80385) | Spirochaetes bacterium DG_61 | reverse complement strand
CATTCCCAACGGTACATTTTTCTCAGACGCCACTTCTGCAGTGTAGCACGGTACACGGTCAAGGGTTCCCAGAAAGAGCTCTCGCCTCTCGCTCAGTTTCAGAGCCCTCACTTCTCTTCCTCTCGGAAGATCGGCTCGCTCGTCATCAACACATACGAGGAGGCTGTCCTCCATGAATAGGCACCAGAGCTCCTCTTCTATCCGCTCTTGAGGAGGTTTAACCGAAAACACGAATCCCATGAACTCCCCTTCCGAAGGATATAAAGGACAATTTACCTCTCCCTGCGGACAGTGTCAACAGCGAGCGCCTCTACGCTCCCATTTTTGAATTCAAAACATCCTTTCCTCGTTTCAGATGTCATCATTCTTTAAATAATCTGCATCTGCCAACAGGTCTTTTACATATTTTATTGTCAGCCTTTCATCGATCTCCTCAAGGTCATACATCTTCGTGGAAACGGGAGTTTCTGAAGGTATCCCGAGAATCCCCGCGAGAGTTACGGTTTGAAGACACAAACCCTCTGCCACATCGGCAAGCGTCATTGTGCCTTTGATATCCTGTATCGTGAGAGCTTCCCGCCGTCCCCTTAATGAATGAAATCCCTTTTGGGATTTAAAAAAACCACCGGACTGAGCATACAGTATGGGTGAAAAAAAAAGGGCAAGTGCAAGTACTCCTATCGCCAACCTGCTCCTGAGTGCAAAAGACGCCCCTCCCGGTCCAGAAAAACTGATCGCCTTTGAATGCCTGCAGGCCTCAATGCAGGAGCCGCAGCGGTTGCATCTCGTATCGAATATACTGTTTTTTTTATGCAGCGATATCTTCATGGGGCATGCCCTGCTACACCTTCCGCACCCCGTGCATGTGCTGGTAGTTCGACGAATCTTCCAGAAGGCCACAATCTGTACCAGACCCAGCAGGGCACCAAAGGGACAAAGCCACCTGCACCATGGTCTTTCGAAAAAGAGTGAGAGAAGGACCACTGATCCAAGCACTATCAGCGCAGAGGGGAATACATCACCCATCCAGAAATGAAAGAGCGCATAGTAAGGATCAATCCTCTGGAACACAAGGCTGAATGCGAGGGTGGTTTTAATCAGGATCAGTGCAAGAACCCCATAGCGCAGGAAGCCCAGCGCGCGGTCGAGTCGCTGGTTGATAGAGTGATTGAACCTCCTGAACATCCGTCTTCCAAGACTCCCTATCCACTCCTGTATTGAACCCAGAGGGCAGAGATAGCCGCAGAAAACCGATCCAAGGAGAATGGTCACGAGCATCACACCGGATAAAACCCAAAAATTCGATTGGTAGATCTTCGGAAGAAGATTTCCGTTCATGATGAGGGTGCCCACCGTTTCCACTGCGCCGAAGGGGCATATCCCATGAAAGTTACCCCCAACTGGCCAGGGAAAGTGGCTCCCCCTTCGCTCAAGGAAGTGGGTAAGTACGATGAAAAAAACAAAGAAAAAAAAGATTATCTGTACACTTCGTCGTGTCCAATGACCTTTCCAGGCAATTTTACCCATCACTCCCTCCTTTACCGGACCAGAATGGTGAGTTGCTCCTCGTATCCGCCCTTCGGACAGTCACGTACTATCTGGAGCTCCCACTCTCCTGACTCCTGAGCTTTGAAGCGCATCTCCTGTTCCCACGTATGCACGTAAACCTCCTCCCATTGGCTCTGAGAGAGCAGGATGAGGGGGAGGTGCTCCTTTGCACTCTTCCACTTTTCGTCATTGAGGAGATACACAGTCTCCTCAGGGGGGGTCAGGCACCTCCTGTGGTCTTCAACAAACTGAACGCGCAGGAGGTATTCTTTTCCCTCTTTGAGTACCGTGCTCTTTCCCGGAAAGATCACCTGCTCACTTCCATCGGGATGGAGGAGGCTGAAGTGCATTTCACAGGCATACAGACCGACCCCCGATGAGAAAAGAAAAAAAATAACAATCGCTATCTTCCTCATTACTCTCCTCCTGCTTCCATTAAAACTCTCCGCCCATGCATACTGCCAAAGCAGATTGCAGACCAGAAACTCATTCAATACTTTGGTAGAAGGATAGTGATCCTCAGTGGGGAAATTATGGAGGTTATGTGAAGATTGTGTGAAGAGCAGCAAAATAACCAAACAGGCGTGTAAAAAATTTGAAAATAAGCTCCTTTGCGGCCATACTTTTAATTAGTCTTTGGCAAACAAAATTAGTAAAAATGTTTTACTTCACTTTCAAAACATTGAAAAATCTAAGTTGATCAAATACGAATCACAGGATGTCTAAGAAAACAACTCCTAAAAAAATCATGGCCTCTAAAAAATCTGTACGTTCTTCTCCACGACAATCTCCTGGAAACAATTCCCTCGGCTTTCTTCAAAGTATGATAGACGCGCTCGAGGACCCGGTGTTCGCAAAGGGAGAAGATCACCGGTGGGTGTACTTCAATGAAGCGGCCTGTAAAATGATTGGAAAACCGCTTGAGGAGCTGATTGGAAAGACCGATTATGATCTTTTTCCGAAAGCGCAGGCTGATATCTTCTGGGAACGGGATGATTACGTGCTCGAGACAGGGAACACCGATGTGAATGAGGAAATCATAACTTGGCAGGGGAAACAGCATATCATTTCAACGAAAAAATCGCTGTTCATGGAACCGCATTCAGGAGAAAAGTATGTAGTTGGAACAATCAGAGACATTACTGCGCAGAGGGAAACCGAAGAAAGATTACAACGCAGTGAAACTCTATTCCGAGACCTGCTCGATACCTCCTCAGACGATATTTTTGTGTTCGATCGGGACATGAGGTGTCTCTTTGTAAATAAAGCAGCCGTGAAAAGCATGAGCATTCCAAAAAGGACTCTGCTTGGAATGAAAATCACCGAACTGTTAGAAAACATAGAAACCACATCCCTCTTTGCTGCTTGTAAGAGGGTGGTGGAGACAGGAAAATCCGACATCGTGATAGATACCTATACCTTTGCAGATGGAAAAAAGGAGTGGTTCGAGTTGAACATCAACCCCACTCCGGTGGGAATACTCTGCATATCCCGGAATATCACAGGCCGCATGAGGATGGAGGAGAGCCTGAAGCACAGGATTAAAATGGAGAGCCTGGTCGCCGATATATCGAAACATCTTATCTCTCTCCCTCCTTACGAAATCGACAGGGGAATCGACTACGCGCTTCAGATTGCAGGGGAGTTCGTGGGTGTTGATCGCTCATACATATTTCAATTTTCTGCAAACCGTACCATGATGAGCAATACACACGAGTGGTGCGCAGGCGGTGTGGAACCACAAAAAAATTCCCTCCAGGACCTGTCTTCCGACATCTTTCCCTGGTGGATGGAAAAGCTGAACAGGTTTGAGACAATAGTAATTCAGACTTTAGAGGATCTCCCGCCTGAGGCAAGCGCAGAGAAAGAAATCCTACAAATGCAGAACATACAGTCCCTGGTGGTGATGCCGATGATCTACACCGGAACACTGGTTGGGTTCTTAGGGTTTGATTGGGTGAGATCAAAAAAGCACATCATGGACGAGGACATTATCATCCTCAAATTGATCGGAGAGGTTCTGGCCAACGCCTTGAAAAGGAAGCAGGCGGAAAGAAAACTTCGAGCAGAGCAGGAACAGCTCATCTCACTTTTTAACAGTATCGAAGAGGTCATCTACGTGACCGATCCACACACCTATGAAGTACTCTTCGCAAACAGCCATTTAAAACAGCTCCTCCGTATAAATCCGGTTGGTCAGAAGTGCTTTCGTGTGTTTCAAAACATGGATGCTCCGTGCCCCTTCTGTACCAACAGCATTATTCTCAAAAACAAGTATAAACCCTACACCTGGGAGTTCCACAACACAATCCTCAACAGAGACTACTCGATCATCGATCGAATAATCAAATGGTCGGACGGACGGGATGTGAGATTTGAGCTCGCAATCGATATTACCGAGCAGAAAAAGCTCATTGAGCAGCTCCAGCAATCACAGAAAATGGAGGCGGTCGGAAGACTCGCAGGTGGTATTGCGCATGACTTCAACAATATGCTCACCGCAATCATCGGGTATTCAGAAATACTCAATATGGACGACCGTATTTCCCAAAGGCAGAGAGGGTGCGTGGAAGAAATACGCAAATCAGCGACACGGGCTACCTCTCTAACACAGCAGCTCCTTGCCTTCAGCCGAAAGCAGGTCCTGCAGCCGAAAATAATTAGCATCAACTCTCTGGTGGCTGACATCCACACACTTTTGAAACGCCTCATCGGTGAACACATACAGCTCGATCTCATACTCGATGACAACCTCGGTTTGGTAAAGGTTGACCCCGGACAGATAGAACAGGTTATCGTGAATCTCGCGTTGAATTCGCGGGACGCAATGCTCAATGGAGGAATACTTAAAATTGAGACAAAGAACGTGAGCCTTTCACAAGGTATTCGCGATTATATAACTCCAGGAGACTATGTGGTACTCTCCATGAGTGATACCGGTTCTGGTATGGACAATGAAACCATCAAGCATATCTATGAACCTTTCTTTACAACAAAAGAAAAAGGGAAAGGAACCGGGCTCGGGTTATCGACAGTTTACGGTATCGTCAAACAGAGCGGCGGATTCATCGAGGCGCAGAGCACAGTCAACAGTGGAACCACCTTCGATATCTACCTTCCCAGAGATCAAACACCAGAGGAAGAGGAAGAAAAGAAGTCTCGTAGTGCAACACCCCTGAACGGTCATGAGAAGATACTGCTCGTCGAGGATGATGACCATGTGAGAAATCTCCTGGACACCTGTCTGAAACAGTACGGTTACGAGGTTCTTTCAGCCGCAAATGGTGGAAACGCGCTTCAAATATACGAACAGAAAAGAGAGAAAAAGTTCGACCTCCTGATTACAGACGTGGTCATGCCGGACATGAACGGCCGTGCCCTGGCAAAACGTATAACAAAAAAGTGTCCTACCATAAAGGCGCTCTACATGTCGGGATATACAGAGGATGCAATCATCCATCACGGCGTGCTGGACGAAGGTCTACATTTCATTCAGAAACCTTTTACACCCCACGACATCGCCAGAAAGGTCCGTGAAATACTGGACGCACAATAAGCCTACCGCCAGCTGTACAGACAACGAGAAAAACACCTTTTTTCCGAGATCATAAATACTTGTATTTTTCCCAGTAAACATTGTATTTTATGGTTCTACAGTCCTTCACTGTTGTCTCTGGGGGCGTACTTTATTCGTTTTCAAAACAGGAGGTCTTGTATGTATATCGTACTCTGCTATGGTGATTCGAACACCTGGGGTCACATCCCGGTAAAGGATCAGGATATCCAGACGAAAAAGCGTTTCGAAAGGAGCGTCCGATGGACAGGGGTCCTTCAGAATGCTCTCTGCAACGACTATTATGTGATCGAAGAGGGTCTGAACGGGAGGACCACGGTCTGGGACGATCGAGTGCGGGGGGGCAACAAGAGGAATGGGAGCGACTACCTCCTGCCATGCCTCGAATCACAGAGCCCTATCGATCTGGTTATTATGATGCTCGGTACCAACGACCTCAAGGCGAGGTTTGCGGTCACCGCATACGACATCGCTGAAAGCTTGGGATACCTGATCGAAATAGTGCAGAGGAGCGGGTGCGGGCTAGACGGAAGGTCTCCTGAGATCCTGATCATGGCTCCTCCTCCCCTGGGAAAACTATCTGCCTACGCCGAAACCTTTAACGGGGGAGTAGAGAAATCAAAAGGACTTGCCAACCATTATAAAAGGATTGCGCAGGCATACGGCTGTCACTTTATGGACACTGCCTCGGTCATTCAATCGAGCAGGGTGGACGGCCTGCACATAGACAAGGAGGACCAGGAAGTTCTCGGGAATGCAGTGGCCGGAAGGGTGAAAGAAATCCTCCCCACATGCTCCTCTTAACAGCCTGTGCTATAAGGCCGGAAATGTTCCTTAAAAAATAATTTCATATTATAGAAATCTGGTTTTATATTCACATCCACCCAATTAGCAGAGAGAAAACCCAGCAGGAGGGATTAATCCGTGGCGGAAATGAACCCCTTTGAAAATTTTTGCACCCAGTTGAACAATGTAAAAAAATATTTCCCTGAAAAGGATCACACCTATATCGAGATCCTGAAGTATCCACAACGGGTAGTGGAGGTGTGCCTCCCATTGAGAATGGACGATAAAACAATTAAAATCTACACAGGCTACAGGGTCCAGCACAGTGATATTCGTGGGCCAACGAAGGGAGGAATACGGTTTCACCCGCGGGTGAACCTTGACGAGGTGAAAGCGCTCGCAGCATGGATGACCATGAAGACAGCAGTCATGAACCTACCCTTTGGAGGTGCCAAAGGTGGAATTGCGGTCAACCCTGCAGAGTTAAGTGAAGGAGAGCTCGAGCGATTATCCAGACGGTATGCCACCGCAATCGCGCCGGTGATTGGTCCTGAAAAAGACATCCCTGCACCCGATGTCTACACGAATCCGAAGATCATGGCCTGGATGACGGATACATATTCGATGATGCAGGGGAGGACTATTCACGGTGTATTTACCGGAAAGCCTATGGAGTTTGGTGGCTCCCACGGAAGGCTTGAAGCCACCGCGCGGGGACTTTTTCTCTGCATCACCCATGCCTGTGAGAGACTGGGCGTATCCATTAATAATACGAAGGCGGCCATTCAGGGATTTGGAAACGCAGGGGCGTACAGCCATAAGTTCCTGCAGGAGGCAGGATCACGCGTGATTGCAGTTTCTGACAGTAAAGGTGCAATAATAGATGAGAAAGGGCTTGACGTGCAGAAGGTCCTTGATCACAAGACGAAGAGCCAAAAGAGATCTGTGATCGGGTTCCCTGGTTCGAAGACAATCACAAATGAGCAGTTACTTGAATTGAATGTGGACATCCTTGTACCGGCAGCGCTGGAAAACGTGGTAACGAGCAAGAATGCCAAAGGAATACGGGCGTCCATCGTTGCCGAGGCGGCAAACGGTCCATGCACCCCCGAGGCTGACGATATTCTCCATAAAAAAAATATTGCAATCATCCCCGACATACTGGCAAATGCTGGCGGCGTCACCGTGTCCTACTTCGAGTGGGTGCAGAACAGAAACGGGGACCACTGGAGTGAGGAGTACGTGAACGAGAAGCTCGCCTCCTGGATGAAGGCAGCCTTTGATATGGTGTGGAAAATGAAAGAGGAAAATAAAATCGACATGCGGACCGCTGCGGGTATCGTGGCAATCAAACGACTGGTGAAAAGCTACGAGTTTAGGGGCATCTGGCCATAAGCGATCAAAAGGATGCGCTTCATCGTCTTCTCCATAATTCTTTGTGAAAAATAAGCTCAAGCATGAACTATCTTTTGGTTCCTAAATAATAAGTATAAAATTATTAAGAGTTAAAAAACTAATTATTGATTTTCTATAAAAAACTGGCCAGATTAACTCCATGGAGAAGGTCTTCGTCGTGGAGGACAACGACTCGATACGGGAGGCGGTCGTGTCCTATCTCAAGCTTGATAACTACCAAATCATCGAGTTCAGCAGGCTACATGGAGTAATAGAGGCGGTGAAAATGCAGAAACCCGACCTCCTCATCCTGGATGTCATGCTCCCGGATGGAGATGGGTTTCAGCTTGCAAAGCGTATACGGGGATTTTCCGACATTCCGATTCTCTTTCTCACCGCAAAGACTGCCGAATCGGACAGGATCACCGGCTTTGAAATCGGAGGCGATGACTACGTGGTAAAACCCTTCTCCCCAAAGGAGCTGACCCTGAGGGTGAAATCCTTACTGAAGAGGACCGTAAAAAAGGTAAAAGAGGGTTCAGCGGAGTGGGAGTTGGATCAAGATGTGCTCTTCATAGACAATCTCTCACACCGCGCCATACTGAACGGGCGTGACCTTCCCCTGACTGCTGCGGAATGGAAGATACTCATCACCTTGACGAGCAGCCCCGGTATTCTATTCTCCCGAGACCGCCTTCTCGGTGAGAGCCTCGATTACCTGGCAGAGGGATCAGAGCGCACCATAGACACCCACGTGAAGAACCTGCGTGCTAAGCTCGGAAGGGCCGGATGGATAGAGACGGTACGGGGCTGGGGATACCGGTTTTCAGGAAAAAGGAAGTGAAACACCTATTCGTCACACTTCTGCTTGCCTTCATTGGTGCTATCGCGCTTTTTTTTGGAATTCTCACGGTAAGCTTCTTCTTCGGCTACAGGAGATCATCTCGCTGGTGGGGTGCTGAGAGGCGTCAAGCCATTGAAGAGCAGGTTACAAGGGTGTTGAAAGAGATACTGACGATCGGTGCATCTCAGAGTGAATCTCAGAACTGGCCACAGGAAAACGTTGATCTTAAGACTCTTATCGAACTTAACATCGCACAGACGATCCCAGGAAGCCTCTCCCTCGCAATCTACGACAGCGGAAAAAAGCTCGTCTATCGACACACCGACCGTCACGGAATGATGAGGAGGGGGAGAATGATAGGACTGCGACCACGTGAGCCCGATATATCCACCCTGCCCCTTAAGCCCGTAAAACAGAATGGAAAGGTCCTCGGCTACTATCAGATTGGCTCAGTATCCTTTGGAATCGACAGGGCAAACCTGCAGTTCATCCAGCGAATGCGTGAAACTTTTCTATTCGGGTCGATTGGTGCCTTTGCACTTGCACTCCTCCTCGCCTTTCTACTCTCACGAATTATATCAGGCTCAGCGCAGAGAGTCGCTTCAGGCATCGATCGGATTGCACAGGGTAACCTCTCCCACCACATTCCCGAGAGGGGCACTGCCGAAATATCTGTCATCGCTGCCTCAGCTAACGAGCTCAGCCGGAAACTCAGACGGGAGGAGGCTTTGAGACAACAGTGGGCCACTGACGTGGCCCACGACCTGCGAACACCGATCACCGCCTTGAGAGCACAACTTGAGGGAATGGCGGACGGTATACTCGATCTCACAACCGACAGGATCAGGAAGAACGTACACGAGCTCGAGAGAATCGAATCTCTGGTGGACAATCTGGGGGAGCTCACACGACTGGAATCCCCTGAGATGAGCATCACACCTGTGCAGGTCGATACTGAAGGCATTTTCAAGGAGCTTGCAAACAGGTTTTCACCATTTTTTACCGGTAAGCGCTTGTCAGTGTCCTGGGAGATAAAGGACAGAACCTTCATAAGCGACGAGCATTTACTCCTCAGGGCCCTTTCTAACTTCATTTCTAATGCGGTCCGGCATACTCCAGTCGGGGGAAAGATCTTGATAACCGCATGGAGAGAGGGAGAGCGCTTCCTCTTCCGCGTGCACAACACGGGTAAGGGAATCCCGAAAGAGGAAATCGATAAAGTATTCGACAGACTCTACAGGGGTGAGCGATCCAGGGGAAGTCCCGGATCCGGACTGGGCCTCACGATAGCTAAAAAGATCGCAGAGCTCCACGGTGGCAGAATCACCATAGAGAGTTCCCCAGACGGAACAACCGTGCAGATGTATATAAAAGGTTGATATCTTCACACAATCTTCACAGAATCCCCACAGGATATCCAAGTACAGATCCTATAATAAATACAGAAAATTTTAAGAATGGAGGTGCATCATGTTGAAGAGGATCACACTCATAACTATTGCGCTTGTCATTGCAGCAGGTTCTGCACTTGCCCTCGCCGACGGACCGTGGGGCAGGGACATTCTCAAAAAGGGAACAGTGGTGAACCTTGAGGGGACTTTACGATACGAGGACCCGGAGTGGAAGCTCGAAACCGGGAGTGGAAGCTACCTGCTTCATTTCGGTAACAGAGCGTACCTGTCGGAAACCGGAATCGGGTTGAATGAAGGGGAACCCGTTTCGGTCGAAGGAGCACTGTCCGGAGATGATCTGGTCGTGTTCAGTGCGAGAGTGGGAGGCAAGACCTACAGGTTCAGGGATGAAAATGGAGTCCCGCTGTGGGTGAGAAGAGGAAACAAAACCAATTGCGGTGATCGTTCCTATGAACAGAGGAATCGGCGCGACTGCGAAGACTGTCCTGGCCGGTCTTTTGGCTTGAAGAAAGACAGGCGTGCTGATCAACACGGTTGAGTAAAACAATGAGATTGCCCCTCCATCTGTCGGAGGGGCTTTCTGTATCTCTGCATCCTCCCTTACTGCAAGCCCCACCCTTCTTCACATCAAAGATCTTTTTCCAGATCCATGTAGTAAAAGAGGTTTTTAGGTTCATCGGGATTCTGTTGCTCGAGCAGAGAGCGTTCATAGGCCATGAACTGGAGAGACGGCATGTAAAGCACGTTTCTGATCCCATCGCCAAGTCCGCTCTCGAGCTCGAGCAGATAATCCGCACACTCCTTAAATCCATCTCTCGCTCGCTCGCAGAGCACGAACAACTTGCCGCCGAGTTTCTTCATGTTCCGGGCGACAGCGAGATCGTACTCCCTTCCCGCATCAGAAACAAGGAGTGTCACCAACATATGCGGGCCCACATTTGACATCGGACCGTGCTGAAAATCAAGCGTCACATAGGAATCAGCAGGAAGAAGGACCATCTCTTTGATCTTCAGCTGAGCCTCCCGTGCGAGTCCGTAATAGCTACCATTTCCAAGGAAGGCAAACTTCTGAATTTCCCTGTCCCGTCCAATCTGTTTTCCCAACTCCTCCAGGTAGGGCATCCTCTCCCGTGCAATCCGGGGGAGTCCTCTCAACTTTTCGCATACCTCTTCATGTCCGCCGCACACCGCGGCCAGATAGCTCCCTGCGAGGACCATGGCGGTAAGAGAGCGTGTGGTGGTCACGCTCTTTTCCTGCGCCTCTTCGAGGAGGAGGAGCGCATCGGAGTGTAATGCCATCCTGCTCTCCCCAAAGCACACGACAGAGAGCACAGACACTCCATTCCGTCTCGCAGTCTCAACCGCACGCGCGCTCTCAGTGGTATCGCCTGACCTAGAGAAGGCAATAATCAGGGTGTTCCTGGAACCCTTCAAGTAGAGGGATGGATAGATCATCAGATCCGAAGCGTGGACCGGCCTGCAGGTTTTTCCGCAAAGCTGCTGCAGAAGTGGAGCAACCGCATAGGACACGTTGAATGCCGATCCACATCCGATACACAGAATATCTTCTGCTCTTCTCAGGAGGTCCGAAAAAAGTTCCTTCCCCTGATCGATTCTCCTAAACACCCTTTCCCAGGCATCAGGTTGCGATCTGATCTCTGAGAGGGTGTGCACTCCCCGCAGATTTTCTGCCGCCATTCGTTCCTCCTTTTACCCCTTCAGTTCGCCTCTATGCATCGAAAAGGAATGCGTAAGCTCCTTCGCGAGCCGGCATCCTACTATTTTAACCGATAGGAAGCCCCACGGTGGCCACAGCCTGTGCTGCATATTGCAATCCAAGCTGCACCGCATCCTGAAAGGACTTTCCATCGAGGACTCCGGTGAGAAATCCCGCATCAAAGCAGTCTCCTGCACAGGTGGTATCCACAACTGTCACCGGTATGGCGGGAAAATGCTCAGTCCTGCCTTCAGAACGGGTGTATACCCCTTTCTCACCCGCCTTGACTGCAAGGCAGCGGACCTCATCTGGAAAAATGAGAAAGGCATCCTGAAGACTCCCCGCACCTGTTATTCCTTGAATCTCATCGCTGTTTGGAAGAAACCAGTCGATGTATCGGTAATATTCCTTTAGGCTGCTCGTGTTCCACTCCCCGGAAGGGTCTCCGCCCGGATCGACCGAGGTGCTCATGCCTCCCTCCTTTGCCCTTTGCAGCAGCTCCCCCATCTGAGGTCTGAGCGCCGATAGCAGAAAAAAAGAAGTGAGATGGAGGTGCGTGCCCTCTTTGATGTAGCCGCCCTTCAGGTGAGCGAGTGTCGTGGAGGTCAGAGTCCCGGGAAATGTTACGTACATTCGCTCGTCAGGATAGGCGAAGGAGACGGTAACCCCGGTCTGCTCACCTCGTGCAATGGTGATATCGGATGTATCCAGTCCGGAGCGTGAAAGATCATTGCTTACGAGAACGCCTGCATGATCCTGCCCTACCCGACCGAAGAGCCGAACCGTCCCTCCCTTTGCAGCGAGCATCATTGCCACATTTGCCGCAGACCCCCCTGCTTTCACCGATGCGGAACGGGCAAGGATCTCCTTCCCCAGTGAAGGGAACCCCTGCATGCTCGCCATTACGACATCCAGGTTAATATCACCGAGAATGTGCACAGGTTTCATAGTTCCGCGTCTACTGGAGGTCTCTCACAAACTGCTCATACTGAATGTCGAGCAGGGAACCTGCCTCCCTGTCGACTATAAGAAATGCCTTTCTGTGCATCTGCACCATGCTCGCAGGGACTTTGGCCGTGATCGGACCTTCAACGGTATCCTTTATGGCCTGTGCCTTCTGCCTACCACCGGCGAGCATGAGCACGATCCGGGCTGCCATGATCGTCCCGATACCCATTGTGATTGCATACTTGGGGACCTTCTCCAGGTCCCCCCCGAAGAAGCGCGCATTGTCCTCCCTGGTCTTCGGGGAGAGTGTCTTTATACGTGTGAGCGCTCCGAGGGAGGAACCTGGTTCATTGAACCCGATGTGACCGTTCGCGCCTATGCCGAGAAGCTGAAGGTCGATTCCCCCGGACTCCTTGATTCTCTCCTCGTACCAGTCACAGTAGGCATGGATCCTGTTTACTTCGTTCACGTCCACCATTCCCGAAGGAATATGGACGAACCGCTCGTCCACATTGATGTGCTTGAAGAGATTTTCACGCATGAAGTAATGGTAGCTCTGCGGGTGGGTGGGAGGAAGCCCGATATATTCGTCCAGGTTGAAGGTCGTGATCTTGGAAAAATCCAGCCCTTCCTCTTTATGCATACGAATGAGCTCTCTGTACAGACCGAGGGGAGTACCCCCTGTAGCAAGGCCGAGTACTGCAGAGGGCTTCTCCCTGATTATCTCAGAGACTACCCGTGCGGCTTCCCTGCACATCTCTTCATAATTTTCCTTGATTACCACCAGCATCTAAAATCCCTCCTTTTCTTCGTGATGAGCACGGAGAGCCTCCTCCCTTTTTCTTCCTGTACAAATCGGGGGAAAATGGAGTCTCACCTGCTCCTCGAGCTCCTCTTCGGAGATTGCCGTAAGCCTCCCTTCCTTCTCGTACTGATCCATTACCCAGCGTTGTATCCGTGCAACTTTTGTAAGCGTTAACCGCTTTTCACCCTTCAATCCAAAAAAGTCATTCACCCAGAGGGCGATCCCGTCGGTTCCCGATTTGTCGGTGATGGCTACTTTTGGAGGCCGTCCGAGGAGCAGGGCCGTGTCGAATATATTGTAGATCTCCTCATTCCGCCTGAGGCCAGCAGCGTGAATACCTGCCCGTGTAGTGGCAAAGTCTCTTCCCACAAAGGGGTAGTTTGGGGGAATAATAGCTCCCACCTTTCTTTCATAGTACCGGACGATATCGTTCACAAGCGGAAGACGGATACCATCAAGGGTCCTTTTGAGCGACACATACTCCACCAGCGCCCCTTCAAGGGGAGGATTTCCCGTTCTCTCTCCAAAGCCGAAGAGCGTTGCGTTGAGCGCATCCACCCCGTAGATCCATGCACTCACGCCATTCACGAGCACCCTGTGAAAATCGTTGTGCCCGTGCCACTCCAGGCGCCTACCTGGCACATCGCACTCTTTCCGTATCCTCCAGATGAGCTTTGGAATCGACCTTGGCTCCGCAACGCCGGGAAAGGGAACCCCAAAACCCATGGTGTCACACAGCCGATACTTCACTTTCAAATGCTCAGGCTGGCCCTCGGAGATGCGTTCGAGCCGTTGGATAAAGGGAAGCACAAACCCCTTGAGATCGGCCCTGGTGATATCCTCTAGATGGCAGCGGGGACGGATTCCCTGCTCCAGAGCAGCGTCCACTGTCTTCACGTACTGCTCGAAGGCCTCCTTGCGGGTTTGTCCCTGCTTGTAAAAAATGTGGTAATCCGAGCAGGACGTGAGTACTCCCGTTTCCTTCAGGTTCATCTCCTTCACGAGCATGAAATCTCCGAGAGTCGCCCTGATCCAGCCGGTGACCCGGGGAAATTCGCAACCAAGCTTGAGGCAGGCATCCACAGCTGCGCGGTCCTTTTTCGTGTAAAGGAAGAACTCCGTCTGCCGGATTACCCCTCTGTCACCTCCGAGCTGTGAGAGCATCCCGTAGATATCCCTGATTTGCTGCACCGAATAGGGAGGACGGGCTTGCTGACCATCTCTGAAAGTGGTATCCGTGATGTGAATGTCCCGCGTAACGACCTCCCCGGGGTCGAAGGTTACCTCTTCCCCATCTACAATCTCACTGATCCTGCCCTCGAATCTGAGGAGCGGAGGGAGCGAGTAGGGAAAAATATCTTTCAGCAGGGTTGGCTCCGAAACATCAAGAAGAGGATACTCCATCATTTCTCATACCTCTTTCATCCCATGTATTCGCGCTCTTCTTCACAGGCATTATAAATGATCTTTGAAAAGGATGCAAGCTCTGGAGTTGAAGCATACAGGTTATCCACTGAGGGAGAGGTGAAGGAGTGAAACACTGTGAGCGCTTTTTTTCTATCTTTTCACCTTTATCTTTACAAGAGCCTCTTCCTGTGATATCAGTATGAACACCCAGAACATTATACAAACAGAAGGAGTTGCCCATGAAGAATGACAGATACCGGCATTTTCACGACTTGTTGGATCAGTTGCCCGTCATATCCACCCATGAACATCACTTGAGAGACGAAGATCAGAAAAACCTGAACCTTGAAGGGATTATCGAGCATTCCTATGTCGGGTGGCAGGAAATACCAGTTGGAACAAGCAGGAAGGATCATGAATATTTTCTCGACCAGGCACGGCATAATTCCTATTATGTATGGCTTGAAAAAGCTTTGGCACGTTTATACGATTTCGGAGGGAAAATCACTGCAGCCTGTTGGGAGGATCTTTCACAGCAGATAGATCGCAAACACACGGACCCCGACTGGCACCTGAAAATACTCCGTGAGAAGTGTGCGTATATGGCAGGCCTATCGGACATCTACTGGGACACTGGATCCGATCTGGGCCACGGTGATTTATTCAAACCTGTTGTCAGAACTGACATGTTTGTGAAATGCTTTCATCCTGAAGTGAGGGATCACGATGATAACTCACCGTGGGAGTTCATGCCGATTCAAGGTTTATCCTTTGGGGAATACATTGACTACCTGGAAAAGTTCCATAGGGAGAAGGTTTCTCATGGGGCTGTAGCCTTCAAGCTCGCGACCGCCTATGAACGAACCATCACAATAGATGAAACGTCCTATGATCAGGCGGCTCGTGTGTACATGAAACACCCCAGCGAGGTGAACGAATCGGAGGCCCTTGCCTACGGCGACTACATCATTAACAGGATTTGCCGCCTTGCCGCAGAGCTTGGGCTCCCCTATCAGGTCCACACAGGGTTAGGTCAACTGAAAGGATCAAATCCACTTAATCTTGAACGTACCATAGAGCGCCATAGCGACACGACCTTTGTGCTCTTCCACGGTGGCTTCCCCTGGTACCATGAGGTTGGGGCACTTGCCCACAATCACAGCAATGTTCGTGTCGATATGGTATGGCTTCCGCTCATATCACCCCACGCAGCAATACAGGCACTGCACGAATACATCGAAGTGGTTCCTTCAAGCGACCGCATCGCATGGGGAAGTGATAGCTGGACATCCGAGGAGGCCCTGGGAGCGCTCATTGCATGGAAGCATGTGCTCGCAACTGTTTTAGCGGAAAAGGTCGAAGAAGATTATTTCAGTTTGGATGAAGCCGAAAAAGTGGCCGAAAAATTGATGTATCGAAATGCCCTTAAGATCTATACATTAAAATGAAAGCCCACCAGCACAGCGTATAGCTTCGGTGCAGCAGCGGTGATCTTCCCCGAAAACGCCGGTTACACGCCAGTGAAAGACATCCATGTGCTCTTTTCAAGTTCAAATCAGTCTGCCGATCAGGGCTTTGAGCCCTTCTATTCTCTTTCCGATGCGCTCCCCTTCCTCTATGACGGCCTGAGTCACCGGATTTTCTTCGAAGCTGCCCCTCACCGCAGAAAAATCCCTCTGCCTCCGTTCCTCATCCTGGTCCAAGCCATAGCTTATCCGGGCTGCCTCGGAAAACTCACCTTTCACGCTCTCCAACGTCAAGGCATTGAGTGAAAAGGCGGAGGTTTTCCACAGTTCTCCGAGTCTGAAGAGTTCATCCACTGTCATTGATGCCGGTGAAATGCCGTACTCCTCTTTTAAAGCGGCTTTTACGTAGGCACGCTCGTCCTCCTCATAGGCTATATACACCTCGTCGAAACGTGAAATAAGACTCTTCACAGTATCGATCGTCCCAGTACGCACCTCCCGGACAATTTTTTCCACCCTCTCCGCTGAAGCAATCAGACCTGCCAGATCGAGCCAGGCTGCTGGTCCTATCTTTCCTTCACTGTTCCGGAAGATGCGTGTTACTTCACTCCATGTAGTTGCCGAAGGGGCCTCCCTCTCTATCGCGTCCAGGACCTTTCCGATGAGGTACCTGTCGATTGCCAGTGTGTAGAGGTGAATGCTCTTTTTCAGAAGCAAGCGTTTTATCTGTACCCCTCCGTAATGCACGAAACTCCCCTTTCGCGGTGCCTTTTCTAGGAGCTCCTGCAGTATCACCCTTCCCTTCCGCATCCGCTCGACCGTGTAAGGAGAAAAAACGTCGAATATGATGAGATCACGCTTTTTCCTGCATTTCCGCCGATCTCTCGCAGGCCACTTGATTCCATCTCTATAGGTTCCAATGGAATAGAGGTTTAATCCGGGGAGAAGGTTGGATTTTGAGTGGAGTTCGGTCAGAATTGAAAAAGGAAATGGCGAGATATTCACATTCGCCATGTGCTTTCCAATTATGACCGTGAAGGGAGAGACGTGACACTCCATAATATGATAGGAAAAGGAGCCTGATTTGCAGCCCCGTTCGAACACCCCCTGATGTACCGGCCCGAGTTTGTACATGTGGTTGCTCTGGTTGGTGCCGCTCCCCGCATTGAAGAAAGACCAGAGGCCGGCGATGAGCAGGGTGGACTTGTGGTGCGTAACCATGTAGGGCCCAGCGAACACCGAG
>Ga0111221_1083_pt1 | contig 17340 bp, 13 predicted proteins | sample DeeMarSWOR152_54_FD_80385 | JGI IMG/M metagenome (GOLD analysis project Ga0111221, IMG submission 80385) | Spirochaetes bacterium DG_61 | reverse complement strand
TGAAGAAAGACGTTATCCACCTCACGCAGCAAAAGGGCAAGGAGCTTGCACATATCGAGGGGGAGATTAAAAAACTCGAGGATGACAAGCATGCCTTTCTCGAATCGATGGAGAGGCGAAGGGATATTTTCAAGGAAAACGTATCCCTGTTTGATGAGGGTGAGGCGAGGGGGCACTTTGAATCATCAGTCCATCTACAGAGATTCGAGTTTCGTTTTCATAACGAAGCGGAGAGGAGAATCAACAAATATCTTGAGCTCTATGAGCAGAAAAAGCAGCAGCTTTTTTTCCAGAAAGAGGGAATCTTGCGAGAGCTCGACGAGCTGAGCAATTACATACGGGATCTGGAGGAGGGACAGGGTCTTGAAGCTTTCCCCTACGAAGGATCACTGTTCGTCACCATTGCAGAGGGCAAATTGAATACACGGTTTCTTTTCTATCTTGAGCGCGGACAATACGAAAGGGCGCTGAAAGTGTACGAGAGCATGAAGTTCAAGACAGTTGAGTCTTCCAAAGTCGATATAATAAAAGAACTCCTCACGAGTCTTAAAAACAATAGAGAAAAACTCGTACTTTACGAGCGCGGGACCGTGCTCGATGATATTAAAATGTCCTATCTCGAGGAAGATTATCAAAAGACCGTTTCTCACATCGATGAGGCAGAATACCTTGGCCCTCTTCTCGGTGACCTGCGGAACATACTGTACAGGAACATGGAAGTCGAGGAGCAGATCGGTGAGGAAATAGAATTGAAGAGGAAGGTCAAGAACCTGAAGAGAAAAGCAGCGGAGCTCGAAAAACAGGGTGAATATGAGAAGGCGTTGAAGATTTATGAAGACCTTCTCATACTGAACCTTCCATCTTATGACAGAGAATTCCTCATTTCGAAGATACACTCCCTGATGGGAAACGCGGTGAGAAGCCAAATCAAGCGGGAGGACAACACGAAGGCGATAAAATACCTTGAGTCAGCCCGTGATCTCTACCGCGGGGGCAGGGAGAAAGAAGCCTACAAGGTCTACCAGCAGATCATAACCGAATGTGCAAGCTCTGATTATGTGACTGAGGCACTCTCGACAATGCAGGAAATCGCTGCCCGGTGAGATTCATCGGTCCAGGATCAGAAATGTGAAGGGAGGATCCCCTCTGTGGTCCTCTTCAAAGACCTTTCTGTAATTCTCGAAATTGATCCGGGGAAATAAGACTTCCCCCTCATATTCCCTGTGAACCAGTGTGATGTATAGCCTGTCGGCGTACTCAAGAATTTCGCGAAAAATACTCTCACCTCCTATCACGAATGCCTCATCCGTGCCTGATGCACGGCATTCATCAAGAGCGCCCTGGAGCGTATGGGACACTGAAGCACCCTCCACTCGATAGTCCTGCTGCCTGGTGATGATGATGTTCTTTCTATGCGGAAGTGGCTTACCTATGGATTCGAAAGTTTTTCGACCCATAATCACGGGATGATTCCTGGTGATTTTTTTAAACCATCGAAGGTCCTCAGGAATGTACCAGGGAAGTCTGTTGTCTTTTCCTATGACCCAGTTCCTGGCAATGGCAACAATGAGAGAGATTTTCATCCGTATTTTTCCTCAGTAAGCCATGCTTTCCAGTTTTTGAAAGCTCCGCCTTGGTGCTCCCGTTGTCTCTGTCAAGGGAGAGTATCCGGAGGTAGATGTTCTTTGCCTCTGGATATTTTTCGAGCTTCATGCAGGTCAGCGCGAGATTGAATTCGTGGGATTGCGTTTCATCTGATCATCTGCTCGAGTTTCTGGGGACTGAAGGGGCTCAACAAAAATCCTCGTACCCCAAGTCCCATTGCCTGCTCAACACATTCCTTTGTCACCGTTTTACCGGTGATTATGTAGTTCGAACTTTTTGCATGCGGGTTCACCTTCAAACTGCGAAGCAGATTGAGCCCGTTTCCGCCATCCAGTCCGAGGTCGATGATGACGTAGTCGAAGGAGCCCATCTGTATGAGCTCGAGAGCACCTTTCGAGTTTTCACAGACCTCAGCCTGAAATCCCTTTTTTGTAAAAAATTGCTGCAAAAGAGTGCGCTCCTGTTGATTCTCATTCACAATCAGGATCTGAGCGGAGTACCCCTTTTTTGATTCCTTTATTGAACTTGAGTCGATCAGGGCATCAGGAAGAACGATCCCGCTCACATTCACAGAATCCATGACTACATCCACATCTTCGGTTTCCAGAATCTGCTTATCGGCGCCTACTTTTGCTTTTCTCGTATAAAAGAGTTTTTTTATCCCCTTTTGCAGCAAACTCTGAAGTTCCTCAGCACTGAAGCTCTTCCCCTCTTCTTTGACAAGGGCCCCCTTTTTGTCATATACATTTTTATATAAAGCTACATTGGGTTTTAAAAACTCCACGAGCACTTCGCCCTCCTGACTCTCCAGATAGAGGGCCTTCAGTTTGTTGAGCCCGTCGATGTAATTGTCCACTATTTCAAATCCCGATGCCGCTCTGCTCTTTTTGATCGTTGTGATTATCTTTTGATCTGACGTCAGGATCTTGACATTCGTCGGCGGCAGGTGGGGGAAGTGGTTCACAAAATCGAAAAGCTTATCAAAGAGTACTTGTGAAAGGACGCTATCCTCCAGGCTGTAGATTATGAGGTAAAATCTCTTTCGCAGTGTCTGATCCGTCTGCGCTGTATCCAGTATCCGGTATTTCAATGCAACAATCTCTTCCATCACGAGAAAGCCACCTATCTCCACCACGATGATTCCGTCCCGAATGAACACTTCGGTGATCAGGTGATTTTCACCCGCTGCCAGTGGTGGAAGATGAAGATGCTCATGTAATTTTTTTCTTAGCTTTTCCAGCACAACCGGTCTCGTGAGGGATTCAGAAGCGCCTTTTTTGATAAGCTGTTTTACATCAATTATCTTCATGTTCTTGATCAGCAAAAGGAGCGGTACATCATGTTCACCCAGCATTCGCTTTTTTCGCTCCAGGAACGCACTCACATCGATATCGTTCACATTGTCGGAGAGGATGATAAGGTCAGGCTTTTGATTTCTGAGTGTGGAAAGTCCGAACTGTCCATTTTTCGTTGCAGTGACCTGAAAACCAAGAACGGTCAGGTACTCTTCGATTTTCTGAGAATTATACTCATCGTTATCTACCAGGAGTATGTGTTTTTGCATGTGAGCCCTACACGTGTGGCTTTTACCCTGTATTATAGCCCAGGGTGGTTGAAAATGCGAGGGATTTATTGTCTTGATGGTGCTTGGATTTCATAGTATTCTCTCTTTTGAGAGATAAATTGATACTCGCCCTGATTTACATTATATAAATATAACTCGATTTTCGGAGTTTTCATGAAGCGGAGCGTGAGAATTACCATCCTTGGGGTTATCGCTAATGTGCTTCTCTTTGCGATAAAGCTATTGGGCGGTATTTTCTCCGGGAGTCTCGCGTTGCTTTCAGACTCCTTCAACTCGCTTACCGATATACTCGCCTCTCTTGCAATTTTTTTTGCAGTAAGAATAGGGGCAAAGAAGGCAGATGCCGATCACCCTTTTGGTCACCATAGGGCTGAACCGATCGCAGGGCTCATCGTGGCCATTTTCGCCGCGATTTTGGGCTTTGAAGTCATCAAGAACGCTTTCCGGGGTTTCTTCGAAGCTCGGGAATTAAACATCACCCTCCCTATTTTCATTATCGTGGTCTTCAGCATAGTATCCAAGCTCTACGTGTATTTTCTATTCCGCAGAGAAGGCAAGAAAAGCAAGAGCCCTGCACTTCTCGCCTCATCGGTGGACTACAGGAACGATATTCTGGTCTCCACTTCCGTTCTCCTGGGAACCTTCTTCGGGTATATCGGGTATCCTCTGTTCGACAGTATTGTTGCCCTCTGTATCGGTATCTTCATTGTCTACTCAGGATTCAAAATAGGAGTCCAAAACGTGGATTTCCTCATGGGAAAGGTGCCGAATGATGAAATCATGAAACGGTTCAAAGACAGAGCGCTCTCAATCAGAGGGGTGAGGAGCCTGAACGATGTGAAGGCCCATTACCTGGGCAACTTCATCCAGGTGGAGATTCACATTGAGGTAGACAGGACACTCGATACTGAGCGGTCCCATGAGATCGCGAAAAATGTGCAAAACCTGCTGCAGAAAGATGAGATTGTAGACTATGCCTTCGTCCATGTGGATCCGGTCTGATGCTCCCATTTTCCGGCCTTATTGAGGTAGACCCAGAAGGAGAAAGAGAGGAGAATACCCAGACCGAAGAAATACAAAACCCAGAGCGGAAGCCCCCCAACAATGACCGGTCTTCTGTTCCAAGCCCAGAAATCGTGGCCCATGGCAAAAAGGATCACGAATACGGGTATCCACCGCATAGCCTCTTTTTTAATGCTGAAGACGATTTCCCTGTTCTCATCTTCAGATACGGTAAGGAGACTGATGAGTATGAATGTGCCCCCTGTTGCTCCCATGATCGGTATCACGGGGAGGATGCCCGGTGTTTTGATCAGGTTGAAATAATAGGCGACCACCATTCCCTCGCCGATAAGGATGCTTGTGAGTGCCCCGTACTTATTTGCTCTTTTCCAGTAGAGCCCACCGATTACCGTAGGAGCGAGGACGCTGAGTCCGTAGAAGGTGGTCCTGTTGATAAAATCAAGGATCGTCTGGGGCGGTTTCACCGCGATGAGTATGCCGGCAATACCAAGGCCGATGATCACGAGTTTCTCTTTGAGTATTTCCTTTTTCTTTATGATGAAGAAATCTTCCGTGACCATAGAGGTAAGGGTGAGAAGCTGGGAGTCCATGGTCGACATGAGCGCTGCCAGGCTACCGGTGAGAAGGAGTGTCCCGAGAATCGGATTCGCGTAGCGCCCCAGGAGGAGTGGAAAGATTGCGTCCGACTGAGCAGTAGGGAGATCGGGAAACGCGAATCTTCCCATTACTCCTATTGAAACAGTCAGGAAAAAGAGAAAGGTGGTAATGATAGGGTAGAGCACCACTGTTGACTGCAATGTCTCTTCGTCCCTGGCGGCCATGAACCGCTGAAAGAGCTGTGGGAACATGGGATCTGCGAAGAACCAGAGAAACATATACCCGAACCAGATGCCGTATCCCATCGATCCCCCACTCCCCGGCCTGGAAAAAAGCTCAGGAGTCCGTTGTGCGATCTCTCCATGGACATGACTGAAGCCCCCACTTTTTGAGGCGATGAGGACAAAAGCGGCAATGGTAAAGCCGATCATCATCACTCCTTGCATGAAGTCCGTCCATGCAATGGATCGCATCCCGCCGAGCGCTACATATGCGATGATAAATACGCTTACCAGTGCGGCTCCGCTAAGGTAGGGAATTCCAATAAAGGAGTTAAGAGACTTTCCACTCGCAATTGCCTGCAGCGCAATGTAGGGGAGCGTAAACACGATCATGACGAGAGAGAACAGCTTCTTTAGTACTGAAGAATTATATCTGTGAAACACGAAGTCGGATGGAGTTATGTACCCGTGCGCTTTTGAGAGCGTGAGAATTTTTCCGCCGATCATGGAGAAAGAGATAGCCATGAAGGCTGTCCCAAATCCCATGACCGGATAGAAGGCGTACCCCATTCTGTATCCAGCGCCCGAAAACCCGAATATGGTGAAGGCGCTGAAGTTGGTGGCAGCCATGGTGAAGAAGAGAAGAATCTTCGAGAGGTTTCTTCCTGCAAGAAAGAACTCAACCCTGCTCTTCTTTGCCTGTTTTCTGAAAATCATTCCGATGATGAGCGTGATACAAAGGTAAGAAATAATAATTAAAAGACGGGCATCCATGTGGTATCTCCTCCGAAATGGAATGCTATTGAATAAAAAAGCCACCCTGACCCTGACGAGTCTGGATGGCTTTCGCCTGTAGCATAACCCGTTTTCGGATGAAGTATAATCATACTGGAGATAGAATGCAACATTTAAAAAAATAAATGGACACACGGATATTGTTTGACTGCATCTGGATTATTTTTTATAATAGAGTGATCAAAATTCAGTGGGGAGGTTGCGTATATGGCAGATTTCAAGGGAATTGCTGAGTCGTTGATTGCAGGTGACGCAGGAAAGGTAAAGAACCTTGTTCAGGCAGCGGTGGATGAAGGAGTTACTGCGCAGAAGATCCTTGACGAGGGGCTGATCTCCGGAATGGAGGTTGTTGGTATCCGTTTCAAAAACTGTGAGATCTATGTGCCGGAGGTGCTGGTGAGCGCCAGAGCCATGCACGCCGGGATGGACATTCTCGAGCCATTGCTTGCAAAGGCCGGTGTAAAGGCACGGGGTACCTTCGTTGTCGGTACGGTAAAGGGGGACCTGCACGATATAGGGAAGAACCTCGTCGCAATGATGCTCAAGGGGGCGGGCTGGAAGGTTGTTGATCTCGGAGTTGATGTGGATGCGGAAAAGTTCGTTCAAACAGCAATAAAGGAAGATGCCGATGTAATCGGATTGAGCGCGCTGCTCACCACAACGATGGTGAATATGAAGTCGGTCATAGAACTTGCGAAAAACAAGGACTGTAAGTCCAAGGTCGTCGTGGGAGGCGCCCCGCTCACCCAGAGCTACGCAGATGAAATCGGGGCAAACGGCTATGCACCCGACGCAGCGACCGCAGTGGAAATCGTGAATAAGCTGGTGCATAACTGAGACGAAGCATCTCTCCACACTTGTAATATTATTAACCGGAGATTGAATAAGTAAAAGAGGCTCTAATTTCACAAGAAGTCTAATCTTATAGGGAAAGAGGGGTATAACGAAGCCCCTCTTTTTTTATGAATAGAGCTTCAGCGCAAATGTTGTAAACAGCATAAAATAATGCTATTTTTTAATGAAGAAGGTAATTTCTTTATAATTCGGGTGGTGATGATCGAATGGAAGAGTACGATTTCGGGCTGTGCTGGACTTCTGATGCAGAACAGTATCTTTTTATTAATATACTTAGGAAAGAGTGCACTCAGCGAAGCTTACGTTTCATTTTGATCGATGAAAATAATCTACAGGAAATCAGTGCTGCACTCAAGAAGCATAAAATTAAAATTAACTTCTGCCTTGATCTCGCCTCTGACACACCGAATCTCGAGGATGTATTTACCAGATTCGTGTATCAACTCAAAGACACAGACACCCGTGTTGTCGCCGATCCAGATCTCGTCCGCTTTTTTGCTGATAAGTCGATAACCCATTTTCAACTATTGAAAGCAGGAATTCCCGTTCCCTATTCCGTGATCATCCGGAATTGGGACCCAAACAGGAGATTGTCTGAAGAAGAACGGGAGCAGCTCGGCATTCCACTTGTGATTAAACCTGCCATGGGATACGGTCAAAAGGGTGTGAATATAGTTCGAAAGAGGCTCACGCTTAGAGAAATCGCACTTGCTCGGGATTTCAGCCCTGGTGACAATTTCTTGCTTCAACGATACATCGAACCGAAATCCTATGGTGATGATCCCGTCTGGTATCGTATCTTCTACCTTTTCGGTGAAGTGGCAGTCTGCTGGTGGAACCCACAGACCGGAGTGTACAGACAGGTCACCCTCAGGGAGTTTGATCAATACAAGCTTTCATCACTCCCCCGTATTGCCTCGGAGATCGCATCACTCACCGGTATAGAATGGTTCACCTGTGAGATTGCCATGGACAGCAAAACCGAGGAGTATATAGTAATCGATTATATGAATGACCAGTTCGACATATCTTCCAAAACACAGCGTCCGGCAGGTGTTCCGGATGAGCTCCTTCTGCTTCTTGCCCGCCGTATCGTTGCGAAAGCCTGGGATTACAAGCTCGAAAAGTTTCCCCTCACCCATCGAGCAGTGTGGTTTACGAGAATGAAACTGAAGGACGAGGATGCTTGAGACGAGCCTGTTGAAACCCACATTGTTACGGAAGGGAGATACTGTGGGGATCGTGGCCCCTGCCTGGACCTTCGATCCCAATAACTTCCGTCGTGGTGTGGAAAAAATGCAGTCCCTGGGGTACAGGGTTAAATATGACCGGTTGATTTTCGGCAGATACTGGTCTCTTGCAGGTCACGACCGGGAGCGGGCGCAGCAAATTACACGGATGTTTGCCGATCAGAGAGTGAGGGCAATCTTCTGCGCGAAAGCGGGGTATGGGTCAATTCGGACGATCCCGTACCTTGATGTAGGAGTGATCCGTAACAACCCCAAGATATTTATCGGGTACAGTGATATCACCATATTGCTTGCGTACCTTCAGCGTGTCGCCGGTATGGTTGTGTTTCACGGACCGGTAATCTCCGGTGAGGTTCACGAGCACATGAACCCGATGACCCTGGAATATCTCTTTCGTGCAATCGGGCAGGGTCGTCCCCTCGGTAGATTGCGGTTTTCAAGCATGAGGAGAGTTCGCCCCGGTAAGGCTCGGGGGCTCCTTGTGGGAGGGAACCTTTCTATGCTCATCAGCTCCATTGGAACACCCTATGAAATCGATACCCGTGATACAATTCTCTTTCTGGAGGATGTGGGAGAGAGCATGGAAAGCCTGGATAATTACCTGATGCACCTGAAACTTGCGGGAAAGCTCTCGGAAATCAGGGGTCTTCTCATGGGAAAACTGGTGGACCGCATCGATTACTCAGGTAAAAAATACAGTATACCCCATATGATCGAAGATATTTTCGAAGATCGGGACCTCCCGATCCTGTATGGGTTCCCCTCGGGTCATCGGGGGAGTGAAGAGCTCAATATAACACTGCCCTTGGGGGTTCAGGTTACTCTGGATGCGGATAATAGATGTGTGTATGTAGAGGAACCGGCTGTTTCCTGATGGCAGTAGAGCCAATGTATCCTTTTCTGATTCGGTTTTAATTTTCCTACGAAAATTACGTTTATTTTTACATTTTTTTAAAAAAATCTACTTGACAACTTAGTGCGTTAATGTTTCAATACACTAAGGTTCCTATCGAGTGTGAATACGCAAAGATATCGGTGGCTGTTCCAGAATGGATGAATTGAACGAATCCTTTAAACCGAAGTACATTCAGCTGGTTGACATACTCAGGCACGATATTCTCGACGGCAAGTTCAAGGGGGGTGATTTGTTCCCCTCTGAGAACGAGCTGCGAAGAAGATATGCTGTTTCCTCCACAACCGTTCGCAAGGCAATTGATATTCTGAAAAATTACGGGTTGATCAAGAGGGAGCAGGGAGTCGGGACTTTTGTTACCGACCGCCCCGTGGAGCGGAGCCTGCAGAAGATCTTGAGCTTTACAAAAAACATGGAGCAGATCGGACTTATACCCCATACAAAAGTTCTTGAGAAGAAAAAAGTGAAGGCCCGCGGCAAGTATCTTGAAATCTTCAACCTGAAGAAAGGGGAGGATATCCTCAGACTGCGGCGCCTGCGGTTCGGGGACGGTACTCCGATGATGCTGGAGACGAGGTACATCAATCTCAGCCTGTGTCCCGATATTTCGAAAAAAGATCTGAGCGGCTCCCTGTACGAGATTTACGAAAGGGATTACAGAATACTGCTTGCAAAGGCGAAGCAGCATCTCAAGATCGTATATCTCAAGCAGAATGAGGCGCAACTGCTGCACTGTAAAGAGGATGCGCCGGTCTTTCTCGTCACCGGCGTGACCTTCTCTATGAATGAAGAGCCCGTGGAGTACGAAGAGTCTCTCTACAGGGGAGACGAGTACAGTTTTTTTGTGGAGGTTGGGAGCTGATTAAATAAAAACATGAAAGGAGGTGAACGTTCGAAGAGATGTAGTAAGTTTAATGCTGGCAAGTATTTACGTAATGTATCAATCTATTCTAGGAGGAGGTTATATGTTTAGAGAAAGAATGTCAAGAAGACAGTTTTTACGTACTGCAGGAAAAGCCGCGCTGGGCGGCGGAATGCTGTACGCGGTGGGAGGTCTTGTCACAAAGCCCAGATTCCTGTGGGCTGGCAAGGACAAGGCAGCCAAGGAAGCGGCGAAGAAAGTTCCCGAGGGGGATGTCTGGAGGCAGTATGCGGGTTCGAAACTCATTTTCATGTCTGAAAATACTCCTCCTTCATCTGCGATCAAGGCTCACCTGCAAGAGTTCTACGACCTGACAGGAATGGAAGTAGACATCCGCCAGGACGTGCTCTCCACGGTCCAGGAGAAGTGTGGAATCGATCTAAAGGGCGGTGCCACAGCCTATCAATTGAACTATGCTCAGGACAAACCCATGGGAACCATTTTTGGTGATTACTGGGCTGACATGACTAAGTTCATGGCCGATGACACCCTGCCCCAGGATCCGGAGGGGTATGAGCTGGACAAGTGGGGCTACAGGTGGCTCGATGTGTGCGGGCGCTTCTACGGCGAAGGCCGGATCGTTTCGTTGCCCTATGACAATGCGGTCGCGATCATGTTCTATAGAAAGGACCTCTTTGAAAAGTATGCCAAGGATTTCGAGAAGGAGTACGGTTATCCTCTTGTGTACACCGATGACACCACCTGGAAGCAAGTGATCGATTTCATGAAGTTCTTCAACAGCCCAAAGAGGAGCGAGGTAGAGTACGGATTTGGATTCCAGGGCCTTGAGGGATGGGCTGGTCAGCTCGACTTCCAAAGACCGCTCTTTGCACACGGCCAGTGGCAGGAGTGGGAAATGAATGACCACTTCATCGGAATGCGGAATCCAGGTCCCTGCAAGTGGGGTGACGACCAGTCGATCCACACCCTGACCAAGATGCAGGGTCTCTACAAGCTCGCGCATCCCGAAAGCCTGAGCTGGGACTGGTCTGGTGTAAATAACGCATTTCAGACCGCAAAGGTTGCGATGTGCGTCAACTACGGTGAGTTTGCGGCCACGGTAGAAGACCCGAGCCAGTCTGTTGCGGCAGGAGGTAAGGTCGGATACGGCATGGATCCGAAGGGCGAGCCGAGTTGGATCATCAACGGTGGTCCTGCGGTAAATGCTACCAACTACGGTATCGGCGGGATCGCTATCAATGGAAACCTGTCCGAGGATATGCAGCGTGCCTCCTGGATCTTTGTTGAATGGGCAACCTCTGCTCCGGTGCAGAAGATGGTGCTCAAGGAGCTCGGAGGGACTCCGACCAGGATGAGCGTGCTCACCGATCCGGAGGTCGTTGCAGCAATGAAGCGGCCTACCGACATGCCGAATGCGCTCTCCTATCCTCCGACCCTAAAGGGTGTCGTACCGCCACACGTCGTACCCGGGCCAAAGATCCCGAAGTGGAACGAATATGCGACGATCCAGTGCATCGAGGTTGGGAAATGCATGCAGGGGAGACAGGGACCAGAAGAAACAGCGAAGATTCTCAAGAAGAAACTCGATCAGATGCACGGCGTGTAATGTGTGAGCAGAGCTGTGGGTGCGGTCTCTACCGCACCCACACTGAATTTTATCTCGTCGTTGGTGGACAATCTCCTGTGGCGCAGAGATGTGTGCACCAATTTAATAAATAGTTCTTTCGCTTTTATAATTGTAGATTTGTAATTCTTGAACCAGTAAACATTAAGAAGTGCAGTAATTATTCATAAAGAACTATTTATCCGTATTTCTATAAGTGGAGGAAAACGGTGTCAAATAACAACATGAGTGGACGGGAGCTGTCAGTCCTCCATAGAAGGCGGCATGGTTTGAGCTTCTATGGATGGGTGCTCATCCCGGCGGTATTTCTCTTGTTGCTCATCACGGTGTACCCGTTCTTCTGGATGATTGTGATGAGCTTGTTTAAGGTTGCTGTGCGACCTGGAGTGAAAAACGAGTTTGTGGGCTTTGCGAACTACGTTGGATTGGCCAAGGATTCATTGTTTGTACACGGCTGGGTAATTCAGGCGAAATATGTGGGGATATCCATGGCGATTGAGTTCATCCTGGGATTCGCCATTGCGCTCTTCCTTAACAATATGAAACGCGGGGCGAATGTCATCACGACGATTGTCCTTGTACCCATGATGCTTGCACCTGTTGCGGTCGGATTTTTATATCTCTATCTCTTCAACTCCTCCTTCGGGTGGTTCTACTGGTTCATACGGTCGATCGGGATATTGAAACAGGGAAGTATACTCGGAGACATGAGGTGGGCACTCGCTGCTATCATTATCGCAGATGTATGGGAATGGACACCCTTTCTGGCGCTTGTTTTCCTCGCAGGGTTGAAGAAAGTGCCTCTTGATCAGTTGGAAGCGGCCAAGTGTGACGGTGCACCGCCAATCCGGCGTTTCATTGACGTGGTGCTCCCGAACATGACATCGGTCATCGTCATCGGGGTGCTCATCAGGTTCATGGATATCATGCGTTACATCGACAAGATATTCGTCATCACGGATTCGTGCTGCTGCTCGTGACGATTTTCGTTGCATTGACTTTTGTCAACGTCATGAAGAGGAAGGGGGTGGAGAGATAATGGCAGCGACCAGTCAAGAAACTATTTTGAAAAAGAAAACGCCCATCGGCACGATCATCACGGTCATCGTGCTCGTCATATGGATCGTGTGGACGCTTTCTCCGCTTTTTATTACGGCGATCTCCAGCATAAAAACCACACGTGAAGCATTCGAAACCCCTGAGTATGGAGACTGGAAGGGGGCAATCAATATTTTCCGGTTCAAGCCGACACTCGTGCACTTTGAAACTCTGTTCCAGATAGAAGGTTTTGGGCCCTATATCTGGCACGGTCTGGTATGCTCACTCAGTTCTGCGATCATCGCGGTCGTCCTGGGAACGCTCGGGGCCTACGGTCTGTCGCGGGGTAAGTTCAAACAGGAAGCGAACATATCTTTCTGGATCATCTCCACGAGAATGGCGCCAGCAGTGGTCGTGATCGTGCCGCTCTACTACATATTCAGGAGGCTTGGGATACTCGCGACGATCCCTGGCCTCATTGTGGCCTACACTACCTTCAACCTGCCCTTTTCCCTCTGGCTCATAAAGGGATTCTTCGACGATATCCCAGTTGAGATAGAAGAGGCAGCCTTTGTTGACGGCGATACTCACTGGGACGTGTTCAGGAAGATCGCAGTTCCTCTTGCTGCACCCGGGATAGTGGCCTCCTTTATTCTCTGCGTGCTCATCTCCTGGAACGACTTTCTCTTTGCTGCGGTCATCGGGGGACACGCGGCAAAGACGGTACCGGTCGGCATCACCGAGCTCAGAACGACTGTGGAGGTGCTCTGGGGACCCATCAACACGGCAACCATTATACTGATCATTCCCATGATCGCCCTTGGTATCCTCATCCGTAAGTACCTCATCCAGGGACTGACAATGGGGGCGGTGAGAGAATAGCACAATATCTTAATTATTATGAAGAAGCGAGGTTAGTAACGATGGCAAAGGTAAAACTTGAGAAAGTCTGGAAAAAGTATGGAAGTGTTGAGGCCGTGAAGGATCTCAGCCTTGAGTGCAGTGACAGAGAGTTTCTCTGCCTGCTCGGTCCATCCGGATGCGGGAAGTCTTCTACCCTGAGAATGATCGCGGGACTTGAGTTCATAACTGAGGGAAAGATCTATATTGACGATGCGGTGGTCAATGACGTAGATCCCTACAAGAGGGACATTGCGATGGTGTTCGAGAGCTACGCGCTCTATCCGCATAAGAAGGTGTTCGAGAACATGGCATATCCTCTGCGGGTTCAGAAGTACCCTGAAGAAGAGATCAACAGAAGAGTAAACAGGGCTGCCGGAATCCTAGATATCGGGGAACTGCTTTACCGCTGGCCACGGCAGCTCAGCGGCGGCCAGAAACAGAGGGTGGCCATCGGACGGGCAATCGTTCGTGACCCGAAGGTCTTCCTACTGGATGAGCCCATCTCACATCTGGACGCAAAGCTTAGGACCCACATGCGTGGTGAGCTCAAACGGCTTCACCGAGATCTGGATGCAACCATGATCTATGTGACCCACGACCAGCTCGAAGCAATGACAATGGCGGACCGTATCGCGGTCATGAACCTCGGTGTCCTCCAGCAGGTGGGCACGCCCGATGAAGTGTTCAACCATCCTCAGAATAAGTTCGTTGCAGGCTTTCTGGGAGATCCTCCGATGAACTTCATTCCTTGCACCCTGAAAAAGGATGGTAAGGGATATAGGGTTGTACACGAACAGTTCAATTTCGCTCTTCCCGATAGTGTGACAGGTAAGTTTCTGGGGAAGGATTTTCCCGATACACTTGATGTGGAGCTCGGGCTCAGGCCGGAGTCCTTCATCCTCTCCGATAAGTCCACAGAAAAGTATGACATGGCGGGAAAGATCTACGTTACTGAGCCCCTTGGTGAGGACATGATTATCGACATCACGATCGGTGAAGAAAAAATCAAGGCAAAAACGGTAATCGGGCAGAACTGGCAGATCGACGACCCTATGTACATGGGGGTTAAGTTCGAGAGGATACATCTCTTCGATAAGAGCACAGAGGAAAGCCTGTTAGCGTAATTCGGAAGGTGAGAAGACGGAGATTCATGGGGGATAGTATGATGGATCTCCCTTTCCTCCCATAGGCGATTCCCTGAATGTACGTAATTTAACAGAAAACTGTTTGCCATGCGGGGATATTACTCATAAGTGAAGCTCTTTTTTCCCCGCAGGAATTAAATCGACCTCAGTGGTGGGTGAACAGTGCTTCACATCCTAGAATACGAGTATAAAAATAGGATGTTAAAAGATGAATAGAACATCATACAGAGTTATTCGTGAATAGCCTGGAGGTACCAGTCATATATATGAGTCGTTGCGAGATTAAAAAAAATAATATTCGTAATCTTCGATTGCTGTATTGTACAGCACGGCCGACTAATGAGAAAAGGAGAGATTATGCCAAAGTACTACATCGGATACGACTGTGGAACAATGGGTACAAAGGTGGCGATCTACGCCGAGGATTCCACGCTGATTGCCGAAGCGTACAGGCCTCATGAAATCAAGTACCCGAGACCGGGTTGGGCAGAGATGGAGCCTAATCAGTTTTACAGGGTCGTTACAGAAGGGATCAGGGAGTGTATGCAGAAGAGCAGGATTAATCCTGGGGATGTGCGGGGCATCTCGTGCAGTGGAATAATCTGTGGCTTTCTGCCTATAGATGAAAATTGGATTCCGGTCGGCCCGTACATACCCTATCTGGACGGAAGGGCTAAGCAAGAGGCGATATTCTCTGCGGAGAAGCTTGATCCGGTCTGGGCCGATGAGAGTGGCAATGCTGACATCGGTGCGTACATGCCGCCGATGTTCTGCAAGTGGCTTCTGAATAATGATAAAAACTTTAGAAAAAAGACCAAAAAGCTGGCAACCGCTGCCCACTACGTAATGGGAAAGCTTGGCGGAATGAAGGCGCAGGACGCCTTCATAGATTGGGCCCATATGTCGGGATGGGTCATTGGATTCGACGCGCACAGGCGCGATTGGTCCGAAAAGCAGATGCAGATTCTCGACATTCCCTACGAGATCTTGCCAAAGGCGAAGAAACCTTGGGACGTTGTGGGAGAGCTTTCTAAAAAGGAAGCGGCAAACCTCGGTTTACGACAGGGCATACCGCTCGTTGCAGGAGCAGGGGACATCATGCAGTCGAACCTGGGTTCCGGGGTTGTGGAGGCAGGGATGTGCTCGGATGTGGCAGGTACTGCGTCCATTTTCACCTTCGCAGTGAAGGATTTTAAAAGGGAAGTAACGGATAAAAAGGTTATAATCAATGCAATGAGTACCCTTGACGATCAGTACATGTACTGGAGCTTCATTCCTGCCGGCGGGCTCAGCCTCAGATGGTTCAGGGATAACGTGATCCTTGAAAAGGGGAATGAGGATTTCTACGAAGAGATGAACAGGATGGCTGAAAAAACACCGATCGGTGCTGAGTTTTCGCTCTTCTTTCCGTTCCTTCAGGGAAGGAGCTCTCCTGCATGGCCTAATGCATCGGCTGCATGGCTGGGGCTCCACGGCTCGAACGACCGGGCTACCCTCTGGCGTACCCTTCTTGAATCAATTGCGTTTGAATATCTTTCCTTTGCTGAAATTCTCAGGAGTGTCGGCGTTGTGCTGAAAAGGGTTGTGGGAACGGGCGGGGGTAGCAAGGGAAGGTTTTGGAACCAAATCAAAGCGGACATACTGAACGCCCCGTATGTGACCCTGGAGAGAACAGAGGGAGCAGTTTTGGGCAACGCACTCCTTGCCGCCTACGGCGTGGGTGATGTCAAGGATCTGAAAAAGACCGTGAACGAATGGGTAAAGGTAAAGGATACCTCAACACCGATTCGTAAGAACAACGAACGCTACATGAAAATCTATGAGATTCGGCAGGAGATACTCAACGGACCGCTGCGACAAATATTCGACAGGATTGCCGATCTTCACAAAATCGAGATTTAACGGTAAGTATCTGTGTGTAAGGGCGGTGAGAGCACCCATGCTGCGTGGCGGAGGCTCTCCTTCCTGAGTATAGATCGAACTGAGGAGAACGAGGATGGCAGCAAAAACATACCTTGCCGGGCTGGACATTGGCACCACAGGTGTGAAGGGAATGATAGCCGACATTGAGGGAAATGTGATCGGTCTTGCCTATAGGGAGTATCCCTGTGTTTATCCCTTTCCGGGATGGGTGGAGCAGGATGTCGAGTATATGTGGGGCAAAATATGTGAGGTATGCAATGAGGTGATCGCCAGGACCAAGGTTGATCCGGCTTCCATCAGATCTCTGGGCATTTCCAGTCAGAGGGGTACCTTTATCCCGGTTGATAAGCATATCAAGCCTCTCATGAACTCCATTGTGTGGTCTGATGCGCGGGCAGACAGGGAGGTAAAATGGATCGAAAAGGAAATCGGAGCCGATACCTACCATCGGATTACTGGTGTGCCTATCTCGAGTATGTGGTCCTTTCCGAAAATGAAATGGTACATCGACAACAGGAAGGACCTTTTTGAAAAGACCGATAAGTTCCTCAACGGACAGGAATATTTCCTCTACAAGCTCGGAGCGGAAGATCTCAGCACCGATCCTGCATCCATCACATTGAACGGAATGATGGACATCGATCATCTTGGCTGGGGTAGGGAGCTCTGCCAAAGAATCGGGCTCCCGATGGAACTGCTACCGGAGATGGGAACTCCCGCCCGTCAGGTTGGCACAGTCTCAAAGAAAGCGTCTGAGGAGACGGGGCTTACAGCAGGAATGCCCATTGCAATCGGAGCGGGAGACCAGCAGTGCGCTGCGATCGGAGCGGGTATCACCCGAGAGGGAATGGCCGAGATCACCATTGGTACCGCAATGGTTATGGTTGCCCACATCGATTCGAGGAAGGCAGACCCGAAGAGGATGGTGCTGATAGGGGGTTCGGGCATTCCTCACAAGTGGGACATGGAAGGACTCACCT
>Ga0111221_1040_pt1 | contig 17891 bp, 13 predicted proteins | sample DeeMarSWOR152_54_FD_80385 | JGI IMG/M metagenome (GOLD analysis project Ga0111221, IMG submission 80385) | Spirochaetes bacterium DG_61 | reverse complement strand
GAAGCGACGGTAGAGGTATTGAACGATGTAGGCATCAAACTGCTCCACGATGAAGCACTTGAGATCATGCACGCAAACGGGTGCACCGTTGATTTTGATGAAAAGATCGTAAAGATTTCGGAAGATGTGCTCATGAAATATATCTCAAAGGCGCCATCAGAGGTGATGCTCTATGGGAGGGATCCAAAGTACGATATAAGGCTCGATGATCGATTGCCAGGACCTGCTCGCATTCGGATCACCCGAAAAGGTCATACAGGCAACCAGGAAAGCCATTGAGGATTCGGGAGGAGCGAAAACGCTGATCGGATCGACCTCGGAGATACATCCGGAAATCAAGGTCGAAAATGCGCTCGCCATGTATGAGACGGCCAGGAATGCGTATCTGTAGAGGAGGCCACCAATGCTCAAGTATAAAGCCCATGTACCACACGCAGGGATCGTTGCACTTACCTTTCCAGGCTACTACCTCGGAGAGGAAATGGCGCCTGCCAAATACGAAGAGATACTCACACATCTGGACAAGCTCGAGCTTGTGCAAATCCGAGTCGACTCTGTTGTTACAAACACGCATTCAGCGCGTGAAGCCGGGAGGGAACTCGCCGGGAAAGGTGTGGATTTCATCTGCGCGATTCATACAACCTTCGTGCCGGATCACTTTCTCGTTGAGCTCCTCGATGCCTGCGATGTACCGATCTTTGTGTATGCGATTGAGCGGGAGATCGGCTGTCTCTCCCTTGTGGGAGCAATGCTCAACAATCCGACGCTCTACGACTTGAATAAGCATTATCAGATTCAGGCAGGTGAGATCGGTGACAAACGCATACTGGAAAAACTCATGATCTTCGCCCGCGCAGCGATGATGAAAAGGGTGCTCAGTGAGATGAGAGTAGGGTACATGGGCAAAAACCCTGATATTATGTTCAGCATGCAGGTAGATGAATACGGATTAAAAAAAATATTGGGTGTGACGGTCGTTCCCCTCAGAGACTTCGAATACTCCGAGCGTGTCAGGCTTATTTCAGACGATGAGGCCCGGAAAGACTGGGAGAGCGTAAAGGGTGAGGTAGGGTCGGTCGACGTGGTGGAAGCGGACGGTATCGAAGCATCAAAAGGGTATCTTGCCATGGTGAAAATGGCAGGGGAACAGAGGCTCGATGCACTTTCCATAAACTGCTGGACACACCTCAAGTCGAAGATCTGCCTTCCGGTGGCACGTTTCAATGACATTGGTATCGGAGCAGGCTGCGAGGGGGACCTCCACTCTACCATACTCCTGCGCCTTCTCTACGTGTTATCAGGACATTCTGCCATAAACGGGGATTTCTTCCGCCTGTATCCTGATAAAAACCAGATCATGTTCTCCCATTGCGGGGCCGGCTCATTCTCACTCGCGAGTGATAGGAAGGATATTAACATCCATGCGTCCATCGAGACCAATGACGGGATCGGTGTTTTCTTTCCCGTGGAAAAGCCAGGTAAAGTGACTGCGGTGAATCTGATGGGTTCCCGTGCAGGGTACCGTTTATCCGTACTGGTCGGTGAAGTTTCAGAGGCGGACAGAAGCTACGAGGGAAACCCGATGAACGTGCAGTTTGAAAAACCCGTGGAGGACATACTGCAGGATGCGGTGCGTTACGGCGCAGGCCACCACTGGAGCATCACCTACGGGAGCTACGAAAAAGAGTTCGAACTGCTTACCCGTTTCCTGGGTATTGAGTTCCACCTGCTGAGTTGAATGGAGAATGAATAGATTATGTGGCCGGATTAAATCATTATGATCTGGGATCCGATTATACATCAGTTATTATATAATCAGAGTCCAGGAGAAAGGGGTACAATACAGCTTGTAAATTAGACAATGGTAATACATCTTCCCGAACATTCATTCCAAGTATCTTTCTCAACATATTCTGCCTTACGTTTATCCGTTCCCAAACTTCTGGATACTCTTTTTTTAATTGATCTCTCAGGTTCGCATCTGCGAGAACAACAGTATCTTCAACATGAACACCGATATACGGTTCGCCGGGAAATGCAATAATATCGCACTGAAAGACCATTCCAGATTTCAAAACGTAACTTATGTCACTCCTGAACGGCGAATTGATCCATTCCTCATAGTGTATCTGATGACCCGGGTTGAGAGTCACCCCAAAGCGTTTGTGACCGATTATACCCATCACCCTTTCATAAACCGATTTGGACTGAGTTCCTATCCCGATTGTTTCATACCACGTTTTGATTGCCTCAAAATATGGAAAGTAAAAGGTTTCTACGATATCGCTCTTCTTGCCTGAAAAATCATCGTTTGAAAAAACAGCGAAGCCGGTACGTGCTATGTTTGCTCCGTCGACTCCGAATGCGATACTGACGATATCCCCGAGCTTCAGTCTGGTATCAAATGTAGGGCTTGCCAATCCCAGCAACACTCTTTCTTTGCCAAAATTGACAACAGGATGAACAGAAAAGGGAATGCCTTTATAAACAAAACCTTTAAGAGTTTCTGCTTCACTGATACCGATCTTCAAATTACGAATAACTTTCCTCATTTGATTGGATAGATAGTTATTCATAACCTCAAATCGGGCGATTTCATGATGATCGAGCATGCTCCTGAGCCCATTTTCAGGGTGCGACATGATGTGTGTAACATTAAATATCTGGTTACGAGGTGTCAAACCTGCAATTTCTTCGAGGATGAAATGAGGTATATCGAATGTACGCTCAGGGTCTTTGAACTCTCCCTCCTCATAGTATTTAAAACCGATGATCCCAATTTTTGCTTTCGAGTTAAAATCGTGTTCTTTCAATATATCGCGTAAATATCTTTTTTTATCGCGTGTTTGTCCCTGAAGGCTGAAAGTTTGGTACAGCTCTTTTTCATGTTCGAGGAGGCAGATATCCGAGTAACTGTATCCTTCATTGCCTGTTACTAAGAGCGGTTTAGCTCTCTCCCTGATGATTAAAAGCGATTCCTCAAATCTTGAATCATATCCACCTGTGAGATATTTTAAGTTTGCGCAGTGCTCTCTATCACCGTAGATAATTATATGTGTAAGATTCATTTCTTTGATTCTTTGAATGATTTTTTCATATCGATTTTCTACCTCCTTTTTTGTGACAGGAGGATATTTGTCTGTATCCTGAAACTCCGGGAGGCTTTGCTTCATTACGTGCATTTTTATCTCCGCTTTACGTTATTTTTATAGATTGAAGCCGTATAAACGGTTTGCATTTTTCCACAGTATCCCATCTATTTCATCTTGGGAAAAAACAGGCCAGCCGCATCTTTCACATATTTCGTTTATGCCAGTTTTTACAAAATTGATCCATCGTTTAAAATCATTTGCCGGGTTATCGGAATATAAATCATAGCTATAGCAGACGTAATCTGAAGCGTACATAACTCTGTCAATTACTCCATACTCCTTTGCAAGCACCAGGCTCCATACAGTTTTCATTGGTCTTTCATACATCATAGCCAGGTCGGTCCATAAATTCTTATCGTTTGCCATTAAAATAAAGAGGTGTTCGCTCCATGGATAACCGATGTGTTCCACCACAATTTTTAAATCTGGAAAATCAACGATAATATCATTTAACCTGAACATATCTGCGTATTTGGTGGGAGCCAGAATCGCGGGACCCATTTGCGCAGAATGGTGGAACTGTACAACTGCACCACAATCCTGCGCCATTGCATAGAAGGGATAGACGGTTTTATCGTTTGAATAAAATTGTCCGTAGGGAGGCGTGAGTAAAACACCTTTAAAGTCATATTCTGTAATGGCTTTTTTAAAGTACTCGTAGGCTGCATCATTGAATCTATTGTATAAATCCATTGGTTCGAGGCTTGCCAATCCAATAAAAAAATCAGGATACTTCTTCAGTACTTCAAGTACATATTCCTCTCCGAAGGTTGTTTTCCAGATTCTTGTCATATCCTGCCCCTTTACAACAGCTTTTACAACGCCAGCCTCTTTGAGCCAGCCGACAAGTTTTTCAATCGGAGTGTCCTCGGGAAGCTTCAACTTTAGCGTATCGTAAGTTTCTTTGTCGAAATTCTTTTTTCTTATTAAATGCATATGAGAATCAATTATCATATTATTTTCTCCTGCTGGGTTTTGTTTATTTGAATCGATGTAATTAAACTACCCTTTCCGCGCTACGCGGAAGATACTTCCCGATACCAGGCTTTACGAGTATCTCTCCATCTCTCATTGCAACCTCGCCGTTGATCATGGTCATGACCGGCCATCCTTTCAGTTTCCAGCCCTCAAAGAGAGAAAAATCGGAGAGTGCGTAATGGAGTCTGTCGAGCGTCACCTCCTGTGTTTTGTTTACATCGACCAGGACAAGGTCAGCATCAAATCCAGGGAGAATTGCCCCTTTTCTGGGCCACAGGCCATGTATAACTGAAGAATTATAAGAAACCGATTTTACGACCTGATTTATAGAGAGCCTCCCCTTATTCACTCCCTCGGAAAGGAGCACCGGAAGCACTAAAGGTGTATCCTCAGTAAACCCGGCGAGTGCATCCCATACGGTGTGTGATTTGTGAGTCTTTGTCATCGCACCACTGTCGGTTCCAATACAATCTATTGTCCCGTCTGCGAGAGCCTCCCAGAGTCTTACATTGCTTTCCGGGTCTTTGAGTGACGGTGATTCAACCCCAAGCGGTCCCAGATGGGCAGCATCTTCAATATTGTGAGTAAGATAGTGGATACAGGTCTCAGAGGATATGTGAATCCCCTCTTTTTTTGCCAATCGTACAGCTTCTACACCTTCCTTACTGCTTACATGGACAATGTACACATGGGCACCGGTAATCTTTCCCATGTATGCAACTTTTCGTATATCCAGAGCCTCTACGAAACCGGGGCGACTCTCATACCACGCTTTCAGGTCTGTGCGACCGTCCTTGTCCTTGAGCTGCTGCCTGAGCTTATCAATCACTTCCATGTTTTCGCAGTGGCGCATCGCGAGTACCTTGTCGCCGAGAGAGGCGATTTTTTTAAATCCGAGGAACATGTCCCCGTCGGTTATCTCTGTCATGCTCCAGGTTTCCTGTTCTCCTCGTGAATAAGCATACCACTTGAAAGAGGTGACCCCGAAATCTCTTACATAATCGGGTATCTCTTCTATCTGGATATCCGAGACGACTCCGATATGAAAAAAGAAGTTTGGAATTGCATATGTATTTATCAAATCGATCCATTCTTTCAGCTTCGGCTTGAGCGATTGCTCCCATGCAGTATCTCCCATCCCAAGGTGATTTCCAATCGTAGTGACCCCTCCAATCACCGCACACTTGAACGCATCAATTTCTTCCTTAAAGGTGGGCAGATTGTGTTTTTTCCCAAAGGCTCCCAAATGAATGTGTGTGTCGATTGCCCCGGGTAAGAGATGAAGACCCTTTGCATCGATTACTCTATCCGCCTGTAAAAAGTGGCTTGCATCCCCTATGTAGGTGATTTTTCCCCCATCAATGCCAACCGAACCTTCGAACGTCCCCTCCGGACGTACTATTTTTGCATTTTTTATAAGCACCGTTTCTTGCATTTTAAAATTCTCCTGAAAAATAAATATTTGTTACCGACCGAGATGAGGTGCAAGACTCCAGCTGAGCTTTGATATTGTATCTCCCACATTGATCGCCTGATGTGGAACACCTTCAGCAAGACACAGAGCATCTTCTTCGTAGAGCTCTTCATATCTATTTTCATCGGGTAAGAAGACCACTACATGTCCCTGTATGCAGTAAATGACCTCATATGAACCCTTATGACCCTGGTCTACGGGGGTTTTTTGGCCCGGGAGCAGTGTACACACAGAGAAAATAATTTTATCAGTCCAGAAATAAATTCTGGAACACTCATCGTCTTCCATTACAACCGTCGCATCTCTCGTCCTGACCTTTTTTGTCTTCGTAATTTTTTCTATTTCCAGTGGATAGTCGCTCATTTTGATCTCCTTTTCATGAAGACTATACGCCCTCCTATAGGAGGGCAATCCTCCCTAAGGAGAGCATATAGTTTTTTACCTTAGATACACCGGAATCACAACGGCCTGTTGACCCAATCGACCAGCTCTTTATTCTGGAGGAATTTTTTGAAGATTTGCTCCTGATTGACGAAATCTTCGGACTTCACCGATCCTTTTTCAATGGTCCCCATATCTTCGTTTTGCTTGATGTAATAATCCATAGATTTTTTCCAGTAGTTGGGTGATCCGGGACCGCCGTATACCGTTGTCTTTGAACGTTCCAGGTTGGCGAAATCTTCGAAATTCTTTATGAGATTCTTCGCATCGTCAACCGTTAAATTGGTTGCAGCAGCCTTATTCAGGAAGCCGACCATTGCCGGTAAGACTGCATCGGGTTTTTCATGCATATACCGTATCACACGGTAGTGTATGGCAACGAGCTTTAAAATCGTATCCATGTTGTTATCTATGTAGTCCTGCATGGCAAAGGCATTGCTGAACCAGAGGCCTGCAGGTCCGATCGCCTCGTTACCGACAATTGCAACATAATCCGGCTCTTTCAAGAGCCTGATCTCCTGCGGAAGGCTCCCGTAATAAAAGTCTCCCTCTCCCCGCAAAAAAGCTGCCGCTGCCTTGGCATCATCGGCAAAATCGAGTATCCTCACGTCGTTAAGCGTTAAACCTGCATTTGCAAGCATCGCTCCGGTGATTCCGGCATAGGACGCCTTATTCAGGCAGAAGGTCTTTCCTTTCATCTGGGCAAACACAGCCCTCTGTGCAGGGTTGAAAGTGCCTTTTTCCTTTATGAGAGTATCAAAGGTTTTAATCTGACCTCTTGCTACCTGGGACTTTCTCCCGATGACAACGAAGCCTTTGAACTGCGTTATGCTGAGGAACACTCTCAATTCAGGAGTCTGGGGTATGATGTTGGGAATCACATTCATACTCCCCTCGCATATATCGATCGAATTGGTTATCAGAGCCCTGATGCCCGAATTTTCATTTGGGAAAGGGATCAAATCAAACTCGAGTCCGAGCTCTCTATCCAGCCCAATCGCGTGAGCCCCCACATACGGCTGGTAATCAAAATAGGGGAGCACCGCTATCTTTAACTTCTGCACTCCCTCTTCGCCGGGTTTCTCAGCAAGAGCAACTCCGGCTATTAACAGGAAAACACACACAACAAACATCATTCGCTTTGTCTTTCTCATAAATTCCTCCTCTGATTGATATTGATAAAACAAAATGAGTTATTTAAAAGCGTATCACCCCCTCTCCTCCATTGGTTTCCTGCACTCCTATTCGTAAAACATAAAATCCTCTCTTCCGCCTATTCTTCGCTCGGTCCAGTAGGTGAGCTTTTTCTCCAGGACACATAAAAACCGATCGAATATAAATGCCAGTATGCTGTAAATAATCACAATGGCAAGAATGCCATCTGTCTTTAAGTAATTCTGCTGCACAATCATGAGGTACCCCAAGCCTTCCTGCGACCCCATGAACTCAGCCGCAACATCCAGTCCGAATGCCGATGCTGCACCAACTCGTATCGATCCGATTATATGGGGGAATATACTCGGCATGATGATGGTGGCGAACACTTGCTTCTTCTTTGCGCCGAGCGTATACGCAGCATCTATGTGAATCTTAGGAATATTACGTATCGCCTCCAGGGTAACAACGCCGATGATTACCGATACCCCGACCGTGATCAGTGCAATTTGGGGTATTCTTCCTATACCAAACCAGAGGATGAACAGAGGTATCAGCGCAAATACCGGCACTGGACGTATAAAATCGGATATCGAACTGAAAGAATCTCTGAAGAACTTACTGTACGCCATAAGAATAGAAGTGCTCACCCCAAGGATTGTTCCGAGGATAAATCCCAGCATGATCATGTATATACTTATCGCGAGCGCTTTCGGAATTGAACCTCCTAAATCCACAAAAGACCCTAAAACATCCCGTATTGGTGGCACGATAACGGGTCTCACTCGTAATAAATTGGTGATGAGGAACCATCCGAGGACGATTGCAAACCACATCCAACTTCCAATTAAAATCTTCTTCATCTTCGTCTTAACTGTTTCTTCTTTTTCCATGGCAACACCATTCAATCAGACTTTGATAAATGATCAGTCATTTCACTAACTGGTTTATCAGCCGCGCACGATATTCCAGAAATTTAGGATTGATTTTAATGCGCAAATTTCTGGGATACTCAAAGGGAACATCCATTGTATATCTAATTCTCCCAGGGGGTCCGATCATGACAATTGTGTGTTGCGAGAGGAACAATGCCTCTTCCACGTCATGGGTTACAAAAACCACTGTTTTATGCGTCTCTTCCCATAACTTCAAAATTGATACCTGTAACGACTCTTTCGTCATCGCATCAAGACTTCCAAAAGGCTCATCCATCAACAGAATTTCAGGATCATTGGCAAATGCACGCGCAAGATCAACTCTCTTCCGCATGCCTCCCGACAGTTCCCTCGGGTAGAGAGATCTTGAATCCCATAATCCCACCATCTCCAGGTAGTGTTTTACTGTTGAAACGATTTCATTTTTTGGTGATTTTTTTATTTTTAAACCGTATGCAACATTTTGCGCCACCGTTAGCCATGGGAATACTGAATCCTTTTGAAACACCATTCCCCTTTCAGCACCGGGACCTCTAATAGCTGTGCTATCGAGGAGGATTGTTCCATTGCTGATCGGATTCAACCCCGCAATCGCGTATAACGTGGTTGTTTTCCCACAGCCTGAGGGGCCGATGAGGCAGATGAACTCCCCCTTTTTAATATTTAAACTCACGTTTTCAACCGCTTTAAACTCTCCGCGCTTTACTTTATACGTTACATCCACATTTTCTAATATAAGTTTCTCCAATTCTTCCCTCCGTTAGGATGAAGCCGCTTCTTCCTCAGTGATTGTTCCCTTTGCGAGCCCCCGACCAACGAGGCGACACATTATTCTTTGACCTTTTTGAATGTTCAGAGTATCTACATATATTTTTGAAAGAAGTATTTCGTCTTTCTTCAGCTCTCCGCAAAAAGTGACCCATCCCCTGAGTGGAACGATACCGGTTGATATTTCCACGAGGTCCTGTTCATCAAATCCATTGTTACGGTAGAAATCAGAAAGCACGGCTTTATATCCGTCCCGAATGACGTCTTTGATGGTGAGTTCGATATAGTTGCTCCTGTTTTTCCGTATTTTCTCCGTTTCTTTATAATCAATTTCATCGGAAAGGGGATCTATCTTAACGCCGTATTTCTCCTCTGCCTCTTCAATACTAATTTTCTCATCTATATAATCTTCAAGTACCGATTCTGGTTTTCTGTCTAGAGGATTGCCGTATCCACCACCACCGGGAGTAAGAATTGTGAAGGTATCTCCGTCGACCAGTCGTATTCGCGATGTTTTATACTCAACAGACTGTTTCCTTCCATTCGAATTGCTCACGATATACCGGGCCGGAGCAGCGCTGTTTCCCCCGAAAACTCCAAAGGGCGGCACCTGAACCCGTTCTGCGAAGATGGACATTGTACAGACGTTATCCACAGGTGAAAACTCGAGAATCTCCCCCAGACCACCCCTGTATTTACCCGCGCCCCCCGAATCGTTGCGCAGAGAGTATGCCGAGTATCTAAAGGGAAGGACATGTTCGAAAACCTCAATGGGTTGATTCGATACATTTCCCACATAGTTGATCAAGGCGTCAATGCCATCCTTTGTCGCGCGCGCACCTATGCCACCTACAGGCATGAGATAGATAACATAACTTTCGTCATACCGCCTATCATATCCACCGAGCGTACAGTCCGAATTTGCAGCATATTCTGCCCCGATTATCCTGTCGGGATAGATATAGGCAAAACAGGCAAGAACAAGGTCCAGTATCCTCTGTGAACTGTTAGTGTTCCCACCACATACCGGAGCAGGGTAGACCGCATCCGCAAGGGTTCCCTTTTCCGTAACGAACTCAAGGGCATTGAAAAATCCTGCATTCACGATTGCTTCGGGCGCAATCACGCTCTTCGTTGCCGCGTATACAGACGCTCTTGTCACGGCGATCGGACAATTAATAGGCCTTTCGATTTGCCTATCAGTGCCTGTAAAGTCAAATATCAGTCTATCCTCTTGTACCCTCATATTGAGAGAGAACTTTACAAGATTCCCATCGGGTCCACGATCATCCATAAAATCAAAAAACTTATACTCCCCGTCAGGCAATTCTTTGATCCTGGATTTTGTCAGTTCATAGGATTGGTCAATTAACCCCTGCATCGACTGGACGACAGTATCCTTACCCCATTTTTTCATGAGCTCAAGAAGTCGTCTCTCTCCAATTCGCAATGAGGCGACCTGTGCACTGGAATCGCCTTTCCATCGGCGCGGTGACCGTACGTTATTAAAAATAAGCTTGAACAGTTTCTCATCAGGTTCATCCTTTTTGAATAACAGGAGGGGAGGGATAATCAATCCTTCCTGAAAAATCTCTGTAGAATCACCGGCAAAACTTCCGGGTGCCATGCCCCCAACATCCGGATAGTGGGCCCTGTTTCCAACAAATGCAATCAGATCTCCATCAAAGAACACGGGCCGGACCATTGTTACATCAGGTATATGACTCCCTCCTTTATAAGGATCGTTGAGGACGGCAATATCCCCGGCTTCGAAGTTCTCTATCTTGATTTCATCGAGCGCCGCTTCCACAGAGGCTCCCATGGCTCCCAAATGCACCATGACGAATTCGGCTGTTGCTGAGAGGTTCCCCTTTGAATCGAAAATTGCACACGAGAAGTCCCTCCCTTCATTGAGAATTGAAGAGTAGCTCGTTCTCTTCATTACCAATCCCATTTCTCTTGATATGGATATCAGTGCATTTCCTACGATTTCTCGTGTGATTGGGTCCAGATCGTCCACGATACACACCTCACTTTGACTCTCGAATTTCCAGGACCCCCCGTTCTAAAACCCTCACCCTGAATCCAGGAGGGATAAGTGTGGTAGATAAGGTCTCCTCGACTACCAAAGGTCCATCATATTCAAAACCGGGAGGAAGATCATCCCTGTTGAATATGTCTGTTTCGACTTTCTCTAAACTATCATCTGTTTTGAACATGAGTGTTCTTTTTTCTGTTGGTGTCGGCTTGGCCTGCGAGTCTTTTATGCTCGATAAAGAGATTTTTCTTTCGGGTCCCAAAACAGAAACTCTCAAGCTTACAATGGCAATTGGTTCGTATTGATTATAATAGCTGTATAATTCGTTATGTTTCTCATGGAATAACTCTGCAATATACTCTTTTTTTATATTCGATAAATCTAGTGGAATATTGTCAATGATGATCTCGTGTGTCTGGCCCGTATACCGCATGTCGAAGCTCCGTCTTATCTCGATGTTACTCCTCTCGATCCCGGCATATTCGAGACGTTTCATCCCCTCGATTTCAAGCGCGTGGAAAATACTCTCCAGTTCTTTGATGTCTACATCTTCCAATTTCCCATATTTTGTTCTCATCATGTCTATTTTTGGTCGTGCCCCCAAAAGCCCAACTGCAGACACGTTTCCTGGATAGAGAGGAATTATTGCTCTCTTCATGCCGAGCTGTTTCATAATCTCGGCTGCGTGCAGGGGACCGGCTCCTCCAAAGGCCACAAGACTGTACTCTCTCGGGTCGTTTCCCCTTTCAATCGACACATGCCGGATTCCATACACCATATTCGAGTCAACAATTGCTCTGATTCCCAGTGCACATTCCAGATTGTTCAATTGTAACCGATTGGCGATTTTCTCTATGGCTTTTTCTGCGCTTTCAGTTGATAATAGGTACCTTCCTCCTATGTAGTTTTTTGGATTGAGATAACCCAGTACAAGATTGGCGTCTGTGACTGTGGGTTCCATACCCCCTGTATCGTAGCATGCAGGGCCCGGAACAGCACCTGCTGATTGGGGACCGACATGGAGACAGTTTGCTTCATCAACCCATGCAATGCTCCCTCCACCGGCTCCGATTGAGTGGATATCAATGCAGGGGAACCGCAGATAGCCCTCCCATTCGAGCTCCAGTTCTGTGGAAACAGTATAGGTTCCATTGTTCACCAGACTAATATCCGTTGATGTGCCGCCCATGTCAAAATTGATGATATTTCCCTCGTCTTCCACTGGGCTGCTGTTCATCATACCGCCAACGACGCCTCCGGCAACTCCGGAAAAGAGTGTTGAAATGGGATTTAACGTGATATTCTCAACAGATGCAACACCCGCATTCGCCTGCATTATCTCAAGATCGCCTTTGAATCCGATATTTTCCAACCTGTTCTGGAGATCAACAATATAGGATGCCAGTACGGGTTTTAGAACTGCTGCAAGCACCGTGTTGTAGGTTCTCTCAAACTCTCTCCATTCAGGGAGTATGTCATAGGAGATGGTAATGCTCGCTTCAGGAATCTCTTTTAAGATAATTTCTCTAACTCTCCTCTCATGACTTGGATTCGCGTAAGAATGGATAAGGGTGACTGCAATAGTGTTGAGCTTTTTTTCTTTGATTTTGTCAGTAACTTGCATGACACTGTTTTCATTCAATAGTTTGAAAATCTCTCCGTTATAATCGATTCTTTCATCAATCTCGAAAATGTTTCTCCTCTTTACCAAGGAGCTTGGCTTGTCCCACTGAAGGTTCGTCATCTCTGCTTTCGTTTCTCTCCTCATTAATAGAACATCTCGAAAACCTCTCGTAGTGATCAACGCGATTTCAGGGATTTTTCGCTCTAATATTGCATTTGTCCCAACGGTGGTACCGTTCACAATTAAATTGATCTTTTTAATCTCATCTTTGAAGTTTTCAACGATAAGGCCAATGATCGCTTTTGGAATATCCTCTTTTGTGGTTTTTGCTTTGTCTACAGCAATTATCTCTCCATTTTCGTTTAATGCTACCAAGTCGGTGTGAGTTCCTCCCACGTCAATACCAATGCTGATCATTTTTAAGATCCTTTATACAGTAAAAAAAAAGAAATAATTATATATAGAAATAAAATGTTTTTAACCAGTATAAAATATTCAAAATATTTTTCAACTTTGATCAGTGATTAATAGAAAAATCGTAAGTATTATTAGGTCTACATTACTTTTGGTCTTGTGGTCCTCTATTTTGCACGAAACAAAGATCCGCTATAGTGTGCAACAATTTTATCTTGCCTGTGTTTCTTAACAGTATCCAAATCCGAAAAGACTTTTTTAAACGCCTCAACATATTTTTCCATTAGGTCAAGGCCATTGGGAGGTTGAAACCCAACGATGCAGGTATACCTGTCACAGAGGTCACTCGCGTTTGAATAGTCTTCGCCTCTGTAAACAATTTCCTTTCCTCTCTCCGTATGATTCCATGGATATCCACTTCCCCCGTGTCCCAGTTTTGTCTGAAATAAATCCTGAGCAGGCACGGGCATTGTTTGCCACTGCCCAACCGGTACTCCCTCTGCGAATAGTGCCTTTTCGACTCCGATCCGAAACTCTCTTGGGGTCATGTCGATGCCTGCTTCCTCTGGGTAAAATTCTACAATATACATCCAGTAGACATGTTTGTAGCCATCCGGTACAGAGGGGGTGTGAATTCCTGTTATTTCTCTTAAATGCTCAGTAAGAAAATTGCAATTCCTTATTCGCAAATCATTGTATTCGTCCAGTCTTTCGAGTTGTGCACGGGCAAAAGCGGCTGGAAGCTCCTGATTTCTATACATGTATCCGAGGATTGAAGCGTTGTAAACCCGCAGCTTTGTCTCATCATCTATCTCATCACCAAACATCCTGAGCATGGTTGCCCGCATGTAGTAGTTTTTATCATCCATTACGAGGAGACCACCCTCACCTGAACAGAGATTCTTCGAGCTGTTCAAGCTGAATGCCGCGAGGTCTCCGAATGTGCCGACTTTTTTCCCTTTGTACTGTGCACCATGAGCCTGGCACGCGTCTTCAATTATGTAAAGATCATGTTTTTTTGCTATCTGTACTATTTTGTCCATATCTGCCGGTAGTCCATGCAGGTGTACAGGAATGATTGCCTTTGTTTTTTCATTAATTTCCTTTTCTATTTTATCTGGATCTATAGTATAGGTTTTTCTATCGATATCCACAAAAATAGGGATCGCATTTGCATGGAGTACACAGGAAGCAGAGGCAAGGAAGGTATAAGCAGGGACAATAACTTCGTTACCGGGGCCGATATTCAATGCTGCGAGGGCCATATGGAGCGCTGCTGTCCCACTGTTTGTGGTGAGGCAGTATTTTCGTCCGAGATATTCACTCCATTCTTTTTCAAGGGATACTACTTCAGGCGCTTCTCCACCTCCTAAGTAATCACCTTCCAGGACTCTCATTACGGCTTTTTTATCCCGCTCATCGATTATTGGCCACGGTTTAATAGTTATAGGATCCAAAACGGGATTTCCACCTGCGATTGCTAATTTGTCTCCCATGAACTACTCCTTCAAGATACCTTTCATGATTATTTGATGTGCTTTATAAGTTTACTCAACGCCGAGTGATTCGAGATCAGCGATATCCCTCTTCCTTCCAGTTGCTTTTTTGTTCAATATGAATTGCTCGCGTCCAATATAGTAGACCTCCACATCTCCGTACTTGCCCTTGATTTTTCCAGCTGAAGCTTCTTCCCACGAAACACCCGTAATTGAGGTTATGAGATCAATACGAACCGGAGGTACTCCAAGTTGTATAACCTTATCAGGATATATAAAATCTTCTGGGATTACTCCGATCTTGCCAAAACCGAAATCCTCGAGAGCAGCCATTACTCTATAACCATTTTCAATATCGGGTTTCACATAAATATCCATGTCACCGGTATAGCGCGGCGCTCCATGGAAGGCTAGAGCGTATCCACCGACGATCATGTATTCAACGTGATGTTCGTCGAATAACTTGAGCAACTCTTTGAAGTCCTTCTGTACATCCATTGTGCTGCCTTCTAAGATATTCTACAGCTGCGATTCGTTCCTCAGGAGATTTTGACAGCCAGTAGTGGAGCGTCTCCCTATCGGTTCGTGGATCTTTTAAATTTCGTTTCTTTACTTTTTTCTCAAACACGGTTTTTCCTTATCAGGAATATTTGTTTTTTTTAATTAATAAAATCAGTGATTCGTAAAACAAAATTAACTGTTTGTTACATTTTAATTAGTGCAAATGCTCCTCCGTATAGAGCGTAAGCTCAATCATGCGCTCGAGCAGCGAATCGGAGTCAAAGCCCATGAAATTGTTCAAAACGAGCTCTTTGGCAAAAAGGCGGCAGATATACTTGAGCTTTCTGGGCTTCTTCTGTGAGGCATATATGTAGTCTTTGTGGCCGTTGTTGATGATGATCAGATTGTTTTTTTCATCATACCTGGACCGCCAAAGCTCGCCGGTAGCGCGTACAAAGGTGTACCCGGGAATGCCTCGGTTTAATCCCCTTCCGTCCTGCCCCATCCTGTCCATGAACGATTCAGTTACGGTGATGATGGCCTCAGCGTCACACACGATTTCTCCCTGGACCACAGTCGCCTGCAGGATCGTGATTCCCGGTTCCTCGGGGGCACTGTAGGTGATATACTCTCCCTCTGTGCTGCTGAGCGACCCGGCGCCTTCCTTGATCTTCCACCGTATCTCTATATTTGCGTCCACTATCCGCTTGTTCCTGTCGCGGGGGATACAGCGGAAGTTTCTCGATGCATTCACCCTGACAAAACAGGAAGCGGGCGAGATGATTGCTCTGTAGAGAGGGCCCGCATGCTCGTAGAATGCTGCATCTTCGCTCAGCTCAGTGTCATCGGTTGTTTCTTGCTCTCCGATTCTCTGAGCTTCGACGATCTTTTTCCCATCCTCAAAGAGAGGTTCGGATTTCCCTCTTCCTCCTTTTCCGCTTCCTGTGTGGAGATCAAACCAGTCGTACTCACCCTTTGGGAGTGCAAGAAACGCCTCTTTCAGGGCCCTTTGCACGGACTTCAGTATAATTTTACTCGCCTCTTCATCCTGAGCTCTTTTTTCGAGCTCTATGATTTCCCTGAGCGGTTCTTCAAGTGGTTGAACAGATTTGCAGAACAGCTCAAAGCTTACGTCCTGGACGATCCCGTCTCGGGTTCCGGGCGTGAGCTGGAGGAATGGAACATCGATCATTCCCTGAAGGTAGCCAGTATTCCACGGCTCCCTATTGAAAAAGTCCAGCTTTAAAATGGATGGCAACACCCTGGTTCCTCCCCGGTACAGGCCGATGAGGTTGTCGGTGGAATAATTGTTGAGGTAGAGCTCCAGGTATATCTCACCATTTTTCGTTTCAACCACATCGAACTCGTGTAGTAACCGGCCGCTGAACTGCTGCGGCTTGACTTCGTACTCTTTTCGTGAGTAGCGGTCCTTTATACGTATTCTGACACCGGACCGCCTGATTCTGTCACGCAACTCAGAGGCCAGGTAATGCTGAATGCGCTCCCCGGTGAGCTGTTTGATACCAGGAAGAAGGGGGTGCACCACGAGTTCTGTCCCCGGATGAGAAAAGAGGGTGCGCCGCGGGGTGATGGAATAGCCGGGATCTCCCTTTTTCATATCCATCTGGTATGGCTTCCCATCTGCCCCTGCAGAGGAGAGGATGAGGCGCTCGCCAACAGTCCAAAAGCTCAAAAGTCCGATACCAAACTCCCCCTGTATACCCTGGACTCCTTCCTGTTTTAGTTTTTTCTTAATCGAATCGCAGATATGTGTTGCCACATGTCTGAAGTTGGGAAACCCCTGGTCGTTCAGGGGTATTCCCTCTCCATCGTCGATCACCTTCAGGTAGAGCTCTCCGCGTTCTTTCCCGCGGACTATCGTGATGTTCTTCGCCTGTGCATCGATCGAGTTTTCCACAAACTCGGCGATGGCCTTCAGAGGGCTGTTCTGAGATAGGGCGATGATAGTAATCGCGTTCCAGTTGTCCCCGATCCTGAGCTTTCCTGTGTTGTTTTTCATAGATGCGGAGGTTTTAATTTTCATTTTCTTCATGGCGCAAGATTTTTATCGATTTCACAATTTTTATAATATTGCCTTATAAGGAACATCATTGAATAGTATATCATAGAGAGAAAAAAGCATAATCGTTTATTTTAGTATATATTTCTTTTTATCTTCATTCGGTAGATGCATGAAAAAGATGAGTATGAGACCTGCAAGAAGACTTCCACCTGTCAGGTAGAACCCTGTGGAGAAGGCGCCCTGTTCCCCGAGAAACCCCATTCCCGCGGGGACTAGCCCAGCACCGAAAAGATAAGAAAAGGGAACCATGAGAGAGGTCGCAAGGCTGAGTAACTCGGGGGGACCCATGGTGATTATTCCAGACATTGCGGCCGGGAAAAAGCAGATGATCACGAGCGGTTGAAGAAACACCGCCACGATGAGAAGTGCTCCGTCTGTAATGCCGATCAGGGCTGTAAAAATAGCGGCGGTTCCCAGCACACCTACCAGAAGCGGCTTTATACCGATACGGTCAACCAGCCAGCCGGTTACAAAGACCATGGGCAAACCTGACACGCGGGAAAGTGAGAGCAGTGTGTTGACGAAATCCAGATCAATCCCCTTTTCCTTCACGAGGTAGGTCGGTATGATGGAAAACACTCCCACTTCTGCACCTATTGCGAGGGCGAACAGAACGGCTATGATCCAGAAGGAAGATTGCGAAAGTATCTGCCGTATGTGATTCAGGTGGGGTGGCTTTCCCCTGTCGTGTCCTCCATCTCCGAAGAGGATGAATGCGATGCCCACCGCTGCAATAAGCACAGCGATGATTCTGATGATGACTCGCCAGGAAAATAGAGGGAGCAGAAGCCTTGCCAGCAGTGGTGCAGAAATGAAACTCATATTGAATCCG
>Ga0111221_1137_pt1 | contig 17900 bp, 16 predicted proteins | sample DeeMarSWOR152_54_FD_80385 | JGI IMG/M metagenome (GOLD analysis project Ga0111221, IMG submission 80385) | Spirochaetes bacterium DG_61 | reverse complement strand
TATGGCTACATCTTTGATTTTGATGGAGTTCTTGTCAATACCATGGAGCTCCACTATGCAGCCTATTCCCAGGCGTGCAAGGAGGCAGGGTTTCATGTTGAAAAAAAGCGGTTCTTTAGCCAGGCAGGTATGACCGGGAGAGAGCAGATAAAGTATTTTGCCGACAGGGCCGGGGTCAAGGTCGATGTTGAGGCTGTGTACCGGCGCAAAAGCGAGCTTGCAAAAGACTGGACAGAGAAGGCCACGGATGTTGCCTGCAATGTGGAGCTCCTGAAAATTCTGAGGAAGAACGGGGTGAAGGTGGCAATCGCGACAGGCAGCTCTCGTCCCTCCATTCTTCCGATCATGGAAAAATTTGGCATTCAGGTGGATGCACCCTGATCTATTTCTCTGTGCAGCAAAAAAGCTCGGTGTTCCACCTGAAAACTGCATTGTGATTGAGGATTCAGATGTGGGCATAGAGGCTGCAAAGAATGCGGGCATGCACTCACTCAGGTATTATGCGCATCCGTAACCATAAAAATTAATCATTGACTCAATTTCATCTTCACCATCATTTTTAAGCACACTATTAGATGGAGTGAACGATGGAACTCTTATCGGAGGTGAGTGTCATACCCGATGTGGATGAGCTCATTTCAGTCATTAAGCGCCAGAGGAAACCGAAGAGGGTTCATATCATTGAACTGTTCCTCGATGATGAGGTGAAGGAGGCTGTATGGGAGCACTTTGATCTTGCTGAGGGCTTGAACCGGAGTGATCCCTTTTACACCCTTAAAAAACAGATAAAGATCCACAAGTTTCTTGGATACGATGTGTTCAGGGTTGACATTATACATAAAGATTTTTTTAAAATGGCCTTTGTGACCACCGAGGATACGACACAATTTTCAAGGCAGCACAGGGGAGTCCGGGAATGGACCGAGGAGCACGGGGGGCCAATACAATCATGGGAGGATTTTGAAAGTTATCCGTGGCCCAAGGTCTCAGACATTGATTTTAGGTCTCTTGAGTGGCTTGAGAAAAATCTCCCTGCTAATATGGGATGCTACGACCTTACGGCGCACATCCTCGAAATGGTGTCCTTTTTAATGGGGTACGAGACATTCTGCTATAAAATGGTGGACGAGCCTGATCTCGTGGATGCGCTTGCCGAAAAAGTAGGTCATTTCTATATGGAGTACACGAGTGCACTGTGTGATTTTTCCTGTGTGTCTCTGGTGTGGGGGTCCGATGACATGGGTTTTCGGTCTGCAACCCTCACTTCACCCCAGTTTCTGCGGGAAAAGATCCTGCCCTGGCACCATCGCTGTGCAGAGATTGCACACCGCAAGGACAGGCCCTACCTTCTTCACAACTGCGGTAACCTCGAGAGTATTATGGAAGACCTCATAGAAGACGTAGGGATTGATGCCAAGCATTCCTTTGAAGACACGATCATGCCGGTAACCGATGTATTCAAAAAATATGGCCACAGGATCGCCATACTCGGCGGAATCGATGTTGACTTTTTATGTCGGGCCTCGGGAACCGGCTACTGCCTTGGAACTGGGAATACGGTCGCAAACTACATGCCTCTGGAGAACTTCCTTATCATGCTCGATGAGGGCAGGAAGTACAATTTAGAGTTTCGATAATAATAGAATACCACAGAGTTGTTTCAATTTCCTTCAAGGTTTGCCACAATAATGAAAATTAATGCAATTGAATTATAAATATGTGATAAATTGAATTGGTAATGTTACCGGTAACGATACCAGAATAATATATTATTTATTAAAAAATATTTATATTTCATATAATAATTAAAAATAATTTATTTAATTATAAACAATTAATTAATTTTTTATTTATTTATAAAACACTTGACATAGATAAGTAATTATGATATCGTTACCGGGAACGATATCATAATAATATTGAACATATTAAAATGCCTTCTATAAAAGATGTTGCGAAACTTGCGGGGGTTTCAGTCTCGACTGTATCAAGAGTTATTAATGAAAGCGAAGATGTAGATGAGCGCACGAGGGCAACAGTCCTTGATGCAATTAAAAAGCTCGATTATAAGCCGAGTTTCGTTGCGAAAGGTTTGAGAGGAAAAAGCGGCAATTTAATTGGACTAGTTGTTCCCGAATCAATGGAGCATGCATTTACATCAATTATTAATTATACAATAGAAGTTGCTTATAAAAAAGGTTTCAATGTAATTTTAGGAAATACACATAATGACCCTGATATAGAGGAAAAATTCATTGATGATCTATTAAGAAGAAATGTAGATGGGATATTATTTTCAAGAGTTTCTGATGAAAGCAGAGTTTTGCATAAAATAGGTAAAACAAAAGTCCCTATTGTTATTATCGACCGTACGTTAGACAAAGAAGGAATACCGGGAGTTGTTTTAAATAATTATAAAGCTGGATCACTGGCAGCGAAACATCTCTGTGAGCTCGGTCACAATAAAATTGCCTGTATTACAGGGCCACTGAATATTGCATTATGTAGAGAGCGATTACGTGGGTTTAAAGATGTATTAAAAGAAAATAATATAGAGTTTAATGATGATTGTGTTTATGAAGGAAATTTTAAATATATTTCCGGTATAGAAGCTGTACGACATTTCCGTGCAAATAACTTCGAATTTACAGCAATATGGGCTCAGAATGATATGATGGCTCTTGGTGTTTTAAGGGAACTTCTCTTGAAGGGTATAAGAGTGCCCCAGGACATATCTGTGATGGGAATGGATGATATAGGTTTCGGACAAATGATGGTGCCTTCATTAACGTCCATCCATTATCCTTTTAGGGAAATGTGTGAAAAGGCTATTGATCTTCTAATAACACAGAAGGAACAAGAAGAAGTAGAAAATAAAATGATTGTTTTAGAACCAAATCTGGTGGTACGGGACTCAACTGGTCAACCATTTCATCAATGATTTTGGTTTTAATAATGAAATGATTTCTAACTTAACTCAGGGTATTGATATGGGTATTAATAAATATGTTTTACAAATGAATAACATAAGTAAAAATTTTCCAGGTGTGAAAGCATTAGAGAATGTAAGCTTTAATCTATTTAAAAGCGAGGTTCATGCACTAGTTGGTGAAAATGGGGCAGGGAAATCCACATTAATAAAGATTTTATCTGGTCTTTATCAAAAGGATAGAGGAGATATATTTATCGATGATGCTGAGATAAATATAGAAGGGACAAGACATGCAATTGAGTTGGGGATAAGTACAATTTATCAGGAAATTGCTTTGGTTGAAGAGATTACTGTAGCAGAAAATATTTTCTTAAGTGACAGACCAAAAACCAATCGAGGTCTAATTGATTGGAAAAAAATGAAAAGCCGGGCGGAGGACATTCTAAATACCTTTTCGTCGGAAAAAATTGAACCTGGAGAAAAGGTACAAGATTTGTCAGTGGCACGAAAATATTTCGTTGAAATTGCGAAAGCTTTAATACATAAATCAAAAATAATTATTATGGATGAATCTACTGCTTCATTATCGGAAGCCGAAATAAATATGCTATATGACACAATAAAGACATTAAAAAATCAGGGTATATCAATAATCTATATATCACACCGTTTGGATGAAATATTTGAAATTGCAGATAGGGTATCTGTATTAAGAGATGGAAAGCTCATAAAGACAGTGAATGTGTCTGAGACCAATAAGGATGAATTAATAAAATATATGATAGGTAGAGATATTTCTGAAATGTATGGAAAAGGTTATAAGTATGAGAAAGATGTAATCTTCAAGGTTGAAAATTTTTCAAGTGAAGGGGTATTTGAAAATATCAGTTTTGAGTTACATAGGGGTGAAATACTTGGATTTGCTGGATTAGTTGGAGCAAGAAGGACAGAGATTATGAGGGCTTTATTTGGATTAGGAAAAATAACTAGTGGAAAAATTTTTATCGAAGATAAGCCGGTAAAAATCCGTAACCCAGCAGATGCTGTAAAACATGGTATTGGCTTTGTATCTGAGGACAGACGTATAGAAGGATTGGTAACAAGTATGTCAGTCAAAGAAAACTTAACACCTCTAATTCTGGATGAAATTAGTTATTTAGGATTATTAAAAAAAGGATTGGAATCAAAAATTGCGCAGAAATCTATCAAAGATTTTTCCATAAAGACACCCAGTCTCAACCAGCTTGTAATGAATCTTAGTGGTGGGAATCAACAGAAAGTTGTAATGGCAAAAGGGCTTACAATTGCCCCTAAAATTTTAATTCTCGATGAACCAACAAAAGGGATTGATGTTGGTGCAAAAGCAGAAATTCATAGATTAATCAAAGACTTAGCAAAAAAAGGAATGGGAATGATAATTGTTTCGTCAGAAATGCCGGAGATATTAGGTGTGTGTCAGAGAATTATCTCCATAAGAAATGGGAGGATAGTAAAGATATTCAATATAGAAGAAGCGAATGAAGAGGTCTTACTAAAGGCAGCTGCTGGTTATTTGTAATGTAGGAGGCACCGTGTCAAATGGAAAGCTTGAAAAAAGATGGAAGTTATTTCTAAATAATTTTCTTAGTAATTATTCAATCGCATTCGTTTTGATAATTGTCACTATCGTAATGAGTGTGATTTCTAATCGGTTTTTTACCATTTCAAATCTATTCAATATGCTCAGGGCTGTATCTATTTTTGGAATAATGGCTTTTGGGCTCACCTTTGTAATAATTGGAGGTGGTTTGGACCTATCTATTGGATCAATCATGTCTCTTTGTATGATTAATGTAATTCTGCTGCAACCCCATGGCGTTTTTTTCTCAATTATAATCACGATCATATTAGGTCTCTTTGCCGGGATGATTAATGGAGTAATTATTGGAAAGATAGGGGCAAATGCATTGATAGTAACCCTTTCTACTCAAATTTTATTCCAGGCTGCAGCTTTGATATACTCCGGTGGATTTAATCAGCTCGGCGACCCTGACAGTCCCTTTAATATTATTGGAAGTGGGAGTGTTATAGGAATTCCAGTTCCCATTTTAATTCTAATTGGTGTAATGATAATTTCACAATTTATACTCTCAAATACAGTATTTGGGAGAAGGTTGTATATCACTGGCTCTAATAAAAGAGCTGCGTATACTCTTGGCATCCATACAAGTAACATTGTTATGTCCACATATATGATATCAGGCTTTACCTGTGCAATAGCAGCCATAGTATTAAGTGCTCGTCTCACAAGCTCACAGCCAACTTCAGGTGCACAATATTTGTTTGATGTCTTTACTGCTGTAATACTGGGTGGGACAACCCTTGCCGGAGGAAAGGGAAGTATTTTCAATACAATAATTGGTATTCTTCTTTTAGGTGTGATTAGTAATGGGATGATGGTTATGTCGGTCTCATTCAGCTATCAACAGATGATAAAAGGTGTAATCTTAGTCCTGGCCGTGATATATGATTCATATGTGAGGGAGAGGCAACTTGCAAGGTAAATCAGGGATATACAAGTTTATTATGAATCAGAGATTAGTAATAATTGTGCTGGTATTGATTATAGTACTCTCAATTGTTCGGCCTGCATTTTTACGGATTAATAATCTTAGAAATTTATTGTTGCATATATCAACAAACGGCATCATGGCCATTGGCATGACAATTGTCCTCATATCGGGAGCATTTGATCTTTCAATTGGTTCTGTAATGAGCTTATCAGGAATAATCGCGATTATGCTTTTGCCCTATCTTGGGCTTGTTTTTTCTATACTTGTTGCCAGCATAGGTGGTGCGTTTTGTGGTTTTTTTAATGGCATAATTATTACCAAGGGGAAAGTAAATCCTTTTATTGCCACATTAGGCACCATGGTATTAATAAAAGGATTATGTCTCGCTATGACAAATTCTGAACCTATTTCCCCTGATTCTGATGTTTTTGGAGTTATTGGATGGGGGGAAATCTCAGGAATACCCAATCCAGTTATTTTTCTTGTTATGATATCCATAGCTGCGTGGTTTATACTGAAATATACAAATATGGGGAGAAATATTTATTCGATAGGTGGTAATGAGTTTTCCTGTAGATTGGCTGGAATAAATGTAAATAAATATAAAGTTATTTACTTTACATTCTGTTCATTCCTCGCAGCTCTCGCCGGAATAATTGTCTCTTCACGTGCAAACATAGGTTCTGCGGTTTTGGGCGATAATGCGCCTCTTATAATAATAGCACTCGTTGTGCTTGGCGGTACAAGTCTGTATGGCGGTAGAGGTACTATTTTTGGAACAATTTTGGGATTATTGATATTCGGATTAATTGATAACGGCATGGTATTACTCGGGATATATTCCTATTACCAATTTATCGTACGGGGAACAATTATTCTTTTTGTAATCTTAGCAGACACTCTTATTGGGGAAAGGAGGTGAGTGATTTATATATAATCTATAAATGTTAAGGAAGGAGGTTTTTATTTGTTTATAGGGGAATAGAGAGGAGGTGAATAATAGAAAGAAAAATAGTTACTGGTGGTATAATTTAGAATTACGAAACCGAAGGAGGGTATGAGAATGAAAATTACAAAAATGATTCTTATTTGTGTGTTAATATTACTGCTTGTTCCCATTGCTCTGTTTGCCGGTGGGGAAAAGCCAGCAAAGAAAGAAGTGGTCCATGTTGGGCTTTCAATGCCCTTTATAAATGCCCCTTATTTTAAGGTATGGATAGAGACCTTTAAAACAACATGTGAAGATAGAGGCGTTGAGTTTACAATGACCGATGCTGGAGCTGATCTGACTACTCAGATTAGTCAGATTGAGGATCTTATTTCTAAGGGAGTTGGTGGTCTCGTTGTTGTGCCATTGGATGCAAAGGGTATAGTACCATCAATTAAGTCAGCTTCAAAATCCGACATTCCAATTATTACCAGCAATGTTATGACCGATCCTCCAGAACTAACAGAACTTGTATGTTTTACTGGTCCTGATAGTTATCTTGAAGGCCTAATTGCTGGAGAAGAGACGGTAAAGTTGTTTGAAAAAATGGGAAAATCGGTTGTGAATGCGGTAGAGATTACCGGTGTTCCCGGGTATTCTGCAGCGATTGATAGAGCTAATGGTTGGAGGGATAAAATTATAGAATTAAAAGGTGAGGGCTTTATAAATGTGCTTGATAGTCAACCAGGTAACTGGCAGAAAGCTGATGCCCAGACCGCAATGGAAAATATGATTACCACATGGGGTGACAAAATTGATTTAGTGTATGCCCATGATGATACAATGGCAGTAGGTGCATGGAATGCATTAAAAGCTGTGGGATATAAAAAGGGAAGCCCTATAATTTTTGGTATTGGTGGAAGTCGAGAAGGTCTTGCTGCAATTAAAAATGGTGAAATGAAGTTAACAGTTCTTCAATCACCTTCAATAGATGGAAGGCTTTCAGCAAATACAATTGTTGATATAGTCGGTGGATGGGAACCTGATGAGTTCTTCATTTTCCAGGAACTGCCGGTCGTCACAGTAGATAATGTTGATAAGTACTTACCAGGAGAATGGTAAAAAAAAGAAGGCATAGTCAGAATAGTTCCTGCCTATGCCTTCTTTCTGTTTAAAGAAAGGAGCCCCTATGGAACATGTACTATTTGTTCAACAGGTAAAAGAGGATAAACGAAAAGAGTATATAAACGCTCATCGAGAAGCATGGCCAGAACTGTTACGAGCTATTAAAGAGTCTGGAATAGAACGGGAAATGATATGGATGCATGAGAACAATATATACATCTATATAATGGCAGAGAATTTCGATAAATCTATGGCCAAATTAACACAGAAAAAAATTTTTCAAGATTGGCTAATAAAAATGGAGCCGCTACTTGCAATTATGCAGGATTATTCAGGAGAGGGGAAGGTAAAAACACTTGAGCAGGTTTTTGACTTGGAAAAACAATTAAAGGAAAGTTAAAAACTAAACTTTTTAGGAAATAACAATGGATACCTATGAGAATAAATTACGAAGAATAAGAAATACTCTTACCTGTAAAGAGCCTGACAGGGTACCCGTATTTGAGCTGTTTTGGGTGGAATTTTTAGAAAAGTGGTACAAAGAAAAGTGCCTTGATCCAGAAACAAATATTTATGAATACTATGATATGGATTTGACCATTGGAGCTCCCAATACAGATCCAAAGATAGAATCTTTTAAATTATTAGAGAAAGGAGAAGATTATATTATATATAAAAGTGGGTTCGGGTGCACTATAAAGAAGGCTGATTATTGTCCAATGCCTCAGTTTTTGGAGTTTAGTGTGAAATCTCCCGAAGATTACGCAAAGTTTGAGCTTGATGATCCTAATGATAAAAGAAGGTATTATGAGGAAAGTGCAAATTTGATTTCTTCAGCTGGACATATGGTTGCCCCCCCATTCAATGAGCAGATAGCCTTGAATAAAGGAAAAATACCTTTCATGGGAATTGTCTGCGAGGGACATGAGAAGCTCTGGCGTATCAGGGGAAATGAGGGTGTATTGATGGATCTTGTACTTGCGAGGGCCCAGCTAAAAGAGTTTTTAAAGCGTTTGGGGGAATTTGAAATACAAATTGGACTGAACCAGTTGAAAATGGGATGTGAAATTATGTTTATTGCTGGAGATGTTGCATATGATAAAGGTATGCTTTTTTCTCCAGAAATGTGGCGGGAATTCTTTAAGCCTTACCTTTATAACATGTGTCGGGCTTTCAGGGAGGAAAACCCCGATGTAATTCTCATTTACCATGGATGTGGAAATGCAACTGCAATATTTGACGATATAATTGAATGCGGGATTAACGCATATCACTCACTTGAGGTGAAATCAGGCATTGATGTAATAGACCTTAAGAAGAAGTATGTAAATAAATTAGCATATATTGGCAATATTGATTGTAGAGATGTTTTCCCTGGCCCTAAAGAAAATCTTAAAAAGGACCTTTTAAGAAAATTAAATGCTGCAAAAGGCGGTGGATATATTCCTTCGGCCGATCACAGTGTTCCTTCTAATGTACCAGTTGAGAATTATGATTACTTTATTGAGCTTATTCGTGATCGTGGAAATTATCCCTTAGAACTAGGCGAATATGACATTCCTGAATTAGGATAGTGTTTTCGATTATTCTACTAAACAAGTGGAAGCACACATTGCTTTCCTCATGTAAAGAAACGAAAACTCATAAGGAGTAGAAAATTGTTTTACAAAGATAAAGGGACAAAGGTAGGGCTTATCGTTACAATGTCTCCAGATGAGACATGGCCTGACAGTTTTGTAAACAGCGTGAAGAGTTATCTTCCAAAAGCAAAACAGTCATTAGAAATGGTTGGAATGAAAGTATTTGATTGTGGGAAAATTGCGCGAACCAATAAGGAAATGGCATATCAAGGCGAGATACTTAGAAGAGAGGGGATACATGTTCTTGTTATACATGTTGGTACATGGACTTATTCCAGTACATCTGTTCTGGCCTCTTTTAACGCCAATGTGCCGGTGATTGTATGGGCCAATTCCAATGTTGAAACCTTTGGGATTGTTGGGGGTTCTATAGTGAGAGGGGCATTAGATGAAGTAGGGATTAAAAACTATCTTGTATACGGTGGTTTTGAAGACAGAAGAGTACTTGATAAATTAAAAATCCTATGTTCAGGAATTGCAGGTGCGACAAAATTAAGGGGTATGGTATATGGAGAGGGAGGAAGCAGGTGTATGGGTATGTACACTTCACGGATTGATCCAACAGAATGGATGAGTCGCTTTGGTATAGATGTAGATGGATTTGAGCAGGTTGAAATAATAAAAAGGGCTGAAAAATATTCGGATAATGAAGCGAAGAGGCTTTTATACTGGATGAGAAATGAGTTTGGTGGGGTTGAGGTGAGAGACGATGTCATGATTGCCCAAATTAAACTCTATATGGCTTTAAGAGAAGTAATCAAGGAGAAAGGCTATGATTTTATATCTGTGAAATGCCTTCCTGAACTCCCTTCTTGTTATACGACCTTTTGTGTCGCTCATTCACTTTTAAATGATACGTCTGACGATGGGTTTGGCGAGCATTGTTCATTTGTTGCTGCATGTGAGGCGGATGCAAATGGGGCGCTTACAATGCAAATATTAAACAACATTACTGGTGGCACGACGATGTTTACCGATGTTCTGTATTATGATTATGAGGATAATATGATAAGGATGTGTAACTGTGGATCGCAGCCAACAGATTTTGCACGATCACGAAAAGATGTTGTATGGGTAACAGAGGGTCTAAGAGAATTTGACTGGGTTATTGGAGGGGCATGCCCCCGATATGTAGGAAAACCAGGAAAATTAACAATTGCACGATTAAGTAGGGTAAATAGGGAGTATGTCATGCTCATTACTACAGGTGAATCGCTTGATATGCCTCTTAATAAGATTAATGAAACCAACTCACAACAGCCTCATGTATTTGCACGTCTAGACTGTAGTCAGGAAAATTTCCTCAATACCCTCAGGGCTAATCATATTCATGTTGTACTGGGTGATTTTAAAAAAGAATTAATTACTGCATGCGAGGTGCTTGATATTAAGCCTGTAGTACCATGAATAATAAGTTAAACCCCGCTGATTCAACAATGAGCTGATAAGATTTAAGATGAAAAGAAGAAAGAATATGACCTCAAGGGAGAGAGTAATCGCGGACATTGAAAGAAAAGATTTAGATAGAATGAAAAAATAAAGAAAATAATTTTCATTTTAAAATAAATATTCATTGACAATTAAAATAATTTTCATATACTAATTAACATGTCTGTTTTGAAACAGATGAATAGCCTGTACAATGAATTGAAGCCCGTACAGAGGATAATAGCCGATTACTTTCTCGCAGCGGACTTTGAATCCCTCAACTCGTCAATAGAAGACAAGCGGTTGGGATACGACAGCTTTCAGCACTTCAAGATAAGCCTGTCGAGGGATTTGAAATATGAGCCCGACACGGTGCTGCCGATTTTCAACATGGATGATGACCCCAAGCTCAGTATCCGGAAGGTGTTTTCTGAGGCAATTTCAAACCTCCAGGCAACAGAAGCGGTGGTTAGTTTTGATGCGATAAAGAGAGCGGCTGAGAGGATCATCGAAACAAAGATCGTGTATTTTTTTGGATTGGGCGGATCGGGAAAGGTTGGTAGTATCGGTGAAGTGTGGTTTTCCCACATCGGCTATACTGCCAGGGCGGTTTCCGATCCCTATGAAATGATCGTGACTGCAGGCCACGCGCAGCCTGCCCATAATATCATTGCCCTTTCCCATTCCGGGAGTACTGTGCCTGTGATCGATGCAGTGAATATAGCGAAATCCAGCGGTGCTTTTATCATAGGAATCACAAACTACAGTAAATCGCCGATAGCGCAGCTTTCTGAAGTGGTACTTCTTACTGCATGCCCTGAGAGGAGGGTCCATTTCGCACGGTCGAATTCGATGGTCGCCCAGTCAACGATTCTTCGCTCCCTCTACATCCTCGCTGCAGCGCGGAGCGGAAAAGGGGTGGGGGAGAGAGTAGATGACATTGAGGCCAGCGTGAATGCCAGACTTCGCATAAAGTAATTTCAGGGTGCTGTGCTTGGCGGAAAATCGTGCGGCCGGTCATTTTTCTTACAGACACGTCTCACGCAGTATTTGTTTGAACTAGTACCTTAATCCTGATTTTCTTGCCAAACAGGCAAGAAAATTCTTAAATCTAGAATGCGGCTTGCCCGCCCGCATTAGGGTAGTTCGATTACAAGCCATTTAAACAAGGGAGAGAGAACCTATGGAAAGAGTACATGACCCAGTAATTTTTCAACACGCGATCGATGGGATCGATATGAAAAACAACATTATCGCCACCTACTACATGAGTGACCGACTGCCGGGAGTTGATTTTATCGATCATTTCAAGCTCATTGAATCGATCGCAATTGAAGGCTCTACAGGATCCTGGCAGAGGGTTGAGGAGGAATCCACAGAAGTCAGGGAAATGCTTTCAGGCAAGCTTGTTGGCTACTATGAAATCCCGACTGAAGACGAGTACAGAAAGAGTGCAGTGATACAGCTCGCATTTCCCATCAATGCCTGGCACGACAATGTGCCCATGATGCTCCTCTCCATTGCGGGAAACTGCTTTGCATACTCCCAGCGCATCAGGCTTCTTGATGTGGTGTTCCCGGAAAACATGGTAAAGAACTTCAGGGGTCCAAAGTTCGGGGTTGAGGGAACGAGGGAGCTTCTCGGCATCCCGGAGAGGCCGCTCTCCCTTCACATCATCAAGCCCAAGATGGGGATGACGCCAAAACAGACGGGCGACCAGGTGTACCAGACTGCCATTGGCGGAGCGGACATGGCAAAGGACGACGAGATGACATCCGACACGTACAACAACAACTTCAGGGACCGGTTAAAGTATGTGATGGACGCTATCGATAGAGCTGAGAAGCGTACGGGTAAGAGGATGATCTACTTCTGCTCCATTACCGACGAGGTGTCAAAGCTGCATGAAAAGGCAAGGGAGGCGGTAGAGATCGGGGCGAACGGACTGCTTATTACCTATTCTGTGGGCCTGTCAGCGATCAGGGAAGTAACGAGTGATCCCGATATAAACATTCCAGTCATGGTACACAACTCTCACATGATTGCATCAATGGATACGATTTCCTGGCCTGTTTTCACAAAGCTCATCAGGCTCTGCGGAGCAGACCAGACACTGACCCCCACCTACTGGTCGAGCATTCCTATGGTGAGCCTGGAAGAGGGCATCCGCTGCCAGCACGTTGCCCAGGCGCCGTTCTACGGGTTCAAGAAGATGTGGTCAATGCCGGCAGCAGGCACGTACCCTGGGCTCACCCCCATACTGATGTCTGAGTATGGAAAAGACATCATAATTCCCTCAGGTGGCGGCATGCTGGGTCATCCCGATGGGTATACAGCTGGAGCGCAGGCGTGGCAGCAGGCAATCGCCTCTGTAATGGAAGACGTGCCGATCGACGAGTATCGGAGAACAAGGCGCTGAGAAGGGCTCTTGAGAAATGGGGATATCTGGAGCGACCGAAGACACCGTGGCTGCGGGTTGCTCCGAAGTTCCATCCAAAGCCATTTAAGTTAGAGAAGTAAAGCATAATGTTGATGTTAACCCCTATATTTTGGGGAGTGATAGTTTACTGAGGGAGATAAGTTGTGTTTCATATACAGCCCTTTAAGTTTGAGGGGTGATTTGATGAAGGGGGAGATTGGCACATGGCAGTTGAGATACGCATGCCAAGACTGAGCCAGACCACTGACGACGTGCGCTTTTTGCGGTGGCTCGTCAAGGAAGGGGAGCGCATAAAGAAGGGAGATCCCATCTGCGAGGTGGAGACCGACAAAACAACGATGGAGGTGGAGAGCTTTGAGGGCGGGACTGTTTTAAAGCTCTATGCCGCACCCGATGAAGTGGTGACCGCAGGAACAGTGATTGCAGCGCTCGGTCAGCCTGGCGAGCCACCACCGGAACGGCTGACTGCAGCCCCACCTGAGATATCGAGGGAGCCACTGAAAATGGCACAGCCTGAGAAAATATCGAAACCATCGATTGTGACCTCACCTGATGCAGGCCCCCAAGAACCACAAGGTCAGCCTGGGCGTGCGGTGCCGCCATCAAAGAAAGAAGTGGATCTCGCCAAGACCCCGTTGAAGCAGCAGAGGGGGGTAAAAGCTCAGGACGGTGTGCTTGCAACACCGCTTGTGAGGAACATCGCACGAAAGAAAAACATAGACCTTGCAAATGTACGGGGTACTGGACCGAGAGGGCTCATTACACGTAAGGACCTTGAAGACTACTTGAAGTCAGTGGAGGGGAAGGTCGCTGCCGGGGAGGAGCGCAGGGAATATGAGCTTTCCAGAAACCAGCAGATGGTTGCGAGAAACCTTGTAAAAAGCAAATCCGAAGCGCCCCATCACTATCTCAAATGTCAGGTGTTCACAGACTGGCTTTCGGCCTGGAGAGAAAAAAATCGACACACCGATGGATCGAAGGTATCGGTGTACTCCCTGCTCATTTATGCTGCAGCGAGGGCATTAAAGGAATTCCCGCACATGAATGGCTATTTTAAAGACAACAAGGTCGTGCTCTTTGGCGGTATACACGTGGGTTTTGCGATAGCTGCGGGAGAGGAGCTCTACGTTCCTGTAATAAAAGACGCAGACCAAAAAACCATAAAAGAGATTGACAGGGAAGTGAAGTGGCTCATAGCAAAGGCCCAAAACGAGAAACTCGAGCCCCAGGATATTATGGACGGCACCTTCACCATTACAAATCTTGGAATATATCCGGTGGATGAGTTCTGCGCCATAATAAAACCGCCTCAGTCCGGGATCCTTGCAATCGGTCACATGAAGAAAACCCTTCACATTGATGAGAATAACGCGATGCACATCCGACAGGCATGCACCGTGACGGGGAGCTTTGACCACCGCTTCATTAATGGGGCAAGAGGTGCGGCCTTCCTTCAGAGGTATAAGCAGATAATCGAAGATGAGATATAAGAGGGGTGGTGCACAAAAAGATTATAGAGGTATTGTTCCTGATTAGCCGGGTTTTTCATATAGCTATTTTATAAAGAGGGGATTTTGTGAGTCATGAGCAATGATAAAATACTTTCGGAAATTGGCAAAGATAAGGCAATCGCCATGTACCAGAAGATGCTTGAGATCCGTGAATTCGAGGGAAAAATCAGGTTTCTGTTTCTCGAAGGAAAGATGCCAGGCACCATTCACCAGTACATCGGCATGGAAGCGTGTGGAGTGGGGGTGTGCTCTGCGCTGAAAGAGGGCGATGTGATTGCTTCGACCCACCGTCCCCACGGGCATGCAATTGCCAGAGGGATTTCCATGGATGCAATGATGGCGGAGCTCTACGGGAAGACCACAGGGTGCTGCAGGGGAAAGGGAGGCTCAATGCACCTGGGTGACCTGAGCCTGGGTATGCTCCCTGCAATTGCGATTGTGGGTGGGAACATCCCTATCATAATGGGAATGGCCCTCGCATTCAAGCTCAAAAAAGAACCCCGCGTTGCGGTGAGCTTTTTCGGTGACGGTGCATCAAACGAGGGGACCTTTCATGAGGGTCTCAACATGGCGGCTGTATACGATGTGCCCGCGGTTTTTGTCTGTGAAAACAACCAGTACGGGGCCTCAACGAACATTAAAAGAGTCCTAAAGATCGACAACATCGCAGACAGGGCTTCAGCCTACGGGATAAGGGGAGATATAGCCGACGGCATGAACGTGCTTGAAGTGTACGCCCATGCAAAGGAGGCAATTGATAGAGCGCGAAACGGAGAGGGGCCGACGCTTCTTGAGCTCAAAGCCTTCAGGCTCTGCGGCCACTCAAGGCGCGATCCGAATAACTATATGACTAAAAAGGAGAAAGAGTACTGGAAGAAGAGGGACCCCATTCCCTTCTTTGAGAAGCTCCTGCTCGAAGCGAAGGTCCTTGATGAGGGGAAAGCTGCAGAGATGAAAAAAGCAGTTGAGGAGAGGGTTGCCAAGGCCATTCAGTTCGGACAGAGCAGCCCTGATCCGCGCCCTGAAGACACCTATGAGAATTTTTACGTGACAATGGAGGTGCCGAGATGAGGATGGGTATAGCCGAAGCACTGCGAAAAGCGATACACGACGAGATGAAGCGGGACCCGAGCGTATTTTGCATCGGAGAGGATATCGGCATTCCCGGTGGATACGGAGGCGCATTTACCGTGACCCTCGGGCTCGAGAAGGATTTTAGGGAGCGGATAATCGATACCCCTATTTCAGAGGTAGGGATATTCGGGGCCGCCTGCGGTGCTGCAATCATGGGAATGAGACCCATTGCTGACGTGCAGTACGGCGACTTTCTGCTCTGCACCATGGACCAGATTGTAAACCAGATAGCGAAGCTGAGATACATGTCAGGGGGAAAATTGACGGTCCCTGTGGTAATGCGTGCCCCTGTCGGCGTCACAGGACGCGGTGCCCAGCATGCGCAGTGCCTGGAGCCCTATTTTATCACCTGCCCAGGTATAAAGATCGTCGCACCAGCCACCGCCTATGACGCCGTGGGCCTTCTGAAGGCAGCAGTGCGGGACGACGACCCGGTGCTGATTTTCGAGCATAAACTGCTCTACGGTTCAAAGGGCCCACGGGCAGAAACAGGCACCATCGATGCGTCCTCAGAAATTCCGGATGAAGATTATGTAATCCCAATCGGGAAGGGCATCATCAGGCGCGAGGGTAAGGATGTGACAATCATTGGGGGCCTCCTCATGATGCACTTCAGCCTTCGTGCTGCTTCGATGCTCGAAAAGGAGGGCATAGACTGCGAGGTGATCGACCCCCGCACTCTCTGGCCCCTCGATATTGAGCTCATTTTAGGTTCGGTGAAGCGTACAGGGAGGGTGGTGATTGTTGAAGAATCACCAAAACAGGGAGGCATAGGGGCCGAGATCGGTGCACAGATCGCGGAGCATATCCCTGATTACCTTCTTTCACCGATAACGCGCATAGCTGCACCGAATACCCCGACACCCTTTTCACCGGTGATGGAAAAGTTTTATGTCCCGCAGCCGGAGCGAATTGCAGATACGATAAGAAAGCTGATTACAGAGTATTGATACGTACCTTGATCCTGGTTTTCTTGCCGAACAGGCAAGAAACTATTTTAATCAAGAATGCGGCTTGTCCGCATTAGTACTTTGATCCTGGTTTTCTTGCCGAACAGGCAAGAAACTATTTTAATCAAGAATGCGGCTTGTCCGCATTAGGGTATCTTGATAACCGATGTGTACATAAACAATATGCACGGCCATTGTGATTATCCTACCGGATTCCCGCGAGCGGATCATCGCAACGCTTCAGAGGCAGGAGCCTGACCGGCTTCCCAACTTTGAGTGGAAAATCTCCCAGCCCCTTATTGATGCCTTCTCGCCAGGAGGAAATGAGTACGACTTTATTGAGGCCGCAGGACTCGATGCCGTGTGCTGCTCCCCCTCTTACCAAAAACTGGAAGAGATCGATGAAGACACGTTCATAAATGAGTTTCACATCACACGGCACCTTACGGGAGAAGATCGATACCCCGTGGCAGTAGGACACCCGATTACAGACCTGGATTCCTTTCGCAGGTATGAGCCCCCTCCTGTTGATTCTCCAATCAGATTTAAAAAGATCGAGTCAGTCATCCAGAGGTTCGGGAAAGAAAAAGCCGTCGTGGTGAACCTGCACGACATTTTTTCATTTCCCCGCGACCTCATGGGGCTTGATAAGTTCCTCATGGCTTTCATCACTGAGCCCGAGCTTGTGCGGAAGATCGTCGGGTTCTCTGTTGATTATAACCTTGAGCTTGCAAAACTGGTAAAGCTCCGGGGAGTAGAAATTATCGGTATTGGTGATGATCTTGCAGACAGCAAAGGTCCCTTTGTGTCTCCTGCCATGTTCAGGGAGGTTTTGTTTCCCGAGTTCAAACGGGTTGTTCAGGGGTTCAAGAAGCTCGGATTTTACGTGATTAAGCACAGTGACGGGAACCTCAATCCCATTCTAGATCTGCTCGTTGAAGCGGGGATCGACTGCATCGATCCCCTAGACCCCCTGGGCGGCATGGACATCGGGCAGGTTCGGGAAAACTACGGGCACAGAGTTGCCCGAAAGGGTAATGTTGACTGTGTTCATGTGCTCTCCGAAGGTACTCCTCAGGAAGTCGAACAGGCGGTTATTTCGTGCATCAGAGACGGATCTCCAGGTGGAGGGCATATAATCTCTTCGAGCAACTCCCTTCATGCGGGGGTCGATCCAGATCTATACAGGGTGATGCTCGATACGATCAGGCGGTACGGCGAGTACCCGATCAAATTGTAGTAAGAGAGGTGTATCTTGAT
>Ga0111221_1039_pt1 | contig 18017 bp, 19 predicted proteins | sample DeeMarSWOR152_54_FD_80385 | JGI IMG/M metagenome (GOLD analysis project Ga0111221, IMG submission 80385) | Spirochaetes bacterium DG_61 | reverse complement strand
AATGAAAAAGAATATTTTATTTTTAACTCATTAAAATACTTAAAATTAATTTATTTATAATCTTTTATAACCAATAAATTACTATAGAATTCAAACAAATAATTTATCGTCTTTTCGCAATGCTTATTAATTTTTCTTTCAATCCGTGCACAAGACGCGGTGATACACTGAATCTTCTCAAACCTATATCCAATAAATCTTCAGTAAAACGCAGATCACCCGCGAGTTCGCCACAGAGGGTACATTCTAGACCACATTCTTTTGCACTCTGTAACACCTGTTTTAAAAACTCAATAACCATCCTGTTACCAGCCTCATAATAGTGAGCGAGAGATTGGTTTTCCCTGTCAGCCGCCATTAAATACTGGATTAGATCATTTGTACCAATACTTATGAAATCGGAATGTTGAACAATCTGGTCGATCATAATCACTGAAGAAGGAGTTTCAATCATTGCTCCCAATTTTGTATTTCTATTAAAATCTATTCCTTACTTTTCAAGGTCCTTCTTAATCCTCTCGAATATTCTTCTCACTTTGTCCATCTATGCAGGGAGCGTTACAAAAGGTACAAGTATCCGCAGGCGATACTTTTTACTTAAGATAAGGCAGGTTCTTAATTGAGTTTCTAATAGTTTAGGATACTGAAATAACAGCCTGATCCCTCTCAAACCCAGGGTAGTGTCCTCACCACCATGAATATCGATATATGGAAGTGTTTTATCACGTCCTATATCAACAAGGCGTATTGTTATTTGCAGGTCCTTTACATCCCGTAAAGACTTTTTAACCTTATCTACTAAATACTTCTCATCTGGGAGTACGTGAGCTGTCATATATATCTGTTCGATTCTGTAGAGCCCCACACCGTCACATCCATGGTGCCGTGCTGTTCTGGCATCTTCAGGAGAAGCTATATTCGCATTCACTGTTACAGACTCTCTATCTATACTTATTTTTCTCCTGATTATTGTGGGTTTTTCATTTGAAACTGGTTTACTTATCACAGCTTTAAGATTCGCGAGTAGCTTCTTACCGGGATAAATAATGACTTTCCCTGTATTACCATTCACTATCACGTTGGCACCCTCAGGGATATTATCCATATCAGGGTCAATGTGAGTAACTGAAGGAATTCCCATTGCCCGTGCCAGTAGCGCTGAGTGAGAATTTTTACTCCCTTCCTTGGTAACAATTGCTCTGGCTTTCCTTTTGTCCAGATGCACAGTATCAGAAGGTAGTAACCGTTGAGCAAAAATCACTGAGTTTTTCGGAATGTGAGCGAGGATATTTGACTCGATTCCATGCAAGGAGAGTAAAATGCGCCTTCCGATATCAGCAATGTCATAGGATTTTTGTTTCACGCTTTTAGAGGGTGTATTTTTAAATTTGTATTCCCAACGCTTAAAGACATCCCTCACTACATGTTCTGCATTTATTAATCTGTTTTTCAATTCAGTCTCTATTTCCGTCATGAGTGATTCGTCTTCCAGGACTGATCTGTGAACATCAAATATTGCTGCATGAGATGCGCTTATTTCACTTTCTATCTGACGCTTCATGTAAGAAAGGTCTTTTTTCACTTTTGCTACTGCCTCATGAATTCGGTTTAATTCTTCTCCGATTTCATTTTCTTTGAGATAATACTGTCCCAGTTTCCTGCTCATAATATCCTTGTATTGAAACACTCTTCCAAATGCAACTCCAGGGGAACAGGGAACGCCCTCAGCGGTGATCTGCTTCTGTTTTTTAGGTCGTATGCTCTTCTGTGAATCACTTACTTCCTCGTATCCACTGATACTCATCATATATATTTTATTTTTTCCTGATTCTTTCGCTTTATACATTGCACTATCGGCTGCTTCCACGAACTCCTGTGCACCCTCAGTGCCTGATATGCCGTATGAGCTAACCCCGATGCTCACATTTACAGATCTCTTTATTGCATCGATTTTATTTGATCTGAGTATTTTCATTATTTTTTCTGCCATTTTGTTCGATTCATTCAGAGACGTCTCGGGAAGAAGAACTACAAATTCATCGCCGCCATAGCGGTAAATAGAATCTGTCTTTCTGATGTTCTTCCTGATCAACTCAGTAACTTTCCGGATTACACGTTTGTGGACCTGAGGGTTTGAACAGAGGAGAGTCTTCGTACCAGAGCATTGCGTCTTGCCATGCGGTACATTCCCCGTGCTAGGGCCACTGTAGCAATAATTGGAAGCCCCTCAGGAATAGCTGCCACAACCAGAGCTATTGTGGTTTTGATCATTAGAAAGAGCTCTTTTCCCGAAATTATCCCTATCCCTCCTGCTACTATCGCAACTGCAATGACCACCCAAACTAGCTTACGCCCTAGCTGGTTGAGCCATTTTTCCAGCGGATCTTTTTCTTCTCGTGCCTCCTGAACAAGAGAAGCGATCACACCTATCTCCGTGTCCATTCCAGTGGCCAAGGCAATACCTTCTCCCGAGCCCCGAGTGACAGCCGTACCCTTGTAAAGCATATCCCAACGCTCAGCGAGTGGCATATCTTCTCTGACCGGGTCTCCATGCTTGCTCACCGGAACTGACTCTCCGGTAAGGACTGACTCGTTTACCTGCAGTTTCGATGCCTTTAAAAGTCTTATATCCGCGGTGACTAAATCTCCGCTCTCTAGGATCATGATATCTCCGGGAACGATCTCCTCTGCAGGGATTTCCATTATGTTACCTTCACGTCGGACTTTTGCACTTACCTTATCGACCTGTTGGAGGGACTCCATTGAGCGAACTGCCTGTAATTCAGTGAAAAATCCGAAATGAGCCGTGTTCCTCTTCTGGCCACCCTTGATGTCACACTTGTATAAAAATCATCTGGCACTCCGTGCGGAATACTACCGCTTGCAACGATATAATCCACTTCCGGGGCATCGGTAAACAATGCATCGAGCAGGTGCTTCAGTTCTATCTCAGTCAGGACCGGTCCTGACATACCGAACCGATATTGTTGACCATTGAATTCATCATACACCATAAAATTTTCTCTCGTCATACCTGAAATCAAAACAGGATGATTTTCGATTCCCTCATCGTTCAATAAGCGCTTAAGTCGCCTGCCATTTTCTCCTCCGGTGGTGTACATCGCTATTGAATTTCCACCGAGCCTGTTGATCGCCCGTGAAACATTGATTCCACCACCACCCGGTTAATGCCTTGGCTGTGCACAGTACAGTTTCCTGTTCGCCACAACATTTCCTACGCTCATATTTGTATCAATAGCAGGATTGACTGTGAGAGTTACGATCATTTTCATTTCAAACGTCACCATTATCACAATATTAAATTGAAAAATAAAAGTAAATAGGGATAAAGAAGCAAATTAATGGCAGGAGAATGAATAAAATAAATACTCCATATGTACTACTAAGACATGATTCAACCGTATCATTTCCCGATTTTCTTACTGCATTTTATAACTGTTTTCGTCCTCAACATCGATTAATTTCTTTATTCATCGATTCAACTTTACACACGCTGGACTGTGTTCTGTACATTGTGATCATCATCTCACTCACCTCTCTTTTGAGTTATTCCTGAAAACTTCCCTCAATGCCTTCTTTTATTAAATCAAAAAAACCCTTCTGCTTCTCCCTTTACCTGAAAATCGTATTTTCCCTTCCCTTGCAAGCCAACCTAGTGCCTCATGGAGGAGAGTATCAGGAACATTTGTCGCATGTTTCAATCGGCCGATTGTCATGCCTTCATCAATACCACTCAGAGCATGCCAGTTGTGAAGAGCCCTCCACACTTCTCCGGCCGCTTCACCGATTTTATCAATATCCATCTCAGACTTCCAAAAATATTAGAATTACATACTGACAAGGAAACTTTTATACCTCAGACAACATGTATATAAAAGGAATCACCCTTTATATTTTTTTATAGAAGCGCTCAAATAACACTTGCCCTTGTTTACATCATTTATTGCTTGTGTTATATCTTCAGCCACGCACTCCTTCAATACATACCCCCTCACCCCACTCCTGAACACCCTCTCCACCAGCACTTTATCCCTGTACATGCTCAGCACCACCACCCTGCTCCTAGGTCTTAACTTCATTAGCCGCTCTATCGCCTCTATCCCGCTCAACACCGGCATCTCGATATCCACCACATACACGACCGCCGGAGTGGTACGTGCTATTTCTAAAAGTTCCTTGCCATTAGCAGCTTCATCTATCACCCGTATTCTTTCCTCAGAAATGCGAATGATTGATTTGACACCATCCCTTATAATTTTACAATCATCAGCTACAATTACTGTTATAAACATTTTTGTTTATCATGAGTGTAAAAAATCCAAAACCCTTTTCTTTTTCATCGGGTTTTTGAGTCTATTCAACGCGGCACGTTTGATCTGTCTTATCCTTTCCTTTGATAAACTATACTGCCTGCCGATTTCAGTCAACGTTGATGGATACCGCCCGTTCAATCCGAAATAACGTATGAGTATATCCTTTTCTCTCGGTTTCAGCTTATTTATATAACGGTATATCGTTTCCTTCATTTGTTTTTCAATAAGGTTTTGGTTCGGTGCATCGTACTTCTTATCTATAACTAAGTCCATAATATATCCCGAGTTTCTTCCATCTCCAAGTCTCTGGTCGATCGACAATGGCCTGTATAAAGTATTAAGGTTTTCTTCAACCTTGTTTTCTTTACCCTCATCTTGATTACGTAATTGAATCCTATACTTATGGGGTATCTTCACGAATGACGACTGCTCAAATATAGCGTTTAGAATATAATGTCGTATCCACCACCGAGCGTATGATATAAACTTTATGTTTTTATTGGGGTCAAACTTTTCCACTGCCTTTATTAATCCTATGTTCCCCTCATTAATCAATCATGAGGGGAATTCCGAGTTTTTTGTACCTCACGGCAATTCGAACGACAAATTTTAGATTTGAGACAATCAGCTTCTCTTTCGCTCTCTGATCCCCTTCAGTGACTCTATTTGCATACACCCCCTCTTCTGTTTTAGACAGCACAGGAATATTTCTGATCTGTCTCATATAAATTTGAAACACATCTTTACTTTTTTTCATTTTTCTCATATATTTCTCCGCTCATCAGCTTAATCTCCATGAATTATTAATACAAGTAGTATCATCATTATTTTATAATTAAATTACCTTTGGGGAAATAGCCTAGATGTACTAGATTATTAATCTTTTAAGATTAGTGAATGTCCCAAAGTTACGTGATGATCCCTTAAATAAGGGTTGCAAAATATAAAATAATCGGGCTATCCTCAGTGGTAGCATGACTTACCACAAGGAGGTATAGCCCGATGACGAACTTGAAATCAAACTCTTCTTTAAGTTCAGAATACCAGATAATGAACTTACAGTCAATGGAATTCTTCAAGGGCTTGAAGAACAAACTCCGGTAATTCTCAACACAATGCTTGAGAGGATCTTCAAAGCCCTGGAGGGACTGACTATCAATAAGTTGAACCAAAAACATCCAGGCCGCTATGTGCTCAATGGACATCAGCGCAATGCGAGAAAGTTGATCACTCATTTTGGAGCGTTTCGTTATCGTATGGCCCAGATGATCGATACACAGACAGGAAAACACATTATTCCTCTTGCCAGGGAGTTGGCTTTGGATCCCTATAAACAATATCAAGCAAAGGCAATGGAATCCAACATTAGTCTTGCGATCCATCTCTCCTTTGCACGGGCAAGCAGAGAAGTTATGCGGATCAGAGGTCATGGGCCAAGTAAAAGCACGACCTACCGCTGGTTTATGGACCTCTCGCGTACCCATGGAAGGTGGCCTCCCATGAAAGAGATTCCCTACCGGTTTCTCATGGCGGATAGTACAGGGGTGCATCTTCAGGGACTGGGAGGGGTAGACCTTGGGCAGAAAGAGTTGCGCTAGGCGCTGGCTTCTCTGGGCCCCAGGCATCGTTTTGATCCTGTTGGTTTTTGGGTCGATAAAGGATGGGATGAGATTCGTAGGGAACTGGAAGAACGGTTGCGATACGAAAAACTTGAAGTTCTTTTCTCCGATGGAGGCCCAGGGATTGAAGAGAACCTGCTTGCCGAGGGAATGAGACAGCAACGATGTCTCTGGCATGGAAAGTGAGATTTTCCCTTTATTCTGTACATGGAAGGGCTTAAAAAGACTGAATAACAGCCCTTTAAATCGCTGTTTGGAGCAATCCCAATCTTTGACCTGACTAAGGAACGATTGGAAAAGATCGATCCTGCGGACTATCAAACGATCCAGGTACTTGTGCAAAACACCCAAAAGGGATTCGAGCAGCTGCTTGAGGCTTTGGATCAAAAAAAGTATCCAAAGGCTAAAGCGTATATTACAAACCTCTACCACCATACCATGACCTTTTTAAAGTACTGGCTGCAAACTAAACAGTGAATACCTCTAAACATCAACGCCATTGAATCAGCCTTTAGTCGCATCAAATTGATTGGGAAACGCTGGAGTGATAAAGGGCTCCTTCAATGGCTTAGGCTTGCATTGCGAAAGATCTTTAAACCAGAACTCTGGACTGAGCTCTGGAAAGAATATTTAAAAATCAACAAAAAAATGGAACTCATAATGTGTAAAGGAGAATATGCTTGGTTATAATTTCATCATGTAACTTTGAGACAAAGTCTAACTTTAAAGTTATTTCTTGGAGTATGTAATTATGAAAAACAGAAAAGGTGAGGAGGATAAAAATACGAAAATCCCCATCGACCCAAAATTAAATATTGAAAAAATCCTTGAATACCTTCATACAGTGGATAATAAAAAATATCAACAGGGTATTGTGAAAACACTCGATAGAGAATCAGCCACTCTTACCTCTGATTATTTCTATGGGTAAATAAAATTATTTTCTGCAGGTTCCTTTAGGGTCTGGACCTGGATCCTATGGAGCCCAAAGTGGGTCCTTTAGGATCCAGCCTGACAGTGAATACGCAGCAAAATTTGCGAATGCTATTACCTATTCTACGTTGACTTTTATCTCTTTGCCTTTTTCCTCTTCTTTTTTATGGAGTGAGATGTTTAATACTCCGTTCTTAAACTGAGCATTTATCTTTTGCGTATCAACAGAAGAGGGCAAATCTATTTCCCTGTAATACCTTCCCCTGTAACGCTCGCTTCGATAATAATCTCTTTCCTTTTCCTCTTTCGCCTCCTCTTTTTTGCAGATACCACTAAAGTGTTCTCCTTCATGGATACCTGAATATCTTTTTTATCAAAACCGGGAAGTTCTGACTCTACATACACATTGTTCTTGTCTTCCCATACATCAGTTGAGGGAGTAAAGACATCTTCACTCAACCTAGGGAAGATATCCAGAGAACTGTCAAATAGCCTGTTAATTTCACCCATTAGTGAATCAAGTGCTTTGAAGGGATCTCTTCCTCTGTATCTTATAAGAGCCATAATACACCTCCTCTCATTTGGATGTTCTAGAATATCACTTACTTCTTAACCATAGGATGCTTACATTATTTACTTTATAAATTTATACATAGATCGTAAATAGGGATAAAGGAGCAAATTAATGGCAAAAGTTTGAATGATATGATACTACCTTTGGAGGATATTTCATTACTCTGATTCACTGAAATCAATTGACACATGCGTGGATGAGGGCTTTATGCTCCCGAAGTTTATTCTTCTAGCTTGACTCTCGTTGAAATGAACTTTGAAATTATATGATCACAAGTATTAATCCACGAAGAGCAATTCCCATAATGAAGGCAGCTATTATTTCAAAGATTCTCCCCGCACGTCCCCTCACTCCAGCTTTATGAAAATTGCGCTCTACTATAATAATAAAAACAAATAGTGTAATCACAACCAATGACCTTAATATTATCTGCAGCTCACCACTTCTTAAAAACTGCATTTATTGTTTCCTCTCTTCAAGACTTCCTTTCTGTTCAATACAAAAGATATCGGAAAAATAAAACCAGCTGAAATATGATACCCTACCCTTCTTTTCCAATTGCGCCTACGGGACAGATGTTGAGCGCGTTCTCACATTGGATCTCCTCATCGTCGTTCTCAGGTTGTTTGTAAGCAAATGCGTACTCACCATTGTTCTTCATTTTAAAATTCCCAGGCGCCTCTTCTATACAAGTCTCACAAGCTGTGCATTACTCATCAACAAAGTAAGGACCTTCTACATTCTCCGGTACTTTTGCAGATGCATCGGCCATACAATACTCCTTTCCCATATCTTTATATCATCATCTTTTGAGCTCTCGTGCTAATATGAAAAAAAAGCACATTAACACGATTGATAGGGAATCTCAAGGGGTTTGTGGTTACTTAATTCATAGGTTTTATCACCAACCTGTACCGATGCTTTTTCTCCGGTTCCTTCTATATACTGAACCTTTATTACTTGGTGGGTAATTTCAATGTAAAGCAAGATATTTCTAAGTAGTATTTTAAAGGCGAGGGTATGCCAGTGAGCCGGCAAGGTTGGATCTATCTGGAGATGGTCCTTAAATATGTTTATTCCAGCAAAGCTCTTAAATAGAATATCAAGAGTACCTCCCATTACACCACAGTGTATAGCTTCGGCAGTTGTTCCCCCCTGTGTATCATAAATATCACTTCTTAATGTATTTAAGAACCATTCCCACATATCCCTTTTATGAGTATGGTGGTACTTAAGTATCGCTGCGTGTACAACATTGCTAAGTGTTGAGCCGTTGCTTGTTCTCCTCACATAGTACTCATAATTCTTCTCCATTAGCTCAAGCTCATTGTTTACATCGTATCCCATTATCTTAAGGATATGTTTCACTTGACCAGGTGACAACACGTAATAAGTCATCAACGCATCCGCCTGTTTGGTAACCTTGTACCGATCCGGTAAGTTACCCTCTGATTTTAATATCCTGTCGAGCCTTTTTATATCTCCGTACCTCTCTTTGTAGTAATCCCAATCTAGTTCCTCGAGGTTCATATATCCGTCGAATTGAGAGATTATGCCGTCTTCTGTGATAACGACATTCATTTTTTTCACAATGTCCTTCCACTTCTTGAGCTCATCTTTGAGAAATCCTATTTTTTCTTCGAGCTTTCTAATTACGTGCTCGGGAAGATACTCGACCGTTTCAATGGTTTTATGCATGAGCCAGCATACCATGATATTGGTGTATGCATTGTCTTTCAAGCCACCCTTTTTCGCACCTGGATACTTTTCATGAAACTCATCAGGGCCCATCACACCCGAAATATGGTACCTCTTATCATTTCTGCTGTACTTCGCAATGCTTGCCCAGAATCGGGCAATCTCAACCATCATCTCTGCTCCATATTCGTGGAGAAAATCAAGATCATTTGTCACATAAAAGTACTCCCATATATTATAGGCTATTGCAATTGATACGTGGCGCTGGAGCCTGCTCAAATCAGGTCCCCACTTACCGGAAATGGGATTGTAGTGCATAGTCTGGGTCTCTTCCTTGCCACTGTCGGCGGACTGCCAGGGATACATAGCTCCCTTATATCCATTTTCTTTTGCATACTCTCTTCCAGCATCTAGTCTTCTGTATCTGTACATGAGAAAGGAACGAGCAATTTCTGGAAAATGAAGATTGTAAAATGGGAAAATAAAGAGCTCATCCCAGAAAATATGTCCTCGATATGCCTCACCGTGCAGTCCCCGTGCAGGTATACCTGCATCTATATTTTTATTGGGAACCGATGCAGTCACAAGGAGATGATAGGTATGCAGATGTATGACCTTCTGAGCAAATCTATCCCCCTCTATTCTGTTATCAGCGATCTCCCAGAGCTGATGCCATACTCTTCTATGCTTTTCAAAAATCTCATCAAATGAACCAACATCATTCGATGATGCTTTTGCAACTTCTTCCGGATCATCTTCAATATCTGAATCTCTTGACGTATAGATACCCACGAGTTTCTCAAGGACATATGAGTTCTCCTTTTCCGCATGAAATGACATATTCTCAGATATTATTCCCATGTCCTTTACGATTTTCCTCTTCACATTTATAGGCTCTTTATCTTGATAGAGGGTATTTCTCGCATGCATGCATATATTGACCTTCGAGGTTGTAGTTCGAACATGTAGACTTATGCCATCATTTTCTTTTACTACAGAAATCGAATATAGATGTTTTGAGTTCAACTCGCGGTACCGCTCGACTCCATAGTTTACTACTGTACCATCAAGAGTAGACCGAAGAGTAATCTCTTCGCTATAGTTATGGGATGTAATTGTATACCTTACTGCCCCTAAGTGGGGGTTATACATACTTGCAATTCTCTCACTGCGAATCGATGTAATTCTCCCTTTTTTATCTTTAAAGGTGAGACTTCTGATCATTACCCCATCTTTCATATTTAAATCGTGCTTATAGAAGATAATTTCCTCTTGAAGGGGGTGTACAAAATCAGACTCCCCGATCTTTAACTCAATCAATAGCCAGTTAGGGCAATTCACAAAATCATTGTTATATATGGTTTTTCGAAATACCAAACTCGGGAGTTCGTTATAGATCCCCGCGATATAGGTTCCCGGATAATGGATGACCTCATCGGCTTTTTCCATTTCGAAACTGCCTCTGGTACCAAAATAGCCGTTACCAACAGTGGTGAGTGACTCACGGAGCTTCTCCTCCCGTGGCTCAAATCCATAGTAAGTCAGATGCCAGCTATCATCATATATCCCTTCTTTAAACCATGTATCAACATCTTCGAAACTCACCTCACTCAGGTCTTCTACAGTAATATCTGCACCCCGTGCCTGGAGTTCCTGAGTATCTCCGTTTCTTGCTACCCCTATAACAAGGCCGAAGTTACCATTTTTACCCGCTTCAACACCAGAAATAGCGTCCTCTACCAGAAGACATTGATTTGGACGAGCATCTAAATTTTCAGCAGTAAGTAAAAAGATATCCGGATGTGGCTTACCTTTTAACCCGATCTCTTTAGAGATTATACCGCCTATTACTGCATCAAAGAGCTCAATGAATCCAGTTTTATGTAGAATGAATCTGCAGTTCATACTCGAGGATGCAACACCAACCTTTACTCCCTTATCCTTTAATTCTTTAATGAACGAGAGAGTCGATTGATAGATATCAACCCCTTCTTCGGTTACTACTCTGCGGAATGTCTCGTTCTTCTTGTTCCCGATACCACAGATGGTTTCCTTTTCAGTAGAATCCGAAGGTTCGCCATAGGGAATGACAATATCCCTTGAATCTAAAAATGATTTTACTCCCATGTAGCGCGGCTTTCCATCAACGTACGGTAAATAATCACCTTCATAAGTAAAGGGCTTAAAATCTCTTTTAGTTTTCTTGAACTTTTTACGTAAGTACTCATCGAATGTGCTCTTCCATGCTTTGAAATGAACCTGTGCGGTCTGTGTAATGACACCGTCAAGATCAAATATTGCTGCTTTGCACTGTATCCCACCCATAGTTAATCCCTTCCGCTTAGATTATTCAACAGAGTAATGAGCGTATCCGGCTCTGAAACAAAATAAGAATGAGGGCACATGTTGTTCACGGCGTGCTTTAGGTCTTCATCCTCTGTGACAAAGATTACCCAGGTATTGTCGCTTTTGTTCATGGCTGCTGATACCATATGGATGTCGGAACGAGTATCACCACAAATCAAATTCGGCCCTTCTTCGATATCAAGATTCAGCTCTTCATTCAAGAATATAATTGCGTCCCCTTTATCAAAATCTTTTAGTCTATTCGTTTTTCCATCCTTTTCAATCATCAATATTATTTCTATATCCTTGCCCGTATCCTCTATTCTGAAAAACCCATTATGGGGATCTACCTCAGAAACAATAGCAGTAACAAGATTTAGAAAATCCTCCGACTCTCTCTTCGGTATGGAATTGTAAATATCCTGCCGCGCTATGGTTGTCTGACCAAATTTGAATTGAAGTCCAGATCCTATAAGAGAATATATCTCATATTCTTGCTTTTTCACTAGATCGCTTAATCTCTGATTTATAATATTCAGCTTTTCCTGCTTTGACTTTTCAATAGGAAATTGCCCTTTAACTCCATTTTTATCAATATATTCCCTCCCTTTGGAGCCCGCAAGAATAAAAACATCTTGTGGACTTACACTTATGTCAATCAAACCTACATTGTCGAGGGGAGCAGAAGTAAGCAGCATAGCATTTTCTGTGCACCCAGTTGCAAAACGGGTAAGAAATACCGCATTGTATACGGACTGAATAGAAGATTTGTATCTTCCGCAGTAATTGTTTACAGTTCCGTCCCTGTCAGTAATAAAGTTCTTAAATTTGATCTTACAGAAAACCTTATGCCCCTCTCTCACCTGCTCTTGTAGTTCAGGATGGAGCTTTTCAAGATAATGGTAAAATTTCTCTTGTGTATGAGTGAGAAAAAAAATATCTTTCTCCAGCTCTTCGATTTCATAGGACAGGTTCATAGTAACTGTTCTATTTTTCTGATAGGACAAATGATATTTATTCTTTCTGCAAGGTATATCTTTCAGCCCATTGAGTGCTCTAGAAAGCAGGTCAACAAGTTCCTCATCTATTCCTTCTTTATTTAATAGCTGTCCCACGATCTTTTCACGTATGCATTTTGTATCAAACATCAACTCATAAAATTGCTGTAAGGTTCTTATCTTCGAGATCATATTCACACATCTTATTGCTTGATCTATTCAGCGAGTCTTATCCAGCCCCGCTATTTTTCTTAAAGTAATATGCTATGCTACTGGTAAAAAGTGCTAATTTATTTGGATTTAATTAATTAATTTACTTTTTATCTTCAGAAACAGTGCATTTATGGTAACAATAATGGTGCTCATAGTCATGTTTATTGCTCCGGATGCGTAACTTAATACAATTCCTGCACCTATTTGCTTTCAATTTCTTTTACCTTTTTATACTTCTTTCTCACAAGGCCTTTGAATTCCTCGAAAAACGCAGGAACAATTTTTGGGCTCAGTATTGCTCCACCTTCGTGTACGATCTTGATACTATCCAGTAATTCATTGGGTGTCGTGTCATTTACAAGCAAACCTGCTGCTCCCGCTGCAATACTCTCAAATGAATTGTACTCTAATACTGTATCCCGGACCATGGCAATACATCGTACTCGTGGAAAGATGTTCAGTATCTCTGTAAGTATATGTGCATCTCCCCCATCATGCAACCCTGTGTCAATAAGGACGATTTCAGGTTTTCTCATCCCTATAAGCTCAAATAATTTGTGAGCCGTATCTGTGATACCGACAATTTCGACGCCTTCGCTCTGGGAAAGACCGTCGATATGATCTTCTTTCAGAAGATGATTACTGTCAGCAATAAGGACCTTAATCCTTTTCATCACAATCCCCTTGGGAATTCATGCAATATAAAAGTACCTCTTTAGCATTGGATATCCTGCTTCCAATCAGACTTTTTTCTTCATACGACGATCTCTTATCATCATATGATTCGATTCTTGTCAAATATGCCTTTATGCTTTTTCTTTAAACCTGGAAATGGCGCTGCGAAATCCTTTCTCAAGGTCTTTTACTGCTTTCTCAAATCCACCTCTTATATCTTTCCATGCACCCGTGCTCTCATTTTTCAATTCATTGAGCTTTTGTTCTACTGAATTTTTTTGCACAAGCAACTTCTCAATCTTCTTGTAGATCTTTCCTTTTGCCTTTGCTTCAAGCCCTTCTGCTTTTGCCTTCAACGCATCGATTTTTGTCCCCAATTCCTTCAACTTTAAATCTGCTCGTTGCTCATAAACTTCTTTTTCATTCATTTCCATGTTTTATACCCCCTCTTATTTTTTAAACCTTACGATTATTACTTTATTTGCAATACACATAAAAGTAAATAGGGATAAAGAATCAAATTAGTGGCAGGAGAATGAGGAAAAAGTATACTGCAAAGGGAGGATAATTGAAGGCCTATAGTATTATTATCTTATATAATTGAAACCTGGTCACTTGAATTAACGGATAGGTGTGGGCTCTTTGTCATCGATATCGATGAGCCCCTTTCTTATTGCGGTTACCACGGCTTCGGTACGGTTTTTTGCATCAAGCTTTTCAAGTATGTGCGCAACATGGGTTTTTACCGTTTTGGTAGATATATACAGCTTATCAGCAAGCTGCTTATTGCTCAATCCCTCGGCAATCAGTTTGACAATTTCTTTTTCTCTTTCTGATAATGCGTCTGATTCGCAGTGTTTCCCCTTCGCAAGTTCCCTGAATTTGCCAAACACCTTCGTCGCGATCCTCGGTGAGAGAATGGAACCTCCTCTGTACACCGTTTTAATTCCATCAACAAGCTTGGACAGGGGCATCGTCTTCAGCATGTACCCTCGGGCCCCCGCATTTATGCTGTCAAAGACATACTGCTCGTCGTATTCATCATAGTTTGAGAAGATGATGCAACGAATATCGGGATATTTCTTGTGGAGGCGCTTTATCACCTGCACACCGTTCATATTCTGCATTCGTAAATCCAGGAGAATTACGTCCGGATGCGTTTCACCTGCAAGTCGTATCACTTCCTCTCCTTTCATGGCATTGCCCACAATTTGTATATCCCTATCCTTGGAAAGGAGCTCTACAAGTCCCTTTCTCATTATCTCGTTACTATCAACAATGAGCAGTTTTATCTTTCCTTCCATCTGAACGACCTATAAAACGAAGAACACTTTTCTATTTCTTTTTATAATTTATTAAAGGACAGTTACTTTTTCAATAATAACTACATAATACTATATTTTTTGATGATTAAAGCAAGTTTTTTTTCTATAATTTGCATATCAGGTGTCGAATCAATCTGCATGGAAATAAATTTGACTTTATTAAGAGTAATGTAATTGCCATTATCCTATAAGACAAGTGAGGTAAGGGATTGCTGAAAAAATTTTTCCAGAGAATAACTGAAGGGTTGCTGTTTACGGATCAGTACCAGCTCGCGATGGCACAGCTTTACTTTAGGCTCGGTTTACACGAAAAGTCTGTACAGTTCGATCACTTCTTCCGACACTACCCTGACTATGGGTCACACAAAGCGGGATACTGCATCAATGCCGGTCTAGAGTGGTTGATTGACTGGATGCAGAGCTCCCACTTTACGGATGAAGATATCGAGTATCTCCGATCTCAGAAAAGCACTGCAGGCAAGCCGATCTTTAACGAAGATTTCTTACAGTGGCTGAAGTCACACGGAGGGTTTAACAGTATTACGATGTTTGCTATACCGGAAGGCCGGGTGGTACATCCAAATGTCCCACTCACGGTTGTTCAGGGACCCCTCGCAATTGCTCAGATACTCGAGACTGCTCTCCTCAATCAGCTCAATTTTCAGACCTTGATTGCAACTAAGGCATGCAGGATCCGTCAGGTCTGCGGGGCACAGCTTCTGATGGAATTTGGAGCTCGGCGCGGGCAGGACAGGGGAGCAATCGCTGGTGCACGGGCGGCCCTCATCGGCGGAGCAGATTTTACATCCAACGTGGGCATATCCCATGTACTTGGATATCCACCGAAAGGCACCCATGCGCATAGCATGGTCCAACTGTTCTTTGCACTCGGTATGAGCGAAATCGATGCATTTAAAGCATTCGCTGGCCTCTATCCTGATGACTGCATACTGCTTGTGGACACTATCAACAGCCTTGAGAGTGGTGTTCCAAATGCTATTAAGGTATTTGAAGAACTCAGAAGAAAGGGTCATAAACCCCTCGGGATCAGGCTCGACTCCGGTGATCTCGCATACCTCAGTATTCAGGCGGCAAAACTATTGAATGCAGCGGGATTCCCTGAGGTAAAAATTGTTCTTTCAAATGAGCTCGACGAAATGAACATATGGCAAATCCTCACACAAATTTTAGAAGAGGCGCCAAAACATGGAATCGAACCTGATCATTTAATAAAACGGCTTGCCTATGGTGTTGGAACCCGCCTGGTTACGTCTGCCGGATCATCGGCCCTTGGTGGTGTGTACAAACTCGTCGCTGTCTGTAATGAGGGAAAATGGATTCCTGTGGTGAAAATCTCAGAGAGTCTAGAAAAAATTCCAAATCCTGGTAATAAATTTGTCTGGCGAATATATGACCAGAGGCATAAGTCCAATGCAGATTTAATCAGTATGGTTGAGGAAGAACCACAAAAAATGGAAAAGATCCTCCTCTGTCATCCATGGGATCAGAGTAAACGAAGGACTCTTAACTCAAAGGATGTTTCAGGTATAGAACAGCTCCTGATGGAGATATTTAGAGATGGAAAGCTGGTTTATTCTTTCCCTTCTATTGATGATATTCGCAGGCTTCGCATGGCTGATATAGATAAACTTGACAATGGTGTGAAAAGACTGATAAACCCTCATAAATACCACGTATCAATTACTCAACGACTCTGGGACCAGAAACAGCATTTAATAAAGATAATAAAAGAGTGAGCTTTGCTCTGGAGGGTTGATAATCTTCCCCAGTTTATTATATTGTTTATTAGAAGTTTTCCTCAGTTATAGGTAATTACATGATGAACAGGAGATAGAAATGCAGATTCCCTTGGAAATTTCCTACCGGGATGTTCAGAAAATCGATGCCATTGAAAACCTGATAAAAGAAAAAACAGAGAAACTTGAAAAACTATGCAACTATATTACAAGCTGCAGGGTGGCTGTTGAAAAACCGCAGAAACATCAGAGAAGCGGCAGTTCATATCGCGTGCGCATAGATCTAACCGTACCTCCCGGGCACGAACTGGTAGTCCGGAGGGAAGCAGGTCAGGGCAATGTTCATGAAGACCTTACTACCGTGATCAGGGACGCCTTTGATGCTGTACAGCGTCAGCTCAAAGAACTTGTGGAACGACAGCGGGGTGGGATAAAAACCCACCCAAGGCAGGAAGTACGTGCAGTGGTGAGTAAACTCTTTAAAAACGAAGGATTCGGCTTCATCAAAACCATTGATGGTAGGGAAATATACTTTCATAGAAACAGTGTGTTGGACGATGAGTTCGATAGTCTCACCGAGGGAACGGGGGTGAGTTTTACTGAACAGCCCAGTGAAAAAGGTCCCCATGCGAGCACCGTCAGAGTTGTGGGTAGACCTGGACGTAAAAATCATTAATTAATCATAATTTCGTAGAAGAAAATATCAAGGGGTTTTCCCGCCACTTTGTGGGAATCACGCTGTCTCAACAGTCCAATATTTAATACTTGAGTTACCTTTTCAACAGTTTTTTTAGTTCTTTCCAGCTCCTGCTGTTCAGCACATCTTCTGCTTCAAACCATCCTCGCATCAATATCGTAAGGGGCGCGAACACGAAATTTGTTTGCCCCTTGATATCCAGGAGATCAGCAAATTTATTGAATATCTGAACAACATCATTATTATAAACTAGCATTTTTTAAAATCCCTTGACCTTCTGTGTTACAACGCCAATTGGGTGAATCTCTCCCTTCTAGTTAACGGGACCTGTCACCGTAAGGCTCTGTTTTATTGAATATCCTGAAAGAATCAGCACTCCTTTTGTTAATATTTCTCTTCATTATTAACTTAATTTGTTTCAATAGAGGAGATGTGTAAATAGTACCTTAATCCCGATTTTATTGCCGAATAGGCAAGAAAATCTTTTAATCAAGAATGCGGCTTGTCCGCATTCGGGATAAAGAAGCAAATTATTGCTAACAGGCTGATGGGTTTATTTACTCCATTGGGAGGATATTAACTTTTACTCACTTTACAAGGACTTACTCTCTGATGGCAGTTGCCTAATCGTTTCTAAGGGTTGAAGGTAATCATGCCCTCCCATAGATCTCCGTTAAATCAAGTATTTTTTTGCGGAGTACCTGTGTAAACTGTTTGGCTGAAATCCTCCATTCCCAGTTACCTTCTGACGTTGACGGGTAATTCATGCGGGCTTCTTCACCAAGTCCCAGTAAGTCTTGCATGGGGATGATAACCATACGAGCCGAAGACATCATTAAAGCACGAAT
>Ga0111221_1036_pt1 | contig 18527 bp, 14 predicted proteins | sample DeeMarSWOR152_54_FD_80385 | JGI IMG/M metagenome (GOLD analysis project Ga0111221, IMG submission 80385) | Spirochaetes bacterium DG_61 | reverse complement strand
GGAGGTACCGATGGGTATGAGCCTTCGCCAGATTGTCGAAGAGATCGGGGGCGGGGTAAAAGACGGTAAGGCATTCAAAGCGGTGCAGACTGGTGGCCCCTCAGGTGGATGTATTCCTTCAAAATATCTCGATGCATCGGTCGACTTCGACGAGCTCACAAAACTCGGCTCGATGATGGGTTCCGGTGGAATGATCGTGATGGACGAAGACACCTGCATGGTCAATGTGGCTAAATACTTTCTTGGATTTCTGAGGGACGAGTCCTGCGGAAAGTGCACGCCATGTCGAGAGGGCATTCCGCAGATGCTGTACATACTTCAGCGTATCACAAAGGGAGAGGGTGATGACGGAGACTTAGAAAAGCTCGAGGTGCTCGCGGAGCTCCTCGCCGATACGGCGCTCTGTGCCCTCGGGAAAACTGCTGCAAACCCCGTCCTATCAACGGTGCGTTACTTTCGAGAGGAGTATGAAGAGCACATCAGAAACGGGCGGTGTCCTGCGAAGGAGTGCCGGGGGCTTTTCATCTATGTGATCGACGAGGAGAAGTGCACAGGATGCGGTATCTGCCGCAGGAACTGTCCTGTTGAAGCGATCAGCGGGGAGAAGAAAAGCCCGCACGTCATCGACCAGGAAAAGTGTACGAAGTGTGGAACCTGCATTGAGAAGTGTCCCTTTACTGCGATATTAAAGGCTTAGGGGGTAAAGAACGTGCCGAAAGTGAAGATAGAAGGAATCGAGGTCAATGTACGAACCGAGGCGACGATTCTCGATGCGGCAATAAAGGCCGGAATCTGGATCCCGACCCTCTGTTACAATCCTTCTCTCCAACCGCAGGCTGCCTGCCGTCTGTGCATGGTCGAACTTGACCGAGGAGGGTGGAGTCAACTTGTTACCGCGTGCAACTACCCAGTCAGAAGAGATATCGTGGTGAGTGTGAACAGCGAACGGGCTGTCCGGGCACGGCGAGGGGTGATGGAGCTGCTTCTCGCCCGTTCTCCCGAATCGAAAGAACTCAGGGAGCTTGCAAAAAGAATGGGCGTGCACGGGACCCCCTATCCAAAGGTCACGGAGAGTCAGCGTAACTGCATCCTCTGTGGAATGTGCACCGGTGTGTGTGAGGAGGTCATCGGGAGCTCTGCCATCAGTTTCGCAGGAAGAGGTGTTGATCGGGTGGTTGCAACCCCTTTTCGTCTATCATCGGCTGATTGTATAGGATGCGGTGCCTGTGCGATCATCTGCCCCGTTGGAACTATTCAGATACGGATACACGAAGACACAGATGAGATCGAAATATCTCCCTTCAAGACCAGGGTCAAGATGCTCCAATGCGAAGGGTGCGGAAAACGTATGGTAAGTGAGCTCGTCTCTGAAAAGATGATCGGAAGGGTGAAGATAGACTGGGACGAGTTCAGAGAGCGGCTGCGGCTGTGTCCCGACTGCAGACGAAAAAAAACGGCAGCAGCGTTCATACTGGGAATGGGTGAAAACACGTAAGATTCTCCTTTTTTCGTTAAAGGAAAGGAGCACCCATTGTGGAAGTTCATGAATGCATATAATTACAGTTTCATATACAACACCAGTAGACCAAGGGAAAAGGAGTAAGGAAGATGTCAAAGATCATTGCAACTGCAGCGATAAGAGGTGCTCACAAACTGTACGCGCAAGCTGAGGAGGCTCTCGCAAAGGCAATAGAGGAGAAGGGAAAGGATACTCCCGTTGCCTATCCGAACACAGCCTACTTTCTACCCATCATGCTGCTTTTTCTCGGGCAAAAGGTACAGAAACTGGGTGACCTCCAGGAGTCACTCCAGGAGGCGAAGAAGCTCCTGAGGGACATTCCCTCCGACGAGCTTTGGCTTCCCTACCTGGGAGACACACTGGATTCAGGAGTTGCAACACTCATTTCAGAGGAAACCATCGAGGCGCTAAAGTATGTAACGGGTCCAAGCCCCGTGAATGGTATCTGGCTTGGATTTACCGACGATAGCATTCTGCGAACGCAGGGTATCAAGCTCGTGGATGGGAGAATGCCTGGATTCGTGGCGATCGTGGGACGCACAGAAAAAACAGAAGAGGCTGTAGAGCTCATTCGCGGACTTCAATCAAGGAACATACTTGTTTTCATGGCCGGTCATGTGGACGGGAGAGCAATCGCTGAGCAGCTCGATGAAGAGCGTATCGAGATGAACTGGGATACCTTTCTCGTTCCCTACGGCAAGGAGATCACTGCCGCGGTGCACTCACTGAACTTTGCAGCCCGTTCTGCGATGACCTTCGGTGGAATTGCGCCGGGTGACATGAAGGCTGCACGCGACATACTTCTGTACAACAAGGACCGAGTGCACGCTTTTGTCATGGCCCTTGGTTCTGATTCTGGGGTTAATGGGGACCAGGTGATCACCGACGAAAAGTACGCGACTGCTGCGGGCGCAATCAACTACGGATTCCCTGTGATATCGGACGTGAACCTTCCGGAAATCCTTCCTACCGGAATCTGTACCTATGAGCACGTAGTATCCAACGTCAAGATAGACGAGATCATCAGCAGGGCGATCGAGCTGAGAGGACTGACCATCAAGCTCGAAGAAATCCCTATACCGGTGCCCTATGGAGCAGGATTCGAAGGCGAGAGAGTGAGAAAGGAGGACATGTATGTCCAGTTCGGAGGCAAGTACACCGATGCATTTGAGCTGCTGAGAATGAAACCCATGGATGAAGTAGAAGACGGCAAGATCGAAGTGATCGGTCCTGAAATCGATAAGATGGAAGAAGGTGGAGCCTACCCGCTCGCGATCACGGTGTACGTTGCAGGAAGGGAGTTTCAGGAAGACTTTGAGTCTGTGCTCGAAAGAAGGATTCATGAGTTCATCTCCTGCGCCAACGGGATTTTCCACATGGGGCAGAGGGCAATCATATGGGTAAGGATTAGCAAGGATGCGCAGAGTAAAGGGTTCAAGGTCAAACACTTTGGAGATATCCTGATCGCAAAGATACACGAAGAGTTCAGGAGAATCGTTGACAGGGTGCAGGTAAAGATCTACACCAAACAGGAGGATGTCACAAAGTTCATAGACAAGGCTCGGGAGGTCTACCACCATAGAGACGACAAGATCAGCGGCATGACCGATGAAGACGTGGAGGAGTTTTACTCCTGCACACTTTGTCAGAGTTACGCACCGAACCATGTCTGTATAGTAACACCCCAGCGGCTCGGCCTCTGCGGTGCCTACACATGGCTTGACTGTAAAGCATCCCACCAGATAGACGCCCATGGCCCGAATGAGCCGGTGAAGAAGGGTGAATGCCTGGACGCGGCGAGGGGTCAGTGGAAGAACATTAACGATTACATCGATGTCAAGTCCAACGGAAATCTCAAGAAGTTCAATGCCTACTCCATCATGGAAGAGCCGATGACTTCCTGTGGATGCTTCGAATGTATCGCTGCTGTTGTACCAGAGGCGAACGGGGTGATGATCGTTGACAGAGATTATACCGGAATGACTCCGATCGGAATGACCTTTTCCACGCTCGCGGGGCAGATCGGTGGTGGAATCCAGACACCCGGTTTTACGGGGATCGGAAAACTCTACATCTCTTCTCCCAAGTTTATCTCAGCAGAAGGCGGGCAGAAGAGGATCGTGTGGATGTCCAAGCAGCTCAAAGAAGAAATTGCCGATAGAATGAAGGTCACACTGGAAAAGTTTGGAATCGCCGACATTTTCGACAAGATCGCAACAGAGGAGAATGCAGAAGATCCGGAAAAGCTACTGGAATACCTGCAGCAGGTCGGACATCCGGCGCTCGAAATGGATCCACTTTTTTAAACGAATAGAATACTCTTTATTACAAGAATTATAAATGATTGAAGGGGAAGGTCTGCACTTTCGACTTGTTATTCGATAAAAAGTTGAGTAATATATACGGGGTGTCTCAAAAAAACCACGAACAGGAGATGAGAAATGGCTCTCACAGGTATGCAGATTTATAAATTGCTCCCGAAGACCAACTGCAAGGATTGCGACCTTCCCACCTGCATGGCGTTCGCAATGCAGGTTGCCGCGAAGCAGAGGGCATTAACCGACTGTCCCCACATATCAGACGAAGCGAAGGCAGCGCTCTCTGAGGCATCTGCTCCTCCGATGAAGCTGGTGAAAATAGGTGTTGAGGGAAAGCAGTTTGATATCGGGCAGGAAACTGTCATGTTCCGGCATGAAGAGAAGTTTCACAGGGCAAGCGGAATTGCGGTTCGTATCCCCGCATCCCTCTCGGATGAAGATGCGTTGAAAAAGATCAAGCTTATTAACGGAGCGGTTTTTCAAAGAGTCGGGGAGACACTGAAGGTACAGCTCGCAGCAGTCGAAATCGACGGATGCAGCAACCCGGTGGAGAGGGCCAAGAAGATTGCAGAGAAAAGTTCAGTCCCCATGGTGCTGATCGGTAAGGACGCAGGGGTCATGAAAAGTGTCTGCGATGCAGTGAAAGACATGAAGCCCCTCATCTACAGAGCGGACGCATCGAATATCGATGGATTCGTCGATGTTGCCGCTTCGATGAAGCTCCCCCTTGCAATTACCGGCGGAAGCCTTGAAGAGCTCACAGACCTGACGCAGAAAGCAAGGGACAAAGGTGTGGAGGACATAATACTATCATTCGGGTCTGACAACCTCGGCGATACAATTCGTATGCTCACCATCGCACGACGTTCTGCGCTCAGACAAAACTTCAGACCTCTTGGGTATCCAGCCATGGTCGAGATAAAGGCCGATAATCAAGACAATGAAACGGTACTGGGCGCTGCGTTTGCAGCAAAATATGCCGGGATTGTACTCATGGACAGCGTTGAAGCCTGGCAGCTTCTGCCCATTATGGTTGTAGTGCAGAATGTGTATACCGATCCACAGGTGCCCAACACTGTGGAAGCCAAGCTCTATGAAATAGGAAACCCAAACGAGAACTCACCCGTTATGTTTACCACGAATTTTTCTCTCACCTACTTCTCTGTAGAATCGGAGGTGGAGAGGAGCAAGATTCCTGCATACATCTGTGTGGTGGATACCGAAGGGCTCGGAGTACTCAATGCCTACGCTGGGGACAAGATCTCTGCAGAAAAGGTGGTAAAGACATTGCAGGCACAGAAGATAGCTGAGAAGGTGAAACACAGAAAGCTCATCATTCCAGGGCTCCTTCCGGTGTTCAGGGCTGAGATTGAGGACACCTCCGAATGGAAAGAAGTAATCATAGGACCTGAAACTGCACGAGAAATTCCTGCGTTCCTGCAGACCAAGTGGAAGTCGTGAGATGAAGGAATATAAAGTAACTTTTAGTCCGCAGGGGAAGTCTGTTAGAGTTAAAAAGGGCACATCACTTCTTAAGGCAGTACTCAAGGCTCACATCACAATCAATAACCTCTGTGGTGGAGATGGAATCTGCGGCCGATGCAAGATGATCGTGAAAGAGGGTGACGTATCGGGAGGAATATCCGAGAAGCTTACCCGGGATGAGATAAAGCGGGGCTATGTGCTTGCCTGCATGACAAAAGTAGAAAGTAATCTCGTCATCGAGATTCCGGAAGGAACGCTCGCGAAGGACAGGGTAAAGGCAGATAGAGATGCAGACCGCTTTCGGGATTTCGAGCAGACCTATAGTATGAAGTACACCCCCTCACCGCTGATCGTCAAACTCTATCTTGAGCTCGAACCCCCTTCACTCGCAAACAACACCGCTGACCATGAACGTCTCTGTGAGGCGATCTGCAAAAAGCTGAACCTTTTCTGCTCGATGCAGATGGGGCTGAAGATAATGAAGCTCATCCCAGAGATTCTCCGAAGAAATAACTATCACGTCACTGTAACACTCGGTATGCGGAAGGATATCGGTGAGATTATGAACGTGGAAGGCGGGAACACAGAAGAGAGGAACTTTATTGCGATCGTGGACATGGGAACCACTACCATAGTCGCACATCTTGTAAATGTAAATACCCTGGAAACAGTCGACGCAAAGGCAACATTCAATTCTCAGGGGATTTATGGAAGGGAAGTGACACGGAGGATCATATCCGCCGAAAAGAAGGGACACGATGAGCTCCAGAATCTGCTCATCGAGGATATCAATGGCTTGATCAGGAACCTTGCAGAATCGAGTAACGTGAGCCTGAAGGATATTACTGCAGTAGTGTGTGCGGGAAATACTGCCATGGGGCATTTTCTTCTTGGGCTTCCCACATTCAATATTAGACGTTACCCCTATGTGGCCACGTCTGTAGAGCCGCCTCCACTCCGTGCAGCGGAGGTGGGGATTCAGATAAACCCCAGGGGATTGCTCTATTCACTTCCGGGAATCAGCGGGTGGGTGGGGAGTGACATCACTGCGGGGATTCTCGCAACCGGTATTCACGAGAGGAATGAGGTGTCCCTGCTCATGGATATCGGGACGAATGGAGAGATAGTAATCGGAAACAGAGACTGGCTCGTGGCGACTTCCGCCTCCGCAGGTCCGGCCCTCGAAGGTGCAAGCGTTGCCTGCGGGATGAGGGCAGAATCGGGAGCGATCGAGCGGGTTTTCGTCGAAAATGGAGACATACGCTATTCAACCATCGGCAACAGACCCCCAAAGGGTATATGCGGCTCGGGGATTATTGACGCGGTAAGCGCCCTCCTGGATATGAAGTACATCAACCGCTCGGGGAACTTCATAGAAAACAATTCGGAGTACATAAAAAAGATAAACGGAGTGAAGAGCTATATCCTCGCAGAAGGGAAAACGTCAGAGGATAAGAAAAAAGTCTATATCACTGAATCGGATATCGAGAATGTGATCACCGCAAAAGCAGCGATATTCTCCGCCATGAAGATACTCCTGAAGCGGCTGGACATGGACTTCGAAGATATAGAAACATTCTACATCGCGGGAGCTTTTGGCAACTATATCAACATCGAAAACGCGATCTCCATCGGTCTGCTCCCAAATATCGAAAGGGAGAAGTTCCAGTTCATGGGGAATACGTCGATTCGGGGTGCAAAGATGGTGGCCTTCTACACGGAGGCTTTCCAGGAGATTGCAGAAATCAGGCATTCCACCACTTATTATGATTTAATGGGAGCCGATGACTATCTGGAGGAGTTTAAAAAAGCGCTCTTCTTACCCCATACCGACATTGAGCAGTTCTCCTTGAGCGGAACTTGATGAGAGTAGAGATATAAGCGGGATTTCGTTTCCCCGAACATAGAGATTTTTCATAAGCGAAGCGGAAGTTAATATGGCAAAGAGTATCGCTGTTGCAGGAAAGGGAGGAACTGGAAAAACCACCGTTGCCGGTCTTCTGGTCCGTCATCTTTGTGAACAGGACATGGGACCCGTACTCGCCATCGATGCGGATCCTGACTCGAATCTTGGTGCAATGCTCGGAATTGAGGTGAAGCAGTCCATTGGTGAATTGAGGGAGGAGGTACTGGAGTCTCTGAAAGATTTTCCAGCAGGTATTTCGAAGGCCGATTACGTACAAGCTGGATTACACCAGATCATCGAAGAAAACAATTGTTTCGATCTGGTAACAATGGGACGGGGAGAAGGAGCAGGGTGCTACTGCTATCTCAATTCCCTCATAAGAAAGTTTTCAGAAGAGCTATTTCCTCTTTACAACTGGATCGTTATGGACAACGAAGCGGGGCTCGAGCATATCAGTAGGAGAACAACCTACAACATCGACGCGCTTCTCGTCGTGGTGAACGACAATCCGATAGCGATCAATACCGCGAAAACCATCTCTAAAATCATTTCTCAGTTGAAAAACGAGATAAAACACATTTACATAATCACCAACATGGTGAGAGAGGAAAGAAAGGAAGAGCTTCTCAATCGTATCCAGGACTTGCAGATGGAGTATATCGGTGACATCCCCTTTGATCAGAAATTGAGCGACGCAGTTTTCAACGGCGAATCGCTTCTCAGCGTGCAGGATTACTCTGCCAGAAAAATCCTAAAGAAAATAACTCAGAAAATAGGAGGAGAAAATGCAGCTACCTGATGTGAAGGAAAAATGGACTTCGAAAATAAATACCGTGACAATTGGTGCAACGAAAGATCAGGGTGGTACCCGGGGAAAAACGGTAACAGTCGGGGGAGCGAGCACACTACCCTTTCTCAAGTTCGAGGGTGAGATTCCCCATAAACCGGTCATAGCGGGATTTGTTTCCGATGTGGTGCCGGACTGGCCGGAGCCAATCCTTGGCGCAATAGGAAAAGAGGTGAACTCCCCTGTGGAATGGGCTCAGAAGAACGTACAGGAGTTTGGAGTCGATTTGATCAGTCTCAAAATGATAGGCGCCGACCCTGCTGGTAAGAATGCGAAGCCAGAGGAGTGCGCAAAGGTGGTCGAACAGGTGCTCCAGGCGGTCGATGTGCCGCTCATCATATGGGGCTGTGGTGATGATGAAAAGGACAATCACATACTTCCCGAGTGCTCACAGGCGGGAAAGGGTGAGAACTGCCTGATCGGCTCCGCTAAGGAATCGAACTACATGACCGTGGTTGCCATCTGTAAAGCAGACAAGCACAAGATCATCTCGGAGGCACCGGTTGACATCAACATTGGAAAACAGGTGAATATACTTCTCCAGGATGCAGGCTACGATCTGAAAGATGTCGTCATGTTTCAGACAACTGCTGCACTCGGCTACGGGTTCGACTATGTATATACCATCATTGAACGATGCAGGATCGCAGGTCTCAAGGGCGACACCCTCATGGCTGCTCCTCAGATATGCGATGTTGCGGGAGAGACCTATAGAGTGAAGGAAGCGGTTGCAGATGAGGATGTTCTTCCCGGATGGGGAAAACTCGAGAAGAGAGGGGCCATGTGGGAAGCGGCATGTGCCGAAGGGTATCTGCAGGCCGGGTCCGATATATTTGTGATGGCTCAACCGAACGCAATAAAGAGTGTGCGGAAAACGATAGATACCCTACTTTAAAAAAGGAGGCGTAATATGATTCTCATAGGTGAAAGAGTAAACGCTGGTTTTAAAGACGTCAAAAACGCAATCATCAACAAAGATGGGAACGTGATAAAGGAGTGGGCGCGTAAACAGAGTGAAGTAGGGGCAAGTTACATCGATGTGAACCTTGGTACCGCTTCGAACAAACCGGAGGACCTCTGCTGGATGATCGAGTTAGTACAGGAAGTGGTCGACACTCCCATATCCATTGACAACAATAAACCCAATATGCTGAAAGATGCGATGAAGGTGTGTAAGAAGCCTCCACTGGTGAACTCCACCACTGCAGTCGAGGAAAAGATGAATCAGCTCTTCCCCATTGTTGCCGAGTATAACGCCTCGATTATTGGTCTCGTGATGGATGAAACGGGAAGTCCTGCAAACGCAGATAAACGGGTTGAGAACGCGGCAAAGCTCATGGAAAAGGCAATGGAGTTTGGGCTTTCCCCCGATCAGTTGTACCTCGATCCAATCGTAATGCCTCTGAACTGTATGCAGCAGCAGGCGAAGGAGATTTTAGCTGCTGCGAATCAGTTTCAGCTTTTCAGCGACCCACCATGCCACATTGTGTGCGGCCTGACGAATATCTCAAGTGGAGCCAAGCATACGCATATCATTAACAGGGTGTTCATGACAATGATGATCGCCAATGGATGTGATGCTGTGATCTGCAACGTACTCGATGAAGAGCTCGTGAACACGATACTCACCGCCGAACTGATCATGAACAAGGCGATTTATGCGGACTCCTACATCGAGGCGTTCAGAAAAAAAGCGAAAGGATAATAGTTCCAGCTCACTTTTTTAGAGCGGAAAGGGGAGGGAAGGGTAATCCTTTTCCCCCTCTGAAGATATCATGAAGATCCTGATACTGAAGAGTGTTCTGAATCATCTGCTCCAAAAAGATTACACTCTTTCTATGAATACTTCCTTTGCCGACCGTTTCATCGGCCACCTTTCTGATAAAAAAGGAGTATGCACAACCTGCGACCGTGAGTGCATGGACTGCAGGTCGGGGTATAACCTCGATTTTTCAGAGAGCATCGCAGGAGTCATCAGGTTTCCTTCAACGTTATCCGCAATCATCGATGATCCGAAGATCTTCCTCCCCAAAGAAGTCCCTGTTCACGATGTTCTCATACCCATCGCGATCAATGAAGAAATACTTCTCGCCTTTCTTGAAAGATTCCCGATATCAAAAGGGCTTATAGTGCCATTGGAAGAGAGCAATTGGATATCGCCCTATGGGAAAGGGTCCGTAACAAATTTCTGCAAGCAAAGAGGTATAGAAGTTGTCTTTCCGAAACCCTTCTGCGCATTCGACCCTGAAGAGGGTGTTCTGAGAGAATTCAGAAGGCGCTTTCGAATCGGAAAACCGGAGCTTCACATCCGGCTCAAAGAAGGCATCATCGAGGAGGTGAAGGTTCTTTCCAGCGCGCCCTGCGGTGCAACATACTTTACCGCCAGGGGTTTAACTGGAAAAAGTGTCGACGAGGACCTTGTCTTTTCCATAGACAAGCTGCTCAGTAGCTATCCGTGCACAGCAGGTTCCGACCTGGACAGAGAGTTTCAGGATTCGATCATACACCAGGCGGTAAAAATACAGAGGGGAATATTGCGCTCCATCGAACAGTACATACCGAGACATGCCATGGAGCGTTGATCCACAGATATTTTGTGAGCTCACTCCACATTCACCAGCGACTAATTGTATCGCATCGTTCAATTACAATTCTTCTGGAAAGGACAATTCCCTTAGGAAAAAGGGAGTACAATTCATTTTAAAAATGTATATTTGCAGTGGATTATTCTAAGGGTTATCGGTTTATGGACAGAAAAAAATAATAATGTATTTCATGTTTCTCTCAAGGGATTTATAGGGATGAGGCGATGCCGATAGAAAATTTCAAGCGTAAGCTAAGTGCGATTCTGAGTGCAGATGTGGAGGGATACAGCCGTCTCATGCAGGACGATGAGGAGGCCACCATCCGTGCATTGACCGATTACCGTCATGCAATTACACATCTGATCCAGCAGTATAGAGGACGAGTCGTCGATACACCGGGAGACAATATCCTTGCAGAGTTCATAAGCGCAGTGGAGGCGGTGAGCTGTGCAGCGGAGATACAGCGTGAGATTGCCGAACGGAACGCGAAGTTATCTGAAAGTCGTAAGATGAGGTTCCGGATAGGGATCAATCTCGGTGACATTGTAGAGGGAGAAGGAAAGATTTATGGAGATGGCGTTAACATTGCTGCACGCATGGAGGGTCTTGCGGAAGGGGGCGGGATCTGTATATCCGGATCAGTATACGATGCAGTTGAAAACAAGCTGGAGCTCACATATGAGTACATTGGTGAGCAGGTTGTTAAAAATATATCAAATCCGGTTCGGGCATATCGGGTTTTATCTTTTCCGGGTGCTGCCGCACATAGGGTTATGAGAGCGAAACATGCATTAGGAAAGAAATGGCGAAAAATAGTGGTGTCTATAACGGCTGTCGTGTGTGTGGGAGCAGCAGCTGTTGTGATCTGGAATATTTACTTACGTCCTTCTACTCGTACAACTGTAAGTGAACGAGAAGGCGAAGTTCGCCTTCCGGCCAAACCCTCCATTGCAGTGCTTCCCTTTGAAAACATGAGCGGTGACTTGGGACAGGAATATTTGAGCGATGGAATCACCGAAAGTGTCATTACCACTCTTTCCAAAATACCGGATCTATTCGTGATTGCCCGAAACTCAACATTCATTTATAAAGACAGGCCCGTGAAGATACAAACGGTAGCAGAGGAATTAGGTGTGCGGTACGTACTGGAAGGCAGCGTCCAGAGGACAACTGATCGAATCAGGATTACGGCTCAGCTGATCGATGCGTCAATAGGGAGCCTATTGTGGGCAGAACGCTACGATCGAAACCTGGAGGACATTTTTTCCGTTCAGGATGAGATTACCATTGAGATCACCAGGGCCTTGCGTATTGAGCTTCTTGAGGGTGAACAGGCACGACTATGGGGGGCACAGGAAACGGAAAATCTTAGAGCCTACGAAAAAGCACTCCAGGCTCGAGCGTTTTCTAATCGAGGTACGAAACATGATAACGCACTCGCACGGCAGTTGTATGAGGAAGCAATAACACTTGATTCTGGGTTTGTGAGCGCGTACGCATCCCTGGGATGGACACACTTCTGGGATGCACGCTTTGGATGGAGTGAGTCAAAACAGAATTCTCTCGATAAAGCGCACAGGCTTGCGAAAAAAGCAATCCTGCTGGATGATAATCTTGAAGACGGCCATCTTCTGCTTGCCGCGATCTCCCTCCTGAGACAGGAGTGGAAGGAGGCCCTCACGGAAGCCCGGCGCGCGGTTGCGCTCAATCCAAATGGTGCTGACGCATATTCAGTTCTGGCGGGAATTGTGAGCTGTGTTGGAAAGTGGGAGGAAGGCATTCTGTACGCAGAAAAGGCCATACAGCTCAATCCATTTCCACCGGTACACTACTTTCACTGGTTGGGTCGGGCCTATTTCATGACAGCTCAATATGAACAGGCAATTGCTACCTGGAAAAGAGCTCTACAGATCAATCATAATTATCTTCCTGCCCACACTTTTTTGGCTGCCTGTTATATTTCTTTAGGACGAAATAGAGAGGCGTCTGAAGCTGTTGCAGAAGTTTTAAGAATAGATCCAGCGTTCAGTATCGAATCCTATGCACAGATACTCCCCTATAAAAATCAAGAGGATATAAATCGTGAAATCAGGGCCCTTCAAAAGGCTGGATTACCAGAAAAAAATTTTTAACCGATAGGTGTAGTATTCAATCAGAACTGGATTATAGGGTGAGTACCTTTTACACCGTTACTTTCGTATATTCCTTGAGCCGCTCAATGATACGCTCTATGTTTACGTATTTCTTGATGAGCTTTGTTGCTTCGTGTATCTTATCAGTATCTTCTGGCCGTATCTTTACTATGAGGTTGTTCAGTTTCTGAGCTGTCTCATACGTATTGTCATGCACAAGTAAGATAGGAATATTCGTTCTCTTCACCAGCTTCAGAATCGTCTTATTCGGCATTATCCCACCGGTTAGAATGATCCCCTTCACGCAGTACGCCTTCGATATTCCGATGACACATCCGCTCATTGCTGCCAGTATCAGGTCCTCCCTGTTTCCGGGTGTGATGAGGAGCTCATCGCCATGAAAATAATCGAGTGCTGAGTGTGGAGGCATTGCCCCCACCAGTATCTTGCTCACAGACTGATCGAGGCCCTTTTCACCGCAGAGGAGTTCACCCTTGATATCCTCAAGAAGCTGTCTGATTGTCGGACTGGATAGTTTCGGGTTGAAGGGAACCACCCCGAGTACATCGATACCGTGTTTTTCGAATCCGAGCCTCACCAGCCCGTCTATCTTGTCGAACTTATCCTGCATTACCTTGTTTACAATGACACCCAGAAGAGATGTCCCCGCATTGTCGAAGAGCGCCTTGTTCAGCATCACCTCGTCGATCGGTCGGCCGATACCCCCACAGGTTACGAGTACCACTGGTGCATGGAGCAACTTCGCAACGTCTGCATTGGAAAGATCTATCACGGAACCTACCCCCGCGTGCCCCGTCCCTTCGATCACCATGAAATTCTTGTTGTGCGACGCCCGAAGGTAAGCCTGCTGTATCTTTCTCCTCAACTCTTCGGGATTGCCGTGGAGTATATACTCCTCGGTAAATCCACGTGGTATGGCCACCGGGCTCATATCAGGAAGACTCCCTCCGATTTGAAAAACTTCGTTCATTAAGTTCGCATCCTTATCGATGTCCTTTCCGTCTATGAGCTTGACCTGTTGTCCTACCGGTTTGATGTATCCAACATTTTTATAATAATCACCGATCGCACTGAGCAGACCGAGGGCGGTAATCGTCTTTCCATCGTTCTGGCGCGTTGCTGCAACGTACACTCTCATTCAGGACTCCCCTTATGCTTCGAACATTTCTTTGAGGATAGTGTATATATAATCGGTTGAAATTGCAAATGAATATAAGGGTCGACTACTGTACGGATTCATAGACTCACTCTTAGAAGAAGTGGGTATACCTCTCAGGGAGCATACCCTCTTTCCTATACAGAGATGCTGCCTCTCATGCACTCTTTTCGATCGGTAATCCCAGTTCTTTGAACTCCTTTCGAATACGATCCGCATTCTTCGCATATTCGCTGTTTGTAATCGTTCCGTTTTCCACATCGTAGCAATCCTGATACTTGAATCCCTTCGGTGGATCTGTCAGCAGCTTTTCATACTTTTCTAGGCACTTCAGTATAATCGGATTCGCTTCCCTCCTGGTCAGCTTCGAGGCAGCTTCTGCAACTTCAATATTTAGCACGTGATCCAGGGGCACGAGGCTGTCGGGCTCCACCGCAATCGATGGGTGACCAGAGAGCATGTTTCCCCCAGATGTGACGACACATGTATGATATGCAGCCATTTCGTAATAGTAACAGTCCGTGCCAGCACCTCCCCCAAGGTAGGGCAGGTTCACAGTGGGGTAAGGGGCATTCCTGTGGAGAGCCTGATTGGCGAGCGCAATGATCCAGAGAAGCGGTCTGGTTGAAGAAACGCGCAGTTTCGTGTGCAACGGCGCGTTGTAATGGTAGGTTCCCCTGAAAACAAGTATACCGAGAAGATTGTAGACAACCGTGGCAATCACGTTCCCTTCGGCCCCACCATTGTACCCCCCGAAGAGTGGAGTTGAAGTGGAACCGATATTTGCCCCGATACTCGTATAGAAAGCGACCTTGTCGAGGGCTTCGAAGTCGATCACCATTTCTGCGAGAGAGTCAACAAGGTAACCGTCGGAGGAGCGGAGACCAAAATTCGGATGGGAAGCGGCAAACATGGATATCGGACCCGTTGCGGTGGAGATGCCATTGAGAATAGGAAGGCCTGGTCTACCAGCTCTTCTGCACGCCTCTCTAGCCATGCGTACCGTTTTTATGGCGGCGAGTACCTCCTGTGGTGATCTTACCCGTGCATCTTTACCTTTTATACGTATCGATGAGGGGATGGAAAGAGAGTTGGCCTTACGGATATTGGCAAGTCCTTCCACAATCGCCATGAAAATGGCTTCCGAAGTCGTGTAAATACCTCCTCCACAGTGGTACCAGGGTTCTGAGTGTTCATCCGGCTTTCGGGAGCGCATAACCTTTCTATCCGGACCCTCACCAAAGGTAGACATTGAAGGAGCCTTACTCACTGCCTGCAGTATCTCCTCCCTGCTAAACTGCACAACTCTTGAGGTATCTGGACAATAGGCGCCGACGCGCGAAAAGAATTCAACAGCGGCTTCAAATATCACATCCGCAAGTGCGTCATCTGTGGGGAGAGGAGTATCGGGGTTATATTTGATTTTGTACTTTTGTATAACCTTATTCAATTCCGGCACATACAATTTGAGATAAAAATCCTGATCGGACATAAGCGGTCCGGTGACCGTCCTGTCGATTACTTCAAAAAAACTCAGCATGATTGTACCTCCTCTTTTCATTCATAAATTTCTGGAAAACAAAGGTGCGATCTTCGGTTTACTTCCTTTTCTCAAGCATCTCAGTGAGCTTTCGGACCGCAACCTGTGCGTTTTCCGCATAGAGGTCTGCTCCAATGGTCTCAGCCCATTCAGGGGTGGTTGCCCCACCACCGATAATCACAACATATTTTTCCCGTATACCCTGCTGTGTGAGGGCATCGATCACATCCTTCTGTCCGGAAAGTGTAGAGGTGAGAAGGGCAGAGAGACCGATCGCATCTGCTTCGACCTTCTTCGCAGTATCGATGAACGTGAAAAGGTCTACGTCTTCTCCAAGGTCGTGCACTTCATACCCGGCCGTTTTCATGAGCAGAATAACGATATCCTTTCCTATTTTATGAATATCGCCCTTCACCGTTCCGATTACTATGACTCCCTTTTTGCTTCTTTCCTTCCCCATCTCGGCAATCTTCGGTTCCAAAACGAACATTGCCTTCTGAAATGTATTTGCTGCCATCATTAATTCTGGAAGGAAGATCTCATCATTTTCATATTTCTCTCCGATTACGGTGAGTCCCTTAACCAATCCATCCTCCACCGCCTTTAACGGGTCTATGTTTCCTTCCACAGCATCTCGAGCAGTTATTTCTGCGAGTTTTTCATCAAAACTGATGATCGCTTCCTTAAGTTTTTCAAGGATTTGTTCCTCGCCCATGTAAATCCTCCTTGCATGTAACGTATTTTTAATTTTATTAATAAGCAAAAATTTGTCAATATAATTATTGACAAATTGAGAAAATATTGTTAAAAAGAGGGGAGTATAGCAAACCGATGAGGAGAAGAGTGTATCATGACAGCACTCGAAAAAGTGATCGAAAGAATAGAGGAATGGAAGAAAAAATCTATCGATGTAAAAGAACTTACCGCCGGGATAACGAATAAGAACTACAAAGTGACCGTAGAGGGAAGAAGTTATGTAGTCAGGATTCCTGGGGCTGGAACCGATCTGTTCATTCAGAGAGATGTAGAGCTATACAACACGCTTGAAGCATCAAGAGTCGGTGTCGGTGCCCGGGTATTTAAATACTTTGAGGAGAGTTATATCGTTATTGCGGAGTTTATCCAGGGTGAGGTGATGTCCATAAAGAGATTCCAGGACCACTCGCGGATTGAACGCGCGGTGAAGGCAATCGCTCAAGTTAACAGAGAAGCAGAATTTACCTCAGACTTTGTTATGTTCGACAAGTTCAACGACTACCTGAGGATCGTGAAACAGTATGCAATGAAGCTCCCTGAAAACTTTGACGAGGCAGTTACAATAATCGAACAGGTGGAGAATAGGTTCCGGTCCAACATGCCACCCCTCCTCTCCTGTCACAATGACCTTCTTGCTGAAAACTTCATTGACATGGGAGACAGAATGCGGATCATTGATTGGGAGCTCTCAGGAAGAAATGATCCTGCCTTCGAGCTGGGTGATTTCTCAGTTGAGCAGGAGTTTGGAGAAGAGGAAGATATACTGATCATCAAGACCTACTACGGACACTTCGATGAGAGCAAGTTTGCACGGATGAATATTTATAAATCAATGGCGGATTTGCTGTGGACCCTGTGGGCCATGATACAGAACCACCTCTCCAAACTGGATTTTGATTTCTGGGGCTATGGAATCAACCGTTTCAAAAGGGCGATGAACGCAGTTCATTCTGATAACTTCTTTCGATGGCTTTCTCTTTCTTGAGAACTTCTGTTTTAGGGGTACCTGTGAACTTGAATATCACTGACGTCATCAAGAGAATAGAGGACTGGAAATACAAAGAGGTGCACTACGAGCCGCTTGGTGGAGGTATCACAAACCACAACTTCACCGTTTACGTGGATGGAAAACCCTTTGTGGTTCGCATACCCGGCGCAGGTACAGATCTATTCATCGACAGAAATAATGAACTGGACTGTTCCATTGCCGCAGGTAAAACAGGTGTGTCTCCCGAAGTGATGTATCACCTGAAGCCAGAGAACATCTCAGTGGTGCAGTTCATAAAGGGGGAAACCCTGAGCACAAAAAAGATCTCTTCGAGTTATCAGCTCATAAAGAGAATAGTGCAAGCGATCAGGGTGATTCACGAAAAGGCTGTGTTTAAAAGTGTTTTTAATCCTTTTAACACAGTACGCAGATACATGGAATATGTGAAAGAGTATGACGCTCCCCTGCCTTCAGATATTGACTGGATGCGCTCTCTCGCAGACTCTATAGAGTTTGCCATGGACAGAAACAGGCCAGCCAGTGTGGCCTGCCATAATGACTATCTCTCTGAAAACTTCCTTTACGATGGGCAACAGATCTGGATAATCGACTGGGAGTACGGTGGCATGGGAGATCCCTATTTTGACCTGGGGGATTTTGTGGCTGAGCATCCCTTCACCCGCGAACAGGAAGAGATAGTCATTACCGAATATTGTGGAGAACTGCAATACCCCAGGCTCTATCGAATGCTGCTTTATAAAATTGTGTCCGATCTGTGGTGGAGCATTTGGGCCATGATTCAGTACAGGATATCCAACATCGATTTCGACTTCTACGCGTACGGGAATGGCCGTTTTCAGAGACTCCGGAGAAATGCGAGCGACAGGGATTTCAGTAAGTGGCTTGAATGCATCTAATTTCCTTGACGATTGCTGTATAGACAGCTATAATCCATTGAAATTTGCACAGTTCTAAAAATAAATACAAATGGAGGCTTTGCAATGGGTACACAGGAGGCATTTACCAAAATGTCAGAAGCGGTTGAAAACGGGGATACGGAAGCCCTTCTTTCAGCTATTGAGAACGTGATAGATTCTGAAGATCCACTTACGATCATCCAGAAAGGTATGATGTCGGGCCTGAAGCACATTGGAGAACTCTTTGGGAAAGGTGAAATATTTCTACCTGAAATGCTCATGGCAGCAGAGGCCTTTCAGGACGGCATGAAGCTCATAGAGCCAAAGCTCAATGCAGCAGGTAAGAAGGTTGAAAAG
>Ga0111221_1035_pt1 | contig 18621 bp, 9 predicted proteins | sample DeeMarSWOR152_54_FD_80385 | JGI IMG/M metagenome (GOLD analysis project Ga0111221, IMG submission 80385) | Spirochaetes bacterium DG_61 | reverse complement strand
TCCCTGATATCCTGTTTGACTACCGTTACGCCTAACTTTTCTAAAAACTTCATATTGTATTCCCGTGCTTTCTCAGCCGAGTATCCTGTCCTGTTCAGTTCGTACTTTGTCATATTGTCATACGCTATAACCGTATCTCCTCTTCTGGCGTACAATTCGCACACATGTGAGCCTAAAAATCCACATCCACCTGTCACTAATACTCTCATTTTGTCCCTCCTTATGACAAGAAATAGTCTGACGTTCTTTACTTTTTACGCTCCTTACAATCGGTCCACTCAAAGCCGTAAAAATTGCAGTATTTGAGCGCTTTATGGCGAATCTTTTGGAATCAATCTATAAATCCATATGTGTTCCTCTTCAAACAGGACTATTTTCTCAAATCCTATTTCTGGAAATGAATCGATATATTCTTCGAGTGGAAGGCTACTTACCTGATCGATATCTTTTGTTGGATCTAAAAGCAGATACAGGTGGTCCAGCACGAGACGCTCAGGAGAGGTCAGGGAAGCGAAATAGACCGGTGCCCTTCCATCTATACAGGTTTTCAATGCCCTGGCTTCTTTCTCTGCCTCTTCCTGAGACATGAAAGGGTTGAACAGAGAATGGTGTTTGATGTCACTTCGTATGTTGTAAATATCTCTGTAATAGAGCCTGAGTGGATAGTCAGCGCGACCCACCGAATTCCAGAAATGAGTCTCCTGAGGGAGCTCATCAAATATCTTTTGTACATATTCAGGTACTTTGTTATAGGATCTCTTATTCGGTTTTGTGAGATACTCAACACCGTCCCAGGTGTATTCAGCCTGTTCCCACTCCGGATAATTCCGAAAATAATTTTTCACAATTCCTTCTTTTTTCCCGTCATCGGAGACTGCTTCATATATAAATGGAGGAGTAAAAAAAGTAGGAAGAAGGCACAGAAGGATGATGCGGCCAACTTTTCCGAAATCAAATAGGAAATGTATTGCAAATACAACGGGCACACTCAATAAAACGTACACAGGTAGGGAAAAGGCATACATGTCCCAGATGAAATAGTTGCTTGACCATATTATCTGTGCGATAAGAGCTGTCATAAAGAACAGAAATGTCAGACGAAGTGCATTCTTTTTCCAAAAACAGTAGAACCCGAAAAGAGCAAGTAAAATTGCTGACGAGGGGTAATTGTAGATAATCAGAATAAGATAATTCAAACGCCAGAATCTTTTTTCCCCATGGGATATTTCTCGGGGAAACATATATTTTTTAAACTCACCGCCAGTGGTATCATCAATCGTAGTCTTCAGTGCTTTGAAACTCACGTTAAAGACAGATTGGGCCGGATCTTTTGTTTTCAGCATTTTGAAATCGTATCGATAGTCCTGAATAAACGCGTAGAGATAAACGCTGATTCCGAGTAAAAAGCACCCGAACAGTATAGATACTTTCCGGAAGGTGAGACCTTTTCGTTTGAAAATGAGGTATCCAATTACTGCCATCAATCCGAATATAAATAAAGCCATTAACACGTGATTGCTGCAGCCAAGCCCGAGAAAAAATGTGACAAGGTAGAGATTTATTATTTTTTCTGTTTTTTCGTATCGAATAAGAAATAACAGAATCGCGGCTATGATTGCTGTGTTGAGCGTGTACACCTCCAGCATTGTGGAATGCCACCAGAGGGAATGGGAAATCATGAGAATGATTGCACCTATACTTGAAACTAGTTTACTTGCTGTAATCTCAAGAAAAACAAGAAACATGAGCTGTACGGTTAAAGCCCCGAATAGGGCGGAGAGCAGGACAAGATAGTAATGTATATTCGTTTCTGGAAAAAGTTGAATCCATCCGAACCCTAAAATGTGGAACAGATTGTGATAATTGACCCATGCGCCAATTTCGAGTTTCAGGACATTCGATACGATGAGTGTGGCATCTACCCACCCAGGGGTTCTACAGGAGGTGAGCCAATAGAGGAATCCGGGAATCAAAAAGAAAAAATAGGGTGCAAACCTGTATACCTTTGAAATGTAAGGATTGGTACTGAACAGGCACTGCAATTTTCGAAATGGAGTGCTGTGCTTTTCCCGAAAGAGCCGGTTCATTTCTTTCATATCTTTTTCCTTTATCTGTTGATTTATGACATATATAGCAATCGATGTGCCAGTATCGCATTTACTTATAATTACTTTGATTACAAATAATTAGAATGGGTGTATAAAAAAAGATTATTTCAAACCCCTGCAAATTTATTTTTACAAGCTTTTACAACGACTGAAAAGATTTACAGGGTTTTTTGAGAGTTCAGTCCTTGAATGCACTCTAAAGCCATCTATTGTTTTAATTAGGAGTTGAGAAACAACTGGCATATTGTTTGCTTATACATTCGTAAAGAATCCGATCTCATAAAATCCGGACGGCCAGTCACACAATTAATGGCTGAGTGATGTTCCGGGGATGGAGCTCACATGGAAAGGTATATTCTTGTTCTATTGGGGATATTGACTTCAGCTTCAGCCCAGGTAATGTTGAAGAAATCTTCTGGGTTTCAAGCTTGGACCAGCTCATGGTTTGCGTTTCTTTTACTGAGCGGGTTTTTATATCTGGTATCCTTCGGTCTCTATTTTTATATTCTCAAGTTTTTCCCCATAAGCAAAATTTATCCAATCATGATTTTATGCGTTGTTTTCCTGGTTACGGGTTATGGAATTATTATTGGTGAGCACATTTCGATACGGCAGTCTATCGGACTTCTTCTGTGTATGGGCTCGATCTATCTTATATTTTCATGACCGGTGATGAAGTGAAGGTGTTTCATCGAAATGAAGCTGACGGCGGTTTCTTTGGAGCCACGGGGGATAGATTTGGGAATATATTTACCTGTTACATCATGCCTGCTCTTCCCCCTGTTTATACGAGTCTTTTCGATCTATCCTTTGTCCCAGAGCCTGTGGAGAGATCCCCAGGAGGAGCGCTGCAGTGGATTTTACTCCTTTCGCTCTCTTCAGCGCTTCTGCGATCAATATATCATTGGCCTGCGCCAGAGTGGGCAGCCTTTCTTTAAAAATAATGAGCTCCTTTTGCTCCTCTCTGCTCATAAGCTGAGCTTCCCGTCCCATGGCTTCCCTGAAGGGCTTCAATGAGAGCATCTTTGCAGACTGCTTACTCACGGCATCGAAGATCATTGACCGGAGCTCTCTTATGTTTCCGGGAAAGTCATAGGACTCAAGAAGGGGAATCAGTTCAGGAGGAACAGCAAGCTTTTTCTTCTTGAGCTTTTGCAATGCCTCTCCCATGAAGTGATCCACAAGGAGGGGTAAATCCTTCTTCCTCTCCCGGAGCGGGGGAAGCCGGATCTCGTGAGCCGATATCCTATAGTAGAGATCTTTCCGGAACTCACCTGAGCCCACAGCCTCAAGCAGATTTTTATTGGTAGAAACAACAATCCGGGCATCTGTATCCATGGACAAATCGGATCCGAGCGGGTAGTACTCACGGATTTCGAGGAGCCTCAGAAGCTTCACCTGAGATAAGGAGCTCAGATCGCCGATCTCATCGAGTAAAATCGTCCCGCCGGATGCCTGCTGTAAAAAACCTTTTCTCGATTCTGTTGCACCCGTATACGCCCCTTTTTTATGTCCGAACAGGCTGTCAGAAAACATCGTATCATCAAGCCCAGCGACATTCACCGCTACAAAAGGTTTGTTCGATCTGCTCAGTTTATGTATCGTCCTCGCTATAAGCTCCTTTCCGACTCCTGTCTCACCGGTTATCAGAACAGTCTCATCAGTCCTTGCGATCGATTCCACGAATAGAAAAATTGACTGCATCTTACGGTCCTGAGTGATGATGGGGGAAAATGCCTCGGGATTACTCAGCCTGTCATTCAGAAGCCTCTTTCTTAGATCCCCATACTCACGCTTGAGATCCATCAATTCCACTGCTCTCTTTATACCGCTCACCAACCTGCTCTCTTCAACCGGTTTGACCATGTAGTCAAAAGCTCCAGCCTTCATGCATCGTACCGCTACATCTATCTCGTTCGTTGCGGTAATTATGATCACGGGGACATGGGGAAAATCCTCCTTGATCTGTGAAAGAAGTTCCTCCCCTGAAATGTAGGGCATGCGCAGATCAAGGAGAATCACCTCTACTTCATTGCTGTGTAGAAGTCTCAATACCTCTCTACTGTCCGTAGTACTCATGAGATTATTCATACCATTCGACTTGAGTACGCTTACCTGGCTTTCGACAACATGTGCCTCATCATCAACGATTAATACGGGATAATCAGGATGCAACTTGGAACTCATATGAGGTCTCCTTCAGGGAAACTGACAGAGGCGAGCGTTCCTTTTCCCGGTTGAGATTGAAAGTTTAAAGTACCGCCGTACTCCTCAACGATACGCGAGGAGATGGAGAGTCCAAGCCCTGTTCCCCCGGACTCCTTCTTGGTTGTAAAAAATGGCTCCCTAATCCTTGAAAGGACTTCCTCCGACATTCCCTCTCCCTCATCCTTTACTTCAATTATCACTCGATGCAGCACCCTGTCATAGGAAGTACAGATGGACACCCCTTTACGTCTGTCCACAAGCGACTGACAGGCATTCTGTAGCAGGTTGAGAAGTACCTGCTCTATCCTCTGTGCGTTTCCCCGCACTTTTGGTATGTTTTCTTCTAGCTGTACTGAAAAGTTATCTGTGGATTTTTTTATGAAAGGTGTGCCGAGCAGTATCGCAGACTGTACAGTAACGTTTACGTCCACCGACTCTGAAGTGTCCTCAGGCTCCGGTCTGGCAAAGGTCTTTAATTCTTTCACTATCACACCTATCCTCCTCGCGCATTCTTCGATGCGTTTGACTGAGTCTTCGAGGGTCTTTTTAAACTCAGTGTATTCAAAGCCACCAATCCGGAGCCCATCATTCTCCTGGGAATACTCATCAAGCACACTCAGAATATCTGGATAGGCTTTCATTAAAAGTGCGGTGTTGAGCATTATCGAATGGTTTGGGTTGTTGATCTCATGGGCGACCCCTGCAGCGAGCTCTCCCATCATCGCGAGCCTATCGGATTTCATCAGGTGGAGCTGCTGTATCTTCGCCTGTTCCTCTACTTTCTTCTGTTCGGTGATATCACGCTCGAGAATGGCTATCCTCGCCACTTTCCCTTCTGAATCAACAACGGGATAAATAACGTTATCGCTGATCCTTCCCCCCTGCTCATCAACTACCCGGATTACTTTTACAGAGCGAATGGCCCGTTCAACATATCCTCTCCTGCGCTCAGCCACTTCGGCTGGCAACATATCCCAGAGGCACTTGCCCACAATCTCATCGGTTCGCATACCGTAAGCTTTCACATTCGTCCTGTTCAGGCTCAATACCTTTCCATCAGGATCAATAAGCACGAGCGAATCCCTCAATGCATCGAGTAAAGACCTCGCCATCTGTTCACTCCTCCGAAGCTCCTCCTCAACCAACTTGCGTCTCTCTATGTCGGCTAAAAGTGAGTGGTACAGCCTGGCGTTCTCAAAAGAAATTGCAGCCTGCGATGCAATCAGCTTCACAACCTCTACTCTATCCTCAGTAAAGGCTCCATCGGTAAGATTGTTTTCAAGATATAGAATACCTTTTATCACTCCCTGTCGGACGATTGGTGCGCAGAGAAGCGATTTAATTCTGTTCTGCAGTATATAGGCATCGATCTGAAAACGTTCATCCTCACAGGCATCTTTCAGGACAATGCTCTTTTTTGTTCTGATTACATAGTTCAGGGCAGCATTGGACAGGCTGCCGCCCTCAGAAGCCTCTGTATTTTGCAGCAGATTGATTTTCTCAGTACCTACGTCCCCTTCAGCTTCAATCAAATATTTCCCTTCCTTTTCGAGTATCAGCACACCTCTCTCAGCACCTGAAACTTCCAAAACGATCTTCATCACCTTTTCTAAAAGAGAGTCCAGCACGATTTCACCGGAGATCACATGAGATGCCTTCAGCACGGTCGAAAGATCAAGTTCTCCAGATCTGATCCCTGATGAATCGAAGTCGAGGGATATCGGCTCTTTCAACGATAGTTTTTCTTCGATAGGGGTGCCAATAAGGTTTCCATATTTTTTTTCCAGATACATTACCTTTGCAGAGGCTCCCCATCTTCTGTAGCACACGTGAGCTTCTTTCATGTAGGCAGAAGCGATCTTTTTCTTTTCTCTTTTAAGATAGAACTTTGCAGCACACTCATTGGCCATGGCTTCATCCTGGAGATAATCGTTTTCTCTCGCTCCCTTAATAGCCTGATCGTAATATTCCATCGCTCTCAATTCCTTTCCATCCACCCGTTCCCGTTCCGCTTCCACCAGATACCACTTGTGAAGATAGTTCATAGGAGCATGCTCTGCTCCCTTTCTCATCGTTTTTTGGTAGGTAGTGACTATTTTCATGGAATGTTTTTGTTCGATATGGTTTAATTGAGGGTACACAGCGAGCAAAACGAGAGAATAATAGAAGCGTGCCTCGAGCACGAAACCGAATTGACCTCGCGTTTCACGCTGTTTTTCTATCTCTCTAAAGGCTTTAAAAGCCTCGAAGTAGTCTTCGAACAGATAGCAGAGCATGCACCGATGAAATCGTATTCCGGCAATCGTATCGGTGTCCCGTGCATCGATTAAAACCGGAAGCATTTCCTCTTCGTTGAAACATTCCCCCTTTAATCGTGTACTATTTTCAGCACGCCCCATTAAATTTAACGAAGCCTGCCGTATGAGCATGATATTGTTATATGTATTCTCCTGTTTAATCATTTTCAAAGTTTCACTGTATTTTGCACTTTCATGCCTCACCGTCTCCAGGTTTTTTCCAGTAAAGAACAGCTGAATGCAGTACCCCCGGATCGCATAGGCGGCCCATTCCAGATCACCGGTGAGCAACCCACTTTGATATGCTTCGAGAAGAGGCTTTAGGGATTCCTTCAAATGGGCTTTCCATTTCTTCATCAGGGCAAAGAATACATTGTACATTTTTGCGGTAAGTTCTTGGGTATAATATTTTTTGAAAAGGTCCAGAGCAAAGCTGCCATACTGATATCCGGGGACGATTTCGCCTATTAATCCCAGCAGCAGCCCATACAGGGTATAGGCGAAAGGTGAGATCGAGGAGTTTCCGTATTTATAGGATAAAATGATCATTCTAAATGCGATACTTGGAAACATCTCACGAATTGATCTATAAAAAGGATTGAAAACGCCCATCAGTATACGCATTGCGGCAAGTTTGTACTGATCTGTCATTTGAGGAAGGTTATAGAGATCATCGAGGCTTATTCCGTGCAGGACCACTTTCGTTCTGAGAAGACCGAGCAGGATGCGTAATCTGCCGGGATTTTTTGGTAAAAATACTCCTAACTGATTTAATATTTTCGAGGCGGTATCAACTGCCTCCCTGTATCTGTTTTGTGCGATATAGGAATGGATTATTATTTCGTATGTCCTTACCTTGTCAAGAAGTGTTCTTGCCTTCATGAGTACAGTTTGATTCAAATAGTCTGCACGGGAAAAATCGGCGTTCATGTATGCCGTTTCAGCACCTTCCACATGTAATAAAAGCGTCAATTCATAGTGATCCTGCCAGGAATTTTCTTCAAGCATCCCTATTCCTGCGTTTAAATATCTTAAAGCAGATTCATATGCGATGGATGTCTTCGCTTTTTTTCCTGCTTTCAGGTTCAGTCCGGCAAGTTCATATTTTTCTCCCTGAACCTTAATAAGTGCTCGCCCCTTGTTAAGGTGGTCGGTGATTTCACATACATTCTCATCATTCTGGGTTTTTAACATATCGGTCAGCATAGATTTTCCAATTCTCAGATGCAAGCGCTGCTTCTGGTCTGAGGAGAGGAGTAAATAGGCTGCCTGTTGAACCCGGTCATGCAGAAACTGAAAAGAGATTTCTGAAATCTCTGAGCGGCTTTTCTCATCCACGGGAATATATTTATACTCTTCACCGGTCGGTAAAACAAGTCCTTCGATTATGCATTCTCGCAACTGCTTTAAAGTGGCAAATGGAGAAGTATTGTTTACCTCTGCGAGTGTCCCCAGTGTGAAATGGTTGCCGATACAGGCTGCGGCCTTCAGCATCCGCTGCCCGGTTTTTGTAAGCTTTTGTATCTTGTGTGTCATGAGCCTGACCGGATTATCCGTAATATCTGCCTTCAGAATTTTGTCCAGATCCCAAACCCAGCGTCCGTTAAGGAAATCAAAATGTGTATGGTTTTTTTGATAGAGTGTTCTTAAAAACTGATTTACGAAAAAGGGATTGCCGCTCGTCTTCTCGTACACAAGATGAGCAAGAGAAAGGGACTCTTCCATCCGACATTCAAGGGTGTCAGAGACGATGTACTCCACATGCTTCCTGAGTAGTGGATTTAAATTAATTGTGATCATCCTGGTTTCTAATTTCTTGAGATCGTCCAGCATGCGCTTGATCGGATGAGAAGAATCCACCTCTTCTTTTCTGTAGGCGCCCAGGAGAAGTAAATATTTTATGTCAGGACTACTTGAAAGAATTCGAAGGAGCTGCAAACTGGCTGAGTCAGCCCAATGAAGATCATCAAGAAAGATAATCAGTGGTTGTTCTCTGTGACTGAATGAACTCACAAAGTTTTGGAAAATCTTATTGAAACGGTTCTGCGCCTCTGCAGGAGGGAGCTCTGGAACCTGATTCTGTTTTCCTATTATGAGTTCCACCTGCGGGATCACATCTATGATAATCTGGCCATTCGGACCGATACTTTTCAGTATCCTTTCTTTCCATAATACAACTTGTTCTTTGCTTTCCATAAGAATCTGGTCGACGAGCTCTTTGAAAGCCTGGATAAAGCCGCTGTAGGGAATGTCCTGCTGTAACCGCTCAAACTTCCCGGAAATACATATCACCTTTTTATGGATAAGAGACTTATGGAACTCCCTCTCAAGCGATGTTTTGCCTATCCCTGAGTTTCCGGTGATCAGCACCAGCACTCTCTCTCCTCTGCTTGAAAGATTGAACATTTCCTTCAAGGTGGAGAGTTCTGTCTCACGCCCGTATAATCTCTGTGAAACTGTGAATATGGGAGATCTATCATCGCTTCCCAGCTCGAAATCGATTATTTTACCGGAGGACTTCAGATCTGAAAGGCATCGCTTCAAATCCGAGATTAGACCATGTGTGCTTTGATACCTCTCTTCCGGGACCTTTGATAGAAGTTTCAAGATGATTTTTGATAAGGTACCAGGAATCCTACTATTCAATTTGTGAGGTGCAAGAGGTTTCTTCGCAATATGAGAATGCACAAGCTGAAGTGGTTCTTCGGACTGAAAGGGGAGTGCACCCGTGAGCATTTCATAAAATACTATACCAAGAGAGTAGAGATCGCTCCGGTAATCAATTGCCCTGTTGATTCGACCCGTTTGTTCGGGTGATATGTAGAAGAGTGTCCCTTCAACCATATCTATACTGGAAATCCTGGTGGTGCTTTCACCCGGATAAAATGAGGAGATGCCAAACTCAGTGAGTTTTATCTGCTGGTTTATTGTATTGATGAGGATGCTCTGAGGGTTCATACCTTTATGAATAATACCGTTTCCATGAACTTCTCCAAGGACCTCAGAAACCTTGATCGCTATATCCAGAAACTGAGCTAATTCCATTTTTCCCGAAGGAATAATATTTATTAAGGGTTCACCATCAAAATCTTCAAGAATCAGTGCCGGAAGATTATGAAACGTCTTAAGTTCGTAGGGTTTTAAAATCGCTTCAATATTCAGATTTTTTATGACCTCATACTCGTGTCTGAGCCTCGCAATATATTTTGCATCGGGATCCTCTATTTTTAGAGTTTTTATAATGACCGGTAAGGGTGATGTAACCCCCTGCACCTTTACCCCGCGGTAAATGACTCTTTTTGAGTCTTCATACAGTTTTTTCATTATCTTGTAGTCTGATATTTCGTTCATAATCTTATCCGACCAAAATCGATGAAGCGTTTCGTGTTTGTCCGTAATAAAGCTGGCTGGTGTATCGGAAACGGATATTTTCAATGGATAATGATGTTATTGGAGACGATAACATCTTATAAATATTGTAGCGAATATGGCTAAAGATGTAAATTATTTATTTTGTACGCTCCAATTTATAACAAATACACTTCGAAAGAAAAACCCGAGGGATCGGCTGTAAATTACATTAAGGTTGACAGATACACAGAATGCGGTATAAGAATAGTAAGAGTGAATAAAAAACTCACTCGGCATCCAGCCTTCTTCAGGGTGGAGATCGTATAGATGGAGTGGCTGAGATTATCAAAATTCGCTATCGGTTCATTGCCTACCGGGGTTCTTTTATGGGGCCTGACGATCTTTCTATTGAGTATTAAAAAGAAATCAACTACAACCTGGTTGCTGATCGGGTACTTCAGTGTTCTCTCGATACTGCTTTTATCATATGTATTGAGGTATTCAATATTATCACGCTTTGTATTCAACACTGGTCAATTATCCAATTTGATAGTATTTGGCGTTGTTTCTTACCTTCTATTCGCCTATAAGTTTCAGGAAAATAGCCACCCCCTTGAATCAAAAATAGTGACTGTCCTCTTCTTGATAGCCGCACTCTACATTTATATTTCTATATTTCTGAGATATCTTGTGTTGGAAAAAACCTATGATTTTCAAGCTCACTACTTTACCTATGTGTTTGGGCCCGGAATCAGTATCGTGACAGGACTTGGATATTTCTGGATAATAATCGTATTTCTTCGTAAAACGATCCTCGTCTCTGAATATGCAGGACCGCTTATACCATCACGGCAGAATTTTCTTTCAATGAATCGTTTAACTAATAGGTTAACAGTCGCCGTTTTAAAAATAATTCGTCCAAGGGGAAAGCGGGCAAAAAGCCTGCTTTCATTCGCCCTGCTTACCTTTGGTATGTTTTCGGTGTCCTTTCTTTATCTTTTAATGTCGACAAGAGTTATCAGCCGTGAAACCTATGGATTTCTCTTCAACGCAGGTGGTCTTCTCACTACATTTGCTATTTTCATCGTTTATACCAACTATACATTTGAACCTTCAAGTTTTCGATGGAAACTGGTGGGGCTTTCATTGGCGCCGATCATGGTTATTATGGGGATCGTTGGAAGCATAATCTTATCCTTAGCTGATACATCCTTTGACAATCAGAGAAAACTTGAGACGGGACAGATAAAATCGATGCTGAGCCTAAATGGATCCTTAAAATTACCCCTCGAAGTTTCATATATAGCATCACGCCCGAAAGGAGGAGGCCGTTATTCGGATACGTATGTAATCGAAAAATCCCAGACGGAAGGCTTAGAGGTGAAAGACTTTATTGAGAGTGACAGGATTGAAAGAGAAAAGGAGCTCGCTAAGTCCGAAGAAGTTTTATTTATGAAGAATACAGTTTTTAACCGCGAGCAATCCCGCACTACCACTCAGAATGAAATCGATCGATTAATGCATCCAGAAATGGTACGCCGTTTTCGATATTTTGATTTATATGACACAGATTCCTTCTTTATCCATTACGATTTCATTTTTGGAGACCGCCTGTATGAGATCGGGTATAGCTATAAATGGTACCGCACAGAAATCCATAGGACTGCGATCAAGTTATTCTATATCATTATAGGAACCACAGTCATCATAATGATACTGTTTCCGGTTCTCTTTTACCGGAATCTTTTTCAAATCGATCTCCGCATATTTTAATGAGCGTATCCCTCTGTTGTTCCATCTTGATATCGAATCTTCTTGATAGAGCCCTTCAAACAGGAAGATTATTACTCCATCCTCATGCGGCGGGCGTTCTCTTTTAAGCCCAGGCCCGCACATTACTTCTGCATTATAAAGAAAGCAGATCCGTACCACTCGTGATACAATCTGTAGAGTGTGATTTCCCGTTCTTCGCTCTCAATGAGTGCTTGAACCTTCGGGCTGTCACTGTGAACAATTCGGAGTTTTTTCAAGCGCTTTTCCAGGGGACCATAATATTCGTTCCACCATACTCGTCCGGGTAATTGGAATGAGCCGATGAGGGTATATCCGAGGTGTGAAATTCTCATGAGATTCTCTCTGATGGTTTTGATACCGGGGTACAGCGCTCTCCAGTACCCGCGAATCTCCTGCGGTGGATCGGGCTGCAGCCAGACCATATCATGAACGGCCAGAAACCCCTCCAGTTTTAGAAAGCGCTTCCACTCTTTCAGTCCTCTTTCAAGTCCAATGGCATGGATGGAACCCTCCGACCAGATGACGTCGAAACTTTCATCGGGGAAACGCATATCGAACATTGAACAGTTGATAGCTTCAACTCGATTGGAGAAACCTTCGGTACGAGCCTTTCTAATCAGTGTATCGATGGACGGTTGGTGGATGTCAACTGCCACAATGAGACCCTGGCTTAACCGCGCGAGTTCGAGTGTTGGACCTCCGGTTCCACAACCGATATCCAGGATTTTTGGGGCAACGAGTTTCGGAAGCAGGGAAAAGGCCTTTGCCGTGTATTTTCTTCTTTCAGGACCCATTTCCATAATTGTTCTACGCAATTGTGAAATAACATCGGATTCCATAATTTAAATAGGATACCTCCTTAATGATCATAATCATAAATAATAAAACTGACAATGAAACCCTTGTTTTTCTGAATGAATCTCTTTTCTTCGATGCATGTTCCCAGATGAAAAAAAACATAAATTACAATAATGATATTTATTAGATATAAAAAAAAATACATTTAATGAGATCTAAAATTACATTTATCGTGTGAAATAAAATTATTTTAAAAAAATTATGATTTTTTATAATCATAGATTGAAATTCCTGAAATGCGTGCTATATTGTGGAATACTTTTAAAGTTGCGCATAAAGTATCATTTTCCTCATTTCGAACAGCATTACGTGAAAGTAGTGAGGTAGTGTCTGGTCCAAGGTTGAAAGTATATCTACGGATATAGAAAGTATGCTTAAAAAGATATGGAGAATTGTATTTCCCCTCTCTTTGGGCCTGTTGTTCCTCCTCTTTATATTTGGGTGCGGTTCACGGATCGATTTTTTAAGTGTAATCGAGGATAAAAGTGTCCCTGACATCAATATCAAGATCGGTGACAACTTGAATGTGCCCAATGGAACAGGCTCCTATGATTTCGGTAACGTACAGGTCGATACGAGCAAATCTACTATGTTCGTCATTGAGAACACCGGGCTTCTTCCATTAAATATAGGGGATACATCTATTACCTCCTCGAGTGGAGGAGGCTTCACGGTGAGTCAGTCAATATCGGGGCAAGCCATAGAACCAAAATGTAGTGGATCATTTATTATCATATTCAATCCTTCTTTCGAAGGGTATAAATCGGGAACGGTGACTGTAGAGAGTGATGATCCTGATGAGAACCCCTATACTTTTACTATTGAAGGATACGGTACTCCGATTCCGGTACCCGATATTACTGTGGAGAAGCAGAGTATCGTGATCCCCAATGGTTCTCAGGGGCATGACTTTGGAACCGTATTGATCGGAGATTCGAGTATTCCCATCCAGATGACCATTCAAAATGAAGGCACTGCCGATTTGGTGCTCGACAGCATTTCCTTTGTCTCCGGTGAGGTGTCAGATTACACAGTTGATGACACCGGAACAATCTACATTATCTCCCCTGAAGGGAGCACGACCTTCAACTTGACATTCTCACCGCTCAGTCCCGGCCCCAGGACTGCAACTATTGCAATAGAGAACAACGATGAGGACAGCGATCCATTCACATTCACGGTCACAGGAGTTGGTGAGCCGAAGGTTCCGGACATATATGTATTGAGTGGATCTGATGAGATTTTTCATGGAACAGTGGGGTACGATTTCGGGACTGTGATGGTCGGTGACGTCAGCTCTCCCCATATTTTTACAATCGGGAACAGGGGAACCGACTCTCTCATCATGTCGTCAATCTCCTCCACTGATTCGTCACAATTTGTGGTCGATAATTCTGGCACGGTATTTATCCTTCCGCCCGGTGATACAGAAACGACTGCTTTTACAGTCACCTTCGAGCCGGTAGATCCCCACGGCCTGAAATCTGCAGATATTATTCTCTCAAGTAACGATCCGGACATCGCTGAGCTGAGATTCACGGTTGTCGGATTTGCATCTCAGATACCTGTACCGGACATCGAAATATGGCGAGGGTCCGTAGAGGTAAACGCGGGGACTCTGGGCTTTGATTTCGGACCGGTTGAGATCGGTGATTCGAGCTCTCCGGTGAGCTTTACAATCCAGAATAGTGGAGATGCCGATCTGATAGTCACGGGTATTAGCTCTTCCTCAGGCGATTTCACTGCGGATGATTTTCCGTCCCTGCCCTGCGATATCCAGCCAAGCGGATCGGAAAGCTTCACCGTTACCTTTTCTCCGAGCGGTATGGGGCTCAGCTCTGCGGCCATTACTATCATGAACGATGATCCGGATGAGAATGTATTCACATTCTATGTGCAGGGCGAGGCGGCCCTCCCAGATATGAGGGTGATGAAAGGAGCAACCACGATCTCAAACGGTGAAACCGATGCGCACGATTTCGGCACCGTGCTGATCGGGGATGCGAGCGCACTTGTTCAGTTCACGATTCAAAACAGCGGTGACACCGATTTGATAATCAACAATATATCATTTATCGCCGGTAATAGTGTTGACTTCAGCTATGACGATTCAGCAACGACATACACCATCCCTCCCAGTGGCAGCACGTCATTCAACATCACCTTCACGCCGCTCGTGTCTGGTCACCGGTGGGTAACGGTATCCATAGAGAATAATGATCCGGTGAAGGACCCCTACACCTTCACGGTTGAGGGAGATGGTGAGCCGAAGATCCCTGACATACATGTCAGGCAGGATAGTACTAATTTACCCTCCGGTTCGACCTATAATTTCGGAACCGTGCTCATCGGCGCAAGCTCTCAGGTACAGTTTACAATCCGCAACTACGGCACAGGGGACCTGACTGTGTATGACATTACCTCGAGCTCCTCAGAGTTTTCACTCACAAGCTCGCCTTCGATGCCCTTTACCGTATCGCCTGGTACGAGCAGGTACATCACGATCACATTTTTACCTGCGTCACCCGGAGATCTATGGGCAACCCTTACGTTGCTGAGCGACGACCCTGATGGCTCAGAGAATCCCTATACCATTAATATGCAGGGCTATGGAGAAACACCGGTGTCTGCCATCAATGTCAGGCAGGGGCTTACGAGCCTTCCGAACGGCTCAGGTATATATTTCTTCGGGCATGTTCAGGAGTATGATACAAGATCAGAAACCTTTACCATCGAAAATAACGGAACGGCTTCTCTCATTATCAGCGGAATCTTGCTTACCGACGGATATACAGACCAGTTCTCAATTAACTACTCGATCCCGCCCATCGCTCCGGGTGGCTCAAGCACCTTTACCGTCACCTTTTCTCCCACCTATCCGGGGGACAAGTGGGCAGAGATCACCATTGTGAACAACGATCCGGACGATGATCTGTACACCTTCATGATCGAGGGGATGGTGGGGCTTCCTCCCGTGGTTGATATCGAGGTGTGGGAAGGTGCAACCTACTATCCTGACTACTCTACATACAGTGGATTCGGCACCGTACAGGTCGGCACGAGCAGCAGTTCCGCTGTGTTCACTATCTGGAACAACGGTCCTGATGACCTTCTGATACCGAGCATCGTCATAACAGGAGGCGACGTGGAAGACTTTGATCTCGATTTGAATTCGACCGACCTGAACACATACATACCAGCCGGGTGGAGCACGACTTTTAGTGTTACCTTTGCCCCACAATCAGATGGGGACAAGTGGCTTGAAATCGACATAAATTACAATGATCCCAATGTAACTCCATATACACTTAGATTTGAAGGGATAGGAGAAAATTAGAACCCATGAAAACATTTCGCTCTACACATAGAGAGTATGCAGGAGGTTTTACCATGAAAAAAATATTGATAATAAGCTATGTCTTTGCATTCATACTCGTTTCAGCTCTCGCGGTCTTTGGTGCCTCATTCAACGTCGTCGGATATGAGAATAACGAGCTCGCGAATTATTCGATCTTTGCGACCGACGGTGTGGTGATTCTCGGAAGCTCCACCATACACAGCGGAGACGTCGGCATTGAGTCCACTGGAATGGTCAGGTCGCTCGATGCGGAGGCAGAAGCTTCCATGGAACTCCCTGAGAAAAAGGTATCTATCGACCAGAATGTGTATTTTGAGTATGATACTTCAATTTACGGCGAGATCGTTGAGATCAAACGAGGAGCTTCTGTTGATTGTGTCTACTACATCGACCTGATAAATGAGGGTGAAATCCGGGGGGAAGAGGGTTTTCTTCACGAATGCGCTCCCCAGGTAATACTACCGGAGTTTCCGGAACCACAGCCGGGAACAGATGACATATCCGTGTACTGGTTTGAAGAGCTCGTGCTCGAACCCGGAAGCTACAAAAACGTCACCGTGATGCCCTTTGGAACCCTCATCCTGAGTGGAGGGACATACCACATGGAAAATCTCGAGCTCGGGTATTATTATGCGAGAATCCTGTTCCGCGGACCCACCGAGATCGTGATCAGCAACAAGCTCATGTCCTGGATCAAGAGCTACATCGGACCGGAGGAGGGGTATGAGCTGAGTGCGAAAGATATATGTATCTATGTGGGAGGAGTCAACGGCGGGAGCAGATATCTACGGAACTATCCGAAGGCCGTGCAGATCGGCAGGTATGGAAAGGTATTCGCAAACCTTTTTGCACCAAACGGCACGGTCTCGATTCAGCGAGACTGTATCGCAAAGGGTGCATTCATCGGAAAGGATGTGGTGATCGGATATGGGGTGAGCGTTACCCTTGATTCGGCAAAGCCGCTCCATGCAGTCACCTATTTTACCGACCCGAATCTGGAAGCTGCGGTCAGGGAGGCAATCAACAAGCCTGAGGGTGATATCTATACGACGGATCTCGAACAGATTTTTGCATTGAACGCAAGCGGCAGAGAGATCACCGATCTCACCGGGATCGAGGGCTGCACAAACCTCACGAACCTCGTGCTGAGCTACAACAAAATCATTGATCTTGGTCCTCTCGCAGGACTCGTAAATTTGGTATCTCTTAATCTGAACGAAAACGCAATCAGCGATCTTTCACCTCTTTCGGATTTGACAAACCTCGTGCGTTTGTACCTGGGAAACAACGACGTATCCGATGATACCCTGTACAGTCTGACTGGCCTGACGAATCTCACCACGCTGGTCCTTGATTACAACAACATCTCCGACATCACCCCTCTCTCAGAACTTACGAACCTCAACTGCCTCGTGCTGAACGACAACTACATTCAGGACCTTTCACCGCTCCAGGATTTAACGGCGCTCACCGTTCTGTATCTGTACAATAACTTGATCATAAGCCTTGAACCTCTACAGAATCTCACTGAGCTTGTCACACTCTACCTTTACGACAATGACATCAGCGAACTTGCGCCTCTTACCGGGCTCATAAACCTCACGAGTCTCGTGCTGGATTACAACCGCATCGAGAACATAGCCCCACTCGCGAGCTTAAAGAAACTTACCACTCTCTATCTAAATGATAATAATATCGGAGACATTTCGGCGCTCAGCGGGTTGGAAAACCTCAGCACCCTCATATTAAATACCAACAATATTTACAGCATCGCACCACTTGCCGGGATGCAGAACATCAGCTACCTCAATCTCGGATACAACTATATCAGTGATCTCACACCTCTCGAGGGTCATATCGCTTTAGAAGTGGTCTACCTCAACGATAACAGCATCAGCAGTATAAAGGCGCTTGTCTGGAACTGTGATGCGGGAGGATTGGAAGAGGGCGATGTGGTATATCTCAACTCCAATCCCCTTGATGAGGAGGGTGTAGAAGCGGACATCACCTACCTTACCAGCAAAGGGATCACCGTGTACTGGTCCGTTTCGCCCTGAGCCTCTCTTTTTCAGGTTTGCAGTGTAAACCCACTTTTTGTGGCAGATATTTTCATCACCTACCTCTTCGGTGAGTGTGAAATAGATCTATACGGGACAGGCAAATGGATGGGTGCAGTCATTGATATGGAGTTAAAGGATGAGTCGTTAATCAGAACCGGTTAAAATGTAGTGATGGAGATATAGATAGATGAAAGCGTTATTTCGTTTGGGGCAAACAGACTCATTCTCTTAACTGATTGATTGTGAAGATCCAGGACAAATTCGCAACGAAATTGTCTATTCCCTGGGAGTCTCTCTCTTTCACAGTCTCCGCTCCCAGGAAGCCCTGAGCTACCTCGAAATGAGCCTGGTAGACAGGGATGCATACTTTTATGAACCCGCACTGTTTCACCATTCGGTCGCTCACTTTCTGTTAAATAACTATGACGAGGTGATAGAAGGGTACACGCGGTACACTGCAGAGTTCCCCAGGGAAACTCTTTTACCCTTTGCCATATACATGCTCGGGAAGTGTTATAGAGAAACAGGCGACGTCGAAAGGGCATGGTCATGCTTCCTCCAAACTGGTACGGCCGGTTTTCTGGTGT
>Ga0111221_1034_pt1 | contig 18624 bp, 19 predicted proteins | sample DeeMarSWOR152_54_FD_80385 | JGI IMG/M metagenome (GOLD analysis project Ga0111221, IMG submission 80385) | Spirochaetes bacterium DG_61 | reverse complement strand
TCGAGGAGGTCCGCGCCGAGTCCTGCCACGTCACCCACGTTGTCCCCCACATTGTCTGCAATCACTGCGGGGTTGCGTGGGTCATCCTCAGGAATTCCGGCTTCCACCTTGCCCACGAGGTCTGCCCCCATATCTGCTCCTTTTGTATAGATCCCTCCTCCAGCCCGTGCGAACAGGGCAAAGAGGCTTGCACCCATCGCATAGCTGTTGATCATGCTGAGCTTGTGGATGAATGCGGTGGGATCGCTCTCACCGAAGAGGTTGAAGGCAAACAGAAGGATAACCAGCCCTAAAAGCGCGACACCGACAACACCGAGACCCATAACCGCACCGCCGGATATCGCAATGTTGAGTGCACCCTTCATCCCCAGTTTGTCTGCTGCATAGGCGGTACGCACATTGGCTCTGGTCGCAATCGTCATACCGATGAACCCGGCTGATGCGGAGATGAGCGCCCCCCAGACAAAGGAAATCGCTGACTTGTATCCGAAGTACTTCTTTGTGAGGAGCATCGCAAGCGCGATCACCACAACCACCACCGCAATGTAGGTATATTCTTTTTTCAGGAAAGCCTGTGCCCCGAGCTGTATCTGTCGGGCAATCTTTTTCATCACATCGGTTCCCTCCTCTTTTGCGAGGACCGAGCGGATGAAAAGCAAAATGACGATGATCGCTACCACGCTCGATGCGAGTCCGAAGTAAAGTCCTGTCATACTCCCCCCTCATATATGCCGGTGTTTTTTTTCACGGTACACGATTTGAATTGAATAGAAAAGAATAATTTTTTTTTCACGGTGAGTCAATAAAAAGCACGGAGAAGAGAGAAACAGGAATGGAATCGGACCTCACCCTCTGCAGTAAAGGCCATAGAAGAGATCAGAACCTGTGGCGGAATTCGATTGGAATGAGTATTCAACTGCGGGAAGCTTTATGCAACTCTGCATCGAGTGAAGAGGGGGTGAGTTGCTGGTCTTCCACCTCCCTGCGCCAAGCAAACCGTTTCCCTATTGCTCAGCAGAAAGTTGCTCACCGATATCGTATTGTCTTCTATGGTAAGCCTGTCATGCAGGTCGATATCGTGCTCCATCTTGCCTCCTCTATCATATCGAGCCAGACATCTCCATGTTCAGCCATGCGCCTTGTTCAATTGCGTATACTGCTACCAATAGTCTGAAGGGCTGCGAGCGTCAACAGGAAAGACAGGGCCCTCCTGTTCGAACTGCCTGCCTGGACCGCTGTGTTGGTTCTGATACATCAGGGTCAACGTATCGTCGGGTGCAGTTCTCAAATATTGAAAAAAAATCGAATAATATCACCATCCTGCACGATGTAGTCTTTTCCCTCAGACCTCAGCCTGCCCTTCTCCCTTACCAGATGCTCAGACCCCTCTCTCAGAAGGTCTTCATAGGTATACACCTCCGCTCGTATGAACCCTCTCTCAAAATCGGTGTGGATTCTTCCTGCAGCTTCCAGAGCACGAGTCCCCCGCTTTAAAGTCCACGCCTGAAGCTGGGTCGCTGCTGTAAAATAGGCGATCAGATCGAGGAGCCTATAGGAGGCTTTGATTAAACGGTCTAGACCGGACTCAGATATGCCCATTCCCTTGAGGTATTCTTCTTTTTCCCCGGAAGGAAGCTCCGAAATTTCTTCTTCCAGCTTTCCGATAATGCCTAAAAACTCACAATTTTCGACCCTTGCATACTTTTCAAGCAGACTGACTTGTTCATCCTCCTGTGCGTCCTCATCGATGTTCGCACAGAAAAGAACGGGTTTTATCGATATAAGGCCCAGCTCCCTGAACAGTACGAGCTCATCTTCTCCCATATCCATCCCCTTCAGGAGGTTTCCCTCATTGAGGAAAGGGATCGCCTTTTCGATGATCTCCAACCGCTTCTTTGCCTCCTTATCACCGCCCCGGGCAAGCTTTTGCTGTTTCTCCATCGACCTTTCGAGAATTTCCAGGTCCGAAAGGATGAGTTCTGTTTTCACGATCTCAACATCTCTTATGGGATCGATATTACCGGTCATATGCACCACATCGCCGCGATGGAAGAGTCTGACTACATGAACAACGGCATCCACAGTCCTTATGTGGCTGAGAAACTTATTGCCCAGCCCCTCCCCCCTGGAAGCCCCTTTCACGAGACCTGCAACATCGATGAATTCGATCTTTGTTGGGATCGGGTTCTCCTTTTGCAGGATATGAGCAATTTTATCGAGCCGGTCATCTGGAACCGGAACCACTCCCCGGTTTGGCTCTATCGTACAGAAGGGGTAATTTGCCATTTCTGCACCTGCGCCCGCAAGTGCATTGAAAATCGTCGATTTTCCCACATTTGGAAGCCCAATGATTCCCAGATTAAAGCCCACTTCTCTCTCCATCCTTTCTGTGTAAAACCATTATAGCATACATTGCACAGGGAGGAAAGAACCTTACGAAGAGAGAGACCGCAGGCAGGATACATTCACGCCCCACGGATGAGCAGGAGATGAAATAAATCGGTGCTCACGCCACCAGGCTGTACTGAAGAACCACGTTGAGGAGGTTTGCATCAAGAACCGCAGAAAAACCAGGGTCTTTTTGCAGGACCTTCAGGGCAGGCAGGAGGCTGTTTTCGTCCTCTGATTCCAGAAGGGCGCGGAACATATCCTCCAGCAGATGATGATTTACCACGAGCCAGAACTTGTCATTCTGCTTTTCTTCCAGATACCGGATGAAGGTTTCGATCGCTTTGAAATAGATTTCGTTCTCCCTTACCATTGCACGCTCCTGTACCGTTTTCATTTATCGTTCCTGTCGTCACTTTTTTACGCACCTCCATCTCCCGATCACGAGGAAGCGCTTGTTCATCGGATACATTTGAGTTGTGATCCAGCTCAAAGGGACATCTATCTATATAGAAATCACAGGGATAACTCTCAAGACCGAAATAGTTCACCGTGCACCTCGATTGCGTAACTATACTATAGTGTAGCTCACAATAGCTCAATTTTCCCACTTTTTACCATTAATTTATAAAAAAAATCGTTCTTCTATCTACTCAGTTGGTGAAAAATCTTGCGAAATTATACTGCCGCGTTATAATAGGCACAAAATTACTCTTCTTTTAATACACATGATGCAGGGCTTTGAAAGACAGGATTTTCAGCTGGAAGGAAACACAGTCGACTAGTGAGATAGAACAATGAATGATGGAAGATGGTATGATAAATATCCTGCGCTGGGGGAGTATATTACAAAACTAAAGCACGTCGAAGAGGGCAAGCGCTCCAGGCTCTTGACCGGTATTAAAAATCTCATTGAAGAGTCCGACCCTGAACTGGTCGACAGACATGTGATGGAGTTCCCCATGTCGACGAAGAAAAGGAGATGGTACGATCTAGACCCCTACGCATGGCTTGCGATCAACACCTTGAAGTTTGCAGATAAAAGCGTCTGGGACAGAGTGGTCGACTATCTCAGGGGAAATCTGGAATAGGATTCAAGTTGCCTTTAAAGGGTGAAAAGGAAGGCAAGAAAACAAAGGTATTAATCCTGGAAGACTCCGAAGAGAGACGACGTGTATTCCGAAAACAACTCTCAGCACGCTGTGACCTCTATTTCTTCGATCGAGTTGAGGAGGCAAAAAGGGCACTGGACAGGTTCGGTCCTTTTGCGCTCATCTACCTGGACCATGATCTCGATGGGAGGATATATGTAGATTCCGAAGAGGAAAATACCGGTTATCAACTCGCGAAATATATTGCTCATAAGAACCTGAAGGCAGAAATCATCATTCACACCATGAATCTCCGGGGAGCTGCCCGGATGCGAGAGGTCCTCCCCCACGCAACGCATATCGCGTTTCCTGATCTCTTTCCATGGGATTGAAGGTTACACCGAATAGAGCATCTTGCTCTTTTTAACCTCTTGCGGGATACTTTTATCTCATCGGTGTAATCCGCAAGAAGACACCGCATCTTTGTCCGTGTGAGCCGCTTAGGAGCTCAGCGCTACATGTTCGAATCCCAGGTCTGCCGGCGGCATGACCTTTGTGAGGAGCGATTCAATTGTCAATTTCAAACGTAAAAGAATGGAGACACATGTTTCTGAGTCAGAATACAGTGTTTTCGCGATACTATCCAAGGATCGTTTCATAAAAGTCAACTACAACTGTGTCTCAAAGTGAAATAGTGATGTTCTAAAATAAATGACAGGAGCAAATCGTTCGGTCAGAGGCTGGGCTGCGGAAAACCGCAACTGAAAGTGAGTTCTCTGCCTGCCTGAGAGACTGAATGCCACACCCATACCGGTGCTTGAGTAATAGTCGACGGGAGCCTCGAGACTCAACCTGTCCTGTGTGAAGAGTGAGTCGAAGAGAAAAAAGATTCTGTACTGATGCATCCTCACCTGCCGCTTAAAGAGCTTCAGGCGCACCTCCCTGTCATTCAGTATCTCGCGCTCCATGTTGAGCGAGAACAGAAAAAACCGTAGCGCATGAATGGATTCCTCCTCATATCCTCGTACGGTATGAAACCCTCCGAGTGAATAGAAGCTTGCGCGCTCCTTGTCCCATATCGTTACAGGATAGGTCAGGGTGGCCCTCTCCTCAAAAAACCAGGTGCGGCGCCAGTTGTGGGAGAGTAGCAAGTGGTTTCTATTGTTCACCTCAATGGGATTGCGAAACTCGTTCCTGTAGCGAACGTCGAAGATGGTCTCGGCGTATAGTCCGGTGAAAATGGGCTTCCTTTCCGTGTCCTCCGCCCTCACAGAATCGTACACAAATCCCATCTGCGGGATAATGTCAACACCATCTTCGAGCACCCTGTTCTCGGTAAGGCTTCCCTTGAAGATATCGCTTACGGAAAATGCGGGAACGAGGTGGAAGTCCCTCAGGACCTCGTAGCTCAGACCCAGGGTGAAGCCCCGTTTTCGCATTATGTACTTGCTGGTGGGAACGAGAGTAAGATCAGAGCCGCTGATTGCAGGTTGGAAATAATTCTCGAAGTCGAGCTGCTGGTAGAAGGACAGGGAGGGAGAAAGCACGTTCATTGGGTATGCGAAAGTAATGTCCCCACCGAGTGTGTTTCCGAGCACGCTGAAGCTCAGATTGAAGGCAATTTCCAAGTTGTTAAAGTTCGTAACGAAGTGCTCGTAGATGTTACCGCTGGGAAGCACGATTTCGAGCTGGGGGCTGATGCGCGCCCTCAGTTCTGTGACTCGCACGTCGACGTTTTTCTCCTCTTTTTCCGCTTCATCGCCTGTCTCATCCTCTGCAGTCGCGGAAAAGATGCTCAGCAGGGTAAAAATGAGAAAAGCGACGAGGAAGGCCCTGAGCCAACGAAAGCTGAATCCATCCATACCAAGAATCCTGTAAAAAGTGTGCTTTTTCATTGCTCTCCTGGAAAACCATATATATACTTATGTATAATATTCTTTAGAAACCGAACGATCAAGCAGTTCTCAAAGCGATTTTAACGAGGGGGGAGCTATGAAATTCATAATCGGTATCATCATCGGAGCGCTGGTCATCGTGTTCATGGTCCAGAACGTACAGGTCGTGGACATCAAGTTTATCGCCTGGTCCGTCTCCATCTCGAGAGCCCTGATGATCCTCATAGTGTTCGTGATCGGGATCCTGCTCGGGTGGGTGGTCAGAAGCATAGGGTACAGAAAGAAAAAGAGGGCTGAAGAAAAGCAGATGGCATGATGTGACACCCGTCTTTTATAATGTACATTTCCCATCATATCCTTTTGAGCGGAGAGAGCGGCCAGAGAATCAATGGGTATATCGACGATGTGGGCCTTGAGAAGACTCTGTGGAGGGTAAATTAAAAGTTCACTCTCAAGAAAAAATAGAGTATATTAGTTTGATTATTAATGTAAATAGTCTGTGAGGAATTGCAGTAATACCTGCATTTCGACTGATTAACCTTTATTCCCACTCAGCATATTAATAAAAAAAGGAGAAAGGGCGAGAAAATTTTCGCCGCATAACATTTGAACTCAGGAGTGCTATGGTGAGTAAAAAGGTAAAAACAGTTTTGTGGATACTCATCACGATAGTAATCGGTATGCTCTCGGTGAACATGTATCTCAACGTGCATCAGGTCGACTTACCCTCAAAGGGTTCGAACTCTGAACGTAAACCCTATCTCCTGAGGGAGGAGATCAACGAAGAAATAAAAAACCTCATTCGTAGTGATCAGATGGATCAGGTCGTTCAGTTGTACAGCCCAACCACGGGGGACGCGTCCCTGGCCCGTACGATAGTGCGTTTTGCACTCACCCATGAGATTCCCGTAAGTCTTCTCTTCAGCATCATTTCTGTAGAGAGCGAGTTCGATCCGAAGGCGCTGAACAGGAACTCAAATGGAACCTTCGATTATGGGCTCATGTCCCTCAACAGTAAAACCTTCAAGAAATACACTCCGGAGCAGCTCTTCACCATCGATACAAACCTGAAGCTCGGGTGTGAATACCTCTTGTGGCTTAAAAAGAAATACGGGACATGGGGAGAGGCAGTAATCCACTACAACGGGCTGTACACAAAGGGAGCGGGCTCCTATATGGTGAAGGTAATGGAGGGTGAGCGTGAGTTCGAACGTCTCTTCAACGAGCAACTGTAAAGTTATCATTCAGAGACAAAAGGTTTAAGAACACCTTCGCTTTATTTCTTTTCGAAAAGGGCATCCATTTCACGGGACGAGCGTATATACTCACCGTGCCGCACAGCCGTGTGTAATTTCGCATTGTTAACATGGCTTCCCGGTAGAATTATTCGAAGGGAATCTGCGGTTACCGCCGCGAAGTGCCCTATTTCTTCATATCGGAAAAGAGATTTTCAAACTCATCAATGAGTTCGTTATTTTTCACCTCAGCAACATGTGCATCCTCGTATTTGAGTCCGCTAATGATACTGTACACCTCCTCCCTGCTAATCTTCACGAGGGCCTCTTTATTTTCGATTGAAACGACCTGCATGTAATGTCCTCCTTTCTCACTGCACCTTTTCCCCAACCACCTGTTTTACTTTCTGGCCTGCGGTGAGCACTGTGTCCTTCTTGACCTGGTTAATGAGCGCAAGCGTGTCCAGGGATACAGGTGATGGATAGGTGCGCATAAACTCTTCGAGCGTCATGTCACGCTCCAGGGTGACAATCCGGATACGCATCGGCTGGACCGAAAGTATCTCCTGGTCGGTGAGCCGGTCAAAGCTGTAAATGGATTTTTCAACGGCCTTGGTATAGGCAGGCCAGACCGCGAGACTGCTGTACCCCAGTATCTGATACACGTTCCCGTTGTAGGAAATGAACCCAACCATACCGCCCAATACGCCCTGTTCGGTCTGCACACTGAAAGAACCGGTCACCACAGACTGCCCGTGTATTTTGTCTTTTTTCACATTCTCTACGGTGATACCCTTCTGCGTGAAGAACTTATCCGCCGCGGCCTCTTCCGATATCTCCCCGGAAATGGTAATCTGGATGATGGCATCTTCTTTAGGACTTACCGCAATGACCGCCTGTTTCATGTTGCTCGTCTTCCACCCCTCGGGAAAAACGTAGAGAAACTGGAGGTCCGGTTGATAGAACACGTTTTTACGAAAAAATCCTTCCCTGGGATTGTAGCCAAAGATGATGCCGTCAATCTGCTCAAGGTAGCGGTCTCTGTTCACCATAGTCTCGTCGAAGTTGACGTTCATCCGTGCCACTTGGTTCTGTATGCTCTCCTTCCTGTTCCCGGGATTCGGGTGGGTGGATAGCCATTCGGGAATTCTCCCTCCCCCCTCTGATTTGCTCACTCCGTCCAGCATGGCCATCACCTGTGTCATCTGTCGAGGATCGTAGTTTGCCCTCCCCATGTAGCGAAGGCCTAATGAATCCGCCTGGTTCTCGTCATCTCTGCTGAATTTAAGGAAGAGAACTCCGAGCCCAGCACCGATATACTCTCCGTACTGCTGGAGCTCCGGGCTGATCACCATACCGATCCCCAGACCAATTTGGAGAAGCTGCTGAGAGCTTATCCTCTGCACCGCATGCTTTGCAGTCACATGCCCGATCTCGTGCCCAATTACCCCTGCAAGCTCCGCCTCATCGTTGAGATAGGTAAGAATGCCCCGTGTAACGTAGATGTATCCACCCGGCAGCGCAAAGGCATTGACGGTGGGATCATCAAGAACCCGGAATGTCCAGGGAAGGTTGGGCCGCTCAGACTTTGCGGCAAGATTCTCTCCCAGCTCACGTACATACTCCTCCAGGTCCTGGTCCTGGTAAGTGCCAAGGGAAGCGCTGATTTGCTTGTCGGACTGCTTCCCCATGTTGATCTCCTGTGATTCACTTATGAGACTCAGAGTCTTCTTCCCTGTTGCCGGGTTCGTCGCGCATCCCCCAAAGAGGAAGGCACCCAGCAGGACCACGAAGATAATGCTATAAATAAAAGCTCTTTTCCTGCATATCCACAGGATCGATTTCACCGTATACAGCATCAGTTTTTTCATGGAAAATATCCTCCTTTCCCCCTGTAACGGACTGGGGTTATTTATTTAAAAATCTAATGCGTCAATTCTTGCAGTCCAGATAATTCTGAAAAAATAATTATGGACAGATAATTTTAGACATAGATTTTGTAAAGATTACTCTTTTATGAAGAAATCACCAAGCTTTGACGATAAAACACATTAACAGTATACTATAAAAATCCTTATTCGAGGGTACTATAAGCACGGAAAATCAATTCTGTCATTTGATTAGGGCCAATTATTCATAGACCGATAAAATAAGTATCGTTGAGCACTTTTTCAGGAGCATAAAAAAGGCTGCTGATGAAAAGGGAAACGACACATATCCTTGCCGCTCTTCAGGCAATCTTCGTAACTGTACTGTGGTCTTCATCGTGGGTGTTGATCAAAATCGGGTTGAAAGAAATCCCTCCCATTACCTTTGCCGGGATACGGTATGTGCTCGCATTTGTATGCCTTGTTCCGGTCGCCCTTTTTTCCCAAAATACCTTTGAGGAGATTAAAAGAATACGATACCCTCGTGTTTTGCAGATGGTATTGCTCGGAATAATACTCTACACCGTGACCCAGGGCGCGCAATTCATCGCTCTCTCTCTTCTCCCTGCAGTTACAGTCAGCCTGATCCTGAGCTTCACCCCAATCCTGGTTGCATTCATCGGTATATTCATCCTGTCTGAGAAACTTACATATTTTCAGTGGACGGGATTATCATTTTTTCTGCTCGGAGTTTTTCTGTACTTCTTCCCCATAAGGGTCCCGGCAGGAGAAGCGGTGGGATTGATCGTAGTGGGAGTCGGCGTTTTAAGCAATACCTTTTCTTCGGTGTTGGGGAGGAGTATAAATCGGAGAAAGGACATACAGCCCCTCACTGTAACGTTCATCAGCATGGGGTTCGGTTCGATGGCACTACTTGCAGTCGGATTGGTAAAAGAAGGTATCCCGCAATTGAATTTGACAGGCTGGATCATCATTCTCTGGCTTGCTGTGGTGAACACCGCCTTTGCATTTACCCTCTGGAACCGAACGCTGCGTACCCTCACCGCAATGGAATCATGCATCATTAACAATACCATGCTTTTCCAGATCGCTCTTCTCGCCTGGTTATTCCTGGGTGAGACATTGTCAGGGAGAAAGATCATCGGAATGCTGGTCGCTGGCTCTGGTGCCGTAATTGTACACCTCTACAGAAGACGCGATTGCCTCTCTAACTTTTAATCATTTGATTCCTGAAATGATGCACTAACACAGACGTGTGCATTTTTCATATATGGGTATAAAAAGCATGCACAAGGTGTTTTATTAGATCGAACTTGTTACAAGATTAAATATGTAATAACTCAAATTATACTTTAAAAATTAAAATGCCCTTAAAAACCTTTGAGTGGTACAAAAGGAAGGAAGATTAAAAGGCATTCCGCAACAGGTAGCGAAAGCGAAAGCTTTTACCACGAGGTGGATTCAGATAGTTATTTTGATATAAAAGCAAATTAAAAAGCCCTTAACTCAATAGAGCTAAGGGCTTAATATCGTTAGCGGGGCCAGGATTTGAACCTGGGACCTTTGGATTATGAGCCCAATTCTATCTATTTCGTGAGTTATACCACATTATACTCGGTTATACTAAGTTATTAAGCTCCAATGAGATAAAAAGAATCGAGTATTCCATTCTTCATAACCAAGTATCATGTAATATAACCAGGAACTCGAAGTTTTGTCCCAATTTTGTCCCAAATTAAGTAAAGAATAAATTTGATTTAAGAATTTGCAGGTTGTATTTAATCGTTCTTACTAATAAAAAAGCCTTTAACTCAAAAGGAACTCAGGACTCACATATCTACTCCAGACACGACTCGAATATGCAACCCATGGATTAGGAAACCAATGGCCTACTATAAAGCAATAAATTAAGTGACAAAATGAGATAAGATAACTTTCGAAATATTACACCAAGAAGACTTATAATTATATCATGTCAAATGACTTGATTTTTTACTTATTATGTAAAGCTGGTTTGCTCGATAGTCTATAGTCCAAGTCGACTAAACCATGTCATATGAAGTTGGTGACTGACCTTCAATAGCATATTTAATCACTTTAAAAGACAACCAACATAATTTCTTGGTGATATATCTCAGTATAATTTACATTTCTGATTATATATACTGATACTCAATAAAATAGATCCTGTTGAAGATATTTCAATCCAGTGTCTACAATTACTGTGACTACCTTATGCCTCTTTCCTAATTTCCTTGCAACCTGCATTGATGCAAAGACATTCGCTCCAGATGAGATTCCACTGAAAATACCTTCTTCCCGTGCAAGGGCTCGAGTGGTTTCCATAGCATCCTCATCTGATACAGCCACTATATCATCAACGAGGTCCATCCTCATAATGCTTGGGATGAAGCCGATTCCAATTCCTTCAATACGATGACCTCCCATGGGACCACCAGAAATGTTTCGATGAGCAGCGGGTTCCACAGCAATGCATTTAACATTATCAAGCTGTTTTTTAAAGACTTCAGAAATACCGGAAAAACATGCTCCCGTTCCAACCGACATAACAAAAGCGTCAACTCTGCTATCAAGGTCTTTTAAAATCTCTTCAGCCTTACCGTGATAAGCAGCTCTGGCATTTACGTTATTGAACTGGTCTGTCCAAAAGGTATTGGGTTCTTTAGCCAGTTCTCCAGCCCGATCTATCATTGCTTGGATTAGCTCCGCAGTAATCTTACGATCCACACTGGGAATGATTTCTACAGTTGCACCAAATGCTTTCATTGTCATGATCTTCTCTTCTGAGAAAGCATCGGAGGATACCATATACGCACTATACCCTTTCGCTGCACACACCATGGCAAGAGAGCTACCTGTGCTACCTCCGGTGTACTCAACGACGCGGCCGCCGTGTTGTAGATCACCACGCTTCTCCGCACCCTCAATCATGCTCAGAGCCATCCGATCTTTCATACTCCCTGTGGGATTGGCTCCTTCCCACTTCACCCAAATCTCTGCACTATCATCATTTAGTAAGCATTTAAGGCGAATTAGAGGTGTGTTGCCAATAGCTGCAATAACGTTTATTGCGTCGTTCATACTATTTTCTCCTAATCTAGTAAAAGAGATATCTCTAACATCTTTTAGTCAGTCCCCAATTTTAGATAACTTATTTATATCCGCATTTCAGATATAACATTGTAGCTAAAGTATAAACGAAATACGGATATACTCTTATGAGTGAATTGAAATCGGTAATAATTGTAATTATCCCACATAATAAACTTTTTGTCAATCATGTATCATTTGATATTTGAAATGTGATTATTTAGGAGACGACATAGAAGTATTTGATAACGTTCTTCGTATTTGATTTAATATTTTGGTTCTTGTATTAAGACCATTTTCAATTGAGTCGATATTTTTCTCACTTAATTTTGACTAGAATTTTCACCTGTTATATAAAGCCAGTTTAATACTACTTAGGTAACAATGATCTAATAAACATCCAAGATCTTTTCTATATCAATTTTCATATCAGTAAAAAAAATACTTAGTTTCAAAAAACCAAATTCCATTTAATGGTGGGAGTTTATACACAAAACTGCCACCTTTTCCTATAAGAAATGGGACTTTATGTTTGATAAATTTTATGAAACCCGAAATTATCTAATAAACAGGTCTTTAAGAGCCCGGATAGTAAAGTCAATTAGTGACGGAGAGTAAATCTTCCAAAAATCTCTGTCCTGCCTCCTCCAAATCACCATCCAGAGAAAATGTCAGACTGCGGACTCGATTATCTCCAATCCATTCATCCAGAGGTTGTGCTAGGGCTGTGGGATATACTAGAATGGCCTCCTGACAGTCTTTTACTTCTGAATAGGCTACAATCTGTGCGATGTCTTCTGGTGCAGGTTCTACAGGTGTTTTATACTTTGTATCCAAAACGCATTGCACTAAACCAGAATCAACATCATACAATACCAAATCGATATCAAAGTGTAGCGTCCCTGCCTTATCTATATTTACCTTTTCTTGCGACTTGAGGACTATTCCATATGGTAAGTGGACCTTTAGCCACTCAGCCACGAATAGTTCGTAAAGACGCGACATATCGACCAGAAACGGCAACATCCTTCGGTCGCCCATCTCATGGCTTGGGCCGCTCTGTTCTAGGAAGAACCGGCACAGGGCGTGAAGCGGCTGATAGTCATCGTTAAGCCGGTTGTAAAGCCGCCCCACGCAGGCTCTTGGAGTATGAGGATTGAGTGTCACAAACCCTTGCAGTGCACGATATGATCGTCTTACTGTGGGTAAAACTCTCTCAGAGCACATTCCACTTCGGGCGATACGAGAGAGGGTCCAAGCAAGAATCTGATTATCATCTATGTCAGCAGTGTGTTCTTCGTAGTGACATCTAACTCTTACATCCCATGGCTTCTCAATTGTGTGTTTAATATCAATTTGTCCTCGAATATAAGGTAGTCTTTCTGTTTTAGCTAAATAAGTGCGGTAAAATCCCTTTCGGCCTCGGTCCAGAACTCTTCGGGCCAACACATTGCGTCACGGACTTCTTGAATTGCTAAAAAATTAAACTCTTTAATAATTTCACAAATCTGATAAAGTTCTTTATCGTTACGAGAATTATTAGAAAAAATTCTGATGTTAAAAGTTGCAATTGATATAGTACTATCATTTGTAAAGATTAACTGTGAAATAAATTTTAATACAGTGGGGAATAATTATTTGCATGTCAAGTAACCTGGTGAAAATGATAAGAACTTGACAAATTCTGCATCCCTTGTAAAATGTTAATTAAATTAAACATTTAAATATTTGTGATGAAATCGTCTAAACGTATAAAAAGGCAGAGCAAATCTCAAATAGCAAATTAATTTTTCTATAGTATTTCTTCACCTGTAAAAACAATGAGCGCATTTAGAGTAAAAAATCCAACATAACATAAGAGGAGGTATCATTTATGGCCACAAAGAAAACATTCTTTGAACTGTGCATTGAATATCTGGAAAAGATTGAAAAAGAACAAGCGGACAATTTTAAAAAAGCGGGAAAAGCAATGGGAGATGCAATAATTGCTGATAAATTAGTACACGCAATCGGTACCGGAGGGCACACGCATCTCCCCGCATATGACCTGTTTTATCGTGCAGGTGGACTTGCTGCGGTAAACTTTATCCCGTCTATCGGCGCTCTCTATGGTGCAGTTGGGGCAACTCATGGAATGAGGATTGAAAGAACGCCTGATTACATGAACAGAGTCATCGACTATTACAGAGTTGCAAAAGGCGATGTGGCTATTATTTTCAATAATATAGGGGTAAATGCTGCGACTATCGATGCTGCACTTGAATGTAAAAAAAGAGAGGCATACACGATAGGAGTTGCAGGGAGAGATTGGATGAAAGGGATCCCCAAAGATCACTTCACGCGACATCCTAGTAAAAAAAATCTAATGGACATAGTTGATCTCTTTATTGATGATTACAACCCGATTGGTGATAGTGTTATTGAAATTGATGGATTTGATCGACCATTCGCTCCGATATCCGGAGTAACTGACGCCTTCATTGTCAGGAGAATGGAGATAGAAGCGGTCAAATACATGGTGAGCAAAGGATTTAAACCGCCTGTATATATGAGCGCTAATCGTGTTGGCGGTGATGAAGCGAATGAAAAATTGATCGATAAATACTACCACAGGATAAAACTTCTTTAACATGGGGGGAATATTTAAGATGTTTATTTAAATATAAAAAATCACACAAAGGAGGAAGAAGATGTTCAAGAAACTACTATTTGTTTCAACAATCATTCTGGTTTTTGCACTTTCTGCCGGTATGCTGATGGCAGGGGGCAAAAAAGAAGAAGTAGTTGAGGCTGAAAAGGGGCCGATTGAAATTACATTCTGGCATCACGAAGCCCCTGCACACAGAGTTGCTGCGTGCCAGAAGGTAATAGATCTTTTTCAAAAGGAGAACCCAAATATTACCGTCAATCAGGAAGTAGTTATGTGGGGAGATGCTTGGGTAAAATCATTGTCAGCTCTTGAGGCTGGGACACTCCCTGAGTTCCAGTTTTCGATTCCTGATCTATTACTCACCATGTATAAGGCAGAGGCGGTAGTTCCTGTAACTGATCTGGTGAATGAGATAGACGCTAAGTACAAGTTTTTTCCTGCTCAAAAAAATATGTATTTCCATGATGGGGAATACTGGGGCCTCCCAATATGGACAATGATTATGTTGATGACCTATAGACCAAGCTTTCTTGAGGAATATGCAGGAATCTCAGAGCCGCCTGACACGTGGGAAGAGACACTCAAACTTGCAAAGACGATTACTAAAAATTCTGATGAGGAAGTCTATGGATTCGGGATAGGAGGCGCAAAAAACCTGATGACAGATGAGCAGGCTTATGTGTTTCTCGCAAGTGCGGGCGCAAGGTTCTTTGATGAGAATGGGAATGTTATTTTCAATAATCCCAAAACCATCAAAGCTCTAAAGATGTACAGTGAGCTTATTAAATATGCGCCACCTGGTGCTGAAGCATGGTCCTGGGGAGAGATAGAATTAAACTTTGCTGCTGGTACTTTGGCAATGTCTCCTTATTTTCCAGCTATACAGAAAAGATTTCATGAAGAGTTTAACAGCAGTGACTACGCTGCTGCTCATGTGCCTCATTTCAAGGGAAGTAGTGAAAGAGGTACGATTACCTATCCAAATGAAATACAGATCTATAAACAGACCTTGAAGGATAAGGGAAAATTTGAAGCTACAAAGGAGTTTGTGAGGTTCATGATGAGGCCGGAAATAAATGCTATCTTGACTGCCGAACAGGAAGCTGGCGGTTTCTTCCCCTGTACTGAAGCAGCTGCAAAGGCACCAGAGTATTGGAACAATCCAATTGTGAAAAGGTTTGAAAATATTCATAAAGTTGCTATTGAGGCTCTAAAAGATTATGCAACTTTATATGGATTTGAGTATGGAAAATGGGTGAATATTGGTATTGGAGATATAACTGGTGCAGATGTGCTTGCTGAGGTTGTGAATAAGATTGTGAGTGGCCAGATGTCGGTTGAAAAAGCTGTAGCATGGGGACATAATGAAATGGAGAAATATTCAGTCCCTGTTAAGTGATAATTCCGAGTATCACTGGCGGGTTTATAACCCGCCGGTGAATTAATTCAGAGGTTCTCCTTGTATAAGGAACGAATAAGTTACCTGTTGATGATACCGATCTTGCTGTTGATTATTGTTATCTTCGCATACCCCTTTATAAGAACGTTTATTCTCGGTCTTTTCGATGTCGCTTTTGGTGCATCTGAAGCTCGATTTGTTGGTCTGAAAAACTTCAAGGACATTATTTACAATAAGACATACTGGCAGGCTTTGATGAATAGTATGTACTGGACATTCGGTAACCTGTTAGTACAGCTCAGTATCCCGCTGTTCATTGCAATACTTATAAATAAAAAGATAAGGGGTATAAATTTTGCTAGGGCGATAATTATGATTCCCTGGATCGTACCGGCTGTGACCATTGCAGTGTGTATGCGGTGGATGTTACTGCCAAAGATAGGGATAATCAATGAGATGCTTGACTCAGTGAATATTCTGAAAGAACAGATTCACTTTTTAGGGCATCGTTTGACTGCTATGCCGACCCTTATCCTGCTGAATTCGTGGAAGTTTTTACCTTTCGGCACCCTGATGATTTTGGCTACATTGCAGACGATTCCGGACGATACGTATGAAGCTGCAGCTGTGGATGGAGCCAGTGGGTTTCAAAAGTTTCGGTATATTACGTTGCCACTCGTTGGTTCCATGATCTGGTTTGTCGGATTTCTTGCATTCTCCTGGAATTTCAACACTTTTGATCTCATTTGGCTTACCACTCAGGGAGGTCCGGGCTCAATAACTCAGACATTACCGGTATTAATTTACCGTACCGCATTTAAGACATTCAGGCTGGGAGAAGCTTCAGCCATGTCGGTGACTGTTGCGATCTTATTAGTGATAATTGGAGTATTTTATTTTAAGTACCTGACGCCGAAAGAATAAAAGGCCATATATGACGAGCAGGGAGAGGGTACAGTGCGCAATTGAAAAGAGTGTTCCGGATCGTGTTCCCTGTGATCTGGGAAGCAGTATCACGGGAATAACCCGGGTAGCTCTGCGTGGTCTTTTACGCCATCTTGATTTTAAAGAAGAGTTTCATGTGATTGTAAAACCCCTTCAGCTGGCGGAAATTCCTGAAGAGGTCCTCGCTCTGCTGGGAATAGACACGCGATACATTCGGCCGTGTTTTCCGAAGGACAACGATTTAGAGGCGGAATATGAGGATGAGTGGGGTGTACGAAGAAGGTTGAGTTCAAATGGGTACTACTATGATATGGTTGATCATCCACTCAAAGAGGGAACTGTTCGCGAACTGGAAAGATTCGACTGGCCGGATCCTCTGAAAGATGAGTATTACAGGGGATTGAGAGAACAGGCAAAGAGAATGTATCACGAAACAGATTATGCTCTTGTTGGTGACCCGTTGGTGCCGGCGCTCTTTGAGCCTGCGTGGTATTTACGGGGTATGGAAAAATTTTTAATCGATCTTGTGGACAATAAAACGTTTGCTGGACGGCTCCTCGATATACTGCTGGAATACCAAATGCAATTCTTCAGACGATTTCTTGAAGAAATCGGGGATTATATTCAGGTGATAATGTTTGGTGACGATTTCGGTACGCAAAATTCGCCCCTTCTTTCACCCGTGCTCTTTCGAGAGATTATTAAACCGCGTTACAAAAGATTGTACTCAACTATCAAGCAATATACGAGAGCAAAAATTTTTCTACATTCCTGCGGCGCAGTAGAACCTCTGATCCCTGATTTGATAGACGCTGGAGTAGAAATTCTCCATCCTGTTCAGCCGGCAGCACGCGGAATGGATCACCAACTCCTCAAAAGCAGATACGGGGAAAAGCTGTGTTTTTGGGGCGGTGTCGATATCCAAAAGGCTTTGATCAGTTCGGTCAGCGACATCCAAGAGGAAGTGAATACGAGAATACGCGCCCTGGGCAGGGGAGGCGGTTATGTGCTGGCACCTGCTCATAATATCCAACCTGATACCCCGCCAGAGAATATTGTAGCACTTTACCGATTTTCAAAGGAAGAAGGGGAATACAGATGAAAGGTTTACAAAGCTATGTATGTTTCTAGAGGAATAAAAAAACTTTTCACCATATTAACCATCGCTATTGTCCTTATTTTGATATTATGGCCGTTTTTTTACATATTTGTGTCTTCATTTAAACCGTTAAAGGAAATCATGACCAGGGCAAAATTTTTCCCAAAGAAACCCACAATCCGCAATTATAAAACGCTGATCATTGCCCGCACTCCTGTACGAAACTTCCCACGAATTTTGTCCAATACGGTAATCGTTTCTTCACTCACTGCACTCCTGTCCATTGCGGTGTCTTCCATTAGTGCGTACGGTATCTCACGCAACAGGAGGATGAAGCGCGGAATCGTGTCGCGATTTATGCTCTTTATATACGTGTTTCCCACAATCATACTGTTGATCCCGATTTATAAGATGTTTACGCTGTTGGGACTATGGAACAGTTTTATAGGATTGATTGTTGTTTATGCGGCTCTTGTCGCACCTTTTTGCACCTGGCTTCTTGTATCATTTTTCGAAACAATACCGAAAGAATTAGAGGAATCAGCACAAATCGATGGAGCAAGTGGCATTACAACTTTTTTCAGAATAGTTTTGCCGCTTGCTTCCCCGGGCATAATTACGGTCGGCGCCTACTCCTTTATCACTGCATGGGGTGAATATATGTTTGCTCTTGTAATGATCAGCGAGAACGTAAAGAAAACCGCTGCTTTGGGTCTGGCCACCTTTACCGCTGAGCAATATATCGAGTGGGGTCCATTGCTGGCTGGATCTATTTTAATAATGATTCCTGTATTCGTTCTGTTTTTACCGGTATCGAAATATTTCATCAAAGGATTTACCGCAGGAGCAGTAAAAGGATAATAGTATTCGTGACGGGGGAAGAAGATGAGAAAGATAAAAACATTTTACATAATTTTTTGTA
>Ga0111221_1030_pt1 | contig 19718 bp, 19 predicted proteins | sample DeeMarSWOR152_54_FD_80385 | JGI IMG/M metagenome (GOLD analysis project Ga0111221, IMG submission 80385) | Spirochaetes bacterium DG_61 | reverse complement strand
TGGAGGTACTCTGTGAATGCCTGGATGGTGAGGGTATAATTCAAATCCGAAGAATAGATCCCCCCGATTGAAGAGACCGTGCTGTCTGTCTCGGAGAATTCGATGATATCATACTCCCTGCCCGTTGCGCTCAGAACTCCGCGGGCACTCTGTGCGAAAACCTGCACCGCTGTCCCGCCGGTGAGTATCTGCGACTTTTCCGAAATCAGATCTACGAGCCGCGGATTTTCTTCTGCAGCGGTGATGCTGCGTGCACCATGGAAGAAGGCGCGCAGCACGGCGTTTCCACCTCCGAGCCCGATGAGGAACACATCAGGGTGCTGGTGGAGCGTGTAAACCGCAGCCTGGGTTTGATAGTGAAGATGTTCGATGGACCCCTTCTCACCAGGGACGCTGATAGCGGAGAGGCTGTCTCCATCGAGAAAGAGTCCGAGCTGAGGGGGAAGCTCCCCCTCGTAGGAGAGACTGAGGCCAGGAGCGTTCCTTATCATATCGCTTTCGACTACCTCAAGAGTGCCGTAGGGGCTCAGGTCCCTTTCGATTATCCTCGCATCCGGAAAATTGAGAGCGAGCTTCAGACCCTTGTAGGGGAGCATGCGGATACTGCTCTGAGAATAGATGAGAAAACCCGCAGGGAGGAGCAGAACCGCCAGGATCACTCCTGCACGACCGGGACGGATACTCACACCAAGAATAAGAGCCCCAAGACTTGCGAAGATAAGTGGAATTAGGAGTATTCTATCGGGAGGGAGAAGGTAGAGCGATGCCAGAATCGCAACCACTCCAAAACCGGAGCCGGTGAGATTATAGAAATAGGCCTTGCCCGCTCTTTGCAGTAGGAAGGCGAGGACAATAAACGCAGACCCGGAGATGAACGGGATTGTATATATGAAGAACCTCAGCAGCAGCCTGAGAAGCTGGTTTCTGTCCCAGAGTATCCGGAGGGCATCAAAGGGCACTTGCATCGAAATCCAGGAACCCAGCCCGAGAAAAAAAACCAGGAAGACAGCAGCATGGAAGGAGAGCATGTGCTCCCTTCCGTTGATCCTGTTCTTCAATATAAACACCGCCGTTCCCCCTGCACCGAAACCGGTCATTGCAAGGGCAATTGCGGTTGATGTGAAATTACCGAATCCTTCGACCCTGAGTATCCGCATCAGCGATATTTCAAGGGCAAGCAGGCTCGCTGAGAGGAAAAAAAGGGAGAGGGAGTGCATTTTTTCGATGTTTTTCAGTCCTGAGTCGGGGATCACTCCACCAATTCCCTGGTGAGGGGTACAAATATGACAGGGATAATGTCGCGGACCCGCACCTCGTCATTCTCATTTTTTTCGATCAGCTTTAGTACCTGTGTGAAGTAGGGTTGCCCCACAGGGATGCACATCTTTCCGCCCGGTTTGAGCTGCCGGATGAGCGGCGGCGGTATGTGGTCTGCGGCTGCAGTGACGATAATTGCATCGTAGGGTCCGTGCTCCTCCCAGCCAAAGTAACCATCACCGTATCTGGTTTTCACATTGGTGTAACCCAGTCTTTTAAAGACTCTCTCTGCCTGAAGGAGAAGGGGTTTGATTATCTCGATCGTGCATACAGTGTGCACGATTTGTGCCAGAACTGCTGCCTGGTATCCAGAACCGGTCCCGATTTCGAGGACGATGTCATCCCCATCCACTTGGAGGAGCTCGGTCATGAGAGCGACGATGTAGGGCTGGGATATGGTCTGACCGTACCCGATTGGGAGCGGCGTGTTCGCATAGGCGTTTTTCCTCTCCCGCTGAGGCACAAACTCCTCCCGCGGGACCGTACGCATGCTACGTATGACAGCCTTATCCCTGATTCCCTCAGAGATGATATGCCGTCGTACAAGCTTTTCACGCTCCTCGCTGTAGTCAGCGTGGAGGGAAGGAGAAATGAAGCTCGTGAGGAAGGCAAAGATGAGAATGATCTGTAAGCACATAGTTTTTAACATATATAATTACATAATATCCCCCGCCTCCCGTTCGTCAAGAAAAAAGCAAGATCTGTTTTGCGTGTTATGCGTATTAAATGTTTGCCTTCCGTGGAAACATGTATAACTTAATTATGAGAACAATCGATTGGGCTCTAAACTGCAATCTGTAGAGTCAAGGAAACAAATATGAAAGCAGTGGTCGTTGGAAGCGCGAATACAGATCTTATCATTCGCGTTGAGAACTTGCCTGCCCTCGGGGATACAGAGGTCGGGATCGGATTCAAACACGTTGCTGGAGGAAAAGGCGCGAACCAGGCAGTCTGTCTTTCCCGTCTTGGAGTGCAAACCCACTTCATCGCACGATTCGGTAAAGATGATTTCAGCGCCCTCCTCATGGATGATATCTCAAGAAGGGGCGTTTCCCTCTCCCATGCGGTTATCGACAGCAAACGTCATGGAGGAGTGGTTTTTATCCTGGTGGATAAAACAGGGAACAATACCATGATCGCAGACCTGGGATCGAACCTGTTTCTCGATGAACACGACATAGAGAATGCGGGTGAACTTTTCAAAAACGCAGATGTGCTCCTGCTCCAGTTCGAGGTCTCAGAGAACGCGAACAAGAAAGCCTGCATGCTCGCGAAGAAGAATGGAATTAAGGTCGTATTGAATCCAGCACCCATGAAAAAGTTTGATACCGACATACTGAAGAATGTGGACGTGCTCACACCGAACCTTTTCGAGCTCAGCCGCATTCTTCAGCTCGTGGAAGGGGAAAGTGTGATAACCCCTGAAGAGAAGGATTCGGGAAAAATCGCCAGGGCCGCTCAGATACTCGCAGAACAGGAAGTTGGGCATGTGCTCGTCACTCTCGGGGAGAGGGGCAGTATCTATGCGAACAGAGAAGGCGTTCGTACCTACGGCTCCTACAGGGTAAAGCAGGTCGATTCCACTGCGGCAGGTGACAGTTTCACATCAGCTTTTGCACTCAAGTTTGCAGAAGGAAACGAAATCGATGAAGCGGTGAAGTTCGCAGCGGCCGTCGCTGCCATCACAGTTACTAAGGAGGGAGCAATTCCTTCTCTTCCTGCGAAGGACGAGGTGGAGGATTTTATGAAGGAAAATGCGCTCAAAAAGTTCGATTGAAAGTGCAATAACTATGCATTTGGCTTGACAGAAAAGGTGGACCCTTATTATTTTATTAGTCGACCTTGTTGATTAAAACCTTGCTGGTTAAAACAGTGTTGATTAAAACAGCACGCGAAGATTATGAAAATGAGCTTTTTAATCTCGCAAAAGCTATTTTGTACGGGCGATTCATGAGCAATTCTGGATGATGTTCTATATATCTAATGGAAAGGCCCATTTTCGTATTACATTATAACGAATAGATTGAACCTGGTAAATTTTGATAATTTACCAGGTTTTTTTGGCGAGAGAACATATCATTAAAAGGGGAGTTGTACGCCGTGATAAAGATAGAAAATGTCACAAAGATGTATGGCCAGACCGTAGCGGTAGATAATATCAGCTTCGAGGTCAACAAAGGGGAAATACTTGGGTTTCTCGGGCCCAATGGGGCAGGGAAAACGACCACCATGCGAATCATAACGGGGTACTTCCCACCGACAGACGGGAACGTCTTCGTCGAGGGGTACAGTATCCTGAACGATCCCCTCGAAGTGAAGAGGAGGATCGGCTACGTTCCTGAAAACCCTTCGATGTACAATGACATGAAGGTGTACGATTATTTGAGGTTCATCGGTGCGATCAAGGGTGTGTCAAAGGCAAACCTCTCACGCAGCATTGAAAAAACCGTTGCGCTCTGTTCAATGAAAACTGTGCTGGGTAGGCAGATCGGTCAGCTTTCAAAGGGGTTTCAGCAGCGGGTCGCGCTCGGACAGGCACTCATCAATGATCCATCCGTCCTGGTGCTCGATGAGCCCACCTCGGGTCTCGATCCCAAGCAGATCCATGAGATCAGGCAGCTCATAAAGTCGATGGCAGGAGAGAGAACGATTATCCTCTCCACCCATATACTCCCTGAAGTTTCCATGACCTGCAGTAAGGTGGTGATCATCAACGAAGGTGTCATCGTGGCGGTTGATTCCACCGAAAACATCGGCAGGAACCTGGAACGATCCCACCAGATCGAACTCTCGGCCGAGGGATCGACTGAAAAAATCGTTCAGACCATCTCACGTATACCGGGTGTGAACAGAGTTGAACACAGCGGGAACAGGTACACGGTAGACGTGGAAATGGGAACAGATGTGAGAGCCGAGATCGCAAAATCCGTTGTGAACAGTGGCTTCGGGCTTCTGGAGCTGAAAACCAGATCCCTGAGCCTAGAGGATGTGTTCCTCAGGCTCGTAACTGAAGAGGAAGGGGCGTAGAAAAAATGAGGAACATTGCAGAAATCTATAAGAGAGAGATCAAGTTTTACTTCTCGACTCCAATCGCCTATGTGGTGATGGTGATATTCACGACAATTTTCGGTTTTCTCTACTTTCGAAATCTGACCTATTACTCGGAGCTTTCCTATCAGCTCATGCAGAATCCTTATTACGCGCAAAGCGTAGACCTGATCCTGGGTGTGTTTGCGCCCCTGTTCAACTCGAATAGCATTATACTACTCATGGTCATACCACCCATTTCCATGCGTCTCTTTGCAGAGGAGAAGAAGTCGAGGACAATCGAGCTCCTCTTCACCTACCCGGTCAAGGATATCCAGGTCGTTATGGGCAAGTGGCTCGCGGCGGTAACCATCATCCTGCTCATGCTCCTGCTCACCGCCCCAGCTCCATTCCTGGCCTTTGGATTTGCCGAGAGCGCTGAGTGGGGTCCTGTGCTCGCGGGGTATCTCGGACTGTTCCTGATGGGGGTATCATTCCTCTCCCTCGGGATCCTTATATCAGCGCTTGCTGAGAATCAGATCGTGGCGATCATCATCTCATATGGCGCCCTGCTCGGCTTTTGGTTTTTGGGATGGGTGATAGATCCCGATTCCGGGAAACAGATAGGGAAGGTGCTCGGTGAATTGAGCATCATCGGTCATCTCACCAACTTCATCAAGGGGGTGATCAACACAAGGGATCTTACCTACTATCTGCTGTTTATCTTTACCTCTATGTTCCTCACGCTTCGAGTGCTCGAGTCAAAGAGATGGAGGGGATAAGATGTTGAAAAAAATCGAAAAATACCTGTACATAGTTTCGCCTCTGCTGATCCTGGCAAGTCTTTTCTACTACTACTTAAAGAGAGAGTTCGAGCTGTTTTCCATCATCGCCCTTGTGGTGGGAATCGGTGGCGGGATCATATTTTTTATCCGGTTCTATGAAGACGTCGTGCGAAAAATCACGCGGAGGAAGTTCCGTTACGGAATGAACAGTGTCTTCATCACACTGGTCGTTCTGGCCCTTGTGGTCATTGTGTATCTGGTGCTCATGGACAACAACAAGGTATTTGACCTGACAAAAACGAAGCGGTTCTCCCTTTCCGAGCAAACGCATAAGGTGCTGGAAAAGCTTGAGGGTCCCGTAAACGCCTATGCCTTCTACTCAAAGCAGATGGAAGCGGGCAGTATCCGGGAGCTGTTCAATGAGTACCAATACCTTTATAAGGATTTTGAGTTCCAGATCATCGATCCGGATTTGAATCCCAGCATGGTAAAAGAGTTGGGGGTGGAGGAGTATGGCGAGCTGATTCTCAAGTACGGAGGTAAGACTGAAAAGGTAAAATCAAACAATGAGGAAGGGATCACGAATGCCCTTATCAAGCTCTCCCAAACGGAAGTAAAGAAGGTTTACTTTGTCACAGGGCATAGCGAGCACAGCGTAGAAGATTACAGCAACGTGGGCTATGATAAGATAAAGGCGGCGATACAGGCGGAAAACTTTGCCGTTGAGGAAATCCTGCTTCTGAGGACCGAAATGGTTCCCGACGATTGTGCGCTCCTCATCTCAGCAGGTCCCAAGAGCGACTACACGGATTACGAGATTTCGCTCATTGAGGGGTACATTCAGGAAGGTGGCAGGGTGATATTCCTCATTGACCCTGTGTCCGGAGAGGAGGTCCTCCCCAACATCGTGAATCTTCTTGCTCGCTACGGACTCGTTGCCGAAAACGATGTGATCATCGATCCGCTCAGCAGGGTGCTGTCGGGAGATTTTCTCATGCCGGTGGTAAATAGCTATACCTACAACAGAATCACCAAGGATTTCCGGTTTGCAACGATTTTCAAGGATGTAAGAAGTATCGATATCACCCAGGATCCCGGAGAAAACATCTTTCCACGCATTATCGCGCACACCGCTGAGGCCAGCTGGGCGGAAAAAAGTCTAAAGGAGCTCTCACAGGGTGGAAAAATCAAATTCGATGAGGGTGTGGACAGGCAGGGTCCTGTACCCATCATGGCGTACTCGAGTATCGATATCCCGTCTGAAGAGGCTACCGAGAGTGAAGAAGAACCGCAAACTCCCGAAGAGGAAGCGCTTGTGCTCGCAGTGGGTGATTCAGACTTTATTTCCAACTCGATGTACCTCGCACAGGGAAACAAGGACCTCTTTCTCAATATGGTGAACTTTCTTACAGACCGCGGTGAGTTCATCACAGAGCGACCCAAGGAGCAGGAATCAGTGTATCTCACGATGACTGCAATGCAGGGCAGGCTTGCATTCTTCATTACCATGATTGCGGTGCCCCTCTTCGTTATCATTGTAGGCCTGTACTTCACCGTGCGGAGGAGAGTGAAAACATGAAGTTTTTCAGAAGCACCATCATTCTCTTTGTCGTTGCTGTAATTGCTGGCTTTTCCTACTGGTATTTTATCGTGAAAAAGGGTAGGGAAAAGGAGGAAGCAGAAAAAGAGGCCGCTTACCTATTCGAGATAACAGACAAAGGGATCGCTCGGATCATCCTCAGGGAGAAGGGAAAAACCCCGATAGAGCTCGAAAAAGAGGTTGTCGTTGAGAGAACAGAGGGGGAGGAGGAGAAAAAGGTTGACAAATGGCATATTCTCTCCCCTGTGGTAACAGAGGGTGATTCCACCTCAGTAAGCGGTCTGGTAGATATACTGAAGGAGAGCAAAAAAGAGGAGGTGGTCTGGGAAAGCCTTGAGAAGAAGAGTGAGTATGGTCTCGACGATCCGGACCTCTCTATTGAATTCGTTTATGAGGGCGAACAGGAGCTGCAGGGTATCGATTTTGGAATCGAGAACATCACCCATACAAAGGTATTTGCGGCTGTCAGGGGGAAGAGCAGTATATATGCGGTGCCCGTCAGCCTGCGCAACTCTCTCCAGAAGAGCCTTCTGGACCTGAGGGATAAAACGATCTGTCCCTACTCCTTTGAAGATATCGACGGTGTAACCTATGTATCTCCCGTCGATACCTTTAGAATCGAAAAGGAGGGGGAAGACTGGTATTTTGTTCCCGAAAGAGTCAAAGCGTCATCCACTCGCATGGAGATATTTACAGGAACTCTCCGCTGGGGTGATTTTGTCGAAGTCACCAGGGAGAGATCAGAAGTAGAGGATTTTAAAAAATACGGCTTTACCGCTCCCCGCATGATCTTGAACTTCAAGATCAGTGACGGATCGAATTACCTCTTTATGGTCGGAGATTATGAAACTGAGAACAACGCACGTTTTTATTACGCGACCCGATCGAGTGACAGCATGATATTCACGATAAACGAGGATCTCATCTCCCGGCTCTTGAAGACGAGATTCGAGCTCAAGGATAGGAGCATTTTCCCCAACGTGATGATCGATAACGTGATCAAGGTGCAGCTCGAGCGGAGAGGGACTGTCTATTCCTTCAGAAAGGAAGGTGAAGACTGGGCGTTCGCTGACACAGGTGAGACTCTCTGGAGGGACTACAAGATCGATAACATCGTGCGCGGCGTCGTCACGGCAGAGTATGAGGAGCTGGAGCCCCTGAGGCGTGGGGAAAGCGGATTCGAAGAAACAGGAATCGATAATCCAGCCTATACCATCACCCTTAATCTCAAGGATGGAAGTTCGCCTGTCGTTGTACATATGACGGAGAAAGACCAAGAAACCAATAAGATCTGGCTCACTCTTGATGCAGGGAACACCGCTTATTACACAAGTGGTTACTTTCTTGCCAATTGGCCAGAATCGAGGGAAGAGCTGCTGGAGTAGTGGGTGAACAATGGACAGGGAACAGTTGTTAAAAAGGGCCTATGAACTCGGATTTCGTTATGAGAAAGATTTCCACGGGTGCTCGCAATCCACGATCGCAGCAGTGCAGGACACGCTTGGTCTAAGATTGGTTACTTTATTGCCTCTTACTCCTCTCACATGATTCACATTGCATAATGCAGAAAAGCCGCAGTGACAATGGGTATGAGCAGATTATCAAGGTTGTAGAAGGGAGTGAGCTCAATCAACGTAGTTAGAAGTGCTGCAGGAATGATGAACCTGTAGGGTACTGTGAAGAAGAGGATGATGCATGCTGAAATGAAGAAGACACATGAACCGATCAGGGTTCTGTTCTTCAATCCGAAAATTTGTATTTTGCCGAACCGCATCCCTACCAGTGCAGAGAGGGTATCAGAGACCGATACGATGAGAATGGCAGGAAGATACACTTTGAAATCGAAGAAAAGTATTGTCAGGAGCGTTCCAATCCCAAGCAGAACAGGTCCGATGATGATACCTCTGGTTTCTCTCCCCCGTAGAGCCTTTTTAGTAACATAGGAAAGAAATAAAAATGAGACCCCAAGTATACGCAGAATTTCAGAGACCAGGTAGAGGGTAACAATGGATCCGAGCGTAAAGAGGGCGAGCCGTTCGTGAGCGTACGCAAGAAAGGCAAAGAGGCACCCGAAGAGGTGAATGGTTTTTCTGATGAACTCCCGCCTCCAGACGAACCACGAGAACCTGAGTTTTTTCGGAAGTCTTTCCTCTGAAATAATATGGGGAAGTATCTCGAGAAAGTCATTGCCCTCCACGACCGAATCAGAATGTTTTCTCACTACCCGTGAAGGGTTGAATCCGATGCTCTTGCCACTCATGTTCATCAGCTCTATATTGTTCGGGTCGTCCGCAACGGAAACCACATCATTCCAGCCGAGGTGGAGCTCTTTCAGAAGTGCTTCCACAATCTCGATCTTGGAGATCAGCCTTACATTTTCAACCCTGAAGAAACCGCTCTTAATCTGGACGTCTAGACCTGCGTAGTGATCGGCTCCGATTTCATTTGAAAGGCCCTTCAGAACGAAGTTCGGAATACCCGCGCTGATCAGAGACACATAAAACCCGTCCCTGTGGAGAACATCGACGGTCTCTTTGATATGGGTAACCCTCCTAATCTTGTTTGCGGTGACCTGAGCCTTCCGGGCATCCAGGCTGCCGGCGAGCCGGTATCCCTCGAGAAGAAGAGAGTTGATTGAAATTTTATCTGTGTAATATTGGATGCCGAGCAGAAGCATTTTTAAATAGCGTACAATACCTTTCGATTGCACTATTTTTTTTAAGAAGATATCTTTAAAGAGGACACCGTCCACATCGAAAACGACGAGTCCTCTGTATTCCCTAATTCGAGGAGCTCCTTCATGATCCATTTTTTACCCTCAGAACTGAATAATACTCACTTACATTGGCAAAAGCAATTTCAATGATTTGTGTCTTTGGAGTGAGCGACACATGCTGGTGAAGATAGAAAAAATCGTGAACGGCGGATATGGAATCGCCCGTATCGAGGGAAGGACCTGTCTTGTACCCTTTTCGGTGCCGGGGGATATACTCGATGTTGAGTGTGGTGAAGGTCAAGACGCCATCTTTGGCTGGATCAAGGAGATTGTACGCCCCTCGTCTTATAGAAGATTATCGGATTGTCCGGTATTTATGCGCTGCGGTGGATGCGATTTCGATCATATGAAATACACCCTGGAGATCGAGGTAAAAAAGGGCATTTTACTTGAGGATCTCTCACGCATCGCAAAGGCGGTTGATCCAGAAAAACTTGACCTTCTCTTTGACAGGGAGTACGGCTACAGAAACCACGCGCAGTTCAAGGTCGACAAGCACGGGAATGTGGGTTTTTTCGAAAAAAAATCCCATGCGGTGGTTTCCCTTCCGGAAAAGGGGTGTTTACTTCTGCGCATGGAGATAAATGATTATGTTGCCAGGATGATAGAGCGGGTGCGGAAGGAGATTTCTTTTCCGAGGGGCGGTTTTCGCGTCAGGGTCAATGAGGCTGGAATTATCTCTCAGAAAGGAATTCCCGGAATACCGAGCGACAGTCATTGCTATCATTCGGCTTCAGGACTGAGACTCAGAACAAACATCGAGGATTTTTTCCAGATAAACAGCTTTCTGATTGGTAGCTGGTTGAACAGAATCGTGAACTACCTTCAGCCGAAAAGTGGAGACGTGGTTGCTGATGTGTTCTGTGGTTCGGGAATAATTTCCCTCACAATTGCTCGGAAGGTGAGATCGGTGCTCGGAATCGAGCTGAATAAAAACGCTGTTATAAATGCCCGCTACAATGCCCGGGAAAACGGCATTGAAAACGTCCGGTTTGTACATTTACGGGCGGATAAGGGCATCGGTGAACTGTCTGGTGGAGAAAAAATCGTTATCAATCCCCCGCGGGCGGGTCTTAGTCCCGGCCTTATAGCTGACATCACACAGCTGACCCCTGACGTGGTCGTGTATGCGTCCTGCGACACCGCGACCTTCTCGAGAGATGTGAAAATGTTCCATGAGAGGGGGTACAGGCTCAGAGAAGTCACGCTTGTGGACATGTTTCCTCGGACCACACACATTGAGGTGGTTTCCCGCCTCACGCCGGGATGAACATTGGGCTTGACCTCAGAAGGAAATCTTTCTAAATTGATTGAGAGAAAAAGAGGAAGACGAAATACTTATCAAAATATTTATGTTCCTTTCTGTCCATCTCCACACCGTAATGATGGACCGTAAGACCGAAGGAGGGAAATAGTGCGAGGCTACGAATATCTCTTTATTTTCGATCCGCAGGAAGAGAATACGAAGAAGGCCATCCAGGATGTAAAGGACCATTATGAAGGCATGGGTGCACGGGTCCTGAAAGAGGAAGACATGGGCAAAAGGCGGCTTGCCTATGAAATCGACGGAAAAACCGATGGGTTTTACTACATTACCCGTATAGAGGTGGATGACCTCACAAAGCTGCAGGATTTCGAGAAGGATTTAAAGCTCAACCAGAACGTGATTCGGTTCATGAGAGTTCGGATCTGATTTTCTTCGAATTTCTTTACACGGTCAAGCATTTATTCCCCGTTACACATGATTGCCAGAGAGAAATCAGGAACCCGTGGATATGAAAATCGGAATTGAAAAGGCGACCAAAAACGGGTATAATGGTATCAAAGAATTCTCAAAAGGGGTGATACATGAGCTGGGACATTAATCATGTCGTGCTCGTGGGTAGACTAACGAGGGACCCTGAACTCTCCTATACGCAGTCAGGGAGTGCGGTATGCAGGTTTTCTATAGCGGTGAACAGATCGACGGGCTCTTCGGCAGAAAATCAGGAGGATGCGACCAGTTTCTTCAACATAGTTACGTGGAACAAGACAGCCGAGATCTGCAAGGAGTATCTCTTAAAGGGGAAGCAGGTCGGGATCGATGGACGACTCCAGCAGAGGAGATGGGCAGGACCAGATGGTGCGCGACGGAGCACTGTCGAGATAGTTGCCAGTAATGTGCAGTTTTTCGGTCCCGCACGCTCCGGTTCAGGTCAGCAGAGGCAGGCTGAACAGCCTCAGCAGGAAGAAAGAGGTTCGATTCAGCAAGAGGCGGCAAACGAGGAAGAGACCCCAAGGGACCCATTCCTTTCAGAGCTCGATGATGATGAAATTCCTTTTTAAAGGGCACGTCTTCCGAAAGGTAAGGTGTTCTGTTGAGCAAAGATAATGATAAGGAGTAAGAAAAATGGCTGAGGAAGTAATGGAGAGTGGTGCGACCGAAACAGAAGGACAGACGGGTGAAGGAAAGGAGAGGAAAGGGTACAGGAAAACTGAAACCAGCAGGGGATCCACTGATACGAGAGGTGCATTCAAAGAGTCATCCAATGGATTTAGACAGAGGAGAACATACTTTCGGAAGAAAGTGTGCAAGCTGTGCCTCAGGAAGGCAAAATCAGTCGATTACAAGGATGTTGACTTGCTGAGGAAGTTTGTTACGGATAGGGGAAAGATCCTGCCGAGGAGGATCACGGGCACCTGTGCGAGACACCAGAGAATGCTTTCACGGGCAATAAAACGGGCACGGATGGTTGCATTTTTGCCTTTTGTTTCCAAGTAAACGAGAAAGACTGAAATTCTCAGAGGAGTGTTCCACAATTGATAGTTGAAAATATCAAGGTATTCGTGGATATCGTCAAAAAGGAAAGCTCCTATATAAAATCAAAATTCGGCAGTTGGGTTGACAGAGTTTCTCTGCAGGAAATCAGGGTTGAGTGGCGTGAGGTAGTGGAGAATTTTTTCCTCGTGATTCTCTCAATCTTTCTCTATTCATCAGTTCTGTTTACACAATTCACTTTCGTTCCCATTATGCTCATCACTATCAAGAGAGGCTGGAAAGAAGCAGCCCTCTACGTCACCCTCTCGAGTGCGGTACTCCTCTATGCCATGCTCAATGCCCACTACTGGTTTCCCTTTGACAACAGTATCCTGCTGTTCTCACCCACTCATTTCGCTTTTCACTTTATTGGAGATCTATTGGGGGTGAAAGGGATCAGATTTCTCGATTACTTCTTTATATTCGGAATGCTCGGTCTTTTTCTCGGCTCACTTGTTTCCCAGAACTATAAGCTCAAATATGTGGTTTTTTTCGGCATCTGTGTCTACATAGGTATTACCATCTTCGTGCTGAGCCTTGCGAGCCTGCTTGGCAGTTTCGATTCGCTGGTTTTGAGTTATTCCCAGTTCGTGGAGAAGAAGACAAACAGCTATGTGAACCTGTATCTTTCACAGATGGACAATCTGAGGGATGTATTCAAGATGCACGGGATCGATTACGGTTTTTTCACCAGAAAGGTAGAGATTGCGGCAGAGGTCTTCAAACGAAGTGTGTTGTTTGAAGCGGCACCGAAAGGGGGTTATCTACTAAAACAGATTGTTGTCATATTTCTCGGTCTGATCTTCGTGAATCTCTACTTCAAGGGAAGGCTGAAGAGGGCCGCCCTCCATTTTGACATACGTCGGTTCCGTATCGCTGATGACTGGGTGTGGGCGCTTATTATATCCTGGGGTTTGGTGTACATAAATCTCTTTGTGCGAAATAATTTATTAGCTTTGATAAGTTGGAACGCAGCAGTAGCGATATCCTTTTTCTTCTTCCTGAAGGGATTGAAGCTTCTAAAAATCGTTGCGGATCGATTAAAAATCCCCCCCTTCATCGAGTACGTAGTTTTTCTGTTCCTGCTGTTTTATCTTTTCATTCTTTTCGTCACCATTGTCACCGGTATCGGTGTTGCGGATATCTGGCTGAAGATAACGGATTCAATCACACAAAAGAGGGAGAGGAGAGATAGATGAAAGTTATTCTGGTCAAGGATGTTCCCGATCTCGGTGAGGAAGGCGATATCAAAGAAGTGGCAATTGGGTACGCCCGCAACTACCTTTTTCCGCAGGGTCTTGTAGTGGAGGATACTCCCTTTAACAGAAACAAGCTGAAGGAGCGACGAAAGAGTATCGAGCTGATAAAAGTAAAGAAACGGGAAGAAGCTCAGGAGCTCGCTGAGCAGCTTGCATCCCTGTCGATAAACATAACCGCCGCTGCCCACGACAATGACAAGCTGTTTGGCGCCATACATGAAGTTGATATTCAAAAAGCACTCGAGGCCCAGGGGTACACGGTCGAGAAGAAGAACATTCTCATGGAAGAGCCCATCAAGAACTTGGGTGTATACAAGGTGACCGTGAAGATATACGAAAACATCAGGGCGGAGTTGAAAATCTGGGTTGTGAAGGAATAGTATGTGGATAACCTCGAAGAGCAATTTCAGAAACAGAGGGTAACAACGCTTACTGACAAGCTCCCCCCCCAGAATGTGGAGGCGGAAAGGGCCTGCCTCGGAAGTATGCTCCTAGATAAGGAAGCAATCGAGGTGGCGATTGATATTCTTAAGGGAGACGATTTCTACAGCAGCAGTCATCGCCTGATTTTCGAGGCGGTCCTCGCACTCTACGGGCAGGCGACACCTGTTGACAGTGTGACCATCACGGAGTATCTCAAGTCGCATGGCGAGATCGACAAGGTAGGCGGAGTTCTTTATATTTCCTCCCTCCTCGATGATGTTCCCACCTCCGCAAATATAGAGTATTACGCCAAGATTGTTGAGCAGAAATCCCTGCTCAGGAAATTGATCAGTGCAGCCTCATCGATCATTGCCATCGGCTATGATACGGATTCCGATGCTTATGAGATTATCGATGAGGCGGAAAAGCTCATATTTGATGTAACCGACAGGAACCTGTCTCGCGGTTACTATTCTATGAATGAGATCATCAAGGACAGCATCATCGCAATTGAAAAGCTCTATCACAGGGGCGATGTGTACACGGGGATCCCGACCGGATTCAAGGAGTTTGATGATCTCACATCCGGTTTCCAAAAATCGGAGTTCATCATCATCGCGGCGCGGCCATCCGTGGGGAAAACCGCCCTCGCGCTCAACATTGCACAGCACATCGGTATCCGGCAGAAAAAGAACGTTGCGCTTTTCAGCCTGGAAATGTCAAAGGAAGCTCTGGTACAAAGGATGCTTTGCTCCGAAGCCCGGATCGACAGCCAGAGGCTGAGAAAAGGTTTTCTGGAGACCGATAAATGGGCACCCCTCACGACCGCTGCGGGGAAGCTTGCCGATGCGAATATATTTATTGATGAAACTCCAGCGATTTCGGACATGCAGCTCAGGGCAAAGGCCCGCAGGATTCAGTCGCGACACGGTCTTGACATCCTTTTCGTGGATTACCTGCAGCTCATGACTGCTCTCAGAAGGAGAAACGAGGGCAGGACTCAGGAGATTACAGAAATATCGCGCTCCCTGAAGGCGCTCGCCAGGGAGCTTAATATACCTGTGGTCGCCCTTTCCCAGCTCTCACGGGCGGTAGAATCAAGAGGCAAGGACAAGCGTCCCATCCTTTCGGACCTTCGAGAATCGGGCGCCATCGAGCAGGATGCTGACATGGTGGTGTTCCTCTACAGGGACGAGCTCTACAACCCCAACACACCGGATAAAAATGTCGCTGAAGTAATAATCCAGAAACAACGCAATGGCCCGACAGGAAGCCTGAAGCTCCGGTTTTCAAAGGAGTATACCAGGTTCGACAATCTGGAGAAATGGGAAGAGGCGGCGGGTTCCTACCTCGAGGAGGAGTGAGGTTTCGTATATTCTCGCGGAGCGTGTACTTTATATCTTTGCAACAGGTTGGTATCTCTCCCCTGAAAAGAGTGACTGTGATCAGATCCTCGAAAGTATTGCCATAATAGGCTCACCCATTCCGTACAGAGTTCACCGATGCGGTAATGGGCGGCCGTGCCGAATGCATGATGTTGAATAAAGTTCCCCATATCGTGAAAATCCTCGCGTTTCTGAGTGGAGTACATGCTCGTATGGACACGTGCCTCTACAAGCGAAAGGCCCTGCTCAGAAAGCTCTCTATTGTGAATATTAGCTAGAGGTATCACTTTTTCGCGTTCAGATCTCTGACGCTCTTTCGCAAGATGAGCCTGCCGCAGACAGTGATCTTAACAGGGGGCATTCCGGGGTCAACCTCGAGCATGTTGTTCATGAGGCGCATCGAAAGCTGACCGATGCGCTTCTTCGATACCTTCATGGTGGTCAACGGTGGATCCATGACCGCACTCAGGGGGAGATCGTCGAAACCAATGATCGATACGTCATCCGGTACGCGGTAGCCTGCCTCCTTGATTGCTTTTATGCACCCGTAGGCAATGATGTCGTTGGAAGAGAAGAGAGCCGAAGGGAGCTTTACCCCTTTTTTCAGAATCGTTCGCATGTCTTGGTAGGCACCGTCAAAGGTCGAGTCAACAGAGAACACGTGCTTTTCACTGTAGGATATCTCGAAACGCTTCAGTGCCTGCCTGTACCCGATCTCGCGCTGTCTGAAGTTGTTCACATCAATCGGCGTCCTGATAAAGCCGATTTCCTTATGCCCATTCTGTACAAAGTTTGTAACGATTTGGTAGACAGAATCGATGTTGTTCATATCGACGAAATTGAAGTTCAAATAATCGTAGTAGGTATCTATGAATACGATCGGGGTCGTCAGATGCTCGAAGGCTTTTATGTCTTCGAAGCTCAGCTCTGTTCCGAGGATGATTACGCCGTTTACTGGATGCTCCTCTATGGATCTGATGATGACCGACATGTCGGTTGTTTTGAAGGTGTTGATTTCCAGATTATAACCAGTGAGCTTCGCATCCTGGTCGAGACCCTCAATGTAATCTGAGATAAACACGTCATGGTCACGATTTACCGTTTGACCGTGCTTGGCGATCTTGAGGAAGCGAATCGTTCCCTTCCTGACAGTCGCAGTGATGGATAGTCTATAGAGACCATAATTCATCTCCCGGGCGATTTTCATTATTTTTTCTCTTGTGGAACTGCTTGCCCCCGGCTTGTTGTTGAGCACGAGGGAGACGGTTGCAATTGACACGTTCGCCTCCCGGGCAATATCTTTGATCTTTACGCTCATGGCACACTCTATGTTGTGTATCGTTTTAATTATCCTATCTTGATTTTATATATTTGTCAAACATTTTAATTAAAATATTTTAAATATTTTAAAAAGATTGTTTTATATACTGGAGTAAGAATCTTTAAATCATATCGTTGAAAATGGTTAAATAATGTAATTTATTATATAATAATATAAAATTTATATAAATGAGCGTTTGTATGAAAACATTTTATAAAAATATTTAAAATAATTAAAAATTATTTCTTGACATCCTTCCTTTGTATGGTAGAATTGTTCTATAATTTTAAATAATTTTAAAATGGGGGATGTATTCATTAAAAAAATATATTCCTCGCACTCTGGTAATCCTTCCGGATTACATAAAAAAATATACTTTAAAAAACTGTTAAAAAAAGGAAAGTGAGAAATGGCATTGAAAGGTCAATATTTCCTTGCGTTGGATTTCGGTACCGAATCGGTTCGAGGGGCTCTCTTTGATACGTATGGTGTGCTGGTTCACACTGCTGCGAGGGAGTACCACACCTATTTTCCGAATCCGGGGTGGGCGGAACAGAAACCTTCCGATTGGTGGGATGCTTTTACTGAAGTGGCCCGAGGGATTCTGTCAGAAAGCGGGGTAAAGCCTGATTCAATCTCTGCAATGACGGTCGATACGACGAGCTGTACGGTGCTCGCGCTGGATGAACGTTTCACACCTCTCAGAAATGCCCTCATATGGATGGATGTCCGTTCCTTTAGGCAGGCAAACCGTATCGCGGGTTCAGATATGGGTGCGCTGAAGTATAACGGATTCGGTAAAGTTTCTGCGGAATGGATGCCATCCAAGGCCCTCTGGATGAGAGAGAATGAACCCGAGATATACCGAAAAGCCAGCCACATCTGCGAGTTTCAGGACTGGATCAATTATCGCCTCACCGGAGAGTACGTCGGGAGCATTAATAATGTGACCGCTCGATGGTACTACGATTCCCGTGCCGGGGGGTGGCCTCGTGATTTTTACGACAAGATCGGTCTTGGAGACGTTGTGGAGAAGTTTCCACAGACGATCCTTGAGCTCGGAGAGCCGATAGGAACGCTTTTGCCCGATGTTGCTGCGCAGACGGGATTTTCCACAAACACTCTTGTCGTTCAGGGAGGTGCCGATGCCTATATAGGCATACTGGGGCTCGGTGCGGTTCGTGCAGGCAGGATCGCCTTCATAACCGGTTCCTCCCACCTCCTCCTGGGGCACACGGAGAAGGAGTTTCACAGGCGTGGAATCTTCGGCGCCTTTCCCGACTGTGTCATGCCCGGTCTCTGGGTCGTTGAGGGGGCGCAGATCTCTTCCGGTTCTGTGCTCAAATGGTTCAAGGACAACTTCATCAGCAGGGAGCTCGAACAGGAGGCGGAACGGAAGGGACTTTCCCTCTACGACTACCTCAACGGCCTCGCTGAAAAAGTCAAGATCGGTTCGGAGGGGCTCATCGTGCTGAACTACTGGCAGGGAAACAGGAACCCCCTCACCGACTCACAGGCCCGGGGAGTTATATGGGGACTTTCACTGAAACACACACCGGTCCATGTCTACAGGGCGATTATGGAGGGGGTGTCCTACGGAACCGAGCATATCATGCGTTACTTCAAGGATGCAGGCTTTGTCCCTCGGGAGATCTTTGCCTGTGGTGGAGCCGCAAAGAGCCCGCTCTGGATGCAGATGCAGAGTGACGTACTGGGGATTCCTATTTACCTCACCGAAGAGCCGAACGCGCCGCTCCTGGGTGATGCGATCCTTGCCTCCTACGGCGCAGGGGTGTATGAATCCATTGAAAAAGCGGCAGATAGTATGGTAAAGATAAAGGAAAAGATTGAACCTGATCTTGAGAAGACCGAAAGGTACAGGTATTACGTCGACAGGTACATCGATACCTATCCTCCACTTAAAAACCTTATGCACGATATGCTCGATCATGAATCGGACTAAAAAACGATGAAATTGAAAGGAATAATATGGGACCTGGACGGCGTGCTCATAGATTCGGAAGGCCAACATATCGAGTTAGAAATAGAAACCGCGAAGAAGTACGGAATCCACCTTACGCCCGAAATTACCAAGGAGTATCTGGGCGTCAGGCTTGAGGAATATTTTCGAGATATTGCGCGACGTTTTAACCCTGATGTTCAGGTTGGTGAGATGATCAGAGAGCACAAGACAACGCTTCGCCGCTACTACATGGAGGTGTTTGGGCTGATGCCTTACTGTTTTGAAGTTCTTCTTCAGTTGAAGGGCCGATACCGGATGGCAATTGCCACAAGCAGGGAGCGTGAGCTTGCACAGATTGTGCTTGACCGCTTTCTTCTCACACCATTTTTCAGTACCTTCGTATACGGAGAGGAGGTGTCCAGGGGGAAACCGGACCCTCAAGCCTTTCAGAGGGCGGCTGCCCTCCTTGAGATTGATCCTCCTTCCGTAGTTGTGGTAGAGGATTCAGTAATCGGCCTTTCTGCGGCAAAAAAAGGTGGTTTTCCGAGCATCGCCTATAGGGCTACCCACAATGAGCACCTGGACTTTTCTTCCGCCGATGCGGTGGTGGAGGATCTGAGAGAAATTCCCCCTCTTCTTGATAGAATGAAGATGAGGAGCTTGTGACGAGCAGGAAAACCACTGAACCGGTAAAGGATATTTTGACTTAGAGTATAAATAATGCATTTTAAAAATAAATCGGTGATCAACCCGGGGGTGGGAAGGGAATAGGCAGAGCAATCGCATTCGCCTTTGCAGGGGTGGGTGCCCACCTGCTTGTCGGCTCTGTGAGCGATGAGAAGGGTACCCTGAGTACGAAACGTGAAATCGAAGTCCTTGGCAAGACCTCTGGGATCGGGGGTAGAGTAGAAAAATGCCACATGGATCTGCGCTCAAAAAAAGCGTGCAACCTCTTCGTGCGGCAAGCGGTATCGAGATGGTGGTCTGACCGTCATTCTTTCACCACGAGACCCTTCCTGTACGCCTTCAGATAATTCGAACAGTAGGGATCCTTATTGAGAATGG
>Ga0111221_1029_pt1 | contig 19976 bp, 15 predicted proteins | sample DeeMarSWOR152_54_FD_80385 | JGI IMG/M metagenome (GOLD analysis project Ga0111221, IMG submission 80385) | Spirochaetes bacterium DG_61 | reverse complement strand
GTTACTCTCTGTGTTTGTAAGTTGTAGAATCTCGATATAAAAACTCCTCCAAAATGACATACCGTAGAATCATCATCACCTTTTAATTGTGTGTTATTTTCATCTCTTTTCGCTTATAATTCTATAAAGGCGTCTCCAATAAATAAAGTCTACCCTGCGGATTATTTCTATTGCAACAGATGAAAGCGATTGAAATAGTAAATGGAGAATTAATATGACCGATGATAGAAAAACAAAGGCTCGGCTCATTGAAGAATTAAAAGAACTCCGCACGAAGAATGAAGAATTAAAAAAGATTAATGAAGGCAGTGTTGACGGTATGGTCGCTACGGTGGAGGATATTACGACTCCTATGAAGACTGAGAGAGAATTACAGGAATCAGAAGAAAAGTATCGGAATATCATAGAATCCATCCCTTTAGGGATGCATATGTACAAATTGGAATCAGATGGAAGACTCATCTTTACCGGGGCCAATCCTGCAGCAGATTGGATCCTGGGGGTTGATCATTCCCAGCTTATCGGCCTGACTATTGAAGAGGCCTTCCCCCAATCCGCGCATATGGTAATACCTGAGAAATATCGTCAAGCTGCAGCAGAAGGAAATACATGGAAAACCGATCAAATTGATTATGAGGATGATAGAATCAAAGGGGCATTTGCCGTTACTGCATTTCAGACATCGCCCGGTAGAATGGTGGCCTCCTTTCTGGATATAACCGATATCAAAAAGAATGAAGAAGCGTTGAGGAGAAGTGAGGCAACATTGAGGAGCTTCATAGATTCATCACCTGATTCGATAGTAGTTACCGATTTAGATGGAATCATCACTGATTGCAATCCTGCTGCATTGCAAATGCGGGGATGTTCGAAAAAAGAAGATATGCTTGGAATAAGTGCTTTTGATCTCATAGTTGCAAGAGATAGAGCGAAAGCAAAAGATAACATGAGCCATGTCCTTGAGAAAGGATCTGAAAAAAATATTGAATATGGACTATTAAGAGAAGATGGAAATGAATATCCGGGAGAACTTTCTGCAAGTGTGATTTTTGATTCATCAGGTAATCCAGCGTCATTCATAGCAGTAATAAAGGACATTACGGAACGCAAGCGCGCAGAGAAAGAAATAATCAAAGAGAGAGACAAAGCGCAGAGTTATTTGGATATTGCAGGTGCCGTTCTTGTTGCTATTGATAAGAATCAGCGGGTGACACTCATCAATAAGAAGGGGTGTGAGCTCTTGGGTGAAGGTGAAAAAACAATCATAGGTAAGAACTGGTTTGATAATTACATTCCGAAAAGGTGCATGGAAAATGTTAAAGAAGTGTTTATGAAGTTGATGGCAGGGGGAATCAAGTCTGTGGAATATTTCGAAAACCCTGTTGTGACAAAGAGTGGAGAAGAGAGGATTATGGCCTGGCACAGCACCGTATTGAAGGATGAGCACGGAGATATCATAGGCACTCTCAGCTCAGGTGAGGACATCACCCAGCGAAAACAGGCGGAAGAAGCTCTTCGTGAGAGTGAGGGAATGTATAGGGCACTTGTTGAAAATACACCAGACGTTATCATGAGATTTGATAAACAATTGCGACATATCTATGTGAGCCCGTCAATAATCGAAATTACCGGCATACAGCCCGAGGAGTTCATCGGGAAAAAGCATCGGGAGATGGATTTTCCTAGTGAGCTCGTTGATTTTTGGGAAGAGAATATTAAAAAAGTTTTTAGGACCGGTGAGAAAGATTTCAATCAGTTCGAAATAGAACAGAAAAACAGAAGGGTTGTCTTCGACTGGAGGCTTATTCCTGAGTTTGATGAGGAAGGGAAAGTGAAAACAGTCTATTCTACTTCAAGAGACATCACGGCCCTCAGGGAGGCTGAAGAGTCGATCAGAGAAAAGGAGCGATACTATCGATCTTTGCTCTATAACATGCATGAAGATATTCTGGTCATTGATAGAGATTTTGTTATTACTGATTTAAACCATAGTGTAATGGTATCGGTCGGTAAAAGAAGAGAAGAGGTAATTGGCCAACACTGTTTTAAAATTGCTCATGGATATAATGATCCATGTGCTCTGCGTGGCGAAAATTGTAAAATGCAGGAAGTGCTACAAACCGGCAAGCCTTGTAGTTGCCAACACGTGCACATGCATGCTGATGGATCTGAGATTTATGTGGATATTCTTCTCTCTCCTTTAAAGGATGAAGAGGGGAGGGTGACCCACGTGATTGAAGCAATACGTGATATAACAGAAGTAAAAAAAGCAGAGAAAGAGAGAAAGAATCTAGAGAATCAGCTGCTTCAGTCCCAAAAGATAGAATCGGTCGGGCGGCTTGCAGGTGGAGTGGCCCACGATTTCAATAACCTCTTAACTGTCATAATGGGAAACACCGAGCTTACCTTGATGGACATATCACCTCATGATTCGTTGTATAATGATATATTGGAAATTAAAAATACTACTGAACGAGCAGCACAGTTAACACGTCAGCTGCTCGCCTTCTCGCGCCGTCAGATTGTTAAACCGGAAATTGTCAATCCGAATACAGTACTGATTGATATGGATAAGATGCTTCGCCGTTTGATTGGAGAAGACCTAGAATATGTGATAGCTCCTGCCGATAACGCATGGTCGGTGTACATCGACCGGGGACAGATTGAGCAGGTTTTAACAAACCTTGTGGTGAATGCCCGCGATGCCATGCCAGAAGGAGGAAAACTCACAATTGAAACATCGAACATCACCTTGGATGCGAAATATATAAAAGACCACCCTGAAGTTTCTCCTGGTGATTATGTGCTGATATCTGTTTCTGATACAGGTATTGGAATGGATGAAGAAACGCTGTCCAAAGCATTTGAACCTTTCTTTACCACAAAGGAAAAGGGTAAAGGAACAGGCCTTGGACTATCAACCTGCTATGGTATCATAAAACAGAATAATGGGGATATACAGATTTTCAGTGAACCGGGCAAAGGAACAACAGTAAAGGTATATCTCCTAAAAGTTCAAGAAGAAATGAAAAGAACTTTGAAGGTCAAAGAATCGAAAAAAGTATTAAAAGGCAGTGAGACTGTTATTGTTGTTGAGGATGAACCTATTGTGAGAAAAATGATTTCCAGGATTTTAAAAATCAATGGATACTCCGTTATTGAAGCCGGTTACGGTCAGGAAGCTCTTCGAATCATTCAAAATTATAAAGAAAGAGTAGATCTCGTCATAACCGATGTTGTCATGCCACATATGAGTGGAAAAGAATTAGGCGACCAAATCAATAAATCGCATAAAGGCATGAAGGTCCTCTACATGTCGGGCTATACGGATAAATCAATTGTTAATCAGGGATTACTGGAGCCGGGATTATGGTTCATCCAAAAGCCATTTACACCAAAAGGAATATTGAAGAAAGTGAGGGAAGTATTGGATAATTAGTTCTTTAATTATTTATATTATCTCATATAATATAGGAGCGCCTGGAGCATGTGCGATTCGAATGCGAGCAGGGTTAAACCTGCTCATTCGAGCATACTGTTAATCTCATTTTCGGTTATTTCGACTTCCGATAAGGGGTCCGTACCCTCGAGGATAATCCTCTCAAGCATATCCTGCAGCATTTGATTGATTTTGTAGTACTCCCTGTGATGTGGAAGCGCCCGCGCATGAACCAGTGCGCTTAAGGGAACAGCAAAATTCGGGTTTTTTTTGATGAATGACCTGAGTTCCAGGGAACTAAGGGCAGACTTCCGCACAGGGAGGTACCCGACCCTTTCGAATAACTTAATGGTGTTTTCTTTATTTACAAGCCAGGATATAAAATCATTTGCAGCCCGGCGCTTCTTTCTACTTTTCGAGAAATTGATCAGGGCTAAACCTGTGAGAACAGAGTACCGTTTTCCGTTGATTAAGGGCATTAGTGTAATTTTCAGTGTCCAAGGAAGGTTTTCCTCAAAATACGCGAGACCTCCGCTGATAAAGGGCCCCATCGCGAGTTTACCCGTGAGAAACGCCTGTGCCCCTTCAAAATCAGTCCAATTTTTCGGCATGATTTCGTGCGTATATGCGAGGTCTTTCAGCATTGTGATGGTTTTGACCATCGCTTCTGAGGTTAAAATAACTCTCTCCCCATCTTCAGAGAATAGTTCCCCACCATAGGCCCATAAGAAGGGCGCAAGCATGTTAAAACCGCTCTGCCAGAATACAAGTGCATATCTGTCTATGTTTCCGTCACCATCCTGATCAGTGGTAATTTTTTTCCCCATTTCAACGATTTCTCCCCATGTATCTGGTAACTGCTCCTGATGTATGCCCGCCCTTTTCAGCAGGTCAGCATTGTAGAAGAAAATCAGGGTGTTAACAGCGAAGGGTATACCGTAGATTTTTCCATTCCTTAAGACCGCCTCCCACATCTGGGGATATATATCCCCTTTATCATACTCGCGTATCAGATCATCGATCGGCTCAATTAATCCTTCTTCAATGTAGAGATCCATGTATTCGAACTTTTCCTGAGCAATATCCGGAAGCTGACGTATTACCGCAGCGGTACGCATTTTTGTTTCCATCTCCTCATATAAACCCTGGAATACTGACTTCACCTTTACAGAGGATTGCAGGCTATTATACTCGTTCGTCATCTCTTCGATACATTCTTTCGCATTGAAACCGCTGCTGAACCAAAAAGTTAATTCAATATTTTTTGCAATAATGGAAGCTGAAACAAACAAAAATATTATGAGCAGTAATATTTTTTTCATAGGACTTTACTTTAAATGAGCGTATCTATCGTCAAATGATAACGGAGCGTTGGATTAATGACAAAAATATAAGTCATATTATAAATGCACAATGGCTTTTCAGCATTTTTGTTTAAGATCAGTGTGATGAAATTCTCTATTTGACTTGGAAAGTAATCAAAGAACGCCCTTATTGCCTATTCTTCTGTCAACGAAGAAGCTGTCTCCTGGCACAGAAGGCATTGATACCTCGAGGAGCAGGGCCCTGTACCCGTGAAGTTGTGTTTTGTTCCAGTCGGGACAACCAGTACATCACCGGTTTGCTTTACACACTGCTCATCATTTACGACCATCCTTGTTTTACCCTTTCGCACATAAAAAGTTTCGTGCTTGACTTTGTTCATATCCACTTTCATAGTGAACCCCATTTCGGATGTCAATTCACTTTTCGGATTCTCCAGATTATGGCAGATGATGCTTTAACTCTATGAAAACATCGGTTCCAGTATCACATTCAGCCTCATATATTCCTGAAAATATGACTCATACATTCTGACATTGGATTCCTTCGGATAATGAGGTTTTCCGGGTAGGACAAGAGTCTCACATCCCTCCTCGATACTTTGAAAGATTCCGCTTCCAACTCCCGCAAGTATGGCGGCCCCGAGACAGCCCGGTTCATCGGAATGCGAAGCCACAACCGGAAGGCCACAGACGTCGGCCTTAATCTGGTTCCAGAGTCTGCTGTGTGAACCTCCTCCGAATGAACGTATTTCTTCTATATTGATTCCAGCCTGGTGTAATACCTCCAGGTTACTCCTGAGCATGAAAGCTACCGATTCGAGTATCGCTCGTATGAAATGCCCTTTTTTATGGTGGAGCCTGAATCCATAGAAAACGCCTTTCGCATGGGGATTCGGTTTTGGGCTCCCCCCACCGATTAAATGGGGAAGCATGATAAGACCGTCAGAACCGATCGCTTCTTTTTCCGCTTCTTCATCCAGTATTTGAAAGACATTACGGTGCACCATTTCCGCCTCTTTCTCTTCGTGTTCACAGAAGGCATCTTTGAACCAGTTCAAGGCCGCCCCTGCGGTTGGACACACACTTATAAGTGCGTAGGTGCTGTCTATGGCGTTACAAAAGTTGTGTATACCTGCTTTTCGATGTTCGAACATGCTCTGTGTGACGGTATGAACGGCAAGAACCGAGCCGGTGCTCTCGGATACCAGACCCGCGTGTATGTTCCCCACACCGAGCATGCCGCATATCTGATCTATCGCCCCGGCTACCACCAGCGCGCTTTCCGGTAGTCCGCTGTCAAGAGCCACATCCTTTTTCACGGGACCGACAGGAGTACCGGGTTTATATATTTTTGGGAACTTCATTTCAGTGATACCCAAAAAAGAAAACATTTCCTCCCACCATTTCCTGTGCAGCACATCGAAGAGAAGTGAAGAGGAAAGAATGGGTGGAACACAGGCGAATGTACCGGTAAACTTGAAGACCAGGTAATCATGGACGAGGAGTATTTTGTGTATGTCTCGAAAGCAATCAGGCTCGTTTTTCCGTATCCACAGCAGTTTCGCCGCTTCGTACAGGGCAGAGATGCCGGGCTGCCCGGTGATCTCATACAACTTCTGATCGCCGAATCGGTGGACCAGTGTCTCCGCTTCTGACTTTGCGCGAGTGTCGTAGTAAATGATCCCCCTTCTCAATTCTCTTCCAGAACGATCGAGTGGAACGAAGGTGACTCCCTGGCTTGATATACAGAGTGCCCGAATATCATTGAATCGGCTTTTGTGGGATTCTGCGATTTGGTGAATGCACTCACAGCAGGCATTCCAGTATCGGGCCATATCGATTTCTGCAATTCTCTCTTTTTCATATATTGCCGGACAGTTGACAGACGCACGGGCCAGTAAGCCCTTCTGGGGGTCAAAAAGTGCTACTTTGATAGTTGTCGTACCGGCATCGATTCCTAAAAGGTAAGACATAGATTAGTATCCAAGCTTTTTTTCGGTTTCGGCGATCGCCTCTTCAATGATATCCAGGGCTTTGATGGCCACGTCCTCAGTCATGATGAGCGGGAGAGATAGCCGAAGATTATGTTTTGCCGGTATCCACGAAACACCCTTTGCAAATGCCTTTCGGTAGATCATCCTGCAATCCTCCAGATTGGGTTCCTTCGTTTTGCTGTCCTTTGCAAACTCTATACCGAGGAGCGCACTTTTTCCCTGGACATTTCCCACGATCATGTAGTCCTCTTCAAACTTTTTAAGCTTCTTCAGCATGGACTCTCCAAGCTGCACCACATGATCGAGCACCTCGTCGACGAAGAACAGTATTCCCAGATCATCGCATATTTTCCGGAACTTCGCCAGCCATCATTTCTTATCAGTATACCTGATATTGACCCTGATAGGTGACGACGAGTCCGGGCGGTATGGTCCGCATGTGGTCAGTATTGGTAAGCGTCAGCGCATACATGAGCTCGTTCCAACTCACGATAAAAAAGAAAAGCGCCACCGACAGTATTACAGGACGATTAACTGGATAGACGATCTTTGTAAGTACCCGGAATCGGTCACACCCGTCGATATACGCTGCTTCTTCAATTTCCCGCGGTAAAGTATCGAAATAATTCTTTTACATCCAGATTGAAAAGGGAAGGGCGAACCTCGCCGCTTACGGCACAAATCGGTTCCTGTCCCGAGGAAAAATCGACGCTTCCCGGATATTTGTAAACCCCAGAATCTGGGCGGTCAACCGTTCAAGCCCTATTGCTAGCCCGCCGTGGGGCGGTACCCCGTAGGCAAAGGTGTCTGTGTAGTAGTCAAACTCCCCGGGGTTCAACCCGCGCTTCTGGAAGGCTTCCACGAGCATCTGATGATCGTGAATTCTCTGCCCCCCGGTGGTGATTTCAAGTCCTCTGAACAGCAGGTCGAAGCTTCTGGAAACCTCGGGGTTCTCCAGGAAAGGCATGGTGTAGACCGGCCGCTTGGAGCTCGGATACTCGGTGAGGAAGAGGAGCTCGGTGCGGAAGTTCTTGTTCGCCCAGTCGCAGATGAGTTTCTCACCCTCTGGATCCAAGTCATAGGAAGCAAGCTGCTTGCCGTATTCCCTGCTCAGGACCTCACAGGCCTCCTTCACGGGGAGCCTGGGTATCTTTTTAGGAACCGGCAGCTTTTGATTGTACTGTTTGAGAATGGAGGATTGCTCACTGTTTATTCGGTCTAAAAGATATCCGATGAAACGTTCCTCAATGTCCATCACGTCATGCTCGTTATCGATGAAACCCATCTCATAATCGAGGCTCACGTACTCGTTCAGGTGGCGGGAGGTGTTGTGCTCCTCGGCCCTGTACACGTGCCCTACTTCGTATACCCTCTCATATCCGGCACCTACGAGCATCTGTTTGTAAAACTGTGGTGACTGAGCGAGAAAGGCGAGTTTGTTGAAGTAGTCGACATGGAAGAGCTGCGTCCCTCCTTCAGTTCCCGATATGATAATCTTCGGCGTGCATACCTCGGTGAACCCTTCACCGGTCAGAAACGTCCTGAAGCAGTCTATTATCTTTGCCTGCAGCTTGAATATGATGTTTCTCCTGGGATTCCGAAGAGAAAGGACCCGGTTGTTGAGAACGGTCTCAAGCTCCAGTTTCTGATACTCAGCCTTGTCGTTGACGATGATGGGGAGTGTTTTCACCGGCCTTGAGAGCACCTGAACGTCTTCAACCTTGAGTTCCACGCCCTGCTCCGCCCTGCTGTCTTTCAACACGACTCCGCTTGCGAACAGCACAGTCTCATTTCGGAGATCGTGCTTCTTGATGAAGTGGCTGCTCGTGGCGATCTGGGCGATGCCTGATCTGTCCCGCAGGAGTATGAAGGAGATCTTCCCCTGCTTTCGTATGCTGTGCACCCATCCGGCGATGGTTACCTGGCTTCCGATGTGGAGAGGAAGATCGCGGGTGAGTATCCTGTAAACCATTTCCTATACCGTTTTTTAATTTAAAAGGCAATTTATAGGGAGACTAATTTAATGTCAAGTAATTTAAGGAATAACCCGAAGAGATGAGTATGTATGAAGAGCTGCAAAAGTTCGACATTGTGCTCCTCGTTGGCAATTATGGGGCAGGGAAATCTCAAATCGCAAAAGAATATTTCGAAGCACGGAAGAGAGTGGACAGACATGAGCTCCGCCACAGTTTAAAGGAGATGACGGAGCACGGCAAACAGTGGACGCCGGAGGATTGGAACGAAGACACCGAGGGTCTCATAAAACACATGGAGCATGACATTATCTGCCATTTTCTCGAGAGAAATGTAAAGGTAATCATCGATAATACGAGCCTTACGAAGAAGAGCAGAAAGATATACATCGAATACGCGAAAAGGTACAGTAAGAGTATCGCCTGTGTATTTTTACAGAGAGATGTGAAAAGGCTGCTCGAGGAGAACAGGCAGAAGGAATATTCTGTGCCCGATCATGTGATCGTTCATCTCTACGCGCAGACAGAAGTCCCTTCCCACGATGAAGGTTTTGACACCATTGTGTTCTCCTGAATCCGGAATAATTCGTCCCAATCCTACCGCTTTCTGTAGATGAAAGGAATGAGGCCGGTGGCGTTGTAGGTGACTGAAGAGGGGATGATGTTCCCGAAATCATTTCTGAAACCGTACAGCTGGGCGGGGATGAGCAGGTTGATCACCGGGAGCTGATCTGCCACTATATCCTGATACTCACCGTAAAAGCTCTTTGCTTTTTCGAAATCCCAGGTAGTACGGCCGAGCGCGAAGAGCTCATCGATCCTTTTTTCCCAGTTGGTCTGCGGTATTTCCATGTACGGGGTCCAAAGGTGGAGTGGACCTTTTGACTCCCATATCCAGGAGGCGTCATTCGGATCTATGCTCCCCTCAACACCGATGATTACTGCCTCCCAGTCGAATGTGTCGAGCAGTTTTGTGACGATTGCGTTGTAGTCTGCGGTGCGGAACTCTGCACGTATTCCGGCAGTTTTCAGGCTTTCGGCAATGAGCTCGCCCATTTGGACTCTAAATGGATTGTCCTCGTTTGTCAGGATTGTAAAACCGAAGGGATTCCCGGATGGGAGTTCGAGAAAGCTGTCACCATCGACATCCTTCAGGTTTATCCGTGAAAGGAGCTCTCCAGCGGCAACAGGGTCATGGGGAAGGGGCTGCTGAGGCTTGTAAAAGGGGGAGAGCTTTCTCTCTGGGGATGAATCGAGGTATGCGTACCCCCTGTATACCTCTCTCACCATTTGTACCCTGTCGATGAGGTGGGAAACGGCACGCCGAAAGAGGCGGCTTTGAAAAATCTGAAGTTTTTCCGGGTCTACCGCTACCGGGTTCTGATTGAAGAGGAGAAAATGGTTGCTTCCGAGCGTGGGCCCTCCTGAATAGATACCATAGCGACCCTCATGCCGGTTGTTCAGGAGGGTCTCGAAGTCACCGCTTGAGATATCAAAATCTTTCACGTCGTAGAAGTCGATCTCGCCGATCTGAAACTTTAAGAGCTTTGTTTCATCGTCGATATCGAGGAGCTCGATGACTTCATCCAGATAGGGGATCCCATCCACGAAAAGACTCCCTTCCCTCCGTCTGTAATAAGGATTTCGTGCAAATCGTATGAGTTCACCGTTTCGGTACTCCTTGATGAAGTATGGTCCTGTTCCGATGACACGCTCGATTTTCCCCTTTAGGTTGCCCCACTCTCTGTTAAACGCTTCGATACCCCCTTTCTCGATAAGGGGCGCAAGTATGTGCTTCGGGAGAATTTCGATACGGGTAAGGGTATACAGGAAGGGTCTGTAGGGGACCGGAAGATCGAACCGAAGGGTCATTTCGTCCAGTACGTTGAGAGAGATCAGCCTGTTCCTCACTTTCAGCGCATCCGTTTTCTTTGAATCCACATCAGGATTCATAAATATCTCTTCAAAAGTGAAGCGAACATCCTCCGCAGTGCACTGCCTCCCGTCAGAGAAATGCACGTTCTCATTGAGATGAAGGATGAGCGCATACCCGTTGCTGACGATCTCGTAGTTTTTCGCAATCCCTCCCTGGATTTCCCCTGTTATCGGATTGAGGCTGAGGAGCCCTTCGAAGACGAGTGTGAGCACACTGTACAGTGACCTGGATCGGGTGGTAACAATATTGAAAGTATCGTAATCCTGAATATCGGCACGAATCATGGTTCCGCCCCTCATGCCCTTTTTCAGCTCCCGATCAACCTTTTCCAGCACTCCCGGATAGATTTCTCTCTCCCCCTTCGGTGGTGCAGCGATCTTTCTATCCTTACATCCGGCAACTATGATAAGTATCATAAGAGCAGATAAGAGAAGCGAGCATCTTTTCATTAAATCCTCCCTGAGCGAAGAAAAACCTATTAAATTTACATGAAACAGTCAAGGACTTGGGGTATAATATGAGAGTCTTTTCTTTAATCTTTGATGGCAGGAAAGTATCCATGAAGCACGGAGTGCTCCTCATACTCTTCATATTTTTTATTTTCCCATTCACGGAAACTCAGGCGATCGAGGTCTCGGAAAAACAGGACCTCGCAATTTTCGGGCTCACCCGTTCTGTCTACGACGTACCGGAGGATGTGCTCGTATTCGCCGATTCATCCATTAAACATGTGTTCGTTAACCTAAAACGGTTCGATGTGCTCGGTTATGGACAGTATCGGATCGAATCCGAGGATATTGACGATTTCGTGAAGCGTGTGAGAGAGATACGCTCTGAGAAAGCGAAGGAGGCGGGAACTTATGATGAAAAGTTCGGTACGGTCGTCATAAAGGGGGAGGATTTCGATAGAATCGTAAACTCTTTCCTGGTGGTTTTACCTACTCTGGCAAGTTATACCATTACTGTGGAGAGGCAGGAGTATATCTCGGAGTTGACTACCTATGTGCGACGAAAGTATGAGGTGGGCGTGGTCATAGATATCACCTTTGTGGATGTACGCGAGGGGACACAGCGGGAGTCTCTGCGGGTTGCAGGTTCGGGGTCTCACGCAGATGTGGATCGCGCAGGACGGAAAGCGGTGGAAAACGCAATTTCCGGGCTCTCCTATCAGATCAGACAGGTGGAGGCATTTAAAATCAAGTCAGGTGTTGTGAGTGTCCGGGGCGACATAGTCACCTTCGTACCTGGTAAAAATCTTGGGGTGAAACCGGGTGATGAATACGAGGTGATGATGAGACAGGAGGTCGGAAAAACGGGAAGGATCGTTGAGATGCCGACCGGACTCGTAAAGGTAAAGAAGGTGTATCCGGAGCTCTCCGAGGGTCGAATCGTGTACCAGAAGGAGCAGATCACCGAGGGAGACCAGCTGGTGGAGCTCGCCCAGTTCGGTGCCCAGGTCTCCTTTTACGCAGGCATGATGAAGGTTGATATTCCAGACATGGACTATAGTTTCAAATTGCAGGGCGACACTCCTGTTGCCGGTGAATATTACTATATAGAGCTCAACCAGAAGGAAAGGGAATACGTGCCCGATGTGGGGATACGTCTGGTAAAAAATCTCGGGTACAGGTTCAGGGGTGTCTTTGATGCGACTGCGATTCTCAACTTTCCGCTTTTTGGCGGTCTCGGCGAGCTCGGAATCGGGAGCACTTTCTACAAGAGAAGGCTCAGCATAGATTTGCTCGCCGCTGGCGGGATCCTCTACATGACCACCTTCAGCAAGGATCTTTCACAAAACAACGTCTCTTCTCTCATTATAGATGGTGAGGAGATCGATTTTCAATATGACCCTGCGCTGAATATTTATGGAATTTCTGTTGGAGTGAAAGGGGGAATGGGTTTTAATTTTCGACTCAATCAAAACTCACTGCTCAGGCTCGCTTTTAATTACCGGCTCTATACACCGATAAAAAATTGGCGTATGCGAATCCAGGAGACCGGAGGGAGTGATAAGGATTCTGTGACTATCGGTAGTGACAGTCCGAATATCGTTGAGGATGAGGAAAGCGAAGGGATGAAGAGAGTCAGCATCTCGGGATATGAGATCAATTTTTCGTATAGCCTGCGTTTCTGAAAAGATTTTTGTCCCTGCTTCAAGGATTTTTTCTGTCTCATGCTGTGCGTGTGCTATATTATACTTAAGGAATAGAGAAAGTTATATACTGCAGAGTTTGCACCGATAACAAAGACGTTCGCAGAACAAACGAGAGAACGTACCTTGAGTCATTCAACTTATCCAGTACACGAGGAGGATTAAAAATGAAAATGAAAAGTTTACTGGTGTGCATCCTGATATTCATTGCACTCGCTTTTGCATTCTCCGGGTGTGCGAAAAAGGCGGTGAAAACCGAAGCGGGTGGTGCGGAACAGGTCGTTGAAAACGGGGTCGGTAAGGCCAGAAAGTTCGATGATGCTTTAGACCTTGCATTCAAGGATGGCTTGAAAAAGGTGGTGGTGAAAATTGTCGGAACTGAAAGTGAAGAGGCCAACAGGAATAAGTTGAAGAGCTATATGTACGGAATCAGCGAAAGCTTCATTCTGAACTACCAGATCACCGACAAAGTGAAGTCGGGAAAAAACACGATCGTCTATCTCCGTGCCACCTTCAATAAGAGCAAGGTGGAGGAGAGCATCCGGACGCTCGGTATAGAGATCCCGAAGAAGGAGGAGCCAAAGGACTATTCGAAATTACCCTACGCGGATGTGATAGGCGAGGCCCTTGACAACCTCACCTATATGGTGTACTTCGAGCCGCAGAAGCGTAAGATAGAGGATGAATACGCCCGCCTTGCGGTGAACAGAGTCAACAACTACTTCGCAAACCAGGGGTATGAGTATGTGGACCTTCAGAGGATCAACGAGGTCAAGGACGAATATTTCCGGCTCTATGAGGAAACCCAAGGTACGGTGAGTGTAGTCCAGCTTATCGCCCAGGCTCTGAATGCCGATGTCTACATGGTCGTGGATGGAATCGTCGAGGAGGCGGGAAGGGAAGGAGACATTCATTTTGCCTCTGCTTCTATCGACCTAAAGGCATTTGAGAGCGCTACGGGAAGAGGGCTCGGTACTGAAACCGGCTATTCGGGAAAGCTCGGGCTTGCGAGCGGTATGGATGCGGCAAAGAGAAAGACCGTTGAGGTATCGGTGGAAAAAGCAATCGAACCAACGGTTCAATTGTCCAGAGAGTATATGCTCAAGGCGTTCGAGCAGGGCATTCGATATGAAGTCATGGTACAGGGGGTTTCCGGCTACAGAATGTTGACCGTGTTTACCGATACGCTGAGGAGTGCGAATAACTTCCGAAGCCTAAAGGAGGTTGCCGCATCGGAAGGTCAGGCAAAGTACTACGTGTACTACATGGGGAGGAAGTCGGAGCTCATCGATGATGTTATAAGCGGTATTCAGAACAAAGAGGGATTTGAAAACTTCAATGTCATTATCACCCGCGGGAATGCTGTGGTCTTCGGCATTGAGGAGTAACCGGACGAACCGGTCTGTATTTAATAAGCAATGTAACTTTACAAACAGGAGGTGTTCACCGATGAAGAGACTCACAGTGATGAAGATAGGGTTGTTAATGGTACTCCTTGGAGCGCTCGTCTTCAGCTTATCCTGCGCGAAGAGGAGCTTGATCATGGAGGAATCAGAGAGAAGGGGAAAGCCGGGTGAGGAGATCATCGTGCAGCGAAGTGACCCGCGGGCTCCGAAATGGGTGTTTGATGAAGAGTTCCAAGTGAAAAAGCAGAAAAAGGAGAAGCTCGTTATTGTGCTTTCTGACATTCAGCACAAGGAGAGAAGGGCAGCGGAGAGAATCGCCGAAGGAGAGCTTAGAAAACGTGTGGCAGAGGGAATAAAGACCCTTGTCACCTCCCAGTTCCAGGAGGCTCTTGCAGGAACAGATACCACTTACAGCGAGGCTTTTCAGAGCTATGTGGCAACCGTTGCAGACAATGTTCCTGTGGTCGGGCTTATCGTTACTGACACCTACTGGGAAAAGATACAGAAGTTCAAGACGAGAAAAAATTTCGAGTACTTTTACCGAATTGTTAAGCGTGCCCAGATGCCCTATGAGAACTATGTAAAGTCACGGGACAAGGCGTGGAGCGATGTCCTTCAGAACATACAGAACGAGGAGGAACGTGCGGAGCTCCAAAAGCTGATTGCAGACATGAAACGAGGAGACGAAGCGTAAATGAAACGGTTTTTACCACTGTATCTTTCAGTCTGCCTTACGGCTGTGCTACTCATTTCAGGATGCGCGGGAGGGAAGGCGAAGAGAGGGGCACTGAAAACGGGTCTGATCCAGGCATCGAGCAGCAAGACTCCCTCCTGGATCACCGATATCCCCGAGGAGAAGAGCTACTACTACTTTGTCGGCACATCAGTGGATTCCGAAAGTTATGATGCGGGTAAGAAGTCGGCTTTGAATGATGCGCTCTCCCAGGTCGTCGGGATGATTGGGTTGAAGGTGAGCTCTTCATCCACCATAGAGGAGAGGTACTTTGCCGAACAATACACAACAATCATCTCCGCTGAGCTCTATTCCGAAGGAAGGGCCAAGCTCCAGGATGCAGAGATCAGGGAGATCTACTACGAGCAGCACAGGAGGAAGGACGGAAGTGAGTTCGTCAGGGTCTGGGCGCTTTTAAAGTACAGTAAGAGTGAAATTAAGAAGGAGCAGGAGCGACTTAAGGAAATCCTCGCTCTCAAGTACGGGGAGCTTACGCGACTCGAGGAAAAGGCGTCGAACGCATTGCAGAAGGGGATGCTGTTCGACGCGATAGTGGCCCATTTGAATGCTGCCTCTGCTGCTCTCAACATCGATGACGGCGAGGTCCTCTTCGACCGGAATATGAACAGGGCAGGAGAGATTCTTGCCAGGATTCGGTTTAAAAAATTCCAAGAGGATCAGGTCGGTTGGGTTGGGAGAGCCCTGGAAAAGCCCCTTCAGCTTCAGGTCTACTTTCTTGAGGGTGAACAGGTAATTCCTGTTCCTGATGTGCCGGTGCGGTTTTCCTACAGGATACCTCGAAAAAACCGCGCAGGGTACAAATACCAGGTAGTAAATGCCACGACTGACAGCAGGGGATTTGCTGCATTCTCTGTGGATCAGGTGTACGAGGTGAGTGATCACAACAGGGTTGATGCACGGATGGACCTGGGTCCCTATATCGAACAGATGAGATCAGTGCCGGATGCACTGATCGATAGGGTGAAGACCATCGAGGATATACTTGCCACGAAGAGGGCTGTGTTTACCTTTCGTTCCGATACCTTTGCACGGGAGATCAGGACCGCAGTGTACTTCATGCAGCTCGACCAAGACGGCACGCTTCTGCCAAAGCCGGTGACCGCCCCAGCTGTATATGAAATTCTCTACGACAAGAGGTTCTTAATACGGGTGCTCGATGTGAGTCCAGGTTCCTTTTTAAATAAACCGGAGGATGTGATACTCCAGAAGCTTTTGGAAGGTGCGGGCAAGGGAGTGCAACGGATACTTTTTGGCTCTGTGAGGATCCTCGAGTACGACATGCTCTCAGGGTTTCACACAGTGCGGGCTGAAGCGAAAGTCACTCTCTACGACAGGGAATCTGGCGATGTCCTCAGAACCTGGCAGATAACCAGGAGTGCAACAGGTGCAACAAAGCTGCTTGCGGGAAACAACGTACTGTCCGAGGCAGGAAAATCGCTCGGAGAGATGATTTCTAACACCATGCCATAATGTGGACAAGCCACATTCACGATTTTATAGATTTTCTTACCAAATAGGCAAGAAAAACAGGATTAAGGTACTAAACTATTCCACCTCTACGATGGAAATCTCTTTCTGTAGCTGTTTCAGGGCCTTTTCCATGAACTGGATCTTTTCCTTTGCGAGTGACTGGCTTCTTGGAAGTAAGAGACGGCCGGATGCCCTTACCTTGTATTCACTGATGAGGTGCAGTACGTTATTGAGAGATTTTGCTCCCTTCCAGAAAAAGGCACCGACCGCAAGCCTGGTGATTCCCACCATACCAAGGGAATCGAGTATATCGGCATCGTGAAGCATCCTTGCCTCTTTAAAGGTGGGGTTCCCTTCAGGTATATGATTCAGAATTGCTTCCTTGACAAGTTCGATCTTGCTCGGTTTGAAACCGACCTCATGCAGGACTGCCTCGGCCTTTTCAGCGGATTGAAGCTGGTGTGGTTCTGAGAGAATAATGTCGTGAAGGAAAGTTGCTGCGTAGAGAAGTTCATCATCGTAGTCATCCTCGAGCTGTTTTGCTATGTGATAGACCCGATTGCAGTGGTCGAAGCCACGGGCGAGCCTTCCAGCAGTCATGTCTTTTGCATATTGTAGTATCTTGTTCCTCATGTCCACCCCCGCCATAACAATTTAATTCAAATTAGAAAGCAACACTGATATATTGTAGTGCATACACATACTCTCTGAAAGGTAAGATATGCAGATATTTGACACTTTGAGAAGAGAAAAAGTGAGGTTTGAACCTGCGAAGGAGAACAGGTTCAGGATTTACCTCTGCGGTCCCACCGTGTACGATTATGGACATCTCGGTCACGGAAGATCTGCCATCGTCTTCGACGTGCTCAGGCGTTACCTCACGTACAGGGGGTATGAGGTTACCTTCGTCAGAAACTGGACCGACATAGACGACAAGACAATCGATAGGGCGGCTCGGGAGGGGATCAGTGTGAAGGAGCTTTCTGAAAAGTTCATCAATATCTACAGAGAGGACTTTGAAAGGCTGAATATCCTCGAACCCGATTACGACCCCAAGCCAACAGAGCATATACAGGAGATAATCGATCTGATAAGTCGGCTCTTTGACCGCGGGCACGCCTACAGGCTCGACGACGGGGTTTACTACGATATCTCCACTTTCACAGAGTACGGAACGCTGAGCGGACAGCCGCTGGAGGAGCTTCGTAGCGGTGCCAGGGTGGAGGTTTCAGATCAGAAGCGCAATCCGGGAGATTTCGCGCTCTGGAAGTTTAAAAAACCAGGTGAACCCGCCTGGGAGAGCCCCTGGGGAAAGGGCAGGCCCGGCTGGCACATCGAGTGTTCGGCAATGAGCATGAAATACCTCGGAGAAGAGTTCGATCTTCATTGCGGAGGCCAGGATCTCATATTCCCGCACCATGAGGACGAGATCGCTCAGTCACAGGGAGCGGGGTACGCATACGCCCGGTACTGGATGCACAACGGGTTTTTGAACATCGAGGGCGAGAAGATGAGTAAATCCCTGGGCAACTTCTTTACACTGCGAGAGGTGTTTGAGAGGTATTCTCCTCTCACAGTGAGGTTCTTTCTCCTCTCGGCACATTACCGTGCGCCCCTCGCCTTCTCGGAGGCCACTCTTAAACAGGCTGAATCGGCCCTTAACCGCTTCAACGACTTCATCCTCAGAGTAAAAGAGATCGCGAGGAGCGGGAGGACAGAAAAACCAAGTGTTGATCGCACAGTGCTTCTCAGGGCGACACGACAGGGATTCGAAGAGGGCCTCGATGACGATCTCAATATATCCCGCTCACTTGCCTCTCTCTCAGATCTGGTCCGGGACGTAAACATCCTTATAGAGGAAGGGAGGCTTTCGGTCCGCGAGGCAGGAGATGTAGTTGCCTTTTTACAGGATGTGGACAGAGTTCTCGGGGTTTTCACCTTTGAACGGGAGATGCTGCCCAAAGAGATAGAGCGGCGAATAGAGGACAGGAATATCGCGAGAAGCAGGAAGGACTACTCGGAGGCAGACAGGATCCGTAAGGAGCTTCAGGATATCGGGGTCATGCTTGAAGATACGAGAGAGGGAACCCGCTGGAAGAGGGTGAACTGAAGGGATTCTTAGAATAAAATGCGATAATAGCATGGCGAGGCTGATAGGGTGATAAAACCCGCAGATGAAGTTTTTATCCCGCTCTCAGGCGTCTCCAATTACACTCCTTATACTTTCCAGATAAGGTGGATGGAGGATGCCCTTTTCGGTGATAATACCGTGTATGTACCGGGCTGGCGTCACATCGAAGGCAGGGTTATACACCGAGATATTATCCGGTGCGGTCTGCCTCCCAAACCCGTTGATGATCTCCTGAGGAGATCGTTCTTCGATGGGAATCGCATCGCCCGACAGTGTCTTGATGTCAATGGTGGAAAGAGGGGCGGCTATGTAGAAGGGAACACCGAACTCCTTTGCCAGGACCGCCACACCAAGTGTGCCTATCTTGTTTGCTGTATCGCCGTTTGCTGCTATTCTGTCTGCACCGACGATCACGAGATCCACCTTTTTCTGGTACATGACGAAGGCGGCCATGTTGTCGGTGATGAGCGTTGTGGGAATCCCGGCTTCTATGAGCTCCCATGCGGTTATCCGCGCACCCTGGAGCAGCGGTCTGGTTTCATCCACGTACACGCTGATATTTAAACCCTGCTCCTGCGCTTTGAACATGGGTGCGAGGGCCGTACCATACATGGCGGTTGCAAGCCCACCTGCGTTGCAGTGAGTGAGCAAAGTAAACCCGTCCCGAATCAGGGAGACTCCGTACTCTCCTATCGCACGGCACACCCTGTTATCCTCTTCGATCATGGAGATTGCGAGTTCGAGTATGAGCTCCTTGAGTACGTCAGGTGAAGAATCACTATTTTCAGTAACGAGCCTCAGTATCCTGTTTGTTGCCCAGAAGAGATTCACTGCAGTGGGTCTCGAACTTTCCATGTAATGGGACACTTCCTCTACCAGACCCCTGAATTGCTCCCAATTCTTTCCCCTGAAATTCCTCACACCCAGGTAGATGCCGAAGGCTGCAGCAATGCCAATAGCAGGTGCACCCCTTACTTTCAGTGTTTTTATTGCATCCCACATCTGTTCTTTCGTTTCGATCAATAAAAAATGTTTTTCGAGGGGAAGCTCCGTCTGGTCGATAATTCTGACAGAATCGTTTTCCCAGCTAATCGTCGGAATCGGCATTTTCCCTCCGAGTCCTAATGTATCTTTTAATATAATAAGACCTTTGGCAGTTTGAATACCAGATTCCCAACGGAAAACATAAATGGGATGTCCTGTTTTCGGTTGATTGTGCAGTCCACCTGCAATATATTTCAATGTATAGAAAACTAAATTTTTAACAATTATGAATCGATGAGGAGGGAAAATATGTCAGTGAAGAAGAGCCCGATGGAGAGGTTTGCGGCCACCAATCCTTCAAGCGAGATATGGTGGGACTCCTCACCTCTGGTATTCGAGAGCTGGAAGAAGA
>Ga0111221_1028_pt1 | contig 20215 bp, 18 predicted proteins | sample DeeMarSWOR152_54_FD_80385 | JGI IMG/M metagenome (GOLD analysis project Ga0111221, IMG submission 80385) | Spirochaetes bacterium DG_61 | reverse complement strand
ACATTCATAAAGTATTGTGGACAAACATACAGGCCAAACCAGGAGTCACAGCGAGAACACTATGTTAGAAAAAATTACATTCGGTAAAACAAGATTGAAGGTGAGCAGGATTGCCTTTGGCGGTATCCCTATCATGCGACTCACGAAAACAGATGGTATCAAGCTGGTAAAGCAAGTTATCGATATGGGAATCAACTTCATCGATACTGCCCATTTGTATGGAGACAGTGAAGAAAAAATAGGTGAAGCCATTCAGGGTATGCCGCGTGAAGAGCTCGTGATTGCGACGAAATCGGCTGCCCTCGATAAGGAAACTTTTCTCCAGCAACTGGATACGAGCTTGAAACGGCTGAGAACTCACTACATCGACATCTTTCAGATGCACGGTATCAGTAGTGATGAATCGATGGAAAAGGTGATGGGACCTATGGGAGCTATGCAAGGGCTGACGCAGGCCATAGAGGAGGGAAAGGTCAGGCATCCCGGCTTCAGCTCTCACAACCTATCCATAACAAAAAAAATGATGCTCACCGGGGAGTTTCATGCCCTTCAGGTTCCTTTTAATTTTGTCGACAAAGAGGCTGCAGATGAAATAATTCCCCTCGCACAGAAGATGAACCTCGGTTTTATCTGTATGAAGCCGCTCGGTGGCGGACTCCTTGATGACGCGAATCTCTGCATCAGATATCTCATGCAGTTCACCGGGATCGTTCCAGACCCAGGGATAGAGCGAATTGAAGAGTTGAGAGAAATCATCGAAATCGTGGAAAATCCTCGACCGCTTCTTGAAACTGAGAAGGTAATAATAGACGAGATCCGAAAGGAAATGGGGAATAGCTGGTGTCACCGCTGCGATTACTGCCAGCCCTGCACCCAGGGCATTCCCATAAGCCTTGTCCTTGTTACCGAAAGCATAGTAAAGCGGATGTCCTCCAATGTAGCAGTTCCCTTTCTTACGCCGGCCATGGAGAAGGCAGATAGTTGCACTGAGTGCAGGGAGTGCGTCGAGAGGTGTCCCTATGACCTTGACATTCCAAAGCTGCTAAAGCAGTATCGAACCGCATGGGAAGGGTATGCAAAAACAAAGCAATGGAGCTCATAACATGATATAAAATCTGGTGAAATCGTTAATTAATAAATATCATATCATTTGGAGGTTGTACATTCATATAATGTTGAAACTCGAAATTTGTTCTAATACTTTCTAAAGTTCAATTATCTCTCTATATCTCGATGTGAACTCATCGACACCTCCTTCTCTTACGACAACTCCATCTTCAAATCGAATACCGAAATTTTCATCTCCAAGATAGACATCGACCTGGTATGCCATTCCGTCAAAAAGCATATAATCGCTATTGGCCTCAAGAAAGGGATGCTCATTTTCCATTATTCCCGTGCCGTGGCACGGTCCATATAAAAAGTATTTCGTCGCATCTTTTTTTTCAAGGTACTCCCAATATTTTTTAAAAACCGAGGCAGCAGAAATCCCTGCCTTCAAGGTTCCCAGCACCACTTTTTGTACCTCCACTCCGATCTGTACAAGTCTCCTGTAATCTTCTGGCATCTTTCCGATGCAGAAGGGCCGTCCGATGCTTGAGGAATAGTTACCGAATCGACACCCGCAGCTGAATTGTACCGGCTCATCCTTCCTGATTACTTTGTGTGAAGCACGGCCGATTGCCTGATTCGTTCTTTTCCCGGAGAGTATGTAAGGCGTATATGCCAGATTCTCTGCCTTGTTTTTAAACATTTCCCCGGCGACGAAGCTTACAACTTCCACCTCCTCCATACCGGGCTTAATATTATCCTTCACGGCTTCAAAACTCATCATTGTTATTTCAGCAGATCGTTTCATGAGGGCTATCTCATTTTTACTCTTCTTCATTCTCAGATCGTTCAAAATATTGTCTGCCCGCACAATTTCTCCCTTCCCTGCGGCTTTTTTAATCGCTTCATACACTGGGAGGGTGGTAATCGTAAATCCTGAAAAGGCAATTTTATTCGGTATTCTGCCATTTAAGGCTTCATGAAATATCGTTTCATAGGTATCGAGTTTTGCACCAGGGTAGTTCGGCTCTGAAGATTCCCTGTGTTCTAACACCCTCCGGATTTTCCTGATTGTGCTGTAATCCATGGCGAAGGTTTCTGACTCGGGACCGATAACCAATATGGGCTCCCCTTCAACAGGGACGATCACGCATGCAGACTCGAAAGCAGGCCAGTAATTTGCCAAATAGATAATATTTTGCGGTTCCGAATCAGACCCAAAGGTGATTAAAATATCAATGCCTTTTTCGCTGAGTATTTTTTGAATATTTCGGACTCTCTCACCATATTCTTGTGCCGGTATTTCAGTAATCATTATTTTTTCCTCCTCCTGAATAATTTATAATCTTTAAAATTATACTCTTCTGAAAATCTCATTATTTTTTACTTTAGCAAGATAAGAAATTTTAATTTTTTATATTTCGAGATGGAAGTTTATTATAATCCCCATATTTCAAAGCTAATTCATATAACGCACCTATTTTTTCTGGTGGAGTGTCACTTTGAAAATTATGAGCTGGTGCCAGGATGTAACCGCCGTTCGGTGAGAACTCTTCGATGACTCTTTTCACCTCCATAGAAAACTCATCCATAGTCGCTTTCGGCAGATAGTATTGCTCGTCAATCCCTCCATGAAAACAAATGAGGCAGCCGTGTTGCGCTTTCAACTGATGAGTACTCATACCATTTGCGTATGGTTATACAGGATTCAATATATCAACACCCATCAATAAGATCATCAATTATCTCAAAGACAGAACCACAGCAATGTAAAAATAAACTGGCGTTTGTAAACTGCTTGATTGTGTCGAACAGTATCTTATGTCTTGGTTTAATCATCTTGCGGTATACTATAGGCGAAAAGAACAGTTGTCTTTGATTCGCCATGTCGTCACCGAGCTCGATGATATCGATGTATCCCCCAATTTCTTGCAACACTCTTGAAAAAAAGGTAGTCAAGAAATCTAGCAATTTATCGAAAAAGTAATTTACTAATTTTTTCTCTCTATAAAGTTTCACGAGAAAATACTCAAAAAACTTACAGTAATTAACTAAAATCATAAAACTCTCTCAGGAACTTTTTATAGTTATTAACTATTTCTTCAACACAGACTTTCCCCGTTTCTGCTGAGGCTTTGGTTGGATCACCGAATATCCCGGTTTGGCTTCTCTGTAATTTCCACGTACTCCAGGTGACTTTCTGCTCACCGCTGAAGTTATCACCAGCTATAAACTCAGAATGATATTTCATATGATCGACATCTGTCGCCTCATCCATGTTGACGAGCTCTGGCTGAAGGTATAACATTAAAGAGGTTTCCCATTCACCTCCATGGATACTTCCACCGATATCGGTTTTTCTAATACTCTGATATATTTTTTTACTGAAAACGGATGGTGAAGTAATCGCTATCGCAATGTCATACAGGTCAACTAATTCCCTGGAAATAGTCTTTAAAAGACCGCTATGATGCCCGTGACAATCCATTACAACGATTTTTTTAAACCCCATCTCTATAAATGATCCTATTAAATCAAGCATCATGTCCATCACTACTCTCGTTTTTACCCTCACCGTTCCAGGCCATCGCATCATCTCTTTCATCGAATATCCAAAATAAATCGGTCGGGTGACCAGTATCGGTATTTCATTCATTATTTCTTGAGCAACTCTATCCGCTATCTCTTTGGCAATAATCGCATCAGTTTCAACAGGGAGATGTCTCCCGTGTTCTTCGGTAGTTCCCATCGGGATAAGAATTAAGGTATTTTTCATAATTGCATCTTCTAATTCAGGAGATCTTTTATCGCCAAAATAAAAGGACATAGGAGCCCCCTATTCATTGAGATGAGCAATATTCATATAATTCTTTAATAGCCTCTGTCCCATATGGGTTCTACATTCTGAGCAGCTGTTTCTGAAACGATAACATCGGTCGGAAGTGTCTGCAAAATTGATTCGGGCACCCGGGGTGTGACAGGGCCGTGCAAAACCAGTCTGGTCATTAATCTCTGCCAGGAAACAAAGGTTCCTGCCGTATTCAATGAATGCATATCCATTCGATACTTTGCAGCTATCACTTCCGCTGGTCCAATAGTTGCGGCTTTTGGTGGAACGAGCGCCAGATCGCCGCTCATCCCGAAACTCCCATGAAGAGAGTTCTGTGCGATTGTAAAGGGGCTCAAGGTGACAATCCGCGGTCCCATTTTTTTCCATTCGTCTAATTCCGCATCAAATTCCGGCGCATCCGGTTCAATAAATGCAAGATGCCCCGTCCATCCGGGACCGCTGTAGCACGCATCTGCGCCTCCCATATCCTCTATCATCTTTCCATAATCGTTAATATTTTTATTCGTCGGTCCAATTATTTGATCTTCTGGAGGTCTCAATTCCTCCTCAATATTTTTATAAAAATAATTTTTTATCGACCGTAGAAAACCCTGCGGGTATGACTCTGGAGCAATATTCCCATCCTCATCTGCATACTCATCCATGTTAAAGGTGTACAGGTGTTTACAATTCACATGGAACGTATTAATTAAATGAGCCACCTTAATATATCCATGATTCGGGTTTGGAAGAATGAGAACTACGTCTCTTCCTTCTTCTGCTGCTGCTTTGATTCTGTAAAACATGTCGGTTATAAAAAGAAACTCTACCATATCATCCTCTACCACCTGAATATTAAAATCGGGATTCGGATGCTTATCTATATCCTCTTTTTTTATTTTCCTTATTCGCGTTAAAACTTTCTTATCCCTGAAAGGAACCCATTTTGACGGACTGTAATCAAAATCTTTCATCTCTCTCCCTCCAAATTATTGAATCAGATATTACAATACATTTAATAGAAAAGGCTGAATTCTCGATCATGTAAGAAGTGGAAGTTCTATCACCTTTCCTCCCTTTGCTGCAGATTCATCGAGTGCAAATACTATTTCATGGGTTTTAACCGTATCCTCTACTGAAGCATGTGATTCCTCATCATTGAGGATGCAATCAATAAAATGATCGATCTCGGGTTGAAAAGGATGGTGTGCAACATCTCCACTATCTGGCATGATTGTCGGGATTCTTACCCAGTCAGTCTGACCTTTCAACTTTTCTGACCAGAGCCTTTCATCCCGTATTGCACCTAAACTCCCCATGAGCTCAATGGGAAATTGATAAGGCATGTGTAATTCCTGACTTGCCGCAATGTGCGCTATTGCCCCATTTTCAAACCGTACAAGCCCCGCAATTGTTGGCTCATATTCAAAATCGGTTCTATGTCCCCGCGTCGAAAAGGCCACAACCTCAGTGGCCTCATGATCAATTAAGTATCTGGTTGTATCGACCGCATGACAGCCACCAAGAATAGTAACGGTCCCTCCCTGGCTTATTGTTCTTGCCCAATGCCATCCGGTAAACCAGTCACCCAATTCATGCAGGTACCCGAGCCGTGCATAAATGATTTTTCCGAACCATCCCTGCTCAATAAGCCTCTTTGTAATATTCACGATCGGATTCCATCGAAGGACGAAACCAGCCATTGATTTAACACCTGTTTTTCGGATGGTGTCACGAAGTTTTTCTAATTCGTTGAGCGTCTTGGCTACTGGTTTTTCAATCAGCACATGCTTTCCAGCCTCAGCGGCCCTGATTGCTGTTTCAGCCTGAAGGTATGAGGGAAGGCAAATATCCACTACTTGAACGTCCTCTCTTTGAAGGATCTTATCAAGGGAAGTGTACACAGCAACTTTACCCAATACGCCTGCTTCTTCGAGCCTTTGCTTTACCTGTTCTTCACGTCTTGATCCCATGGCAACAACTGAACAATTCCTATTGTGAAGCCATGCAGGCAGGTGGCCCGTTGTTACCCAGCCAGCCCCCCAGATGGCAACACCCAATTTATTTTCCATAGAGCAATTCCTCCTTTTCTGCTCTTATTTTAAGAATATTGATCAAGTAAACGACCTATTTTTGATTTTACATCCTTTATACTGACGGGGCACCAGTGCTGATCCAATAAATTACTCGCATGGTCAAAAATTCCTTCCAATTTCGGTTTGCCTTTATGAATTCCACTTGCAACCGCGGTATATGATCGCGTCATTTGTATCTGGGAATAAAAACCATAAATGACCGTATCGCCGATTTTACATCTATTGCCCGGTTGAATAAATCCATGATAATCGATTATAACCCCCTCCTTATAGACGTTTACCAATTCGTTATCCATGCACAGAGCAGGAGTGCTGCCAACAAGAGTCCTTTCCATATTTCCGGCAAGTTTTGCCCCAACCCAAAAACCCCCTCCAAAAACATACGCTTGATTCTCGTATTTATGACTGACTTCGGTTACATACACAAATGCAGGCTTTTCAGGGAGCTTTCCGGCAAAAGAGTGACTCGGTGTTGTGCCTAAAAGCGCCTGACCCGGTTCAACATGTGTTGCGCCATGAAGGGCCAAAAGCTCATAATTGGCGGTAAAATTATTACCTGGTGCATTTATCTGTAAGACTTCGATGCCGAACTTATCCCTTAAAACATCCGCGGCTCTCAAAATAGTATGGAAGTTGGGAGTTGGTTTTATTTCCTCATCGGGTGTGAGATTATAGTTGAGACAAGGGAATGAGGTTACCCCCACAATCCTTACTCCCTTCAGTTTCAGTATCCCTTCAACAGCTATAGTGAGCTCTTCTTCAGGAATTCCTCCCTCCTGGGCCATAAAAAAAATATCATCTTTTCCATACACTCGTAAGAGAACATCCTGTACTTTCCCTAATCCAATGGCTGCTTCAGAAACCATTTGCGCTTCTTGAACTGAATAAACCGTAATAACCTCAGGTGCCATGAGAAGTGCATTCTTCACTTCACACTTTGGAATTTGATTGAGATGTCCGATGTGGCTAACCCTATTCCCACAGCGATGAGTCACTTTTGCACCCCATGTATCCACCGCAACGACCCCATTGAATCCCTGTTTTAAAGCCACTGCGGTTACAAAGGGATTCCTGTTATATTGTTTTGTCATTAGATAAGACTGTAAACGATGCTTTTCAGCTTCCCAGACGAGTGATTTCGCATTTTCATAAATCAAATCCAGATCAAATAAAAAGGTATTCGGCGGAATACGTTGTTGTTGATGGAAAGAGACAGCAGTTTCAATGAGCTTCGGATTTTTTCTTTTTATCTGATGTAGAAACATTTAATCCTCCATTAATCCTTACTCTTCGCACTTCGATACACAATTTCGCCATGAATAATTGTCATCAGAATATTCAACTCTCGATCTGTAACCACGATGTCCGCTCTTTTTCCTGGCATCAGGCTTCCATGGGATTTTTGTAATCCCAATACCCGTGCAGGATTTAATGATACGGTTTTTAGTGCTGTGTATAATGGAATATTTAGATGTCTGGCAAGATTTTTTATACCAACATTTAAGGTATGTATGTTCCCCAGAAGAGCATTGTGAAGAGGGCCATCTTCTATAAGTCTCAAGGCATCTTTTCGTACTGCAGCTTTTCTCCCGTCCTGAAACTCCATTACATATCCCTCTGGAAACCCGGTTCCTCTTCCGGCATCGGTGACAAGTATAACTTTATCCGGCCCTTTAAGCTTCCATACCAATTCAATTAATGGATATGAAACAAATGTAGGAGATGGAATAAGCTCAACAGTAACCGAATCATGATTAAATATAGCGGCCTCGATTCCTGGTTCGATGGTACCCAGCTCATTCTTATTTTCGCGGAATCCGAGCATTGCATTGAACATATGGGTTACATGACGGGCACCGGCAAGAATTACCCTCTGCGCCTGCTCATAGGTGGCATTGGTATGACCCATGATAGGGACTATACCGGCATGAGAAAGTACCTCGGTAAGCCAGACAGCATTTTCAATTTCCGGAGAAAAGGTAACTGATTTCACAATGTCTTTTGTTTCTCTGATGATTTTTTTAACCTCTGATTTCTCCGGGTTTCTGACCCATTGCTGCGGATGAGCTCCTCTTCGCTCATAGTGTAACCACGGACCTTCAAGGTGAACTCCAAGTATCCGTGCACCTCCATCTTTCGTACCCACAATCGAACGAATTTTATTCACCTGTTCAATTATCACATCCGATGAGGCAGAAATAAGACTTGGTAAAAACCCAACCACTCCGTGTTTCGAAAGCTCGAAAGACAATCTCTCCAGATCAGATACGTTACACTCTGTAACATCGATATCTAAAAATCCGTGAATATGCAAATCGATGAATCCAGGGAGGATGTAACTATCAGGAATAATTATCTCCTCATATTCTTCTGTACCGTCATCATCATTCAAGCCAATTTTTTTAATATTTTTATCAGAAATGAGAACATACCCATTCTCAACGACACCTACCTCTGTAAATATTTGATCCCCTCTCAGCAGTTTTTCCATTGTTTTATGCCTCTACTGCATTTTTATAAGATGACATGCAACAAGATGCTCTTTCACTTTCTCTTCAAGAGTCGGTTCAACCTCTGAACATATTTTTTCAGCGATAGGGCATCTCGTTACAAATCTGCATCCCTTTGGTGGATTTGTTGGACTGGGAATTTCTCCAGGAATAAGAGTTCTCTTTTTCTTTTCTGAATGATATACGGCTTCTGGAATCGACTGAATTAACAGCCTCGTATATTGATGAAGTGGATTTTCAAAAAGTTCATCTTTGCTTGCTAATTCCATTATTTTACCGAGATAAAAAACAATTATTTGATCAGCTATGTATTTAACTACTGCTAAATCATGTGCAATAAAAAGATATGTAAGCCCAAACTCTTTCTGTAGATCTATAAAAAGATTCAGTATCTGGGATTGTACCGCAACATCGAGAGATGAAACAGGTTCATCTGCAATAATAAACTGCGGCTTTGTTGCGAGGGCTCTCGCAATGGCAATTCGCTGTCTCTGCCCTCCGGAGAATTCATGTGGATATTTGTAAAGAGCTGTTTCAGGCATGTTCACAATTTTCAACATCCTGTACGCTTCTCCAATCGCATCTTCTCTCTTCAGGTCAAAAACAGCTTCAGCAATAATTTTTCCGATATTCATTCTTGGATCCAGAGAAGAATAAGGGTCCTGAAATACTATCTGCATTTCTTTACTAATTTTTCGTAATTCTCTACTATTGAGTTCAAGGAGATTTCTTCCCCGATAAATAATCTTACCTGTTGTTGGCTCTTCCAGCCGCAATAGCATTCGACCGATAGTCGATTTTCCACTTCCGCTCTCACCAACGAGTGCAGTTGTCTTCTTTTGATGAATGTCAAAGGACACATCATCCACCGCATGCACAAAAGCTTTTCCCCCAGATACAGGGAAATATTTTTTTAATTTTTCGACTTTTATTAACACACTTTCCATATGAATAAAAAAACCTGTCCTGAAGATATGTAAAGGAGTATCAGTTCTCCATTTTTTCACTTTCAAGGAGGTGACAGCGGACAAGATGATTCTTCTTTACGGGAAAGAGAGTTATCGATTCCTGGGAACAGATCGGTATCTTTTTTGTACATCTTGGTAAAAAACTGCAGAGCACGATCTCCTCGCGTAAATCGGGTACGGATCCCTTTATTGTTGAAAGCCTTTTCCGACCAGCCTCGAGTGTAGGGATTGCAGAAAGTAGACCCTGGGTGTAAGGATGCAGCGGGTTTAAAAAGACATCCTGAATACTGCAATATTCTATTATCTGGCCTGCATACATTACTGCAACAGTATCTGCAACTTCTGCAACAACCCCCAGATCATGGGTAATAATGATGATAGACATCCCTATCTTCTCTATAAGATCTTCCAGTAAATCTAAAATTTGAGCTTGAATTGTCACATCAAGTGCGGTCGTCGGCTCATCGGCGATTAAAATTTGAGGACGACAGGAGAGCGCTATGGCAATCATCACCCTCTGCTTCATGCCGCCAGAAAGTTGATACGGGTACTCATTAATAATCCGTTTGGGATTTGGAATACGTACGATATTTAATATATCAACTATACGCTCATATTGCTCTGCTTTCGTAAGATTCAAATGTCTGCTCATTGTTTCTTTCATTTGCAAACCGATCGTAAACACAGGATCGAGAGAGGTCATAGGATCCTGGAAAATCATTGATATTTCTTTCCCACGAATCTCTCTCAATTCTCTCTGATTTTTTTTCAAAATATCCTCACCATTAAATAATACAGAACCGCTTTCAATTTTTCCCGGGGGTGAAGGTATCAACTTCATAATTGAAAGAGATGTGACGGTCTTCCCACAACCTGACTCGCCCACGAGCCCCAGAACCCGTCTCTTCTTTAAGGTAAATGAAACATCATTTACCGCATGACAAACTCCTATACGTGAATAAAAGTTTGTCGTAAGGTTTTTTACATCAAGGACTGTAGACAATTATGAAAGCTCCTTTAAATATTTCGCAATTTTGGATCGAATATATCCCGCAATCCATCCCCGAGAAGATTGAATCCCAAAACAACGAGCATTATCGCAATACCGGGGAAAGTCGTCAACCAGGGAGCATTACGAATATAGGTTCTTCCCATATTGATAATCGTTCCCCAGCTCGGTGTAGGAGGACGAACGCCAAGTCCCAGGAATGACAGCCCTGTCTCAATGAGTATGGTGGTACCTATATTGAGTGAAAACATTACAAGAATTGGGGGAAAAATATTGGGTAATATATGTCTAAGAATAATCTTAGCATTTGAAATCCTCAAAGCTCTTGCCGCTAATATAAAGTCTTTTTCCTTTACCGAAAGGACTTCTCCTCTGACGATTCGTGCAAATCCTGCCCAGGCAATGAGGCCAACCGTTAGGATTATCCCATAGACCCCTGAACCCAGAATCACTATCAGAATCAACGCAAGAAGAATAAGTGGAAAGGACCACGTGATATTTATAATCATGCTCAAAACCTGATCTATTTTTCTTCCAAAATAACCCGCCACAAGGCCAACTGCTGTCCCTATTATTGCTGCGATGCCTGTTGCGACAAATCCAACAAAAAAAGTAATCCGTGTACCGTAAATTATCCTGCTGAATAAACATCTACCAAACTCATCGGTGCCAAGCGGATAACCGCTCGATAGAGGTTTGAGCAGGGCGTTATCAATATTCTGTTCATTAAAATGTTGGGGGGCAATGAAATCTGCAAAAATCGCACAGAGGATGAAAATTAAAATTATAATCAATCCAACAAAGGAATTCCTGTTTCTAATCAGTCTTTGAAGAAAATCTTTTCTCCGTCTTTCCTTTTCCTTCAGTTTTATCTTATAGAGATCGATATCGCCCATTTATTATTCGACCTGCGCGTGAGAAAAATAGTAAAAAAAGACGTGTCGTGACACTCAATCAGATTAATATTTAATCCGTGGATCCACGATCACATAGAGAAAATCCGCCAAAATATTACCAAAAATTATCATTAATGCAACAACCATCATAATTCCCTGAATCAAAGGATAATCATTCGCAATTATTGCATCAACAAGCTGTCTCCCGAGACCGGGCCAGGCAAACACGTACTCAACAATCACATTTCCGCCAATGAGCCATCCTATCCTTAACCCCAGCACGGTAATAATTGAGATGAGGCCGTTTTTAAGAGCATGCACCCATATAACGCGCCATTCTGAAATTCCCTTCGCTCGTAATACCATTATGAAATCTTGATTAATTACTTCGAGCATCGATGAACGGGTCATTCTGGAGTTTATTGCAATTGTTTCGAGTGAAAGGGCGAATGCCGGTAATATCAAATGCTTCAACGATCCAAATCCGGATACTGGTAGCCATCTCAGATGAAGACCAAAAAAAATAATTAAAATAAGAGAAAGCCAAAAACTTGGAATCCCAACACCAATAAGCGCGAGAAACATCGCTCCTCTGTCAATTATTGTGTTTTGTTTCAAAGCGGCAAGAATCCCTATGGGCAACGAAATAATGTAGGCAAAAACAAGTGCGCCCCCTGTAAGAATAATGGTTGCCGGAAACCTCTTGGCAATCATATTAAATACCGGTTTATGAGTTTTTAAAGAGCGACCAAAATTTCCACGCAACGCATTTTTCATAAAAATAAAGTATTGAATAAGTACCGGCTTATCCAGCCCGTATTCCTTCCGCACCTGTTCCCTCACCTCCTGTGAGGCCATAGGATTCACAAGTAGGTTCAAAGGATCACCAGGTGCAAGATGTACGGTCAGAAAAATAAGAATTGAAATTATGATCAGTGTTGGGATTGCAATTACTATTTTTTTTATGAAATATTTTCCCATATGGGGAATTCCCGGAATAATTTAAAAGAAAGAAAAAACGGGTATCCACTCCTCTCCGCGGATACCCGTTTCATGGAAGAACTATTTTTCTATATACACATCATAAAGGTACTCGTATACATAACCGGTGCCACCCTTTTCCCAGTATTTAAAGTTCTTCACATAATTTTTCACTGCAAATATTTCATATGGTACATAGAGTGGAACCACAGCCTGGATTTCGATGAGATGCTCCTGTAGCTGTCTGAAGAGATCATTTCGCTGTTCAATCGTCTTACACTGCGTGGTTCTGTTGAGAATATCATCTACATAAGAATCGCGGAGATGGAGCATATTGGGCATCGGAATATTCGCGGAATTTGAAAGGAAGTTCATAATATCCGGATTATCCCAGTCATACACCTGCTTATACATCTGATGCCCACCTTTGGTTATCAGATCCTGTTGAGTTCCCACATCCCAGGACTCTACAACCACGTCAATCCCCACCTCTCTCAGCTGTGTATACGCAATTTCGCCAAGCTGCTTGAATTGAGTTTCAGTTGTAGTCCAAAATTTTACCTTAAGAGGTTTCCCATCCTTATCCACAATTCCGTCACCATCAGTGTCTCTGTATCCCATTTTCGCAAGATATTCCTGTGCCTTTTTTTTGTTATAGTCGGGCTGAAGTTGTTGCGCTTCTCTGAGATAGGCGATATTCTGGTCAGGAATCCACGAGTAGGCTGGATTTGCTTCTCCCATTGCGCAGACCCTGACATAAGTATCTCTTTTTATGGCATGCGCCACTGCTTTTCTAAAGTTGACATTCCCTGTAACTGGATCATCGAAGTTAAATCCAATATACACAACAGCATCCCTCGGACGCTTCATAATGGTAGTATCATCTCTTGATTCCAGTCTTTTTACATCCTGAGGAGGCACTCCCTGCAGGATATCCAGCTCGCCCGCCTCAAACGCCGCAATTCGTGCCGCTGCCTCCGGGAAAAATTTATACACAACCTTGTCTAACAGAACGCCTTCTTTTACAAAAGAGGGGTACTGTTTGTGATAGCCATCCCATTTCTCAAGAATCAGATGAGATCCCGGGAGCCATTCAACAAACTTGAACGGTCCCGTACCCACTACTATGGTTGTTCCGTAATCATCCCCGTATTTTTCCTTTGCCGTGGGACTCATTATAGATGCATAGACCTGAGTAAGACCGTACATGAGATTGGCATCAGGTTTCTTCTGCTTCAGCACCAAGGTATAGGGATCCTTTACAATGATTTGCTCTACCTGCTGATATTCGACCGACCACCACACTTTCTGTCCCTGCTCGAGAAACCACTTTGCCGCTTCAGCGTCGAAATCTGTTCCATCCTGAAATTTTATTCCCTTTTTCAGATGAAAGGTCCAGGTCAACCCATCGCCAGAGACTTCCCAAGATTCTGCTAATTCTCCAACATAGTTACCTTCTGCATCCTTCGAAATGAGTCTCTCATACATGAGCTGGTTTGCATTTGTCATCCAAACAGTATTCAATGGGTCCATTACTTGCACATCGATCTCAAGCCCATACTTAAGGACCATCTCCTCCGTCACTTCTTCTTTACCCGATGCGAAGCCGATCGCATGAATCGAGAATAGCACAATAAAAGATACAACACATATCAAGATCCTCTTGTACATTTACTACCTCCTTACGTTCTTATTTTTCACCATGCGACATTCTAAACTAGCAGAAATACCTTGTCAAGTTTGATATATCTAAAGACCATGAAAGGATTGAAAACAATTCTCATTTTAATCATTGACAGCCGCTTCTATGTACGATATAATGCGCAAATTGCATATATATTTTATGCAATTTAATAATATTTTCCAGTGAAATTCTGCATATCGATTTATCTTTACCGTAAAAAAATGGAAAAGTATATCATCACAATCGACCTCGGGACGACGAATATCAAGGTCGGTTTGTATAATTCCCAATTGCAAGAACTCTATATGAGCTCATTAACCGTTCAATACGTCACAAAAGATAACTACGTTGAGTTTGATCCTGAGGAATACTGGGCAGTCTGTTTACGGTGCTTTGAGAATGTGATTGATGCAGCTTGTATTGATTCGAAACGCATCATCACGATTTCTTTGACGGGACAGGCCGAATCCCTCATCGTTCTCGATACGAATCTCACCCCTCTTCGAAACGGTATATCCTGGATGGACAGCAGGTCTGTGCAAGAATGCGAGATATTGAAAGGCACTTTTGATATTCGGAAGGGTTATCATATCACAGGTCAGGCTGATATTATTCCCACATGGCCGATAACAAAGATGCTCTGGATTAAAAGAAATGAAAAAAATGTATTTAAAAAAGCGTATCGATATCTCCTTCTGAAAGACTTTATCATATTCAGGTTAACAGGTAGGCTCGTTGCAGAGTACACTGTATACAATTTTTCCTACTATTTAGACGTGCGACTGAAACAGTACTGGACAGACATTCTTGATTTTATCGGTATCAAAACCGGCCAACTTCCTGAGCTTATCGAGCCGGGTGAAACTGTCAGTATCGTGAAAGAAGACATTGCACGTCGGCTCTCTCTATCAAGTGATGTAACTGTAAACTCCGGAGCTCTTGACCACTTTGCAGGGATGATAGGAACAGGAAACATTAAAGAAGGAATAGTCAGTGAGACAACAGGAACCGTACTGGCCATCGCCACCATGGTACAACAGCTTAAAATCAATGAGTATAATATTCCCTGTCAGTATAATGCCATAAAGAACACCTATGTATTGATGCCTGTCTGTGAGAGTGGAGGTGTAAGCCTCGAGTGGTTCAAGAACAATTTCTTTTCAGACAAAGATTTCAATTACCTGAATGAAGAAATAGCAAAAACCATGCAGGTTAAAAATGAAGTCATCTTTCTTCCCTATCTTACGGGTACCAACTCCCCTGAGTTCGATGTGAAAGCGAGAGGCGTATTTTACGGACTTACTATAAACCATACGAAAATTGACATGGCCCGTGCTGTTATGGAGGGCGTGACGTTCCTGTTAAAGAAGAACATTTCGTTACTGGAGAATATGAATATAAAGATCGATAATCTGATTTCCCTCGGGGGAGGTGCGAAATCAGTAGTGTGGAACCAGATGAAAGCGGATGCAACGGAGAAGAACATCTGTATTCCCGAGTATGAAGAGGCAACATCTCTCGGGGCGGCAATACTCGGTGCTGTAGCAAATGGACTGGTTGGAAGTATACAAGAAGCAGTGGGGAAATGGGTAAAGATGAAGCAGGTTTATACACCAAAGAATCAGGTGCTCTACACCGAGAGCTACAATAAATTCATCGATATTTATGAAAGGTTGACACCTGTTTTTCATACTGCATAAATCTGCTCGTAATTAGGAAAAGATGCTGTTTCAAAAGCACGCACATCAGTGATTCATGTAATGTACCGTAGAATGTATTAATCAGTCGTTTTTATACAAGAGGTTCTTTATATGGCAATTACCATGAAAGAAATCGCGAACATTGCAGGAGTCGATATCTCTACTGTTTCGCGGGCATTGAACAACGATCAAACCATTTCTCTCGATGTGAGAGGAAAAATTCATGATATCGCCAGACAAAACAGCTACAAGAAACGGAGAACGAAAGCAAAAAATGTCTCTTACGTAATCGACAAGAGATATTTCCTCCTTACGAGCCATTTCTATAATCGGGTGATAGAGGGGATTGAGGATGAAGTAAAAAAGCAAAAATACGTCTTTCAATTCAATTCCTTGGAACCAAACCAGTTTTCACTTGTAAACATCAACATTAAAAATCTCGCCGGTATGATCATTACGAGCTGTAATCATGATGATTTTATCCTAGAGATAAAGATGCTGGGCATACCCGTTGTGCTCGTTGATTATTACCTTCCGACCGAGGACATAAGCTCTGTTTTGATCGACAATACCGATGGGATCATCAAGGGAATGCAGTATCTCTCTTCCCTCGGGCACCGAAGAATCGCTTATCTCAAAGGGGATATCGCTGAGATCGGAAGCTATGACAGGTTTATCGGCTACCGGAAAGCCGTGCAGATGTTCGATCTCGACGATGATGAAAGACTGGTCATCGGCTGTGATTTCAGCATAAAGAGTGCATATGAGGCAATGAGAGATTTTCTGGATTCTGGTATAGATCACCCGACTGCAGTTCTTAATGTGAACGATATGGTAGCAATCGGAGCAATGGAGGCCATAAAAGAGAAAAACCTTAGAATACCGGACGATATGAGCGTGCTTGGATTTGATGACATCGACCTTGCCGGTGAAGTTATTCCGCGACTTTCGACCATTCATGTCAGAACAAGAACGATCGGGCGTTTGGCGGTACAGCGGCTTATTCAGCTCATTCAGGGTAAGGACATCGAATACAACAAAATATTGGTTGCCCCGATACTGAGAGTCAGAGAATCAACAGCTCATAAAAAGGACTAGGAGGCACTGCCATGGGCACAGAGGATCTGGAACTGATTGGTGAAGAAAAGGAAAAGGCTCTGCAGAGTTGTAAAAAAAGCTTTAATAAATGGGGCCTCTCACTCCCTGATGTTCCGGCAGTTCCCTTTCATTTCGGACTCAATGATTTTTATCGCATTGGAGAAATAGAGTTTGATATCAATAATAACATTCGGTATTCCTAAATGCGCGCAGAAGTAATGCTTTTTTATTAAAAAATCATAGATAAAGAATGGGGGCCGGGCGCAGCCACCCCGGCAAAGGAGGCTATTCTAAGATTTTTACCTGCTTTTATGCAACTTTCTGTATACAAGGGCGAGAGCCGTATAAATCTCAAGAAACTCTTCATACAGATCATCATACCGATTTTTGTTCTCTTTCCCCGGTTCGATTGTTTTGTGAATACGTATTATATCATCGATGGTATCAACAGAGGGATACTTCCCCATACCCACAGCCACGGTGAGAGCCGTTCCTATTGCTCCTGCTTCAAGAGGGTACTCCATAATGTGTAATGGACGCCCTGTTATATCGCTGATTATCTGAGCCCATACATCACTGGTGCTTCCACCACCTATCGTGTTTATCTCATTAATTCGATAACCGATACTCTCCATTGATTCACTTATCCAGCGAAGATGGAATGCGACCCCCTCCATGACCGCCCTTGCAAGGTGGCTCTTATTGTGACTTAAAGATAATCCTACAAAAGCACCCCGTGCATAGTGATCGAGAACAGGGGCCCTCTCACCGGACAACCAGGGAGCAAAGAGAAGCTTGCTTGAGCCCGGCTTGATTCCTGCAGCCATTCTGCCGATTAATTCGTATAAAGAAATCCCTTCTTTCTGTGCACGCCTGGTTTCATCTTTACAGAAGGCATCTCTGAACCACATCAGCGCACCGCCTCCTGTTTCCATTTCACCGGCAATAACCCATTTCTCAGGGTGAATGTGGTTCAATGCCCAGAAGGGCTTTTCCGGATTGTTCTCAAACTTGCTGCTCGATATACCTATCCATGTGGCTGTTCCAATACACAAATGGACCTTGCCGTCCCTGTTTGATCCCGATCCGGTCTGCGCTGTTGCAACATCGCCTGCGCACAGCACAACAGGCGTGCCTTTTTTAAGCCCGGTTAACTCTGATGCTTTATCTGTAACTCCTCCAATTATATATGTGGATGGATACGACTCTGGCAGTTTTTCAATAGGAATACCCAGGCGCCTGCATACCTGCTCTGACCACTTCTTTTCATAGGGATCGAAAAGGAAATACACCGATGCGCCATGGAAATCGATAGCAATTTTCCCCGTCAATCTGTAAATGATATATTCCTTACAATCAAGAAGCTTGGTTGTACGCTCCCAGATCTCAGGACGCTCGTCTTTCAACCAGAGAATTTTAGGGATAATATCTTTTGCCGTAGGGATATTTCCGGTTTTTCTAAAGAGAAACTCCGGGGTATCACCGTCCATTATACGGTCTGCCTGCTTCACGCTACGAACATCAAGCCAGCTTATCATATTGATGAGCGGATTGCAGTGATCATCCACCGGCAACAGATTGAACATCTGGGCCGATACGCCTACCCCTATTATCTCATCTGTATCAATCCCTGCCGTCGTATATACTTCCCTGGTGGTGCTCACATACGCGTTCCACAGCTCCTCTGGTTTCTGCTCAACCCACCCTTCCTGTGGATAGTAGAGATGGTGAGACCTGTAGGCTGTTTGTAGTATTCGTCCGTGCAGGTCTGTTACTACTGCCTTTGTTCCTCCTGTACCGACATCATGGGCCAGAATATATTTTTTATTCATTTTTCCTCATAAAAATTGATTGTATTTGGAATATTCAACAATATAAACCCAACGATCGCATGATTGTAACTTCTTTTCATGAGAGGACGTTTGGTAACGTTGCACTTTTTACCCGGTGTGATAAAAGACGATATACCCTTGCCTCATAGGGCCTGAGCGTTATTCTTTTAATTGAGGTATCGGTCACTTCATAATTTGAAAGCAACAAGTGGCAGATGACATATTTAATATCTTCAGGCAGGTTAAAAATATGATGGTCTCCCCCAAAGTTTAAAACGACTAAGATCGATTCATTGTCCATACTTCTTTCATATGAGTAGATATTTTCATCATCCTCGCAGATTTGTTTATACATACCATAAATAATCGTTTCATTTATTTTTCGAAGATTTATTAGATCCTTATAGTAATAAAATATTGATTCTCTTTTCTCAATACATTCGTCAACATTTATAAACCTATTATTTGGGTTAACCTTCAGCCATGGTTCGCCGTCGGTGAAGCCGGCGTTCTTGCTCGTGTTCCACTGCATTGGGGTTCGTGCGTTATCCCTTCCCCTGTAATTAATAATTTTCATGAGATCATTTCTGTCTCTGCCTCTTTTAATTTCGTCATTATACATATTTATCGAATGAATATCATCGCATTCATTTATGTCATTGAAAATGATGTTCGTCATTCCGATCTCTTCTCCCTGATAAATAAAAGGCGAGCCTTTCAACGTATGTATCAGTGTAGCAAGCATTTTTGCAGATTCTACTCTATATCTTCCATCATCACCAAACCGGGATACCTGCCTCGGCTGATCATGACTGCTGAGGTACTGAGCGTTCCATCCTTTTTCATCCAGAGCAATCTGCCATTGAGATAATACATTTTTTAACTCTTTCAGCTTCCACCTTTTAATATCCCACGTACCGTTTTTTCCATAATCGATATACATGTGCTCCCATGAGAGAAGCATATCAAGCTCATGACGGTCGAAATCAACGTATTTTCTCGCTTCCTCGGGGCTGACATCCTCAACCTCGCCCACTACAACAATGTCATATTTACTGAATACCTCTTCATTCATTTCCCGCAAATATTCGTGAACCTTCGGTCCGTTCAAGTAGAACTCTTTACCCCTGTGCTCATCATCATTCTTCGAATCAGGAAGTCCCGCTGTTTTTGAAATGTAGTTAATTATATCCAATCGAAATCCATCAATACCTTTATCCAGCCAGAATCGCATGATATCATGCATCTCCTCTCGGACCCTTTTATTATCCCAATTGAGATCAGGCTGATGTTTGGAATAGAGATGAAGATAAAACTCTTCAGTTCGTTCATCATATTCCCAGGCATGACCTCCGAACCAGGACTTCCAGTTATTCGGCGGTACTGAAGCCGATCGGCCCGGTCTGAAAAAATAGTAGTCTCTATAAGGGCTGTTCTTTGAGCTCCTTGCCTTTATAAACCATTCATGCTCATCGGATGTATGATTCACCACAAGGTCCATGATGATCCTGAGCTCCCTTTCATGGGTCTCACTAATCAACCTATTAAAATCCTCCATTGT
>Ga0111221_1026_pt1 | contig 20467 bp, 21 predicted proteins | sample DeeMarSWOR152_54_FD_80385 | JGI IMG/M metagenome (GOLD analysis project Ga0111221, IMG submission 80385) | Spirochaetes bacterium DG_61 | reverse complement strand
TGAGCACCGGCTCTGTGTCAAGAATCTTTTCGACAGGCTTCACCTCCCTCAGGGTCGTGGTCTCAGTAATACGGTAGATTATTCCTATCGCAGGCCTGCCCCTCAGTGTGACTGCCACCCGCATCCCGGGGAACGCACACCTCTCTTGAGGCGCCCGACTCTCTTGAGGCTGGAACGTGCTGGCAGAAAGCTCGTCGGTCGATAACTCGCGGGGTGGTGTCTCTATAGAGGGATTCACGTGAGATACGGTCCTATGAGACTCAGGATCGGAAGAAAGAGATAATAAGCGAAACGGAATCTCGTAGGTGAGCGGCGCTATCGGTCTGTTTAACACCACATCGGCGTACATTTACTTTTTTATATCTCTGTAATAATCTCTGAGCATCTTCAGATCGTTCCAAACCGGTCTCTTGTACTTCTCCGGGAAACGAAGCACTGCGGCTGGATGATAGGTTGGAATCACCGGAATATCCCTGAAGAGATGGATCGTACCCCTGAGTTTTGAGATTCCGCTGTCGGAGCCCAGGATGGCATTCGCTGCCGGTCCTCCCAGGCAGCAGATGATGAGCGGGCCGATGATTTCAATCTGTCTCTCTAGATAGGGAAAGCACGTCGCAACCTCTTCAGGAAGTGGTGTACGGTTGCCTGGAGGCCTGCACTTCACCACATTAGTGATGTACACCTCTTCCCGTTTGAGCTGTATCGCGCTTAGCATTTTCGTGAGCAGCTGACCTGCTTTCCCGACAAACGGCTCACCCTGTATGTCTTCCATTTCTCCGGGGCCCTCCCCGATGAACATAACCTCTGCGTCTACCGGACCTCTCCCCGGTACTGCATTCCTGCGCTCCTGGTGGAGTGGGCATTTTGTGCAGTCGAGAACCTCAGCGTTCACCCCATCCAGCTGCAGGAACCTGGGGTGAGCGGAATTCTCTTGCACGCGCGCAGAAGGAACTACAGGCCTGCCATCATCACCCGCGTTTTCTTCAATGAGCTCACTTCTCTCCTCAGGCGTTTGTTCCCTCCACCTGCGAGCAAAGCCGGTGGTAAGATACTCAAGCGTGTCATCAACGAGCCTGTTGTACTGCTTCTTGATATCCACAGGCGAACTCACTTGTAAAAGAATGTAAGATAGAGATTATGGACGTGGAAAGGTGGTTCCCTGTAGAGGACCGGAGTCAGTATCTCCGCTTTTCCTCCCTGGTTTTACACTCGATGCATTTCTTTGCTTCCGGAATTGCGATGAGGCGTTTCTCTTCGATTGCCTTTCCGCACACGACACAGCGGCCGTATACCCCTTCCTCTATTCGCTTGAGCGCTTCATTGATTTCATGGAGCTTCTTCTGCTCATTTTCCGTGAGCTTCTCGATAATCTGGGACTCGTATGCGCTGTTGGCAGTATCCACTATGTCGCCGATAACATTCTCGCTCTCATGATCGGATATTTCATCGAGCGCTTCCCGCTCTATGGTGTTGAGAATTTCGTTCTTCTTCTCCAAGAGTTTGTTCTCTATCACCTTCAAGGTTCTTTTGTCCATGATCCCTCCCGGAGAGACGAAATATACTCTCTCCACTTCAAATATATCACTGAACAGCGACTCAATATAAAATAAATTAGTGGAAAAGCCAACAGAAAAAATCAGTTAAAAAAAGAAAAATCTGTGCCTGCTTGGAATGGAAGCAGTCAAGAAGATTCCGTGCTTTTCCCATACACCTTTGAGAGGAGCTCCTCCAGCCTTTCCCTCTCGATGAGCTCGAGGGGCCGTATCTTGGCGAGATCGTGCGCTTTGTCTGTAAAATAAGAGGATGTGATAAAGATTCCTTTTCCCGCACCCTCTTCTACGACCCGTTCAAGGAGCTCGCGAACAGGTATTTCACCCACCTGGGTTGTCCACCGCGCAACATGTACAATGCAGCCTGATTCGTCTCTTCCGATCCGATAGCTGCCGATATACTCCACCAGTTCGCTCTGGTGGATTCTGTAGTTTACTACCTTCACACGGAGAACCCTGCACAGCTCCTGTCCTGTGCTGATGAACTCTTGTTTCGAGGAGGTGACGAATCGGGTCAGGTTATCACTCTTGTAGATCTCTCTATAGATCTGTATCTTACTGCTCACGTCCCGGTACTGTGCATTTTGTACCTGTATCTCCTCCCATACCCTCATCGCCCTGTTCAGGTCCCCCTCCTGAATGAGGTAGTTCGCATAGGTATATTTCGCATCCAGGAGGTTGTCGAGGTTGGTGGTACCCTCAGCAAAGGCCTTCTCGAAGTACTCCAAAGCGCTCTCCTTTTCGTTAAGCGCGATAGAAATGGTTCCCTTGTGAATGTACGAATCGAACATGAATCGTTCATCCCGGAGCGCAAGCTGAAACTCGTCCAGACTCTTCTGGTAGACACGGTCCTTTTCAAGGAGGAGGGCGTAGTAATAGTGCGCCTCGCTCATTTCAGGATTAAGGGAAATGGCCTGTGCGAGTGATCTCTTTGCCTTATCCACATGGTTCAGAAGGTAGTTGAGCTTTCCGTGCTCCAGGAACGCTTCAGCATAATCCTTCTTGTTGCGAAAAGCCTTCTCAAGGTATTCGAGCCCTCTCTGAAGCTCTCCATTATTTTTCGCCAGGATTCCCAGGTAGTAGTAGGTCTCACTGTCTTTAGGATCCAGCGTGCTCACAATCTGTAATTCTTGAAAAGCTTTGTTTACGTTTCCGAGCTCAAGATTTACCATTGCGATACGCTTGTGTATCTCAGCCTCATCCAGGGGCAGGTTGAAAATAGTGCTCAGAGAGGCTTTATTGTATTCCACCAGTGCGAGCTCATAGTTTTTCAGGTTCTCATAACACTGCCCCATGTACCAGTTGTAAACCTTGTTCCCTGGTTCTTTTGAGAAGAGAGTCTGGAAAATATCGAGTGCTTCTTTATACTTTCCCGCATTGAAAAAGCTCAGGGCATTCTCGATCCTCTTTTTTCCCTTTGAAGATTGTAGAAATAACCCAACCAGTACAATAATGAGGATGATCACAATGAGTAGTATAACCACTAACATGCAGAATACCCGTTTATATTCAACGTTTATTTCGGATTCACCAGCCCGCGTACTTCATGAATATATCATCGGATTAAACCTTTCGCTTCCGCAGAGAATTTTCCCCCGCCCCTGCCGGCTTCGGGACCTGATCCCCTTTGACTTTACATTAAACAGGATTGATTAATAAAACACCTTCATTAAGTATAGACCGAAGGGGTACGCGGTCTTTCCCGCAGCGCTTCTGTCTTTCGCTCGAATCATTTCATCCACACGTTCAGGTCTCGCACCCTGCTTCTCGAGCTCAAGAAAAGTGCCGACAATCGTTCGCACCATTTTTCTTAAAAAACTGTTAGCTACTATATCAAGGATCACGAAATCCGAGGAGCGCGAAAAAGAACAGTGATAGATCTCACGAACAGCCACCTCCTCTTCTTCAAGGGATGCAAAGCTGGTGAAATCGTAACAGCCCACTATTCGTTCAGAATACTCGTTGAGTAGGTCGACCTGTATGCTCCTTCGTACCCAGAGCGCATAATTTTTTAAAAATGGAACGAGGACGGGAACGTTGGAGATGATATAACGGTACCACCGACGCTTCGCGCTATAACGGGGATGGAAATCAGCCGGCACCTCGAACACCCGGTAAATGCGTATATCCTTCGGGAGCATAGAGTTCAGTGCTCTATGGAGCTGTTCCTCTGGGAGAAAGAGTGTGCTTTTAAAGGATGCGATCTGCCCTACTGCGTGCACCCGAGCATCGGTCCTTCCCGCAACCGACATTCTCACCTTCTCCTGAGTTATTTCCCCGAGCGTATCCTCTATGATTCCCTGAATGGTTAAGGCGTTTTTCTGAATCTGCCATCCGGAATAGCCGCTCCCATCATATGCAATTTCCAGAGCGATGTGCCTCATTGTCCCCTCAGCTGAGCTCCGCAATCCTCTGAGTGATCTTTTCGTAAAGGTCCTTCGCCTGGTCTAGAATAAATGATGGTTTACTCTTTGAGGACTTCCCCGAACCGAAAATCCTGCTCACAATCCGCTTTGCACTCATCAGCTTCTGCACCGTCTTTTCAGCCTCCCCCTCGTCTCCATACTTGAACAGGAGCAGCGTCGAGATGAAAAGCACTCCTTCAAACCCGAAATTCTTGTCGAGATCGGGACCGAAATGTTTCACACCGTCAATTCTCTCTTGCCCCGTTTGTGCATACCCAATTACCTTTTCATAGTACCCGATTGCCTTTCTGTACATGAAAATCTTCAATTTATCATAATTCTGTTCCGGATACTTACGATCCAGGTCATGGAAAGACCACGCACACCTCAGCGAAGCGAGTGCTTTTTTGAAGGTAGGAGCCTGATCCTTATGGAGAAATGAGTAACAGCCGATCGCGAGGATATAGCTCGCAGTACCGGTAAAGAGAGTCCGCGGCTTTGTGAAGTCAAGAACCGGGAAAACCAGACTCACATCGCTTTTTCTCTTTCGTTTCTGCGAAAGGGCGACAGGCAGGAACTCCTTCCTGATGAGGAGAAAGTCCTCTGGAAACGCAGAATAAAAGCAGGAGGGGCACACAGTGACGGGGTAGATAAGAGGATATATCTCCCCTACTTTCTTGCTTGGTTCGTACTCACGCCGAAGCTCGTCAGTAATTTTTTTTGCGATGAGCCTTCCCCCACCTGAAAGCATCTCCTCTTTATAGAAGGATGTTCCGCATACCGGACAGAGTATCGGGTGCTTCAGGTAATAGGATATCTTAACCTGTGGTTCTTCCAAATGGGCTTCTCCTTCAGACGGCTTACCTGTTTTTCCGCCTGTTTCTTTGTTTTCACCCGTACCTTCACCACGACCGTATCGGGTTCGAGCCGAATGCGGGATATGTTCGGGACGACTGTTTCAAACAAAACCGGTATATCAAATTCGCCAGGTGATGATATGCTCTTTAGATCAACATACAACACGAACCGGTCTTGCGAAAAGTCCTTTTCAATGACTCTTGGTATTCTCAGGAGCACCGAAATCGGCTGCCCTTCGATGTCAGCCTCAAGTTCTTCTGTCAGGTTACGATAAAGGATCTCTTCTTTTGAGAACTTTCTCAGCACGTACTGTTCCTTTATGACGATCCTTACACGTACCACGGGCTCCTCCTCAGGGAGGATCCTGCTGTCTCCAATGTTGAGTTCAACTTCCCTTACCGTGGTTTCGGTCAGGTTATTTATATTGATATCCTTCGTGTAGACCGAGTGAAGATCCTTGACCAATGATTCAGGCCCCTTTATGAAGACCTCTTCTGGCTCAATCAACGCATCCTCGAAATAGAATCCGTCCGGGGGCTCATTGATGATGACCGGAATGACCTTCACTCGCTTCTTTTCCTCTAGTTCAACGAGCACATCCACTACCCTCGGCTCTACCTCTTTGATGGTTACCCCGAGAGGTATCTGATCCCGGTCCACCCGTACCGTTCTTTTGGTTTCTCCTTTTGTGCTGCTGTCCAGGTCCACAAAGGCAACCACGTTCTTTTCATCGATCAGTGCAAGCCGACTCTCCTTGCCCCGTAAAATGACCTTTACAGATGAGGGAAGGTCATTGGAAACCATATAGCCTGCAGGGACATTTTTCACGTCCACCGGCACAGAGATGAACCGCTCCTTCTGCTTCAGACTGTCCACATATACCCAGAGAATGAACGCAAGTGCGAGGGATATGAGCTTGATATGCCAGTTATGGGTTATTTTTCGAACAATATTGATACGCATATCTTTACTAGTCGTCCTTGCTGTTTGAGACAGCAATCGAAGATAATGAAAATGGGCATTTTTTCTTGTGCTCTCTTATTATTCGACTGGCACCGCCAAGCCTGTAACGAGCAATTCTAGATGATGTTCTATCGATCTTTTAAATAGCCCATTTTCGTACTAGGATCTCATTAAAAAGAGTTGGTTGAGCTGTTCTTTGAGCCTCTTTATGGAAAGGCCCATTTCTATCCTCCCGTTCCAAGCAACAGATATCTTCCCCGTTTCTTCGGATACCACGATGACAAAGGCATCGGTCTCCTCCGCGAGCCCCAGAGCGGCCATGTGTCTCGTTCCGTATCCCTCGACCAAGTCATGCCGCTCTGTGAGAGGGAGGATGCACTTTGCTGCAATGATTCGATCCCTCCTAATAACGACCGCACCGTCATGGAGCGGTGATTCTTTCCTGAATACGGAAAAGAGGAGGTCCGGGCTCAAAATTGCATCCACATAAATCCCTGTCTCGATATAGTTTTTAAGCCCCACATTCGACTCCACGGCAATGAGCGCACCTATCTGCTTGTTTGAGAGCTCTTCCACCGCAGAGGCGAGTGTATCTATTATAGTGACATTTTCTTTGAAAAACAGACCCAAGAACCGGCCCTGCCCCACTTTTGTAAGCATCCTCCGCAGCTCAGGCTGGAAAAGGATGATCACTGCGATAACTGCAACCTGAATGAGCTGATTTAGAAGCCAGCTCACCGTTTCCAGGTGCAGGAAGTGGGAAAACCAGGCGGCAAAGATGATGAGCGCAAGGCCCTTGACTACCTGTATCGCCCTGGTTCCTGATATCATCATGTAGATCTTATAGATTACGGCGGCAATAATGACTATGTCGATAAAGGGGAGAAGAAAATTTTTTACCCAGTATATATTGAAAATGATGTCCATGGGCTCACTATCTCTGGCGGCTGCACGTTAGCTATTCCTGATCGCGTCTGCAATCTGGACGGTAATTTTTGCCTCTTCCACATCGTGTACTCTAATAATATCGGCACCCTGGAAAATTGATATAGCGTTTGCAACTACCGTCGGTATCAGCCTCTGTTCGACCGGAAGACCTGTGAAAGCCCCGAGGAAAGACTTGCGGGAAAGACCGACGAGGATTGGAAATCCCTTTTGCCTGATGCGCGGAAGATGTTTTATAAGGAGAAGATTGTGTTCCGCCTTTTTCGCAAATCCTATTCCCGGGTCGAGAATGATCTTTGTCTTCTCGATCCCGGCATTCAGTGCGCGTTCAATCGATTCATCCAGCTCCCTTGAAACGTCTTCAACCACATTTTCATATACTGCAAGCTCCTGCATGCTCGCGGGTTTTCCACGCATGTGCATGAGGATTATGTAAGACCCTGTCCTCTGCACGACCTGCCCGAGCCCGTTATCGTAGCGGAGACCCGATATGTTATTTATGATGTCCGCGCCCTTTGCCAGAGCTTCCTCGGCTACCTGTGGCCGATAGGTATCCACTGAAATGAGAAGTGCGCTTCTCTTTCTTATTTCCTCTATGACCGGTACTACTCTGTTCAGCTCCTCCTCCACGGGTATTTCACCGGCACCCGGGCGAGTTGATATGCCTCCGATATCGACGATATCTGCACCTGTTCTCTCAAACTCAAAAACCCGTTGCACCGCATCTTGTGTCTTCCTTATTCTGCTTGCCGAATAAAAGGAATCGGGGGTCACATTGATGACACCCATTATCAATGTCCTTCCCCCAAAAATGATGTCCCGCATGAACTTCAGGATCCTATTTTTTCTTATGTCGGTTTTTTCTTAACCGCTTCTTCCGCTTATGGGTCGCGATCTTTTGTCGCTTCCTCTTTTTCCCTGATGGCATTCTCCCTCCTGTAATTACTTTTCCTGATTGTTCGTTTCTTTATTTGAGGTTCCCTTCTCCTCACTGCCAGTGGTTTCGTCTTGGGGGGATTCATCTCCCGGAGTTCGTGCTTCATCAACGAAGAAAGTCTCCGCATAATTTGCCTGAAGCTCGGATATGATATCGTTCAGCACCTTCTGCTCTTCCTCATTCAGGTTACCCTTCGTCTTTTCCCTCAACATGATCAATGCATCGATCGTATATTTTGCTCCCTCAAGGTCCTTTTTTACCTCCCCTGAAAGGGGGTCTGAAATCTTCCCGAGGCTCACCCACGCCGATGAGCTCAGAGTTAAAATAAAGGTGACAAAGTTCATCTCAGGAACGTATTTCTCAGCATTTTCCATCTGTTTTTCTCCCGAAGTGCAGTTTGCGTAATGTGCATAATATAGAGAAATATTTTTGTTTCATCAACACCATTAGTTGGACTTTCTAACTTCGCTCGCTTGCGAGCGCAGGCAGCATTCAAAGCGTATTTTACTATTAGTCGCACTTGCTGTTTAAGGGAGCAATCAAAGGAAATGAAAATAGGCATTTTATCTTGTGCTCTCTTATTATTCGGGCGATACTTTTGTACCGCAGGGCACCGCCAGGCGGTGCATGAGCAATTCTTGATGATGTTCTATTTATCTTGTTGTAAAGCGCATTCCTCTATCAGCAGAAGGGCTTGTATTTTTCATCACTGGAGAGGACCTTGAGCACCTCCTTTACCCTCTGATCCTGCGATCTGTTGCAGACGAGGAGGCGCGGGCCATCCTTCACCACAATGACATCTGATATCCCGACCAGACAAATAATGGACTCTTCCTCCCCCATCACAATATTGTTGCTCCCGTCAACGGAAATCACATTGCCCTGGTGTATATTCCCCTTTGAATCGGCTTGACGGTGCCTGGAAAGCGTTCCCCATGATCCAACATCGTCCCAAAAGAAACGAGGTTTCACACAGGCAATCCTCTCAAACTTCTCCATAACGCCGTAATCGATGGAGATGCTCTGAAGCCCTGAAAACACCTCTTTTTTTACTCTATCCTCATCGGCACTCCCGATCGACCGGGAAATGCACATCAGCGAGGCATGCAGGGAGGGCATGTGAGTCTCAATCGCCTGCAAAATCGACTCGAAGGTAAAGGCGAACATACCCGAGTTCCAGAGAAATCTCCCTTCCGCTATGTATGCACGGGCTTTGTCGAGGGAAGGTTTTTCCCTGAACATTTTTACGTTGAATACTTCGAGGTCGTACCAGCCCTGACGTTTCTGACCGATTTCTATATAACCGTACTCGGTCGCCGGTCTGTCGGGGAGCATTCCAAAAGTGACAAGGGAGCCTTGCACTGCAACCTGAACGGCGACTTCACACGCCCTCAGGAACTCTTCCTTCGGTTTTATCACATGATCGGCTGTGAGAACCACCATGGTACCGCGCGGGTCTTTCCTGGCAAGCTCCACTGCAGCAAGACCGATCGCAGCAGCGGTATTTTTCGCCTCCGGTTCTACAATGAGGTTTCCCTCAGGAAGGTCCGGGAGTTGCTCCAGAATCAGCTCACTGAAATCTTTACCGGCGACAACGTAGATGTGCTCCTTCTTTATCTCAGGATAGACCCTGTAAAATGTCTCCTGGATCATCGTTCTCTCAGAAACAATCCGATGAAACTGTTTGGGTTTTTTCCGCACGCTCCTGGGCCAGAAGCGTTCCCCTTTTCCACCTGCCATGATCACGACAGAGTACACCGCACACCTCCTTTTCCACTCGTCTTTGAAATCCCTTTTATCGAACAGATACTCCGGGCTTCGCAGTTCAGGGGGCCGTGCTTTCTTCAATGAAACGGAGCACCCTCACCCGAATGGCTTCTATCTGCCGGGGTTCATACCAGAAGGCATCCGTTTCTCTTCTAAACCAGGTGAGCTGCCTCTTTGCATACCGTTTCGTGTCCCTGATGAATTGCCTGACCGTTTCTTCGTGGGAGAGACACCCTTTGAAGTAGTGCGTATAGTGGCTGTACCCAAGACCCTTCATGGATGGATACGCTTCTGTGTAGCCTTTTCCGATCAGGTCTGCTACCTCCTCTGCAAGCCCTGAGACGATCATCCTTCTGCAGCGCGCTTCTATCCGCCTGTACAGTTCCTCCCGCCCGAGGGTGAGACCGATTTTCAGGGGTGTGAGCACTCTCCGTTTGTGGATACGAAGAAAATCAGAAAACCTCCTTCCCGCGCTCTGGTACACTTCCAGAGCCCTTACCAGTCGGACCACATCATTCTGGTGAATACGGTCAGCTGTCTCCGGATCCATGGACTTTAGCGTTTCGTACAGAATTCCAGGACTTTCCTCCTCCATCCGATAGAGCAGATGCCGCAATTTCTGGTCTCCAGGGGGAGCGTCCAGTAGCTCATACTCCAGGGCTCGAAAGTAGAGGCCCGTCCCTCCCACGAAAAAGGGAACCTTTCCTCTTTCCCTTATCTCCTTCATCGCTTCCAGCGCACACCTTCTGAAATCTCCTGCGCTAAACCTACTGTCCGGTGGGACCAGATCGATCAGGTGGTGCATTACCATTCGACGCTGTTCTTCGTTCGGCTTTGCAGTGCCCAGATCCATCCCTCTATAGACCTGCATGGAGTCGACTGAAATGATCTCACCAATGTGCTCAGCGAGCACACAGGCGAGCTCTGTCTTTCCTACTGCGGTCGGTCCAAATAGAAAAACAACTCTCGTATCCTTCACGGCGTAACGACTCTTCTTACAGGTAATGTCAGGAACTGTCAGGAACTCTTTCATAACAGGTTTGAGCACAGTCAGGAAGTTTAGTGTATGTTTCAAACCCGCCTTAAACGCTGCAGGATTGGTTGGAATGGAGAGGGAGCTAGTTTTTTTTGGGTTTTTCCTCTTTTTGGAGAAGGTATTTGATTTCCTTGCCAAGTATCTGCTTCAACGAGAGTGAGGCGATCTTGGTGTTCTCGTTCTCAAGCTCTTCATCCCCGAGGAAGTTAATCTCCCTTGCCCGTTTCATGACAGCCCGAGCGAGCATGTACCTATTACTATCGAAATCAATAATTTCAAATGTGGGGAGCATTTTTCATTCCCTCTTTTTTATTTCAGTTTCGATAATTTCCTCAAGTTTCTTAACTGCATTCTCCACCTTGTCGTTCACGATAATATACTGAAAAAAGCGCGCATATTCAAGCTCCTTTTCTGCGTTTCGAAGCCGGACCCTTACAATCTCCTCACCCTCGGTTCCCCTTTTTTTCAGCCTCCGTTCGAGCTCTTTCATGCTTGGAGGCTTGATAAAAATAGTGACTGCGTCAGGATACTGCTTCATCACGTTCAACGCCCCCTGCACATCCAAATCGAGAATACAGATCTTTCCCCTGGTGAGGATCCGTATAACCTGGCTTTTTTCCGTACCGTACAGATCGTTGTGTACGACCGCCCATTCCAGAAACTCTTCCCGCTCCCTCATCCGATTGAAGGTCTCGTTATCGATAAAAAAGTAGTCTACACCTTCCTCCTCATCCTCACGCTTTTTTCTCGTGGTGTAGGAAACGGAAAAAACAAGATCCTGTTTTCGGTTGAGCACCCTCCTGTAAATTGTCGTCTTCCCCGTTCCCGAGGGGGCTGTAATCACGATAAGAAAGCCCATTCTATTCAACGTTTCGCACCTGTTCTTTTATCTTTTCCAGACAGGACTTCATGTTCACTACTTCCTCTGAAACCGAGTAATCCGGAACCTTTGAACCGATAGTGTTCACCTCACGATTCAATTCCTGGAGAATGAAGTCCAATTCTCTGCCGCACGCCTCCTCGGATTGGAGGGCGTTCATCATCTTGCTCACGTGGCCCTTAATCCTTGAGATTTCCTCGCTGATGTCCACCTTATTTGCGAAAATTCCCACCTCCATCATGATTCTCGTTTCATCGATCTTGCCCTCAATCAGTTCCTGCACTTTTTCCTTCAGCTGGACCTTATACCTTTCGACAACCGCGGGATAGGTTGCTGAAACATGCGCAAGGGAATCGTTGATCAATTCGAGATGGCTCAGGATTTCTTTTTTCGTATTTTCCCCTTCAAAATAGCGGGACTCCTGAAAACCGGCGACTGTATCCAGGAAAATCTCTTCAATCTTTTCTGAAGGAATTTCCCTGTACAAGAACTCCTCATAGGGGTTGATGAGATTCTTCAGGGATAGTATTTCAGATAGGGACATCGGAAACTTCGCATTCATCTCGTCCTGTATCTTCTTAATGATGCGGTAATACTTGTCGATGAGACTGCGCATGGTGTTGAGTTCAAGCTGCTCATGCGCCGTCAGTTTTAAAAAGATATCCACCTTTCCCCGCTTCACATGCATTTTCAACAGCTTCCTCAACCTCTCCTCCATGTGTTCCAGGGTGAAGGGAAGCCTGAAGCGCATATCCAGAAACTTGCTGTTCACTGAACGGATATCGATTTGCGCGGTATAGTACTCGAGTTCAAACACCTTTGATGCATATCCGGTCATGCTGTACACTCTGATGCTCCTTTGGAAATGGTATAGGATAAACACAACCTGCCTGCGAGAGAAATCACTCCCATCAAACCGTGAGCTTCATGCCCTCCCTCGATCGCGCAAGGGAATGGGAAAAAAATATTGACACGATCTGCAAACATGGCTAAATTCGAACCCGATAAGGGCCGCTAGCTCAGTTGGTAGAGCAACGCCCTTTTAAGGCGTGGGTCGAAGGTTCGATTCCTTCGCGGCTCAAGTGTCTCCTTCGTCTAGTGGTTAGGACACCGGGTTTTCATCCCGGCAACAGGGGTTCGACTCCCCTAGGAGATGATTCTTTTTGACCCCCCCGTTTTTCCTCCTTTTCGGGGGGGTCTCTTTTTGGTCTCCAGATAAAGAAATTCGCCCCCTATCCTCTGCGTGATTAAGGCCGATATTTAAATCAGTCGAACTATTATATCCATTTTCTTTAAAAATATTCAACATTTAAATATCTGTTTTTTTGTGATATACTTTATTATAGAGCCCTTGAGGGAAGTGAGAATGAAAAAGCCATGCCTCATCCTGTTTCTCATGCTGCTGGGTGTGCTCCTGTTTTCCTGCAAGCCGATCAATATCTTCAGTCCCCTCGTTGATCCGTCAAAAATGGGAAATGATGCCAAGCTGGATGCCGGGTACAATGCGCTCGCAGAGGGAAACTATGATAAAGCAATCGACTACTTCACCGATGTCATCAACAGCGCATCTGGTGACGACCTGGTAGACGCATACCTGGGAAGGGGTGCTGCCTATCTCCGAAAGGAATCGCCCAACATAGATTCCGTGGTCGATGATCTTATAAGCGGCAATCTTGAGGTCGACAATCCTGGGGCCATCGTAAGCCAGGTAGTTGCCGGAGGTAATTACACCGAATTTTTTAACAGTGTAAAGAATGCTGCATCGGATTATAACGCCGCTGTTTCCTACATTTCCGGAGACGTGGACATCGGTATCCTTTTCGAAGTGTACCAGACGAACATGATGGCGGCTACCGGGGTCGGCGCACAGACTATTGCTTATTACTGGGATGAAGGTGGTAGTTATCCCGGTGTCACAAATACAGAATTAGATCTTATTGTGGATGAATTAAGTGGATATACATACCATGTAGGTACCTGGGATGATCCCACTCCTGCAAACAACGGTCTGAACCAGCATGTGGATACCCAGCCCGAAGACGCCGAGATGATGACCTATCTCATCAATGCCTACAATGCACTTGACAGCCTGAAGACCGATCCTCTGGAAGGCATGACTGTGCAGGATGTAACCGATATGCAGACCGGAATCGTTGAGTGGGCCTACTACGGATTGAGTGATTCCTCCCTCGGGACCCCGTGATCCTGAGCTATCCTCTCCTCACTTCTCCGGCCAATGCACTAGGCAGTGTAATGCGGGGACACACCACCTCTTGCGGGGGAGAGGACAGGTGATTTTAGTAATGCATGAGAGAGGGAATGTCGAAATAGTAAAAAAGGACATTATGTACAATGGGAATGAAGTCCAAGATCTCCTGTATCGGTGCGGTCATCTTTGTCTTTGTAAGCATGCTCTTCACCTGTCCTCTATGGGCGCTCGATAATTCAGAGCCTCTCGCTCAGCCCTTTCTCCCGATGGTGCGTGCAATGGGGGGTGCATTCACCGCAGTCGCCAATGATGAGAATGCAGTCTTCTACAACCCCGCAGGATACGCCCTCGTCAAAGGTGAGATCATCACCGTTTTTTCCCTCGGCATAAAGGTCAATATCGATGATGCAGCGCTCAAGCTTTACAATGCCATCATCTCTGGTGAGGACCCAACTGCCTCCGGTAATCTTGATAAATACTTATCCGATACGACGATCGCACCGGGGATCGCGGGTCCTATTTATTTCGGAAGGGTGGGGAACAACTTCGGATTCGCCTTCTACGACAACATAAGCATCACCATGGATACGCGGCCAGGAGGTCTCCTCCCCTCTGCGCAGCTTGATGCCTACACAGACATCGGCTTCATCGGAGGGTACGGACGGGAGCTCCCCTTTCTTGAAAATTTCTATGCAGGCTTCAATCTCAAAGTCCTGCTCAGAGCAAAGTCCAGTATCGAGGGAACGGTGCTCGAAGTAATCGATCAGGTTTCAGATACCTCTGAAATACCCATTTCAAAGGCAGTCGGATTTGGTGGTGATATCGGTTTGCTCTATTTTCCAAACGCATGGCTGTCCGTGGCTCTCTGTGCAAAGGATTTCTTTGGAACTCGATTCAGCAGCTGGGAGGCGCTCAATCAATCAACCCCATTTGAACGGAGCCTTATAAAGCCGAGGATCGTCTTCGGTCTGGCCTTCTATCCGCTCATCGCGGGAGGGGAGACGAAAAACTTTAAAAATTTCATCATCGCGCTGGACTACTCGGATCTCCTGGATTACACGTCAATCTTCACCAACGTAAAGCTGGGGATAGGCTTCGATACCCTGCGTATCCTTCGCCTCCGCTCCGGTTTCGATGGAGGGTATCCCACTTTCGGTATCGGGTTTGATCTGAACGTTTTTCAGATGAACATCGTGTATTTCGTTGATGAGCTCGGTGCATATACGGGGGCACAGCCTGTACAGAACCTGATGCTGAACTTCGCCTTCCGATGGTAACTCCTTCATGCCACGAATCTCTCCCTTGTGACTCCATGAGAAAAGTAGATACAGTAGGATTCATAATTTAAGCTTTAATTATTGCCTGCCAACAGGTCAAAAAAGCTGTTTTTTATGTAATTAAAGCTGTTCATTATCCACTGTTTATAGGTAAGAACTCTGCTGTCTCCAGGACCCTGTCCTTCACCTGTTCCGGTGTTTCCACCTTGGGATTTATGGGATCCTTTACACCGATGAAGACCCGCTGTTCCTGCTTTGCATGTCTCTTTATGACCTCACAACCTCTCGGGTGATCAGGCCCGCTTGCAAGCTGGATGTAAAAGTTTACGGCCATAAGCCCAAAGAGATCTGGAAATAGCAGGGCGTAATCCATATCCGTGTCGTAGGTTGTAGGTTTGGAAATGGACGCAATCTCCTTCATTCATGTCTTACTCATACTCCGGGAGGAAGTAATTTGGCGGTTCCTTGGTAATCTGCACATTGTGCACGTGGCTCTCTTTGAGTGAGGAAAAGCTAATTCGCAGGAAACGGGCCTTCTGCTTGAGTTCTGGAATGGTTTGGGCACCCACATATCCCATGCCTGCCCTAATCCCGCCGATGAGCTGAAAGACGATATCCCGGACACTCCCCTTATAGGGCACAAGCCCTTCAACGCCCTCCGGAACGAACTTCCCCTGCCCCTGCTGAAAATAGCGGTCGGCAGAACCGATCTTCATTGCGCCCTCTGATCCCATTCCCCGGTACTCCTTAAACGCCCTTCCCTGGTAGATGACCTTCTCACCGGGGCTCTCGTCAGTTCCAGCGAGAAGGCTTCCGATCATTACCGCGTCCGCCCCCGCTGCGAGAGCCTTTATGATATCACCTGAGTAGCGAATTCCACCATCTGCAATGATCGGTAATCCGTACTGCTTCGCAACCCGTGCGCATTCCATGATCGCCGAGAGCTGTGGTACACCCACCCCGGCGACGATCCGGGTGGTGCAGATTGATCCGGGTCCGATGCCCACCTTGACGATGTCCGCCCCCGCCTTTGCGAGCGCCTCGGTTCCTTCTGCGGTGCCAACATTTCCCGCGATTATGAGAAGATTGGAATACCTCCTGCGCAGCGTCTTGACCGCTTCCACCACCCTTTGAGTGTGTCCATGGGCAGTATCGATCACGATGGCATCAGCATTCATCGCCACAAGGGCGTCAACCCGTGTGAGGAATTCTTCGGAAGGGCCAACTGCAGCGGCCGTGATCAACCTTTTCTTCTCGTCGAGGGCAGAGAAGGGAAATTCGATTGCCTTCTGAATGTCCTTGATCGTAATAAGCCCCACGAGCCTGCCGTCACTGTCTACAATGGGGAGTTTCTCAATCTTGTACTTCTGTAGAACCGTTTTCGCGTGTTCCAGCGTGGTTCCCACTGCTGCGGTAATAAGCCCCTCCCTGGTCATCAGGTTTTTTACCGGTTGATCGAAATCTGTGATGAATCTGAGGTCGCGATTCGTGAGAATGCCGACGAGCTTTCCTTCCTCAGTGATCGGGATTCCGGAAATCCGGAAGTTCCTCATTATTTCCAGGGCCCTGCTTACCGGAGCGTCCGGCCCGAGAGTGACCGGATCGATGATCATTCCGCTCTGGGACCTCTTCACTTTTTCCACCTCCGCTGCCTGCGCCTCGATCGATTGGTTCCTGTGTATGACTGAGAAACCTCCCTCCCGTGCGATGGCGATCGCCATTCGATAGCCGGAAACGGTATCCATTGCCGCGGATATGAGAGGAATTTTCAGGTGGAGGGCCTTCAGTCTGGTTGAGATGTCCACCTCTCCGGGAATAATGGTCGAATACTGAGGGAGCAGCAGCACATCGTCGAAGGTCAGTCCTTCGGGGAGTTCCTTTGACACGATAAATCCTCTGTCTATAAATCTTAAACCTGTGGAAAATAATTTCCTTGGAACTTACATGAACTTAAATTCCTTGAGCTTAAATTCCAAGGAACTAAAGTCCGCAAAACTTTATTTTCCAGGATATGTAGGTTCAAGATACAACAGAAACAGGGGCTCGTCAATTCAAGAATGGACCTGCAAATGACGAAGAAGTATAGTAGCAGGGCACAATGAAACGGACTCTTCTCCTCTTACTCATGATTATCCTCCTCTGTGCGCCGGTGTCCGCCATGGCGCGGCGGCTCTACTACGCAGAAGAGTTCTACCTTTACGTGCTGAATCTCTACTATACGAATCCCAATCTTGAGCGGAACATCCGCTTCATGCAGTGGGCCTTGAAGGCACCCTTTGACAACCCGGTGCGAAGTCTCGCGCTGATCACAACCGAGAATGAATTCAAGCGGTACAAATCGCTCTTCAGGATGCATGTGAACCTGCTCATCATTGACAGCTATCTCCAGCTCGCACGCCGATTTGACAAGGAACACGTGTACTTTTTTAATCTCTGGTATGCACAGAGCCTGAAGGAGAGCTTTCAGATCGCAAAGTACTACTATACAATTGGCCTGAATTACTGGACAGAGGCGCTCACCAATGCACAGCAGGGAAATGGGGTCCCCGGACGCATCAACATAGACGAGTGGGAAGACGAACTCATCCAGGTTCTCTCGGGTGAGCTCGATTACGAGGTTATAATCAATGACCATCTTGAAAAGCTCGGCATCAAAATGGCCGCAGTCGAGGGAGCGCTCTCTAAATAAGCCCCGCTTTCGGGTACCGAAAGCCACTCGCGCGAAAAGGGCTCCATCATCAGGAGCTCTCATTTTGTTTGCTTCCCGCCTGTCCGTGGCAGTATCCTAAAAGAAAAGAACCCCCATTGAGACACATGAAAAAATCTGTATCAGATCCATTATCATCACATGGAGCAGATGCCGCCCTTCCAAAGGACTCCTGTTCCAAACCATCCTACCTGAGCGGCGTGGACCTCGCCCGCGTGAGCGCATCCTTGGAAAAGCTGCTTTCCCCTTGTATGGTCTGCCCATTCGAATGCGGAACGGACCGCAGGACCTTAAAGAGCGGAAGATGCAGAAGCGGCCTTCTTCCGAAAATCGCAAGTTGGAACCTGCATCACGGTGAGGAACCCCCGATCTCAGGTCACAGAGGCTCAGGCACCCTATTCTTCAGCTGGTGCTCTCTTAGGTGCTTCTTCTGCCAGAATTATCCGATCAGCCAGCTCGGAAACGGGAAAGAGGTCAGCAGTACGGAGCTTGCCGAATACATGCTCCTGCTGCAGAAGAGGGGAGCCCACAACATCAACTTCGTTACACCCACCCACTTCATCCCCCAGGCTGTAGAGGCCCTCCGCATCGCAGTGTCCGGTGGGCTTCGCATACCCATCGTCTACAACTCAAGCGGATACGAGCGTGTCGAAACGCTGAAGCTCCTGGACGGGATCGTCGATATCTACCTTCCTGACATGAAATACGGGAACAACAAGTGTGCGAGGAAGTACTCCGGGGTGGGAAATTACGTGGAGGTAAACTGCGCTGCAATTAAGGAGATGTACAGACAGGTGGGCACTCTCCAGGTAGATGAAGATGGGATCGCGAAACGGGGATTGATCATCCGACACCTGGTGCTCCCCGGAAACCTGGAAAACACGGAGGAGGTGCTCCGCTCCATTGCGATACTCGTACCCGATGTGCCGCTCAGTCTCATGGGCCAGTTCTTCCCCGCCCACATTGCTCACTCCATACCAGAACTCTCACGGAAGCTGAACCGCAGGGAGTACGAGAAAGCGGTGAACCTCCTGGAGCAACTCGGAATAATGACCGGTTGGGTTCAGTCGCTCTGAACGCCCTTTGTGTCGTTTCTTTTTTCGATTGAATGCCCTGTGCTTCAGACATTCAATCATCCTGGATAGTCACCTTTCACAAAAAAGAAATTGAGGGTAAGTAAAGTACAATACATCACGCGACACATGAGGGAGAATGGGTAGAAGAACACCCACGACGCGCTCATTCCATATTCAGGGTTTCCTTGATTCTACGTATGTCGTGCACCACCTGCCGCAGTCTCGGCTTCACCGCATTGAACTCCATCTCCGTCTTATACTGGAGCGCTGGGCATCCCCAGAGATAGGTTCCCTTTCTCACCAACTTCTTCATAACACCAGACTTTGCGCCGATGAGCACATCGTCCTCTATTGTTATATGGTCAGCAAGCCCCACCATGCCTGCCAGAATGACATTGTCACCTATCTTTACGCTGCCGGATATACCGCAGAGCCCACATACGATGCTGTTCTTTCCGATCTCGCAGTTGTGCCCGATCTGCACCAGGTTGTCGATCTTGGTGTTTTCACCGATCCGGGTGTACCCCAGAGTGGCGCGATCAATGGTGGTATTAGCCCCAATCTCCACGTTCTTTCCGATGATCACCCCTCCGATCTGCGGGATCTTTGTGTTCATCCCATTTATCTTCGAATAGCTGAACCCGTCAGCGCCCAGCACCACCCCTGCATGGATTATGACTCCATCCTCTATTATCGTGTTTGGATATAGTATGACGTTCGGGTGAATGATGCACTCCCGTCCGATACTGCAGTCCTCTCCGATGACACAATTGGGACCGATACGGGTGCCGTCTCCGATGGAGGTGTTTCCCCCGATGGAGACAAAATCACTGACAGTCACGTCCTTTCCGATCCGGGCACGCGGCGAAATGACGGCCCTTTCAGAACGCATTCCAGAAAGGTCGCTCTTCTTCTGGAAGAGGAGAAGGAGCTTTATAAACGCTGCATCCTTCATCTCTGGTGTAATGACGATGAAGGTTGAGGTTTCACGTTCTTCGGGCTCGAAATCAACGACAAAGCACCCAGCACCTGCCTTTCCCTCGAGCTTGTCGAAGGTGCGCCTTTCCTTTATGAACACGATCGAGCGCTCCTCAATATCCTCGGGAGGACTCAGACGCTCAATCTTTGTCTCGCTCTCTCCAATCACCTTTCCCGCAATCTGCCCTGCAATAAACTCCACGGTGTACATTATCTTCTCCTTTCGATAGGATTTTAAATAAGAATAGCCCTCATTTCCGAAACTGTTTGCATTCGGCTCGACAACCGTAACACTTCCCCGGCACCTCCGGGGGGAGCGGTCATATGATCATGTAGGTTTTGAGGAATGCATCGATTCCTTCTTTACAGTTACGCCCTTCTATAATGATCCAGTGCAGCATCCTGAGCAGAGGGAGCTTCCGGAGCAACTCTCCATCGCACTTTTCCAGATAGGAAACCCCAAGATCCAGAGTGTGGTAACCCTCGGCGATTTCACCCTCACGGCACATGTGTTCATAGGCCTCCTGTGCCGTAAAGCCCTGTCCGATGAGATCACCCAATCGCCTGTTCCTTCCAGATGAGGAGGTTACATAAAGATCACCGATCCCCGCAAGATCAAATACGGTCTCACCCCTTCCACCCGCAGCCTCCACGATGAGAGCCATTTCCCTTACGGACTGGTTGAACAGGAGAGACTTGAAATTGTGGAAGATCCTGTCCTTTATCGCACCGTAGAGACCGTCGTGTATTCCGAGGGCGATGGAATAGATATTTTTAAACGCAGAGGAAAGCTCGACCCCTGTGATATCGTCGGTGGTTTGTACACGGTAATAGCCCGTGTGGAATAGATCCGTAATCTCATGAACAGAGGAGGAATTA
>Ga0111221_1025_pt1 | contig 21164 bp, 19 predicted proteins | sample DeeMarSWOR152_54_FD_80385 | JGI IMG/M metagenome (GOLD analysis project Ga0111221, IMG submission 80385) | Spirochaetes bacterium DG_61 | reverse complement strand
TCTTTGGGAGTGAGCTCGGGATTGCTCGGGAAAAAAAAGCGGCGTTAGACGCTCTCGATAGAGACGGAACTGCATTTCTGAACGCCGATGACAGGCATTTTTCCTTTCTGCAGCAAGGGATTGCGGCTGCGGTGAAGAGTTACGGTATTTACGAAGGGGATGTACGGCCGGATCGAATAGAAAGAATCAGTCTGGACGGCTCACTGTTCGTGCTGTGGGGAAGGCAAATCTCTGCACGGGTACTGGGTGAGCACGGAATCCGAAACGCCATGGCCGCAGCACTAGTTGGACTCACCTATGGTCTTATGATAGATGAAGTAAAGGAAGGGATTGAGACACATCGAGATGAGAGCGGGAGGGGGAATGTTCGTGTTACAGGTGGAGTAACTTTCATTGATGAAAGTTACAATGCAAATCCCCTATCTGTGTCAGCGTCGCTGCGTTTCCTGGAGCAGATACGGACCGACGGAAAGAAAGTTTTTATACTCGGAGACATGCTCGAGCTGGGGGAACAATCGGAGTTTTACCACAGGAAGCTCGGGGAAGAGCTCAAGACGACCGGCATCGGATATCTATACACCTATGGCCCACTGGCGCATGTGACCGGCATAGAGGTGCAAAAAGAAGGGGAAAGGACGGTGAGGCACTTTACCGATCCAGATGAGCTGATAGAGTCACTGAGGGGAGAGGTATTGAGCGGTGATGTGATACTTGTGAAGGGATCGAGGAAGATGGGGCTTGAGAGGGTAGTGAACGCTTTTTTCTGAACCCGGTTTCAGAAAGGGTTATTGGGAGGGGAACTTGTTTTACTATTTCGTATACCCGCTCTATGAAAAGTTTTTTGCCTTCAATGTATTCCGGTACATCACGTTTCGCTCAGTATACGCAACAGTGACTGCGATTCTCATCTGTTTTATCTTCGGGCCCCCGATAATAAAAAAATTAAAGACGATCGGTACAGGAGCGAAAGTGCGGGAGGATACTCCCCAACGTCATGTTCAGAAAGCGGGAACACCGTCAATGGGCGGTATTCTCATGCTTCTTGCGGTATTGACGTCCATTCTCTTGTGGGGCAATTTTTCGAATCATTACACTGTTCTTATTACGATTGCATCCTCTGCTTTCTGCCTGATCGGCTTTCTTGATGATTATCTAAAATTCGTCAAGAAGAGCTCAAAGGGGCTCCACGCACGGATAAAGCTCTCCACTCAGTTGCTGATCTCCGCAGCGGTGGTGTTGTACATCTATTTTGGACCCGAGAGAAGCGAGCAGACGACCCTCCTCTATGTTCCTTTTATAAATTATCCTGTTGTCGATCTGTCTGTTTTCTATATTCCCTTTGCCATTCTCCTACTGGTGGGTACATCGAATTCGGTGAATCTAACGGATGGGCTCGACGGTCTTGCCACGGGTCTCATCATCTTCGTGATTTCCGCATACGCGGGAATCAGTTATCTGACAGGCCACATCGAGATAGCAAACTATCTGCGTATTCCCTACATCCCGGGGAGTGCGGAGCTCACCGTGTTCTGCATGAGTGTGCTCGGTGCAAATATCGGTTTCTTATGGTTCAACAGTCACCCTGCGGAGATTTTTATGGGGGACACCGGCTCCCTTTCACTTGGGGGGTCCATCGGTTTGATCTCCCTGCTGATAAAGAAGGAGATCCTTCTTCTGATCGTGGGAGGAGTATTTGCCGCTGAGACACTTTCGGTCATCGTCCAGGTGATCTCTTACAAGCTGTTTAAAAAGCGGGTGTTTCTCATGACTCCCCTTCATCATCATTTTGAGCTGAAGGGTTGGTCCGAATCAAAGATAATCGTACGTTTCTGGATCGTGGGTGCGATGTTGGCACTCATTGCTCTCAGCACCTTGAAGATACAGTGAAGGCGTGTATGCTGGTACAGAACATCCGGGAAAAAAAGAGGATTTCAATACTGCAGATTGAAAAGGCAGGGGAAATCGACTATGTCCTGCTCTCTATTGTGATTATTTTCTACGGGCTGGGAATCGTGATGGTGTTCAGCGCGAGCATCAATGAGGGGATTAAGCTGGACAACTACACCTATTTCCTGGGCAAACAGATCATGTGGGTGATCGTGTCCTTCGTCTCCTGTATCATTTTCATGTTTATGGATCATCGTTTGCTGGAGCGCTATAGAAAGGCACTGGTGTGGGGAATCATCGTTCTTCTTATCATCCTCCTCTTTCCTCCCCTCATCAAAACCGGGATCGTGCACCCCTCACGACGGTGGTTTAGATTCGGAGAGATTGGTTTTCAGCCATCGGAATTTGCAAAGGCCGTTCTCATCATCTATCTCTCATCCATACTTACAAAGAAGGGCGGGAAGATCAACGATTTCTACAGGGGCTTTCTGCCTCCCTTTCTCGTGGTGGCGGTAATATCTTTCCTCGTGCTCCTCGAACCCGATTTTTCAACCGCCTTTATCCTCTTTTTTATTTCCATTCTCATGTTTTTCATAATGGGTATCCGAAGCCTCTCCATCGTTTCCCTATTATTCGTTGCAATTCCTGCTGTGTTCCTTATGGTGACTGGAAAGGGGTATCGGAGGGAGCGGATAATGGGATTTCTCAATCCCTGGTCCGACCCCACCGATAAGGGATATCAGATCATTCAGTCCTTCAAAGCCTTTGCCTATGGAGGTTTTTTCGGCGTGGGGCTCGGTAAGAGCGTACAGAAGATGCGGTATCTCCCCATACCCCACACCGATTTTATATTTGCGATTATCGCAGAGGAAATGGGTTTCTTCGGAGTGATACTGGTAATTACACTCTATATGCTTTTCGCGTACCGTGGTTTGAGAGTCGCGTACAATCAGAAGAACTCCTATGAATTCCTGCTCGCCTTCGGTATTACCTCCCTGATTGTTTGGGAGGCTGTTTTCAACATTGCGGTGGTGACGGGACTGCTCCCCTCGACGGGCATTTCCCTTCCGTTTTTAAGCTACGGGGGGTCATCTCTGCTCGTGAACTCTATACTTGCAGGTATTCTTCTGAATATCTCAAAAAGGGAATCTGTCCCCTTTGAGCCCATGAACGATGAGAGTATGAATGATGATAAATGGATACCGGAAGACTGAGATACGGTCCAGAAGGGTCGTGAAAATTATCCTCATTCCGCTCATTGGGATTCTCATCCTTCTAGTGATCCTGCGGTTCATGGGGGGAGTTGAAGGCGTGACCGTTCTGCCGGTGAAAGAGGTACAGATATACGGGAATTCCTACATCAATAGTACAGAGCTTCTGAAGATGATGAAAGTCGAGTCGAACAGGTCACTGCTGTTTTTTAACAAGAGAAGCGCGAAACTGAGGCTACTTGGTGACAAACGGATATCAGGGGCGGAACTTCTCAAGGTGTGGCCCCATACACTCAAGGTATACGTTGCTGAAAAGGAGCAGAAGTATCAACTTGCCGGAGCGGGGGAGCGTTACTGGTTGAGCCTTGATGGTATCGTACTCTCCCAGATGGAAGCGGGTGAAGAGGAACGTATGCCCTTTATTACCTTTCAGGCAAATAATGACGATATTAGGATTGGAGAGGAAATTCCAAGCTTTCTCATTCGCGATATACTCGCCTCCCTCAGGGGGATCGAAAAGGCATATCCGGAATTTTACCGCCGCATTCATTCATTTTCGGTAGGACCGCGGGGAGTCGAAACTTTTTTTAAGGACAAGAGATACAGAGTGTACCTGGGGAACAGTGTGAGCGAGGACAAGCTTTCGAAAATGCGCGCCCTTTTGCTCGTTCTGGAAAAGGGCGATAGTTCCATGAATGATATCAGAGAAATTGATTTGAGCGTCTCATATGCGGCTGTTCAGAAGGGGGAGAAGTAAAATGAACTATGACGATGGTATAATAGTAGGGCTCGATATCGGAACAACAAAGGTCTGTGCCGTCATCGGAAGGCTGAACGAGTTCAATGGTATAGATATACTCGGAGTGGGAACCTCGCCCTCCAAGGGCCTGCGAAAAGGCGTGGTCGTCAACATAGAGTCGACTGTACACTCTGTCGCCACCGCTGTCGAGCGAGCCGAGCTGATGGCCGGTGTGGAAGTAAAATCCGTATATGCCGGGATTGCAGGCGGACACATAGAAGGCATCAACTCAAGGGGTGTGGTTGCCGTATCAACCAAAAGTAAAGAGATCACCCAGGAGGAGGTCGAGCGGGTCATCGAAGCTGCAAAGGCAATGGCTCTCCCCATGGAGCGTGAGGTTATCCATGTGCTTCCGCAGGAGTTCATCGTAGATAATCAGGGCGGTATAAAGGATCCGGTGGGCATGAGCGGTGTGAGGCTCGAAGCAGAGGTGCACATCGTGACCGGTGCGGTCGCTTCCGCACAGAACATCGTGAAGAGTGTGAACAGGGCAGGCTATGCGGTCAACGACATTGTGCTTGAGCCGCTCGCATCCGCGCTTTCGACGTTGAAGGATGATGAAAAAGAACTCGGCGTGGTGCTCATCGATATCGGTGGTGGGACCACTGACGTCCTCGTATACGTAAACGGGAGCATCTGGCATACAAATGTGATCGCTATGGGTGGAAACCACGTTACCAATGACGTATCCATCGGATTGCGGACCCCGATTCAGTCTGCCGAAGAGATCAAGAAAAAATGGGGAATCGCCATTTCCGAGCTTGCTGAACCTGGTGAGATGGTAGAGGTCCCCTCTGTGGGAGGAAGAAAGCCAGCACAACTTCCACGACAGATACTCGCTGAAATCATTCAGCCCAGGCTCGAGGAGATATTTTTCCTCGTAAAAAACGATCTTGATCAAAAAGACTTCAAAGAGATGATCACAGGAGGAGTAGTGCTCACCGGAGGAGCGTCATTGCTCAAGGGTATCGAAAAGGTGGCAGAAGATGTATTTTCGATGCCCGTTCGCATCGGCATTCCATCGGGAATAAGCGGACTGGTGGAGGAGATCGCATCACCGGAGTTTGCTACTGGAGTGGGTCTTGTTCTCTACGGACTGCATGCCAGCCCGGAGGGTTTCATGGAAAACAGGGGAGCCGGTCTTTTCACCAATATCAAAAAGAGAATGGTTGACTGGCTTGCGGAGTTCTTTTAACACATTATCATGCGCTCCATGGATTCATGGAGCATCTTTTATACTTGACCTATTTGGGAGGGGGTGCTATGAACATTGAGATCGTTGATGAATCAGTGCTCGCCAATAAGATCAAGGTAATCGGAATCGGTGGGGGTGGCTGCAATGCGATTAACCGCATGATTGATGCGAAGGTGAAAAATGTTGACTTTATTGCCGCAAATACCGATTTGCAATCCTTGAATGTAAACAAAGCCCCGGTGAAAATACAGCTCGGTGTGAATCTCACAAAAGGGCTGGGTGCTGGGGCTGACCCGGAGATAGGGGAAAGGGCTGCCCTTGAGGACAGAGAAAAAATTTTTGAGACACTCAAAGGTGCAGAGATGATCTTCCTTACAGCGGGGATGGGTGGAGGAACTGGCACCGGTGGTGCACCTGTTGTGGGGGGTATCGCGAAAGAGATCGGAGCGCTCACCGTGGGTGTGATGACCAAGCCCTTTCATTTTGAGCTCGAAAGGAAAATGGAAATCGCCGAAGAAGGGATTGCCAAACTCATTGAAGTGGTGGATACCCTAATCGTCATCCCGAATCAGCAGCTCTTGGAGATCATCGAAAGGAAAACCTCGGTCATCGAGGCCTTCCGTATCGCCGATGATGTGCTCAGGCAGGGAGTGCAGGGAATCTCTGACCTGATCACTATTCCGGGTGAAATAAATATAGATTTCGCGGATGTAAAGACCATTATGAACATGTCCGGTGGTGCACTGATGGGAACCGGATACGGAAAGGGAGAGAACAGGGCGATCGAGGCGGCCCAGATGGCGATCAACAACCCCCTCCTCGAGGATTCTTCTATAGAGGGAGCAAAGGGCGTTCTAGTGAACGTAACCGGAGGCAACGATCTCTCCCTATTTGAATATGACGAAATCGTGAAGCTCGTCACCAGTACTGCAGATCGGGATGCGATGATCATTGCAGGGATGGTGATCAACGGTTCCATGAACAACGAAGTGCGAGTAACCGTCATAGCGACCGGTTTTGTAAAGAACAGGGAGGTCAAGGATACAGGAGACGGTATCAAGGGATTCGAGGTATATCCATTGAAGGATTTCGAGCCGAAGCGTCAAAAACACCAAGTGACAGGGGAGCTTCCAATCATCGACGGAAATGCGATCAGGAGAAAGTACAGAGATGACGATTACGACGTTCCCGCATTCCTGAGGAGAAAAGCTGATTAGGAAAACCCCCTCAGAACAGTTTCTCTACAAGTATTCTGACACAGGACGTTTTCGAATCGCAGTGTGCTACCCAAACTCCTACTATGTCGGGATGAGCAACCTCGGATTTCATTCCCTCTATCACAGAGTTTCCTCATTCCATGGCGTGCGGGCAGCCCGGTTCTTCCTCGAGAGAGACGGCCGTATGTATTCGCCGGAAGCGCAGGACCCGAGGAAGGGAGACTTCCTCATGAGAAGAGGAAGTCTCAATGGTTTTGACGCGATTTTTTTCACGGTTTCCTTTGAACTCGACTATATCAACCTACTCAAAATGCTCTTCATGTCCTCTATTCCCCTCCTCGCGGCAGAAAGGGATGGAAAAAGGCCGATCATCCTGTGCGGGGGAATTGCACCCACTGCGAACCGACACCTCCTCTCCCCGATATGTGATATTCTATTTGCGGGTGACATGGAGAGAGGGCTCACAGAGATACTTGAAGCTCTCTTTGTGTGGGAGTTTCGAGGAGTCGACGGTTTTTTCAGCTCCGTGACTGGAATTAAAGGGGTGACACTGGACCTGGAGAATAAAAGCGAAACGGTGAGGGCGGTAGAAGTGCACATAAAAAACCCTGCACACTCGGTCGTTGTGACCGATACGACGGAGTTTGCACGCATGTTTCTCATCGAAATTATTCGCGGATGTAGAAACACCTGCACCTTCTGTATGACGCGATGTGCTGCAGACCCGCCGCGTCCGGCTAATAAAGAATCCGTGCTTGAGCACGTGAAACGGGCGCTCCCTTTGACAAAGAAGGTTGGTCTCGTTGGTCCCGTTCTTACAGATCATCAGGACCTACCCTCAATCGTGCGAGAGATCAACTCGATGGGCGGCACCGTGTCTTTCTCATCCTTCAGGGCGGATCACTTCATAGAGGAAATCGCCTCCCTCGTTGAGAGGAACGGCCAGAAAACCGTCACCTTTGCACCGGAGACAGGTTCCGAGGAGCTCAGAAGAAAAATTGGAAAAAGACTTAGAAATGATCAGCTCTTGAAGGCGGTCTCGAATGCGCTCGCACACGGCGTAAGAAGAGTACGCCTCTATTTCATGTACGGTTTGCCCGGTGAGCATGAACGGGACATTCTCTCCATCGTTGATCTTGTAAGAGAAACCGTAGTTCTTCTTCACGGATCTGGCTTACGCCTTCATTTGAGCGTCAACCCATTCATACCGAAGAGAGGAACTGCTCTTTCCCTGCAGCGTCCTCGCCCTGTGAGCTACTATCGGAAGGCACAGGAAGTCCTCAGACAGGAACTTGTCGGTCTGAGAGGGGTCGAGCTCAAATTCGAACCGCTCAAACAGCTCTACCTACACTCCCTCCTCTCAATCGGGGACAGGGAAACGGGTATTCAGCTCTGCAGGTTTTTTAAGAAAGGAGCGTTGTCTGAGTTTTCGAAGCAGGCGGAGGAAAGGGTACTGAATGGATACACACTCCCGTGAGGTCGAAGACACCCTGTGGATCACGAGGTTTATCGATTTCCTCTACCTGGAGCGAAACCTCTCTATGAATACGGTGAGTTCTTACAAATCGGACCTCAAGCTCTTTTCTGCCTTTGTGCAGAGTGAAAACAGTGGTGGCCTCAAGGAGGTGGACCAGCAGACGATTTTTCGCTACCTTATTTTTTGTCAGAAAACGCGGCTTCAGGCTAAAACCCTCTCACGCTACCTCTCCTCGATCAGGGCTTTTTACCGATTTCTCCTCGACGAAGGCGTGATCGAAGAGGTTCCCACGATAAACCTCGCCTCTCCGCGCATCAGTCGGAATCCTCCCGAATACCTCACTCTGGAAGAGGTTGACCTGTTGCTGAGCGTTCCAGAGCAGAGTACGCCGATCGGCCTCAGGGATAGGACAATCATAGAGCTCCTGTACTCCTGCGGCCTGAGAGTTACAGAACTGGTTATGCTTCATAAGGAAAATGTTCACTTCGATGAAGGGTTTATCCTGGTATACGGAAAGGGGAGAAAGGAGCGTATACTCCCTTTTGGAAAACGTGCACACGACCTTCTCAAGCGGTACGCACAGTGGGGTCGCGACCAACTCCTCAGAGGAAAGATCCGGGATGAGTTATTCCTGAGTCGCCTCGGTGAGCCGCTGAGTAGAAAGGGAGTGTGGAAGATGATCAAGGGCTATGCGCGGCAAAGCGGCATAGAAAAAAACATAAAGCCACACATACTGCGCCATTCCTTTGCAACACACCTCATTCAGAATGGTGCTGACCTCAGGGCTGTACAGGAGCTGCTCGGCCACGCAGATATCTCTACAACCCAGATTTATACCCACCTGGACAGAGGAACTCTCATCGACATTCACAAAAAACACCACCCGCTGAACAGGCTCTCGAGAGATAAGGGTTGACGTTTTAAAAATAGAAGAAATATTCTTTTCCTAGACGGATGTCCTGAGAGGAAAGTGAACAATGAACGAAAGGGCGGTGAAAAATATCGGAATGAACAGCCTGAGACTTCTCGAGTATGAAAAGGTGCTTGTGCTGGTCAAGGAATACTGTATATCGGAATACTCGAAGGAAAAGCTCCTTTCGATAAAGCCTTTAACCGAACGGGAAAAGATCGAAAGAGTGTTCTCAGAGATGAGGGAAGCGCTTTTTGTGCTTTCAAAGGGTGTACAGCTCAGCCTCCAGTCTGTGCACGATACAAAAGACCTCCTCTCACGCTCTTTGATCGAGAATAACTACCTCGATCCAGATGAAATACTACGCATCAGGGAAAATATCGTTACCTTTTCTATGCTGAAACGGAGACTCTCTCCCTTTGCCAGAGACATCCCCCTCGTTACCCGAAAGCTTGCAGAGGTGAGGATTCCGGTAAGCTTGAGGGAGAGAATCGATGCCATACTTGATGAGCACGGAAACGTTAGGGAGGATGCCACTTCCCGGCTTGCCGAGATCCTACAGAAGCTCAGGAATATTCGGGAGGAGATAGAGAGGACCCTGGAGGGCTACTTTCAATCCCAGGAAACAAAGGGTATTTTCCAGGAGCGGCACATCACTCTGAAGGACGACAGGTATGTCATTCCCGTAAAGCATAACTTCAAAGGGAGGATACCAGGGGTCATTCACGCCCAATCCGGGAGCGGAGAGACCGTATTCCTGGAGCCCTTCACCATCACGTCGAAGAACAACGAGATGAAGCTCCTCCAGAAGGAACGGGAGCTTGAACTGCGAAGGATTCTCGTTTCCCTCACTTCAGAGATTGGGAAGCACCGTCAGGAGCTGCTCGAGATTCAGGAGAAGCTTGCGGAGTTCGACATTCTCCACGCGAAATGTCAGTTCCTGAAGGACTTTTCCTGTACGATTCCTGAGTTCAGCGATATCAGGGAAATACGACTGACCGATGCCCGTCACCCGCTCATACAGGGGAAGGTGGTGCCCATTGATTTCTCTATAGACAGCAGAGTGGTGGGAGTGGTCATCACAGGTCCCAATACCGGAGGGAAGACGGTCACTCTCAAAACCATAGGGCTCTTCGTACAGCTCGCGCAGGCCGGCTTTCCTGTTCCTGCGAAGGAGTTGAAGACTTATATTTTTAAAGAAGTGTGCGCCGATATCGGCGACGAACAGTCCATTGAGCAATCCCTCTCCACTTTCTCCGGGCACATAAGAAATATCAAGAGAATCGTGGATGAGGCAGAAGAGAACAGCCTCATCCTGTTAGATGAGCTCGGTGCTGGGACGGACCCGATTGAGGGGGGAGCGCTCGGCACAGCGATCCTGGATCACCTGGTGAGCAGGAACGTTCTCACTATCGTGACCACCCACTTCAGCACCGTTAAAATGTACGCTCTGAGTAACGAAAAAGTAAGTGTTGCCTCTGTGCAGTTCGACTCCGAAACATGCAGACCTACCTACACACTTATCATGGGTATTCCCGGCAGGAGTAATGCCCTTGACATAGCACGATACCTCGGGCTCAAAGGGGCGATACTCAAGAACGCACTCGCCTATCTCAGCGAAAAAGACAGGTCGATCGATAGGATATTTCGAAATCTCGGTAAAATGGAGATTGGTCTGAGCAGGAGGGAAAAGACGCTCAAAGGTGAGGAAAAGAAGCTCAATGATCTCATTGAGCGCTATAGGAAAAAGCTTGCAGAGGTCGGAGAAAAGGAGCGATTTATCAGGGCAGAATACAGAAGTGAGCTCAAGGATTTGCTTGCGAGCTACAGCAGCAGGCTTGAAAAACGGATCCAGGAGATACGGACGGAAGGGCCCAGCAGAGAACGTATTAAAGGAGCGCGGGAAGAAAGAGAAAGGGTAGAAAGAGAGTTCAAAGACTATGTAAACAGCAGGGCGGTTTCTGAAAATGAAGAGGCGCCCCCAAAACTGCGCCCCATCAGCATCGGAGACTCTGTACGCGTGCAGTCAGATTATGGGGCTCCCCTGAAGGGGGAGGTCATCGATAAAAGGGGAAGTACGCTGATTGTTCAGGCAGGTATTTTCAGGATTACCGTTGATGAGCGTGGCGTAGAGTTGGAAGACACCGGGTCAGATGAAACCCGTATGGGCTGGGATTACGAGCTTTCGAACTCGCCAGTCGAGCAATACGAGTGTGACATCCGAGGGATGCGCTACGCGGAGGCGATGGATGAGGTGGTGAAGTTCCTCGACAATGCAGTTCTCAAGAATATGAGCAAAGTCTCGATCGTTCATGGAATGGGAACTGGAGCCCTCAGGCAGGGAGTGTGGGAATTACTGCGGAAGAGCAGCGTTGTTGAACATTTCGAGTATGCGCACCCGGACCAGGGAGGGTACGGGTGTACCATCGTTACCCTAAAGGCTTGAGTTTTTCTTCACTGGCAGTTATCTTATGCAATATTCGCTCAGACGAGGTGCCGGAATGAACGGGACGTTTTGGGACAGGAAGATCGAAACGATCGACAGGGAAAGCCTCGGGAAACTCCAGCTCGAGCGATTGAACAGAACACTCGGGCAAGCTGCGAAATCACCCTACTACAGAGGTCGCATTCCTGAGAGGGTGAAGAACCTCTCCGTGCTTAACGATCTGCCCTTTACTACAAAGACCGATCTCAGGAACAGTTTTCCCGGAGGAATGCTTGCGGTTCCCATGGAGGAGATCGTGCGTGTGCACTCTTCATCAGGGACAACGGGGAGGGCAACCGTCGTCTACCATACGAGACACGATTTAGAGAACTGGTCGGAGACGATCGCACGCAGCATGCATATGGCCGGTGTGAGAAAAAAGGATGTCTTTCAGAATATGATGGGGTACGGCCTGTTCACCGGTGGTCTGGGATTTCACTACGGGGCTGAAAGAGTAGGAGCGCTCACCATTCCCGCATCTTCGGGAAACTCCAAGCGACAGATCAGGCTCATGCGGGACTTCAACACCACAGTGATACATATAACTCCCAGTTACGCATTGCACCTCTTCACCCTTTTTCAGGAAGAGGGAATTAATCCGAAGGAGGACCTTCATCTCAGGATTGCTTTTCTCGGCGCAGAACCGCACAGCGAAGAGACACGGGCGCGTGTTGAAGAGCTCTACGGCATTGCGGCCTTCAACAGCTACGGTCTATCGGAGATGAACGGTCCAGGCGTCGCCTTCGAGTGCCAGGGAAGGGATGGAATGCACGTGTGGGAGGATCACTTCCTCCTGGAAATCATCGATCCTGCAACGGGAAAGGTACTCAATGACGGGGAAGAAGGAGAGCTCGTATTCTCCACTCTCCAGAGAGAGGGGATGCCTATAATCCGTTACCGTACCGGAGACATAGCCAGGGCTTATCCGGAAAGGTGCCCTTGCGGAAGGACTCACCGGAGGATTTCCCGAATTAAGGGGAGAACCGACGACATGCTCATTATCAAGGGGGTCAACTTCTATCCAATGCAGATCGAAAAGGTTCTCATGGACATCCCTGAAGTGGGAAACAACTACGTGATCGAGCTCGAGACAGTTGATTACCTTGACAACGTTAACATTAAAGTAGAAGTCCGTCCGTCCATCTTTCATGGGGACCTTGAAGAGCTGGATCAGCTGAAAAGAAGAATATCAGAGAATCTTAAAAACGAGATCCTCATATCCCCGAAGATCACCTTTGTTGAGCCTAATTCTCTGCCTAAGAGCGAAGGAAAAGCGGTGCGGGTTTTGGACAGGAGAAATATATCGAAATAAAAGGAGGGGCCATGGCTTCGCAGGTCACGGTTTTTGTAGAGAACAAGCCAGGAAGGATATCTCATATCGCCCGTATCCTGGGAAAAAACGGCATCAACATACGGGCAATTACGATTGCTGATCGTGGAGAGTACGGCCTTATCAACATCATTACCGATGATCCGGATCGTGCCTATGAGGTGCTCCTGGAGGAGGGGTTCAGCGTTACTCGTAAATATGTGATCGGGGTTCTGATGAAAGATCGTCCCGGGGCTCTCGCAGACGTGACTGAATATCTCAACGAGAACGGGATCAACGTTGCAAATGCTTATGGCTTCATCCTCAAGGAAGGAGACCGGGCTGTTCTCATTCTCGAAGTCGACGATTTTGACAGGGCTGAAGAGCTTATCAGCAGTGGTGGATTTCATACACTCACACGGGAAGAACTGCAAAATCTCTGAAGGAAAACTCATCTACACGTACATCCTTTTACTTTCTCCCAAAACTGCTCCAAGAAGCACTGATCGGGTATATGATGAAGCCCCTCCTTTCGGAAGGAATGAGCATAAATTCTGGTATTTTTTTATACTATTTGACAAATGAAATCAGTCAAATTAATATAATGATCAACTCTCATCGGCAAAAGGAGTCATACAAATGGCAGATACCAAGATGCCCCATCCCGGTCACGAAGAGCACCTTTGCTACCTGCAGAACGTCGGTTTTCTTTTAAAGAACTGGGATGACTATAAAAAACTGGTGAAGAATCCGCAGTACATATGTAAAGCCTGTGGAAGGACCGCGGAGAGCGAAAAAAATCTGTGCGCTCCTGAAAGATTGTAAGGTGCAGGAGTCTATCCTATAGTTTTTCGATCCTGATTCATAGAGAGGATGAATATTTCTTTGCGTAGAGGGCGCCTTCTGGAGCTTTATCACTGTATGTGAAATAGCGAGAAAAGCAAGGCACACCCTGTTTTCCGGATGGTGGAGCAAGGAGCACAATTTTTCGTAGATTGAGGAGATTCTAATGGCGGATCTATCGACAGTATACATGGGTTTACAGCTGAGAAATCCACTCATTGTTGCAAGCTGTAGCCTCTCCAAGAACTTGGATGGGATTCGACGTATAGAAGAGAGCGGCGCAGGGGCCATTGTACTCAAGTCTCTCTTTGAAGAGCAGATACAGAAGGAGATGGTGGATGATATCGAGCAGTACATCGGACCAAGCTGGCACTCCGAGGCCTACGATTATGTGAACAAAATGGGCATGGAGCTCGGCCCGAGGGAGTACCTTACAATGATCGAAGAATCCAAGAAATCGGTGGGTATTCCGATCATCGCATCACTCAACTGTGTATCCACGGGTTGGTGGAAAGACTACGCGAAACAGATAGAATCGGCAGGTGCAGATGGACTGGAATTGAACATAGCCCTTCTCCCCCACAATGTGAAAAAGAGCAGCGAGGATATCGAGAATATCTACTACAAGGTCCTGGAGAGAATAAATGAGATCATCCGCATTCCAGTAGCAGTGAAGATTGGTCCTTACTTTACCTCACTCACGCAGTTTGCGAGCGAGCTCAACAAGCGCGGCGCAGCTGCCCTTGTTCTTTTCAATAGGTTCTATCAGTTCGACATTAACATCGAAAAAAGGACAATTGTCGGCGCAAACCATCTCAGCACATCCGGAGAAATGAGCCTCCCGCTTAGATGGATTTCCCTTCTCTTCGGTCAGGTTGAGTGTGACCTTTCAGCAACAACCGGTATTCACAACAGCGAGAGTGTGATCAAACTCGTCTTTGCCGGTGCTCAGTCGGTGCAGCTCTGCTCTGTTCTCTACAAGAAAGGGGTAGAATACGTGGGGACTATTTTAAATGAAACAGAGAAGTGGCTCGATAAGCATGACATACAATCCCTCGACCAGATACGGGGTACGTTGAGTCAGGCTGAGAGCACCAGTCCCGAGCTCTACGAAAGGCTCCAGTACATCAAGGCCCTGGTAGGAATTGAGTAGCGTTTTACCGCGATTTCTTCGTGCATCCTGCACATTGGCGTTTTTATTTGAAATCTGCACGAAACCGATCTGTTAGTAAAGAAGTAGTGCCCGGGTATTCGATTCTGTTCCTTTTTTAATTTTCGGCTATGTCCCATTTCTGTCCCATTAATTCGTGATCCATTAATTCCTGATCTATTAATTCCTGATCTATTAATTCCTGATCTATTAATTCCTTCAAACAGTTTCGGAAGTATGATATAATAGCCGACAGTGCTGTCAAAGTCAGTATTCAAAGGTAATGAAAATTAGCTTTTAATCTTGTGCTATCTGCTTATTCGGTTGGTACTGCCAAGCCTTTATCAAGCGTTTCAGGATGATGTTCTATTTATCTTTTTAAAAGTGTATTTTCATACTAATCTGTATTCGAGAGGGAGAGGGGGGAGCGGCAATGGCAGAGAAGGGTTACAGAACCGAAAGCGATTCCATGGGGAAGATGCAGGTACCCGAGGATGCGTACTGGGGGGCGCAGACACAGCGGGCATACCTGAACTTCCCTGTGAGCGGTATCCGCTTTTCCCAGAGATTTATCAGAGCTTTGGGTATGGTCAAGCTTGCCGCGGTACAGGTGAATATGCAGCTCGGACTTCTGGATAGGGAGAGGGGAAACGCGATCGCAAAGGCAGCCTCAGAGGTGACTCGGGGAAAGTTCGACGATCAATTCATCCTTGATATCTTTCAAACCGGTTCTGGAACCTCCACGAACATGAACGCCAACGAGGTGATTGCAAGCAGGGCAAACGAGCTGCTCGGGGGAAAGGTCGGTGCCCGGGCTCCCGTACACCCAAACGATCACGTGAACATGGGGCAGTCAAGCAATGATGTGATACCGACCTGCATCCACATCTCGGCACTGGAGGGGCTGAAGCAGGAGCTGCTCCCATCGCTTAAAGTGCTCAGAAGCACTCTCGCCGGGAAAGCGGAGGAGTTCGATGAGGTCGTCAAGATTGGAAGGACGCATATGCAGGACGCGACCCCTGTGCGTATGGGACAGGAGTTCGGTGGCTATGCGAGCATGATCGAGCACGGGATAGGCAGAATCGAAAATACCATTGGAAACCTGTCTGAACTTTCGATCGGTGGCACAGCTGTGGGGACCGGGATAAATACCCATCCCGAGTTTGCGCGTGGAATGGTGGAGAAGCTGAGCGAGATGACCGGGCTTTCCTTTGTTGAGGCAAAAAACCACTTCGAAGCGCAGGGTTCGAAGGACGCGGTGGTGGAAACCAGCGGTGCGCTGAAGACGCTTGCCGTGAGCCTCATGAAGATCGCCAATGACGTACGTTTCCTCGGCTGCGGTCCCCGTTGCGGGATTTCCGAGCTTCAGCTTCCTGCGGTACAACCCGGCTCCTCAATAATGCCAGGAAAGGTGAATCCGGTGATCGCAGAATCAGTATGTCAGGTTGCCGCTCAGGTCATTGGCAATGACGCAACCATCACCATTAGCGGGCTCATGGGCAATCTGGAGCTAAACGTGATGATGCCAGTCATGGCCTACAATCTCCTCCAGTCAATCGAGATACTTTCCCGGGTGTCACGGATTTTCGCAGAGAAGTGTATAGCCGGTTTAAAGGCAAACGAAAAAAGGATTATAGAGTTCCTCGATAAAAGCCTTGCACTCTGTACCGCCCTCAGTCCCTACATCGGCTACGATGAGGCGAGCAGGATTGCGAAGGAAGCCTTCGAGACCGGTAAGACGATCAGTCAGATTGCTCACGAGAAGAAAATACTCTCCGATGAAGAGTTAGAAGAGATACTTGATCCAAGAAGGATGACCTAATGGGGAAATGGGCTCTTTAAAAGATCGATAGAACATTATCCAGAATTACTCGTTACAAGCTTGGCGGTGCCCTGCGGTACAAAAGTACCGCCCGTATAAATAGAAAGCATAAGAAAAATTGCCCATTTTTATTTCCTTTGATTGCTCCCTCGGAAAAAGAAACATGTTCAAGAGGCCAATCCTGAACGTCCTGAATATCAATGGGACAGAGGCATTTTCGGATAAAAGATGTAGGGCCGAGCATCAGGACCTGCTTGTTTTCATTCAACTCGCATCCCGTTCTTAAGGCATATACCTTAAACTTCATAGAGAGCTTCTCTCTTTATGTTATTTTCTTGAAATAATTGTTCCTGGTTGTAAAATAGGGAAAGAGCCATTACAGTAGGGGAGAAGGAGTAATAGAATGAGGGTTGCGAGGACATTTTTTTTGCTTGGGTTTCTAATATCTGCACACGGGTATCTGTATTCCGCTGATCAGCGGGATGTTCTCTTCCAGGTATCAACGATTGGTTCTCTATTAAAGGGATTATACGACGGGAACATGAGCTGTGGAGAGTTGAAACAGCACGGCGACTTCGGACTCGGAACTTTCGACCACCTCGACGGGGAGATGATTGTTGTGGATGGCATGGTGTTTAAAATAAGGTCCGACGGAAAAGCGCTCCCGGTACCTGACGGAATAACAACTCCTTTCGCAGTGGTAACCTTTTTTGATCGGGATTCATCCATGGTCTTGGAACGGCCGATGGATTACGTCAACCTACAACATTTTCTCGATACGTCTATTCAAACGAGAAATATACCTTATGCGTTGAAAATCGAGGGGAAGTTCACCTACATGAAAACGCGAAGTGTTCCGAAGCAGAACAAGCCATATCTACCTCTCGTAGAGGTAATCAAAGTGCAACCGGTATTTCAGTTTCGTGATGTGCCGGGTGTTATGGTAGGGTTTCGGAGCCCCGATTATCTCGAAGGGGTGAACGTACCCGGGTATCATTTCCACTTTATAACCGATGACAGGAGCGCAGGTGGGCATGTGCTCGAATGCCTGATTGAACGCGTTATTATTACAATCGATGGTACACCGAACTTCTTCATGGCACTTCCGGAGGACGATACATTTTTTCAAACAGACTTTGGTGAGAAAGCGAATGCAGCAGGGATAAAAATGGAGTGACTGTGTGATTATCCCAGTAATATTGGAGACTGCAAGGCTTCGGCTTCGCCCTTTTACTGCGGGTGATAGAAAAGATTTCTCTCGGTTCATGACAAACAATGTCGTCACACAATACCTCAACTTCTTACCGGCGCAGAGAACTGAAGAAGGAGCAGAAGATCTGCTCGATCAGGTCATGGACTCCTACGGGACTGATAGGCCTATTTTTTCCCTGGTCATAGCTGAAAAGGCGAAAAACCGCTTTATCGGTTCCTGCGGGTTTACGCCGCTCGATGATGAGAAAAATCTTGAGTGCTACTATGCCCTGCTCCCAGAATACTGGGGGAGAGGATATGCGACAGAAGCGGTGTCAAAGCTGATTGAGTATGCATTTGAGATGCTGGATGCCTCATCCGTTTCTGCGTACACGAGTATAAAGAACAGGAGGGCATGGGGAGTTGCCCAAAGATGCGGAATGAAGGATATGGGTCCAGTGCGGTATCGAAAGCTGCCTGGAAAGAAATTTTCTATTACGAGAGTTGAGTATCTGAATTGTAGTTTCCTTAACGGAAGGGATGACGTATACTTTGGTTACTAGATATGAAAGGGGAAGACAAGGTGTGCCCGATAAATGAGCGGGATCCTTATCGATTGGCCCAGGCTCCGTTTCAGTAGATATCGAATATACTTCAGGAATGAATGATTAGTCCTTCCAGTATACGTCTCCTGCAACGAGATTTTTAAAACGCGCGCGGATTTTCTCATCCTGGTCAGGTGAGAACACCGCAGGATTCTCCTTGGTCAAAATCGACCGTGCTATCTCAAGCGCCCTCGCCGAAGCATCTTTACTGCCCTTTTCTTCCCAGATGGGTCGCATATCACGGTTTGCAACTTCAGGATAGAAAGAGGTTTTTCGCATGTATTGAATAGTATGCTGAGAGTCCATATAGTTTCCCCCAGGCCCTACTTCCCTGATGAGATCGAGGGCGATTTGCTCCCTGCTGAACTCAAAACCCCGATTGATCCGTTTGAGCATAAGAGCGATTTCATTGTCGATCACGGCCTTTGCATAATCAAACGCCATGAGGCTTCCGAGGAGACCTCCCATGTTGAAGAGGTCGGTCCCTGCCAGATACGCCGCAGTCACGTTCATTCCGGTTTCATAACCGGACTGTGCGTCGTTGACATGCGCGTTGGTGAGACCGATGTACCCTCCGGAGGGCACGTTGTAGAGACGTGCCATTTGCGAGTGCCCGATCTGGAGGATACCGGTTTCTATCGCACCAGGTGCGTAGCTCCCGGTACGCATGTCCGCCACGGTAGAGAGCACTGCGTAGATAAGGGGAGTTTCGGGCTGGATCATCTGCTGGAGGATGCTCAGGCCGAGGAATTCCGCGTTTCCCAGTGCAAGCGTGCCCGTCAGGGTCATTGGGGCAGTGACCCCTGCATTGGGGACGATCGTTCCGTAAACCGGGAGCCTGTTTTCGGTGAGAAAGATGACCGCTTCTGTGGATTCTACATCCATGGTGAGAGGGGATATCACGGGACAGTAGTGATGGTTGATGAGCGGATGCTCCTTGTAGGCGTCTTTGCCACCGGCGATGAGCATGCCAAGCTCTAGCACGTCCAGGAGGTCCGACATGTTCGGTGTGTTGCTGCGTACGGGCTTGAGACAATTTTTCAGGGCAGGGTAAAAACGGGAGATACTGAATTGTCTTTTAGGAGCGTTCTCTGCGAGGGTGGATATGGAGAACACGTCGTAACCGGGAAGCTCGTTGATGAGAAAGGCGATGTTGGCGATATCCGTTGAGGTTGCTCTGCGTTCAATGCCAGTTTCAGGATCGATGATGTTCGGTGCAGAGCTCCCTGTCACCACGAGCGGCCGATTTTCCGGAATCGTTCTATCGAACGCCGGGTCCCTCCCCCTGAAGGTAAACCGGGGAATAAACATCCTGATATGATTTTCCACCACTTTTCGTGGCAACTTGACCACTCCTCTCTCGGGATCTAGCAGTGCTCCGTGATCGACAAAGATATTCAGGGCCCGCTCGTTTCGGACGAGAATCCCTACCTGCTCGAGGATTTCAAGAGAAGCCTCATGGACCTTGTCCACTTCATCCGGTGTTAAAAGCTCTGTAAATTTCATCTATTTCTCCCTGTGCGAAGAATATGAAACGAACCTTTCCGTTCTCTTAATCAATTGCTTCTCTGCGCTTGGTCCCATAATGTTCAATTTTTCCCTATCTGTATTGCTCCACTCGTTGTTTTCACCTTCAGAGAGCCAAGGCCTTCCCCGATTTTACCCTCGAGGCGTCCCCTCTCTTCCCTCTGTACGGTCATGGGGAAATCGCAGGATATCCTCCCACTAACCGAACGAAGGGAGACTTCGGCACTGAAACGCTCATCAGCACGAATCTTGATTGATCCCGATACGGAACCCAGTTCCATGGAAGCACCAGGTTCGATGTTGGAAATTGTTCCCCCTATGCTTCCTGATACGGTTTGTGCGGTAAGCATTCTCCCCTGAAATAAAAAGGTAATGGAGCCGCTCGTGCTCTCCACGGTGAGGTCGGAAGAAAGGTCGGTGAAAATCCTTCCCGAGACGGTTCTCAGCTCCTGGCAGACACCCGGATGGATACCGAAAAGCTCTATGCTTCCGCTCACGCTCTCCGCTCTGATATGGCCCACTCGTTCTGGAATGAAAATCTCAAAGGATACTGTACCCTGATTTCCTGTCGGTGCGTTTCGCTTTATGATCAGGTTTTCTCCCCTAGTTTCAATCGTAAGCTCCAGTTCCCGGATGCTCCTTGGGGTGGGTCCCATTTTCCTGAATTTGATAAGGTAGTAATCTTCGTCCCACCCATCGATCCTGATTTTTCCTGCCACATTTGAGATCGAGATATTCCTGTAATAGCCGTGCACCGTGCGTTCGCCTTCACTCTCTGGCAGGCTCTCTGAATATTTGTCCCCAAGGTCAAATCTCCATCGGAAAATCGGATGGGTTCGATGGCTAAATTGGATGCTCTGACGTACGATCAGGAACAGAGAGACTATGATGATGATTAATGTGGCAAGACCGAAGACAATCCCGATAATATGTGCCCGCTGCCCCCTATTTTTCTTCTTTTTCATTTTCCATCCTTTCCAGCTCCCTTTTGATGAGAGTTTCCTCGAGCCGTTTGAGACCGCCTCCCTTGAAGATGTAGGCGTTCAGAAAATTGATGAAAACAAATATCCCCCAGATAAGTGCAATGTAGAGCCACCACTGGCGTCCTCTGCTGAAAATATTGTTAATTACAGCAAGTGCAATAAGCACACAGACGTAGACGATGAAATGCCTGATGAAGGATACCTTGTTCCTCGCGATCTTCTGTGCCATTTCATACTTCCGCTCTTTTTCTTCCATTATGTACCTCCTTATCTTTCGGTACAAAACTCTTGTTGTTTTATATTGCATTACAATTGACTGCCAGTCAAGCAATTATAAATCGCTTGTCCAAAGTCTCTTTTTCGATATACACTCTTGGTGGATCGAAAAGCTGTGTACATGACTGGAGGCTATTCCATGAAAAGAGCGATAAGGGCAGCTGCGGTACAGTTTGAGCATACTCCGGGCAACAGGGAGGTAAACTTTTCCAAGATTGACGGTTTTATTGCTCAAGCCCGTGAGCGGAAAGTGGAGGTCATTGTATTTCCTGAGTGC